>Ga0056128_1005660_pt1 | contig 15724 bp, 14 predicted proteins | sample WorMetLIZISLAND2_FD_71113 | JGI IMG/M metagenome (GOLD analysis project Ga0056128, IMG submission 71113) | Marine gutless worms symbiont microbial communities from Max Planck institute for Marine Microbiology, Germany - Olavius geniculatus... ...
CTGCAGGAGTTAAGCCACGCTGCCCTAGATAGGCAGCGGTGGGCAGCGATAGTAAGAATGGCGTCAGACACCAACGGGCATTGAGCCCACGGTTGTCGATGATGATGATGATGAGTAGGTTGTTTGTAAGTGTGAAATGGTTGCTTCATTTCACGAGCTTATTAATTATTTGTTAGGTAGGTTCGTTAATTTTGCCACTTGTTGATTGAAAATGTGAAATGGTTGATTGATTCCACAAAATGATTAATTAATTGTTAGGTAGGTTAATTAGTTCTGCCAGTAGGTTGATTAGAAGTGTGAACTGGTTAATTTATTTAACGAAATGATTAATTGGTTGTCAGGTAGATTCGTTAATTTTGCCACTTAGTTGATTAGATGTGTGAACTGGTTGATTGATTTCGCGAGATGATTGATTAGTTAGCCAGAGTTGAATTTTGGCGGCTTTGGCTGCCCATAGTGTAACCGTATTTCTGTGCAAGAATGTTATGACATAGGCTTGAAGGATTTGTTGTTGCAGTCTTATGAGCACGATTTCACTGAGTCGAAATATACTGGTACATCTTCACGTATGTCACAAGATGACAAGAAGTTCCTGTCAACCATGGAAAGTGAAGTTCAGTATGCAGGTGGTCATTATAAATTGCCACTGCCATTCTGAAGCGACAACATATGGCTTGAGGATAACCAAGCTCAGGCTGTGCATCGTGTTGGTGCTGTCAAAAGGCGATTCGAAGCTGATTCGCGTTTCAAGCAAGACTAGACGGCTTTTATGGACAACATCATTGACAAGGGCTATGCACAGCTAGCAGCGCCGTTTTCTACGCCTGGTTGGTATGTGCGACATCACGGTGTCTATCACCCTAAAAAGCCAGGTAAAATTCGAGTTGTTTTCGATTGCAGTTCAAAGTATAATGGTAAGTCTCTCAACGATCAGTTGTTGTCTGGGCCTGATCTTACTAACTCTCTGGTTGCAGTGTTGACACGATTTAGACAAGACAGGATAGCCATTACAGCTGATGTCGAATAGATGTTTTACCAGATCAAAGTTTCTGAATGTTACAGGAAGTTTTTGCAGTTTGTGTGGTGGCCCAATGGTGACACTAATGCAGAAATTAAAGACTATCAGATGACAGTCCATCTCTTTGGGGCCACGTCCTCATCTAGTTGTGCTAATTTTGCTCTTCGTAAAACTGCAAGTGATAATGAGCAAAGATTTGGCATTGAAGCAGCTGAGACTTTGAGGAAAAATTTTTATGTTAATGATTTGCTCAAGTCTGTTGACAGAATTCCTCATGCAGTTTAGTTAGTGTTAGCTGTGAAACAGATGTGTGCAGCAGGTGGATTTAAGCTCACAAAGTTCGTGTCAAATGACCAGCAAGTCATTGATAGCATTTCACTTGATAACAAAGCTGAGAATAAAGTCAGTATAGATTTGTCACAGTCTGTGAGTGTTCAGCGAGCTCTTGCTGTTCATTGGTGTGTAGCCAGTGACTGTCTTAAATTCAGAATTGTGTTGCAGGATAAGCCGCTGACACGTAGCTTAACTTTGCATGTTGGTGAGCAAAACCTTATGTCTTCATACTGCATCAGGAATCTGCAACTAGCAAATGTTACTGGAACTGTTGATTTAAAGATATTAGTAAATACTAGGCTACGTTTTGATAAGTATGTGTGCAGTATTGTTTACAAAGCGCATCAGAGGGCTGTTTTAATCAAGCGCTGTTTTCGTACTAAGAATGCTAATGTGCTGATGAAAACTTTTACTGTGTATGTTAGGCCCTTGCTTGAATATTGCTTACCTGTATGGAATTTCCAATATGTTTGCCACATATTCAACATTGAGTCTGTACAAAGACGATTTACTAAACATCTCACGGGACTTAAAAACAATACATATATCACTAAGTTGTCTAAACTAAATATCGATTCCCTTGAACTTAGAAGGTTGAAATATAACTTGACACTTGTGTATTGTATTGTGCATGGTCTAACTATTTTAGATTGCTCTTAGTTTTTTACGTTATCTAATAGTATTACTCGTGGTCATGAACTGAAACTGGTAAAGACTCATTGCCGTATAAATTGTCGCGCTCATTTCTTTGCCAACCGCTGTATTGACGTATGGAACAATTTTAAGTCTGACACTGTGCTTGCCTGTTCAGTAGCTTCTTTTAAATGTCGCTTAAATGCTTATGATTTTAGTAAATATCTGCGTATTGTTTAGGGATGGCGGTAAGTGTCATTATGACCATCCATTCCTTTAGTGATGGTTTCTGTTATGTGTTGTTATGTTTCATGCATTGTTATCATTGCTAATAAATGAATATACATACATACATAAAATGTTGTCGACGATCAGCTCGATGTACGATTTGTTGGGGCTTGCATCACCCTTTTTGTTAAATGGCAAAAAGCTGCTCCAGTCACTCTGTAACAGCAAGCTGGACTGGGACGATCCGGTAGACGATGAGCACCGTGTTGCCTGACAGCGATGGAGATCGCAGCTGCCGTTGTTGGAAAACATCAAGATATCTCGTTGTTTCAAGCCTGATGATTTTGGACATTTGACCCATGCAAGTCTGCATCATTCCTTGGATGCTAGCCAAAGTGGCTATAGTGAGTGCAGCTATGTTCGTCTTGTTGATAATACAGGCCGAGTTCATTGTTTTTTGGTTATTGGTAAATCTCGAGTATCTCCACTCAAGCCTGTCACCGTTCCGAGATTGGAATTAACTGCAGCAACAGTTGCTGTGAAAGTCGGAAAGTTGCTCGAGTCAAAAATGCAGTACGAGAATCTGACCAGTACTTACTGGATTGACAGTAGAGCTGTACTTGGCTTCATAAACAATAGTTCTCGCAGATTCCATATGTTTGTTGCCAACAAAGTTCAGCTTATTCATGAGAATTCTGCAGTTCAGTCATGGAAGTATTTGCCAACTGACATTAATTCGGCAGATGATGCTTCTGGTGGACTGAATTGTGCTACTGTTTAGTCAGATCATCGTTGGTTCACAGGACCAGATTTTTTGTGGACTTCTAAATGTTGTTGGCTACAGTTTGATGCAAGTGATTATGCATTGCAGGACATGTCTGAATGCAAGAAAACTGTTCATGTTGCAGTAGTTGCAGAAGATACTGATCTTGTTGCATTACTGGAGAGGCGAACCTCAAATTGGTTTCAATTGAAGAAGTTAGTTGTCATCTGGATGCGTTTCATCCAATTTGTATCAAAGAAGAATCCATCACTTAGAGGTTCTCCTACGGTTGTTGAGTCGGAAGAGGCGGAGATTGTGATAATGAGATTTGTGCAAAAAGGATCGTTTTCCGGAAAAGTCCAACACATGTCGTCTGTGCGTTCAAATAGTGACAAGCTTCAGCATGTAAAGAAGTCTAGCTGCATTTACAGTCTTGATCCCATGATGGACAGTCATGGCCCGATACGTGTTGGTGGACGACTGCGAAAGTCACCTTTGGCTAAAGATCAGATACATCCCGTTATTTTCGACAAGCATAGCATTGTGACCAAGCTGATAGTGCTATTTTTTCATCGAGCTGTACAGCATTGTGGTCGTGGTTTCACAATCAATGAAATCCGAAGTCGAGGATTTTGGATCATCGCATGCAACTCAACTGTTCGAAAGATTATTCATGAGTGTGTAGTCATCGACTCAGAGGCATGTCTCTGATAGGCTCAATGAAGCACCACCATTTACGTACTGTGCAGCGGACATGTTTGGTCCTTTTGTTGTTAAAAAAGGCAGAAAGGAGTTAAAGCGTTATGGATGCTTGTTTACATGTCTTGCATGTCGTGCAATCCACATTAAGACAGCAAACTCGCTGGACACGTTTTCCTTCATCAATGCACTCAGAAGATTTATTGCACGTGGAGAAAATATCAGACCGTTGCGCTCTGATAACGAAACTAACTTTGTCGGAGCTGAGCGTAAACTGAATGAAGCATAGAAAAATATCAGTTCCAAAGCTGTTGACGAATTTCTGAGTCGTCAAAAAGCAGATCATATTTAGTGGAAGCATAATCCTCTTACAGCCAGCCACATGGGAGGTGTCTGGAAACGTCAAATCAGATCCGTTCGAGCAGTCTTGACGTCGTTGTTGAGACAACATGGACATTTGTTGGATGATGAGCTGTTCCGTACTTTGATGACAGAAGTGGAAGCTGTTGTCAATGAAAGGCCGCTAACAGTTGACAACCTTAGTGATCCGCTAAGTCCATATCCGTTGACACCAAATCAGTTGTTGACAATGAAGTCGAAGGTTGTTCTACCGCCAGCCGGTGTATTCGAAAAGCCTGATCTGTACTGTCACCGAAGATGGAGAAGAGTTTAGCATATAGGCGACGAATTCTGGAATCGATGGAAAACGGAGTACTTGGCATCCTTACAGCCTCGTCATAAGAACGTTGTTGTTACTAGAAACTTTAAAGTTGGTGATATTGTGTTGGTGAAAGACGAAAATTCAGTCCGTAATTCGTGATTGTGAGTGTGCGTATAGATGATAAACAAGAATGTGTGCGTTCTGTGTTTGTGCGATTTGGTACTTGCAACTTGTCTGAAGACAGATTTGTTAGAGAACGTCCAGTGAATAAACTGATTCTCTTACTTGTAGCAGATTAGTTAAGTCATTGTTTTCTGCTGACTTTGAGTTTGTATTGCCAGTTAACTAATGCTGATAGTCTGTGTTATAATTGAGACTGGTGATGATTGCTATGCATGTTGTAGGCTTGTAGCCTGTAAGCTTTAAGTTTAGTTAAGTTGATATAAAGTTTATGTTAGCATGCAGGTTCGTTGATTTAACCAGTTCTCATTGAAGTTGGACATTGTCGTGTAGGTTTTTAGATGTTGACATTATGAATGTGTCAGTATGCAGTTGATTTTCTAGCCAAGGCACGTTACGACTTTTTTTGACGTTTTCTATAATCTTTTGTAACGTAATTGTAACGTGCCCGAAAAATTTTGTAACGTTACACACAAGTTGGAGAGTGATCGCCAAAAATAATTTATTTTGTCAACCTTTTTCTAACGTGATTTTTACCAGATTTGCTTTCAACGTTAACCAGCATTTGTAGCTTAAATTTAAGTACGAAAATATTTTTAAAATATCACAGAAATATTATTTATTTCACTTTAACCCTAACTGGAGCAACTCTGGCGCTTTTAGTCGAGTTTTGTCTATTATGCCTTATTTGCTATTTTATATGAAGGGTTTATATATCTAAAACTGTTTAATTTTCGAGCTATGGCGTTGACGGAAACTGCTTTAGAAGTCGTAAACAATAGAATTTTTATATTAAATTTATTCGATTTTCGGGCACGTTGTAACCCACAGTCCTAGCGCTCTCACTTTTTTAGCAAAAAAACATTTTTGACATTTTAAAGTTAATACAGCTACATCAATAAGTGGCCCAGAACAATACAATGATATGTAACATTTTTGTACTTTTAGACATTTTACACAGCTATTTAAACTTGCAGGCAGTTTTATCGAAAACAAGAGTAAAATAAAAAAATAAACTTTAAAAAGTAGTAGCATGTTTAAAAAAAATAATAAACCTAATCTTGTAATTTAGAACACTTTTATGTTAACATCAATGAGGTTTGTTTAAGTCAGTACAGTTGTATGTGACTTATGTGTGCAAGATTAGCGTGATGTGTGTTTAGTTTACTTATTTTACGCCATTTTTTGTTCTTACCAAAAATCTACTTTTTACTGAAAGTGATGCATCCGTTTCCATGGAATCATCTGTGTCTTAGATTAGTCTGTGGATTAGATAGTCGTGAAAAGCAAATAATTCAACCAACAAACTTGTCTGGCTTTGTATATGAACAACACAAGGCATGTTGTACGCGTGTTATTTGTTATATATTATGACGTGTATCGTGTTGTCTGAGGTGCATTTTAATTTTTTTTTGGTTATATAGTACTTTAGTTATTCACTGACACTGAATTCCTGTAGGTTGCAATGTCATATTTTTCACACTTTGATAGAGGTTGCATAACTTATAGAACAAGTTTAAAATGACTGCTGCATAAACTGCATTGACATTTTGTGTTGTGTTGCATTTATTGCAGTGAGCAGTGTTGATGTATTTTTTATTCAGATTTTAAGATAACTTTTGCATTACATATGATTTAATTATTTTGTTACTATACGGTTGTCAATAATTCCTGATTGTTATATTTGAAACATTGATAGACTGGAGATCTAACAGTTTTAGTGGTGCAAGACTTCACAGTATTATTCTAGTGTCATTCGCTGCAGTATTATTGTTACATTTTATTAGATTTTTTTATAGTTTATCAAATTAGTCTACAAATTAATGTCAACTGCACAAACTACATTGCCGTTTTATGATGACATTTTGTGTTGTATACAAAAAAATGTACGAGGGTCGATCCATAAATGAGTTACAAAATGGCACCATTCCATTAATTCTTAAACTACGAAAAATCCAAAATATTCGTTTTGTGGGAATTTAATTCTAAGTACTAGATGTAAGTTTTGTTAAGATAACGTCATTGTAACGTCATTTATCAACATTAAATAAGACGATGTTGCCACTGAAATTGTCAGTCCGGTAACAAACGAAATGCTTGTTTTGTGGGCAAAAGTACTTTATATAACTCCGATTCATTTTGAAATGTATCCAGTTAATGGCGACAAGTGTCTTACAACGTGAACAGTACACTTTTGATGTAAAAAAATGATAGATAAGCAGAAATTTGCATAAAATGCGAAGGTGCAATCAGTCGTTTGTTAGTGGCTCGGACAGCAGCCAGCATTGTTTTTTGCATCGGGCACAAAAATGCTTGTTAACAAAAGGGACAGATGTTTAAACAAACTTGGATGATATGTTAAAAAATAAAGCATTAACTGTTTTGCATTTGAAAAAATGACATTAACTTTTTGAATTTGTTTATTTTTTCTTGCTCCTATGCTGATTATCACTTGTAAGTTTGATTTATTACTGGTGGGAAAAATAATGCACAAACACTGTGTCCTGTTTGCCAATAACGTCACAATAATGACGTCATCATCCCAAAAATTTCCGCTTATGTTCAGAATTAAGTTCCCTACAGAACGGTTATTTAGGATTTTTTCTATTTTAAAAAATTACAAAATAACATTATTTTGAAACTTATTTATGGAACGACCCTTGTACTTGTGTTATATTCATTGCAGTAATGTGTTACATTTTAGTTTTTTTGCTATTACGGCAATACAGCATAATAATTAATATACTGTGAAGGCAAAACACTAGTATGTTTTTATATTTATAAACTTTAATACACATTGTTGGAAGGTTCATGCATAATTCAACATTTAACTATGTATGTTTGTGGACAATAAGTGTTTTGACATATACGTGATTTTATGTAACCATATTTTTGTGTTTAATATAACAGGTAAATTTGCTAGATTTCTTTAAGCAAAATAATGTTATGTTAAATGTTATGCAATTTTTTTTCACATAACTCTGGTTTTTTGTATTAATCTAATGTCAGATGCATACATCTATACTGTGTTCCAATAAAAAGTGAACCCCTAAAATGTCATTAATAACTGTGTTAAATTAAAACTTCCATTAATGAAAGTTAATGTCTGGCATTTTGCTATTAATTTTGAAGAAGTACACAAAATTTCACTTAAAAGTATAAACCATAAAGAAAGAAATTTCAAATTTTGAAGAAATGTCATTTTTAAATATCAGTATAAACAGCACTTTACGGATGCCTGCTACTGATGTCATTTATTGGCAAGTCACTAAATATGTCTAAATAATAATAAATGATGGTTAGCAAAGAAGCTGACATTGTAATTCAAGATCTGCACCCAAAAATGTTATGGAGATCAAAGTTAAAAAAAATTGCCACTAAATTTCTGAACAGAAAATGGTCTCCATCATGTTTGCATAAGTTGCTGAAAAATTATCATCAAATTAGTACTTTGAATTGAAAACCAGAAGTGATAAAACATGGATTGCTCAGAAGGCTGATTAAGCCGAGGAACTGGCATTAAGCTGAGTGAATGCCTTGGCATTCACTAAAATTTGTCAGTTTTAAGAGATGGGAAAATTCGAATATGTCTGCATACAAGATTTAAACTGCTGTGTGGTAAACTTCAAATTTTTAGTGATAAATTTTACACGTTAATAAAACTGACATTTTTGTGTGTTTTATAAAACTGACAAGCGATTTTTGTTGCCTTGATTTACAGTTATTATGTTTAAAATTTCAGACAAAAGTGATAAATTTTTATAAGTTATAGCTATTTGTTTAGCGGTCCGATTTTTATTTGGACACAGAGTACTATTGTAAAATAATGTTTTTTTTATAATGGCACCTGAAAACAACTTTAGTATCACGTACAATTTATTCTAATTACTTATACTTTTGTTGCTTTTTTGAACTACGCAAAATGTGACATAACATTGTCTTTCTTTGGGCCACTTAATTATAAAATTAGTAGCATTATGCTATTAAGGATTACTATTCACATTAGGTAAAAAGAAAAAATGTAACTAAATTTACCATTATTTTATTATTACCTGGAACTACAACTGCACAAAGCAAGACCACAGTATTGCTACACATGGTCGTCAGATCTCAACACAAATACGTGCACACAGTAAATTATTCTAGAACTGTCTCTTAGGTTTTTGCGTTTTAGCAAACTACACACATCTTCATACTGGCAATGACATTTAATTTCAGCTACAAGTCACAACGTAAAATTGAGTTGTTTTCTAAAATTTCAATTTTTTTTTGTAAATAAACATTTAATGCAACACCAAGCACCTCAACAATCTTGCTCAGTTTTCTAGCGTTAATGGTGATATTTGTTGCTGTACGTAGCAATTTAATTAACCAATTGGTAGCTCTCTAAACACTAGTGTACTTTCAGCTTGAGAAAGGAAACATGATATCAGTCATGCTCTAAAAAACAAGCTAATGCAAAAAAAACAGATGGTTGCAAATTTATCATGTCTATCCTGTCTGTATATTGCAAGTTATTTTATACAATGCAAATTAACGTTCAATTTCAGACAACAAATCACAGGGTACTTTTGAACATTTTGAGTTCATTTAGGACCGACTTTAGAAACAGCTTACAATGTGCCAAAACAAAAAAATAGGCATTATAAACTGACAACTGGTTGAGTCATCAAGTTTTACTAATAAACATTAAAAATAAAACACAAAAAACACAAAAACTTATTGATGGAATATGTTAGAATCACCATTATGAATGCACAGTGTTTACCAATGACGATGAACTTGTTCAGCCGACTTGCATACTAATCAGTTGTCACAAGTAATAAAAAACAGCACACTGAGTCTACAGAAATAGAAATACACAATGTTTGCAATAACATCAGTCCAGAAACATGTAACACAAAAAAAATGATCAACGCAAGAAATCCCACATTTAGTGGACTCCATATTGTGGCACAATCATCATGAACAACAGAAAATGTATCTAATTGTCAATTCTAATTTTGCACAATTTTAACAATAATGATCATGTTCAGTTGACACTACTTCGTGCTATTTCAAATATCTGCATGCAGACTTTCACAAACATAACGAATAAGACAAAACAAAACAGAATTGTCGAAATATGCAGTGTTGGTATTCTTTTCAAACTGCAAATCACATGACCAGAATAAGAAAAATGCATCAAACACTGAAATGAAGACAACAATATGACTCTAAATGCAGCTTACGCAAATCAACAAATTACAGTTGTCAGCACAATGATCAACTTAATGTGCTATAAACAGTCAACATCACAGAAATGCTACAGGTTGGTAGAAAGAGAACGCAGTTACGTTGTGGCATAAAAGACAAATTTTGCATCCTGATAATTCCGATTTTAAAAAAAATAAAAGCAAAACAAAAATTATCAGCAGCCATTTCACTCACAACACAGTAAGATGCCATCCTAAACGCAGTCACATACACACATTTATTTATGTCAGTTTATTTCTTTCTGTGCCTATCTGTCTGTAGACACAGCAGATCAAGTAGGTAAGTTCAGGTGTGATGTTCCAGGCAATACTGTTCACTGCAGCCGACAGTCAACCATTTGCTTGTTTACCGCATTTTCACTTGTGCAAACAACAAAAACAACATATCCTCAATATAAGATAAACCTAAAGATGCGTAACAGAACTCAACGGTGCATAGTTCTTTCAGTCTAAGAAAAACTCTTGACAGTGAAGCAGCTGATAGAACAGTATTAGCTCATCAATACGATTTTTATTCAAAATCCGATCGAGCCAAACATACGGACACACGATACTACTACTGCGACTACTACTACTACCACAAGATACTACTACAAGACACTACTACAACATGCTGCTAAAAAAGAAATTGCCTTAGAAAATATTTTGTTAAAGGGGAGAAAATATTTTTTATTAAGGGAATTAGAAAAATGTTTAGTCTTATAGAAAAGAAAAATGTTTCCCTATAAAGAAAAAAAATGTTCTGCTCCTATAAAAAAGAAAAATGTTTTACTAAAGGGAAAGAAAATATTTTACTTAAAGGTAAGCAGAAAAAAATGTTTAGTTCTATAGAAAAGAAAATATTTTTATAGGGAAGAAAATTGTTCTATTCCTATAGACTAGAAAATATTTTTCTTATAGGGAAAGAAAATATTTCACTCAAAGAATGGAAGAAAAATATTTAATCTTATGGGAAAAATATTCTACTTATAAGAAAAACAATATTTTACTTAAAGGGTAAAAAAATTTTTTAGTTTTATAGGAAAGAAAATATTTTTGTTAAAAGGAGGAAAATATTTTTGTAAAGGGAAAAAAAATTTTAGTATTATAAAAAAAATTTATTATAAGAGAAGAAAAATTTGCCGCAAATTTCCCTTTGGACGGTCAACACCAATTGAAACTGTCTCCACAGTGCTGATTAACTTTGGTTCGGGTTTCCGTAGTACCTACTATTTCCAGTACTACAGCATACCCATCATAGAACGGAGATACGTCTGTTAAGCAGACGCCAGACAACCGTTCCGTTCCAGTCCGGTCGATCAGACTGCCAAAAATTTTCCGAACATGCTTTATATACCCCTAGCTCGAAAGAGTGGTCTGCACCAAACAAGTTTCTCCTATGTTTTGGTATTATGGGCGTAGGCTACTCTTTACCTCTATTTAAAAATGCTTGATCGATCTAAGAGCCTGGCAAAACGAGATTTATGTATTAATTGAAAGACGCGAAATTATTTGTTCTAAGGACACATATAAGACTTTAGTAGAAATTAAAAACTTTAATACATACTTTATATCTAAAGAGAATTCTTTATTTAATATCTGGTAACACCTTGTTTTGGCGTTGTTTTGGATTATCAAATATCCGACACCTGTTTTTCGACGTTCAATCGCTGAAAATATAATAATGCTGAAAAAATGCGGACGACGTCATTCGATGGCTAAATGTCCGCACTTTCTTGGTTATGGAAAGGTTTTTTCCGAAAAAATGGCTAAGTGATATTTTTATGGGTGTTTTTGAACTGCTATCTTCGGCGCAAAATCAATATGGCGGCTCATCTTGATTTCAACAAGGTGGCCGAGCTAAACTGTGTACAATGTAACTTCTTATTATAAACTTAAATGTTGTTTACTTTTTCATACATCCGGTACGCAGTTTGTACAAAAGCGTTATTAAAGATACGCTACGGGATATTTCGATATTCTGACTCAGCGAAAAGTGAATATTTAACGGTATTTATGGTTAGTAGAGTTTTTGTTACGATTTAATAGACAAAGTGTGCTAACTGGGGTTGCTAGGTACCGAAATTTATTTATAGTACTGCCGGTAGTAAGTAAGCGCTTTTAAACGGTGTTAGCCCGTAACAGATAAAAATCTGTTACAAGTACTATGCATAATATTTAGCATATTTTGCAGTACTGTCAAAGAGGCAGATAATAAAATAACATCATCAGCATATAAAATGCAACTAACTAACGAACGATTTACATAACAACCGAAATCATAGTTTATTATGTTAAAAATAAAAATACTCATAAACACTGTAAATAAATTTGGTGACAAAACACTACCTTGACGCACTCCACTATGCACAGGAAACCAGTTTGATAAACACCCATTCCACTTCACTGTGACAAACATTTTACTGTACCAATCAGCAAGCAAGACAACAATGCATAAAGGGACTCCAGCTTCAAGCAATGATACAAATAACTTGTAGTGATTCACCTTATCAAATGATTTTTTATGTTTAATGTAGCCACAAACACATTACTACCACGATGTGTTTATCAATAACGATAAACTTGTTCAGCCGACTTGCATATTAATCAGTTGTCACAAGTAATAAAAACAGCAAACTGAGTCTACAAAAATAGAAATGCACAATGTTTGCAATAACATCAGTCCAGAAACATGTAACACAAAAAAATGATCAACGCAAGAAATCTCACATTTAGTGGACTCCATATTGTGGCACAATCATCATGAACAACAAAAATGTATCTAATCGCCAATCCTAAATCTGCACAATGTTAACAATAATGATCATGCTCAGTTGACACTACTTCGTGCTATTTCAAATATCTGCATGCAGACTTTCACAAACATGACAAATAAGACAAAACAAAAAAGTATTGTCGGATATGTAGTGTTGGTATTCTTTGCAAACTGCAAATCACATGACCAGAATAAGAAAAATTTATCAAACACTAAAATGAAAACAACAATATGATTTTAAATGCAGCTTACACAAATCAACAAATTACAATTGTCAGTACAATGATCAACTTGCTAAGTCGATTCTAACTATAAATTTTAGTTTTGTTTACTCAATTACTACCACTCATAAATTTAAAGTTTTTGTACCTAAATTTTTAAAGGCACAGAAAAAATGTTGTACTGTGTGGTTCATTAGTGTCAAACAAGTCTAACTCTTGCTGCAGTGTAGACTGGGCTTTGTCTGGTTCATTACCACATCGGGCTGATAAACTCACTGCACTTCTTTTTCTTGCTGCCATAAAAGTTTCTTGTAAAGTGGTGAATGCTGAGGAATTTCATTATATTGTGAAATGCAAGACGTGTTACTACACATGTGCAGCCTTTAACGGGACAAGGTCGTGCCTTTTGGAAATCCTTGTATTTTGGATGCCTGATTGTATGATTACTGTGTGAGTGTATTTTACGCAACCGATAACATTTTACAGCATTACGCGCATCATCGGCCGTCCACTTATGACATTCCCGCAAATGACGATGAAGGTGAACAACACGGGCATCAGTCTTCCACTGGGCAAAGCTTGCATAGTCTGCAAGATGCAGTATGCACTTGATGAGCAGTACATCAAAACATATAATTGAAATTTTAAATGTGTTTGTAGTAAGAAGCCAAGTCTGTGCTGCAGCAGCATCATGGGTGGGAGGCAGCTGCCAGTGATGCCACCAAAAGTGATGTGTGTCTGAGCCATCGTGAAATCCGCCAGTGTCCGTTTGTGGTTTATTGTCATTGCTGGATAATTCTTGTTTGCCAGATGATGCTGTGATTTCTATTCCGAAAGAAACATTAATTTTCATAATAAATTTAGGTATCAGTATACCTTTAGTTTTGTATTAGTTGTTTTTAACATATACTTGTAGGAGTTTTATATCTTCATTCTCTGAACATGTTTGACTACAGATTTTGTAACGTTTCCTCCCTTTATCATTCTGCCAGACTGCTAATTTGTGACCTTTAGGTGTAGTGATCTGCGCAGGTAGCTAAGGTGATCTTTATGTTGCTTTCATCATGGTCTCTGCCAATTATTTTGTATTATTCACAAAATGTATGAGTAAAGAACCGAGATGAAGCTGCTAGTGGTTTGTTGAATGGTAACACAGGTGACATAGAATGTAGCGATGAGGATGATGCAGGACCAGTGGATGATGCAGAAATGCATAATGCAGCAGGATTGAGGTCTGTAGAAAATGATGCTAATTACTTGACTAGTTGTAGTAATACAAGCATTACAATTGTGAGCACCACAGATGCAGATGCTAACAGCGACATGGAATGTAGCAATGATCATGTAGAAGCAAAGAACGTAAAACAATGGCTTGATAAAAATGTAAACAAGTTTAAGATAAAAAAAATGTTAAAGCGTTCTATGAGTGGATGACGTCTGCAGATGGTAATAGAAAGCATGTGAAGTAAGCAACACAACATGCTTCACAGAAGGCTAAGCTGATAACATCAACTGAACAAAACAACATACGTTATGGGATCGATCAGTGCTCGATGTGTTTAATAAGTATGCTACTGAAAAGCAGTATTTGCCAGCAACCAAGAAAGCTTATTTAAACAGCCTAAAACATTTTTGTGATTTTTCTATCTCTGAGAATAAGACCGATGATAAGCTGATATCTAAGACGAAAGACTGGGTGAGTTTCTGGATTGCTTCTTACCAAAAAAGTGTAACAAAAATCAGCAGCAGAAAATAAATAAAAATTTAGAAAAACTCGTAACTTTTAAACAGTTGGCACAGTTTGAGAAAAGTGAACAAGTGTTGTCAGCCGTCAAGCTAATTGGCAGAATCGGCAATGGACCGCTTACAGTGGTGTAGAGCAAGTCTGTCAATGTACGTGATTTCCTCTTGACTGAAATAGCATTTGCAAATGCAAATAAATTAGGCGTATTGGCCAACATGACTGTGAAGGAGTTCAAGGATGCACGTGAGGTAAACAGTCAGTATGTTTTGTCCATTGCAGAACATACGACATCAGTAACATAAAGCTTAGCAAAAGTCGTTCTATCGCCAACGCTTCATCACTACATCTCAGTGTACTGTTAAGACACACAAGCACAATTTCTGTCTGACCAAAACAGTTCAGATAAATTGTTTCTTAGTTGGCTAGGTACAGGTATGACCAGTGGACAAATAACAAAGTCAGGGCATGAAATAAAGCAGGTCTGGGGGAGGACATCACACTTAATATTGTTCGAAAAACTGCAGTGTCATCACGTCCAAAACTGATAGCGAGCTTAGCAGACTTGATGTGCTACAAACAGTCAACATCACAGAAATGCTACAGGTTGGTAGAAAGAGGACGCAGTTACGTTGTGGCATCAAAGACATTCACTGAGACATTAGCAGCAACAGTGCCTGAGATTAACAAATTGGTACTGATATGAATACAGTAGTTGGATCTACAACAGCAGAACACAGCATCTACGACGAGACATCATTGTTCGTACTTTGCAAGTTGTTTTACTTCGAAATTGGTTAAAGCCTTATATCTGTGCAAGTGTGCATGTCGTTAAAACGAAAATTAAGGACAACGAAGTACTGTCAAGTATTGGCAGCAGAAAAGTCTACTATCGTATGCGTAGTGAAATTCGCCGAATGCATGGAAAATATGAGACAACAACACTAAGCTTACCTGTTAAATGCAATACAACAGCTGAACGATTAGCCAGAATGTTCAGTCATTAGAAAAAATCAAATATGTGACAAGAATGTAATGGTGAATAAAAACAGTGATTCCGAATGTGTCGCTCCATTTACCACAAATCATGTGTTTGCCCCAGAGGATGTTGTTGAAATTATGTGACAAAGTTATTGCTCGTGGTCCCATTTCAAACATTCGCATTTATGATGAGTTAAATAAAGCATTTGCGGGTCGAAAATTGATGAAAAAGTTCAGTGCATTTTAAATAAAAAAA
>Ga0056128_1005662_pt1 | contig 15724 bp, 9 predicted proteins | sample WorMetLIZISLAND2_FD_71113 | JGI IMG/M metagenome (GOLD analysis project Ga0056128, IMG submission 71113) | Marine gutless worms symbiont microbial communities from Max Planck institute for Marine Microbiology, Germany - Olavius geniculatus... ...
GATCCCAAGTAGACAAAGGTAGGCACAACTTCAAGCGGAGTGCCATCAAGAGTGATCACTGGTGTGTCATAGCCAAAACTCACCACCTTGGTTTTCACCCATCAGCAACATTAGGCGGTTGGCTGGAACTGTCTTGAGCAGCTGGCCGATAGATTCAAAGAAGGCATCTTCAGTGGCATCCTTGTCACAGTCTGTTGGGATGGTGCCATTAAGCTCTAGTACAGCAAGACGTTCAGAGATGGCTTGAAAGGACTCAACTGCGTGAACGTGGGATGACTTGATGGCAAATCCAACTCCATGGAAAAACGAGTTCAGCAATCCAGAATAGTACAGCTTGTAGCTGAACTGTGATCCATCCGCTGGGGAAACTGTTAGATTACCTTCGTCACGCAGGTGTGTCTTTGTGATGGCGACGATATCCACATTATAGCGGTTTAACTCAGCAGCGAGCAACTCCTTCGACCCGGGTTTGTTCAAACCACGGACGTTCTAAAGTGCCTATCGCAAACTTCTGCATGTCACAGATTGACAATCCACGACTCAGGCCGCCGCATGAGCGAGTGGCCAGGTGGCCCCGAAAAGGCCGGTTTGGTCACATGCCAGGGGCCAGACGAATTCAAAGTTGATGATCGTGTTGTACGGCGTGTACTAGCACATGTTGTATGAGCCGGTAGTCGACTTGTCGTCACCGGCCCGGCAGCACCAGACGACGCATCGGATGAACCGGATGCGCTAACCATAGCGTGCTTCCTTGGTTGTAATATCACCATAGCGAGTTTCTTTAGCTGTTTTACAAAGGGGCGCCACACCACCAAGGATGGTATCTTTCGGTTGACCACCAAACCAGACAGAAGGAACATCTTTCATAAAGAGCCATTTACCCATGGCTGGGGTGGGGCACCAAAGGCCAGTGGCGACAATATCAAGTAAAGTAAAGTAAAGCCAGTGCTCGCTTGCGCCACTTCAGTGGTTCATGTGACCCATGACATACAATGTGTTAACACAGTGACATTAGAACTCAACATGCAGCCATTAAGTTCATAGCATCACAGAAACAATGGGCAAAAATAGCAGGTGACAAGAACATGATGGCATAACTTGCTCACTGCTCAGATATGAGTGGTCGACAAGACACAATAGTGCATTGAATAGACAGCAGCAACTGTCTACACATATTGTGTCATTTAGACGCAAATTACAACATCACTGCAAGTTCAGTACCAGTGCGAGTGCCACCAAAGACATACGAGGGGTGTTCAAAAAGTTTTGCAAGTCGACATGTTGAAGTAAAAAAGCTTTTCAAAATTTATACACTAATAAAACACGTTTTTCCTAAACACGTATGAGCCTAAAGCAGATATGACGTCATTGTAATGTATGACATCATACAGCGTTAAACAGGAACGATTTGGAGTGCCAGCGCAATCAGCGTAAAATTGGGCTCGCTGTTGCATGATATTTCTTTAGTCTACCATCAGATTTTCCAACACAAGGCCCTGAGGAATGTGATTTTATGACAGCCCTAACAAGTACATCACTGAATTTCGCCTTTGCGATTATAAATATTCACTAACCAAAGTCTGTGCCAGCTGTGAAAAGACTATATGTATGAGGAATATTAGACAAAGTTTACAACTCGATAGGCCCCCGTATAATATATTAGTCTAACAAACTTTTAAAATTTATACACCGGTAAAAGTTACATTTCTCCCGTACTCATATGAGCTTAAAGTAGGGATGTTAATTCTTTTTTTTTCAAATTCGAATTTCGACTGCTAAAATTCGGATTAAATTCGAACTTTGTTTATATATTTGTGGAGAAGCTTAAGCAATTTGCGTTTGATGTCTGCACTGTGGGGCAAGATGAAGGTCACAGCACACACGCCACAGGGAAGCAGTCTATCAACAGCCTATCAACGCAAGCAGCACAAATATACACATGCCAATTCTCCAGTCTGCAGCCGAATTTACGAACAAAAGACCCCTGGATATGTAATTTTATGGAAGCCCTGACAAATATTTTCAGGAATTTCGAATTTGCAATATGAATACACAGTTGCTGAAATCTATGCTGGCCATTAATAAGAATGCTTCTGTTAATTACGACATCACGTCAAGATTTGACGTTGTCGGTAAAATTCTATTGAAAAGTTAACAGTTAGTTAAATCCGTCATCTTTGTGAAAGGTTAAGCAATTTTTACAATGTACAACCGGGGAGTCCTGATGAGTGGGGGCCTGGGAGCGAGCCCCAAAGATCTCCCCCTAAATCTGACAGTGCCTGGCACTGCAGCCCAATCTTAAAGTTAAAATTACCCAGCAAGTTGTTCGCGACTCTGGCTTCTTACAATAAGTCCACCCTACATCCAGCAGACTTGACTTACAGTAACTATTATTTTTTCTAAATTTGAAATTTTTTTCTGTGGTGTCCGTTATCCAAACAATGAATGACTCAAGTCTGCGGTAGAAACCTGGCTGGAGAGACCGATATAAAATGCCCTATGATGTCATAAGTTACAATGATGTCATATCAGCTTTAAGCTTACATGAGTTTCGGAAAAATGTGCATTTTATTGCTGTATAAATATTGAAAAGTTTTTCAGTCTAACATATCAACTTGCAAAACTATTTGAACGCCCCTTGTACATATATCCGATGCAACAAAGTGCAAAAAATACCAAACTTCTTATGCACAGGACTATTTCTAACCCCGCCCACTATATAAGCAGTATACATGCTGCCCATCATCACCTGATCCACAGAAGAAGGATCCACAAACATAACAAATCCGAATCCTTTGGATCGTCCAGTCATCGGATCAGTCTTGACAGTAGCAGCGGAAATTTTTCCAAACTTTTCAAAGCAGTCACGAAGATCATCTACATAAAGCAAGCCAAAGCCACTTTTGACATTCACATGAACGATCAAATCTTGTAACAAGTCGCTCAACATTATCAGCGAAGCCGAACATATTCTTAACTAAATAAAACTAAGACTAAAAAAGTGCAACAATCTTGCATCTAGAATACAAAATACACAGATACCAGTAGTCCGGTATGCATTTTAATTAGAGCTGTCAAATTAATACATTAATGCATTTAATAAATTAATGCATGTTAAAAAAATTAACGCACATACGGAAATTTATATTATTTTACTAAATTCTGTGAAGCAAAAGTTCCAATACTCTGTTAAACTGCGGTTATTTGACAACCGAATGCATTCAACTAAACTGTAGTTGCCGTTCCACCACTACTGTAAATAAATAAGTATTTCGATGACAGGCTAATAGATTTCTACATTAGCTATGACGGCAGTTATTGCTGATGATTATACCTTTAGAATGTGTTTCTTTACTTTCCATATTCTACAGGCGGGGCCCCCCAAACGTCGCGAGGCCCGGGGTAACTTACCCCATACTCTACCTCTCGACAGGACTGGGTGCGTTAATAACGCGTTAATTGATGGGTTTTAATGCAGTGCGTTAATGCATTAACAAAATTAACGTTTTGACAGCTCTAATTTTAATGAATACTTACCCTCAGTAGTTTCCCAACTCAAGCCACCAAGAAATATTTTTCTACAACAAATACACGCAGTCGCACACACGTGCCATGTTGAACCATGTTTGATTACAATGCAGCTGCAGCACATTTCTCACAAAACCTGTAAAAGCTGCACTCATTTAGTAATAATTACAAATTGCAGCAATTTTTCGCATTTCGTTCAATTTTGCAACATTACTAAATGACATAAGAGATAATTTGTCATATCCTGAAAGAAAAACAGTGGAGGGAGTTGATAGCAGCATCTACGGCTGAAAGTTGCTTACTGGCTTGGGTGTACATTTTGTTGTTACATAAAAATCGCTCTAACTGTCAAACTTCACTATATACTGTGTCCGCAAAAAAGCAACACCCTAGACATCGTACAACAGAAATGCCAAATCTGAACATATGTAAATGAAATTTCATAAAGTCTTAATCCCCAATAAATTGCTAAAGCGATCACCAGATCCGCAGGATTTTTATGGATGCGGACTGACGCGAGCATGGGTAAAAAGTGTACAAAAACAAAATTGCAAAAGAGTAAAAAACGTGAAATTGCGTAGCGTAAAAAGTTAGCGTAAAGTGGGTAAAAGACGTAAAACGTATTAAAAAGCACATATTTATAGGCTTGTAGCTAACGAGTATGCTAGAGCATATGATGAATTTTTCAATTGTCAAGGTTGTTCACTGTCTATCAAAGAACTTACCACAGGATGAAAGTGGTTTATTTTATTATTTCACTTAATTTTAGGTAAAGCCTAAACTTTTAGAAAAGTCGCAAAATTCATGGCGAATTCACGGTCATATATAGCGTTAAAAACGTCTCGTTGACAAACATTTTTGTTCTCTGCCTAGTCAGCAATCAGTCGTGTATCGTCATCTCACAAAATGACTAACATTAATCGTTCTTATAATAAGTAAGTAAAATATAAACAACTGCAAATGATTATCATAATAATCAACGAGGTCATATTAGGATCAACATTTAATGTTTAAAATCGAATTTTTACGGATTTTAACACAAATATGCAGCCCGTGCAAAAATTCACGGCAAGTCACGGCAAACGCTAAAATTCACGGCAAGCGCCAAAATTCACGGCTTCCGTGAATTCGTGATTTTCGTCTAGCCCTAGTGAGTAAACCTGCTCGTTCAGGGGGCGAACAAGCCAGGAGGCGACCAAGGCAGGGGGCGAATCAGCCAGGGGGTGACACGGCAAAGGGGCGAAAAAGCCATAATTCTCTCTGGCGACTACAGTAAACTGCAATAAACACCAAAGCAAAACAAAATCACCGGATATATACCCTTCATCATCATCACCCGCACGATAACGATCAGCCATTATAGTTGATATAACTCTTCTTTTCCGTAAATTTGAAAACGGCAACAAACGCCACGCACAACAACCACAAAATGGCCGACAACTAGTGGTGTGCGAAAAGTAACGAATTGTTAAGAAGTAACGACTAACAGTTAACGACCGGTAGCGGGTAAGAACGATTCCACGGTTTCGGAAGTAACAGTTCCAAAAGTAATCATCAAACATCGGTGCTTCAGGCTTGCGCAGCCCCGGAATCAAACGGTTTTTAGGCATGAAAACCCCCTAAAAATGCATACATTCAGTATAAATGTTATTAGTTTTACTGCAGAAATGCACTGTATATGCTAGGCAAAAAGGCGACTTTGACATCTTGGGGGGCATGGGCCCTTTTGCCCCCTAAATCCGCTTCTTTTCATCACGGGTGTTAAACCGTTGGAAGTCTTCCTCATCAAGCAGTTGAGTCAGCTTCAGTTAATGAGTTCAAGAGGCATTTAGAGAGACTTCGCACAACAAAGATGGGTTTCTTCATGGATCGTTGGTCCGCTTGACCCTATTGCTCCTCTCGAAGTACATTCATTCAGGCTACGAATTTACTGCGCCTGATGTTACTGGAGTGACAGTATATTGAGGCTAGAAGTGGAGCAGCAAACCAGGTAAAGAGCTCCCTACCTCGAAATTGAATTTGGTGCATTTTAGCGTTAAATATCAGGGATGTGCACAAGACCTTTTGAGCCGAGACGTCCAAAATTCCAAGACGAGACGTTGCAGCTTCCGAGACGCTGGCCGTGACCTTAAAGCTGCCGAGACTCTCAAGAGTCTCGGTAGCTTCAACGTCTCGCCGAGACGCTTTCCATGACGTATAGTTGACAATGAAAAAATTATACAGATTAATTAACTTGCACCACGGTAAGCACTTTCTATTTGTGATATTGTGGGTTTTTGCACTTTATTTTGACAACCATCACTGAATAATTAACAGCTTGCAACATGAAGAATTGCAACTGCAGTGCTGTAAACAGGAGCCATTACGTTTACCACAATTTGCAAGCAACTAAAATTAGTAAACTACAGCTGATTTTTATAGCCTTATACATCGTCTACATTTGGCTGATAGTATTCATTCTGACATCATGCACTTTATCCTCATTGCGACTATGTCATTTTATGACGAAAAAAGACTGACATGACATAATTCTGCTTTAAGCTTACGACAATAAGCAAACGAAAAAGTGAAAACACTGTAAACGAATGTTCTAAGCCACAAATAAATGTCATGCTGGTTAGCATTGCTCTGACTGCAGCTACAGTATGCACGGCGTGCACCTGCACAAAACGTCTCGATGAGACGCAATGGCAGGAGACCTGAGACGTTGAGGATTTTGTCCGAGATGAGACAAAAAATCTACCAAAAATTTCATTTCGGGTTAGTGGCTATTGACAACCTCCTCGGTCTTGTTTGGTTGAATACAAGGGGCGACTTCACTTGAGTCAAAAAGTAAAGTGATTTCGCTGAAACTTTCACTGAGCCCAAATGGTCCTATACGTACAATAGTTTAGTAAATTAGTTTGGTACAAAAATAAACAAAGTAATGGCTACACAATGACAAAGTCGTTACGGAATTACGTCATTTGTGTGCGCGGTGCAATTAAATAAGCAAGTCCACGCATAACTAGTTGATTTATTTCCTGTTAGGTTTACCGGTTTTCCACCATTTTTAATCGTTTTGGTCTGAGTTAGTAGACTTAGATCAAAATTTAGTTAAACTTTGGTCTAAGTACAGACTTTAGCACTCAGTTTTAGCTGTAGGCTCAGTAAAAGTCTCAGTGAAAGTCTAAGTCAAAAAGTGAAGTCGCCCAATGTACTGCCAAATATACTAGAACTAGTACATTTGGTGCTACTGTCTACGGGTGAAGTAAAATTGCCACATCATTAGTGCAGACAAACTCAAATTTACTGTATGACACCCAACCAGCACACCTTACTATAATGCGTGCAAAGTCTGTTTGCCTTTCTGTCAGCCCCTTCTAGCACCTTCCCTGTTGCATGGTCGGTTGTGGACCCTGACTGCAGCGTTCAAGTCCTTGGACCTTAGGAACGTGCCCCCACGGTGGTCTGAGGAGGCGGGGGTTGAGTTTTTGGGTCTCCTTTCCCCGCTGATTCTGCCAAGCCTGTCAGCTTAGTGCACTGTGTAGTGCTTCATGGCGGAAAACTCCCACCAATAGGGCGAGGCGCTTCTAGTAATTCTTAGAGCATGTAAGCACAATAACAGTACTGACTGGCGACACCATGCGACGAAAACAGTACAATAACTGGAACTTAGAACAAAGCATAATGTGCATTTAGTTCTAAGATACTTCTGTATTTTTTTAAATGCAGAAATAATTGTTAGCAGAATGCACTTCATCGTTCTGGATTTTGTAAACGTTACACAATCAACGGCAGCCATAGCACAACACAGAACGTTGCTTTCAGTTCATAATTTTATCAAATTCAGTGTCAAATACACTAAAAACTGTTGCGGATGTCAGTTTATTCCTATCATGACAGTTTATGATCGAGGTCGCTCTTTCTTCTCCTTGTACAGCGCAAGCAGTGAGACACTTGCGACCTTCACGACCTTGAAGCGCACACCGGGAATGTCTCCCACAGCGTGACCCTTACGACCGAATCCCGCAACCAGCACTTCATCATTCTCCTGTGATAACAAGCAAATGTTTAGCTCTGTTCAGTAACTACAACATCTGTGTTTCACACAGTCTATAACAAGCAGCATGACAGTTGTGTTGATGCACCATACAGACTTAGAAAAACATACTCCTTCAGCTGTCAGTAAACTAATTCAGTGTAAGATGCAAAAAAAATCCTATGCTTCCAGTTGCCATCCGTTGATGAAAAAAAACCTTATCCCTAAAATGTCTACTGTAACCTGAAAAGTATTGGTCCATTTTAACACGCGACAGCAGCTACTGCTATAGCACGTCTTAACCATCGCAATTCTGTCTGCCTGTCTGTCACATGGGTGGATCAGTCAAAAACGTTGCAAGCTAGGATCACTAAATCTTCACCGTTGGCTGCCTGGAAGACTCAGAATCCGTAAAACTTTGCCATAAATTCGAAAAAGGTCACCCTGAGCAGGGGCGCTAAATGACATGGGGATCAGGGTGAAAAAAATTGTGATTTTTGGCAAATAAGCCACCATATCTCAGAAACGGTGTGAGATGGTACCTAGGTTACTATTAATCACTATAAGAAGTCGTACACTGGCTTTCGACTTGCACCAAAATCAATGACTTTGGATGACCTTGAATGCCAAAGTAAGTGTTTTTATGGATTTTTGGACGATTTTGGGCTGCGACACACATTTCAAGAGCGAAATGTGCCAAAATCACTGCAGATAGAGCAGTACAACCAGCATATGAAATTTTCGACATTAAACATAGATTTAAACTGTCCAAGTGTCGACCCGTAGGTTCAAAGTGGCCTGCGCACAAGAGCATCAAAAATGGGTATCGCATAAAGTTGTTATTTTACTGCTATTGGCTGTGCAAGTCCCATTATGCTGTCTGTAAATGAAATGCTATAGATGCTAGCTATCATAATCATCATATTGAATGTCAACAGCTGGGATCAGTGAGCTTAGATTTCGGTCGTAGAGGGCCTTCAAACATGCATTGCTGTCACACGTATGACTTTGCATTAGCTGCGCTTTCTAATCTTTGCTTTCAAAGTTTTACCAAAAAACTGTTTCCATTAAGTCTGTTACGCTATTAGCTTTAGCTTTCGTGGTATTTAGTGTGTGACAGTTTTTTTTGATTTGTGGTGTAATACTACATGAAATTTTAAAAATATCCCTCCATCCCTACTTTTTTTGCCAGAATAGTAAAAACATAACATAACAACTAGGAAATGAACTAGTATGTTCTAATATGCAATGGAGTATCTTACAACAAAATGTCAGGAAATAGTCAACTAGAAGGCACTCGTGAGAGTGCATATCTCCACCAAGCAAAGTAATTTAAACATTACTACTACTGCTACTACTACTACTACTAAACCTACAACAAAGAAAGGGGAGGCAGAAGGAAGAGCCGCTTCATGGTGGGAGAAAGGGAGGGAAAAGTAACAGCCGGCTAAGCAGCTGTTGGTGCAATGACGTCATTGCTATTATGAGTCATCATGTACACACACAAAACAGAACAACCAATCTCTTAATCTCCTCCGATGTTCACTTCGTTCACCTTGGTGGAGATAACAAATGTCAACTGAGTTTAAGCGATTTACACTGCTCAGAAGATTGAGTGTCGTCATGGCAACAGAGTGGTTTACTGACAGCAGGCAACTGTCACCACGTACCGAAACCGTCAGACGCAAATTACAACATCATTGCAGCTCACACTTCAACTGGACATAATCATAAAAAAGAAGTCTTAAAGAGTAATTCCATTTAATTAGTCATTGCTCACCGTTGAAATTGATCATCATCACAAATGGTTCAACGTTGCCTAAATAATAAGCATTTGGGACCACAGAAGTAAACTGCAAAACTCAAATGAGTAGGGACAGATATGACCAATAGAACAAAAAAAATTAAGATGCTGCGTTGACAGACAACCGTCACCTTTTGATGAGTATCAAATTATGTTCTTTGGTGAAAGAAGTACGCGTGTTAGTGAATAATTAAAGAGTCAAATGTTATCGATAAATTTTGGCAGTTTCTGTTAAATACGATGATCACAAATACACAGTGACCGTTGAGTGCATGAAGCAAACCAATAAAATTACAAACGAAGCATAGACAATTGCACAAGATCGTGCATGACTATGACCGCACAAAACATAGACAAACCGTGCCATGCAAAGCCGCTTAAAACTGAGCTTATGCATGTAAAAAAAATAGGAACAGTGCGACAGACCTCAATGAAGTTCAGACAGCCATCACGGGGTACAAATGCTGTAATCTTTTTGCCATTCTTAATGAGCTGGACACGGACACACTTGCGGATAGCAGAGTTTGGCTGTTTGGCCTCGACTCCACTACAACACAGCAATTAAACAATCACTCTATTCAATTTTCACTGACACTGCTGCAGTTGGTAAACACACAATTTCAGCATTCTCAATACCACACTTCTTGATAGTGAGGTATTTTGTTCAAGTAATATTTTATTAAACCTCTCAGTGCAAGATTTTCCGTTGACCCCACAGGCAGCCTCAGGAGGCAGGGGGGTTGAGTTGCTGGGTCTTCTTTCCCCACTGATTCTGCCAAGCCCGTCAGCTTAGTGCACCGTGTAGTGCTTCATGGCGGAAAACACCAACTGGGAGAAGCACTTCTGGTTCTAACTAACTTACGATGATTGATTCCCTGGCTTTTCCATCCTACAGTGCATATAATATTTACGGTAAATTTTAACATCAATCATCAATGAATTACATTGTGCTTTAGCTGCAAACAATAGTCAGCATGGTACCAGCATATGGAAAGCGAGCATACAAAAAAAATCAACAATTCACACATGACTAATAACACTGCAGACGACTGACACAATTGCTCAGAAGCTGGAGTGTCGTCAGGGCAACAAAGTGGTTTACTGACAGCAGGCAACTGTCACCACACACTGAAGCCATCAGACGCAAATTACAACATCACTGCAATGTACCAGTTCGTGCTGCAGAACTCACAGTTTCATTAATGATGTGTCCCCAATAAAAACTTAAAAATTTTTTAATAAATTTGCTTGGTTCTGGTTCAAAAAATATCAACCTGCACGTATGTATGCACATTTAACACAATTTTCAAAGAAAGCCTATGTTTTGCAAAAAAAAAACTCTTACCTAACCAAATCCTAACCCTATATTGATATCGAACTGATACCAGCAATAAAACTATTATCAGACCCCAGACTAATAATAGCATTTTCATAACATCATCAGCAGTGTAAACATGCTTCAAAATGGTGACACTACTTACAAAGTAGGGATGTTGGTTATGCGTATTTTGCAAAAAAAACCACATATCGGATATTTTTCCGCATATAATGACATTTTCAAAATAGCATATGAGAAAAGTATGCTGCATATGTAAAAATTCACTTTTATTTGCATATTTCCACATATTCGATAGCATTTTTCAGCATTTTCTTTGTCCAACATTGTTTTAAAACTGCTAAATATTTTGACGGCAAAGGATTACCAGTAATTACAATTAGACGTTGAATAAGTTGAAATCAAAAATGTCAAAACTGTGCAGAAAAAGCTTATTAATGATCATTGCGTTCCGATTTGGAGCCCACATTATCATAAGGATATTGAGTTAGTCGAGGGTGTTCAACGTCGTGCAACTAAATTGATTGAGGGTGTAAGAAATTTGCATTATGAATGACATTAGAAAAAAGAAGACATAGGAGTGATTTAATAGAAACATTTAAAATTATTAATGGTTGTTATAATTTGCAATCAGATTTATCTTTTACATATGATGAAGGTTTTAAGAAACTATATAAAAAACGTAGTAGATCAGATTTGAGAAAGTATGTATTTAGCAACAGAGTAATTGATCACTGGAATGCACTGTCTGATGTGTGTGTAACAAGTAATACAAAAATCAATTTAAAAATTGTTTGAAACGAGAACTGCAACTGGAAACACATAGTTACAGTTAGTTATTAGGATAGTAAGCGTTATATGGCTTCTGCCTATGCTTACTTCCTTAAGCCACCAGTAATTCTGGTGGCTTCGGTGAATAAATCATGATTTTGATTCTCCGTCACTCGAACTGGCATATGCCGAAAATATGTAGAAAAATGTACAGCATATATGCGCCGCATATTTCGCCAAATTACGCATATTTTGCCTAAAAAACTTCTGCATATTTTAAGGAAATTCTCCGCTATAAACCAACATCCCTAACTAAGGTCATTTTTGGTCAGGGTTAGACCTTTGGTAACAAAAACAACCCAAAACATTTTCAGCATTTAGTGCCACCCTTTCAAGATATGTATTCAATAGTCAAATTTATTATATACTACATACACTTTTTCGAGCACTATGCCCTTAGCGTGTGAAGCGCCTCCAAAAGGATTAGACTTCCATCGTGTGCCGAGATGCGACTTCTTGTAGTCTTTATCGTGCCATTTCTGATCGCGCCGATGATTACGCAGTTTACGCGCTGTACGAAGACCGTGTGGCTTTCCTGTACAGAAACAAAACACAGGCCAACGTTTACAATATCACAAAACTCCCCAAACAAAATGCTTAGTACATAAGTAAGTACAAGATGAATGTATATAGCTCATAACATTAACCTGGAATGTGCTAGCTACATAACTCCTAAGGGTAGGCCTTAAACTTAAACATATCGCTAATCTTAGTCCCAACCTGAGTCTCATACTAAGCCTAGATAGCTATTTCTAAATTATTCTTGGTGGGGAACTTCTGCGATTGCAGCCAAAATTCGTATTCATCCACGTCGCACGTGCGCTGTGTTAACGCCGTCTATAGAAGTTTTATTAACAAGTGAACAACTAATGTTGCGCTTCATCCAACGCAGCGCAATTACTACAATATTTGTAACCTTCATTAATATCAAAAATAACAGTCAACGACGGCAAAAATTATATGTTATTACAAACCCATAACTTGCAAAGTGGCAGAGCAACAAAAAAGGAAGTAGTATTTTACATCATCATAAAATAGTTAAAAAGGCTGGGCCAATATCAAAATTTCAATTTCAATACGATCCCGATACCGAAATGTCAATGTTATAGTGGAGTGCCCTATCTACAAATAGTTAAACCGATAGTGTCATAAACAAGTGAGTCTTAAGAGCTATGCAAAAAGCCAAATTTAATGTTTTTGATGTGTGGAAAAATCTGGTTTCAAAAGTGAGAAAAAAATCTATGCCGGATAATCGAATATTCCCTATTGACAGTATTTCACATTAATCAATCGATTAATCAACTAATTATTTATTTGCTTAAAACAAAAAAAAACACCGATTTGACCGATTTGAAACTAAAAAAGGGCCATTAAAGCGCTCAACACACTGTCCGAGACGACACTGCGACGAGACGTTAGTACGTTTTAAGACAGTTTCGATTGAGACAGTAAGGCGACGCAGTCGAGCCCGTGGTCGAGGCTCGTCCCCTCGAGATCGAGACCATTCCTAGATTTTTATTAGTTTGTTCGATATATTTACTCATCCCTAGTTTAAAAATAGTAATTATTTGCTGTTTGTTATTCTATGCGTTGTTTATATCTGTAAGTTTATGGTGTAAAATGTTATTTTAACAATTAAACAAAATGCAGACCGAATGGAGTCGTGATAAAATTGTGAAGAAAAGAAAGCCAAAAGGCATGACTTGGGCAGACGCAGCAAAAATCGTGCGTTAATCTTTGTACAGTTTTATGTTATTTCATTAATATGTACGCCGTGTCTAAAGAGCCGACAGTCGGCCCTCTAGGCTGCGTACTAGGGGGCCGACGGTCGGCCCTCGTACTAGAGGGCCGACAGTCGACCGTATACTGTCGTAAGAGACTGCCTACGGCAGGCAGTATGATGGGTTGGCAGTAAGAGAACCCATCATACTGCTGCAGACAAACGCCCTCACGGCAGCTAGCCACTGATGAGATCAATCTTAGCAAGGTACAATGCCAAGGTATCACGCCTTCATACAAGTCGGCCAGTCAAGCGTGGCAGCACTAGATTCGAATTCATAACCAATTTTGCAACCTTAATTTGGGTGTACATCTGTGGCTACATAATTGTATGAAATATTCTTAAATTTGCACGCTAAAAAGCTAATAGCTAACAAAACTGAATAAGCTGCAATAACTAACCCCAACCATAACACTAACACTAATCCTAACCCCAACCCTAGTCTTAAACCCTAATCTATCATAATGTAAACACTAACCATAAACACTAGCGCACCTATCTAATCTATGCTTAATGCTGGTGGCTGCTGCTATCGGCCCTCTAGGCTGCGTACTAGAGGGCCGACTGTCAGCCCTCTAGTATGCAGCCTACATGGCCGACTGTCGGCTCTCTATAGACACTTGGTAATATGTATCTCGTACAACTAGTAATTTTGTTTCATGCAACATCATTGTTGTCATTTTAATTTTTGCCATAGCGTATTTTACTACAGCTGGTGACCTGACTGAAGATTGTTACATGTTTAAAACATTTTTTTGCTGCAATAGTTTCCATGTTTGTTTCTGTGTTTAGGTAATGGAAAAATATCCTAAGATGCCGATGACACCAAAAGAAATATGGCAGCTAATTGAAAAAGAAGGATTAAAGGAAATTAGGTAATATCTTAGGTATTGTACATTATTTGTAGAAAGATTTTTGTTTCAGAATATTTGCCGTTCGCTTGATGCGTGTTTTTGTGTTTTCCATTCGTGCGTGCAACAATGTGTGCATCTGTATGTCCATGTGTGCATTGATTCATGATTTTAAATAAAATATTTATGGCAGTCATTGATGGATTTTGCTGAACTTTTGTCTGCAAATTGCATTTTGGAACAAACACAAACTGATTAAAAGTTGGGGGGTCAGTATGACGAAGGTTGTGATTCCATTGAGTGCAGGGTTACATTGTGGAGTTCCAACCTTCTGGTTTTCTTTCTGCTTGTTGTTGATGCACTACAGGTGTCTTCGGCACAGTTGTCGTTCATCTGTCTGTTGTCTGTTCGTCGTGGATGTATTGTGGCTAAACGGTGCAATATAGGGTATGATAATAGGAAGTTGCATATTGGCTTTCAAATGGCATGTAAATCATTGACTTTGGATGACCTTGATGGGTCATAATGCACTATGGTATGCCAATTGTACAGTGTTGTGGCTAAATGGTAAGTCGTAGGAGTTTGGCGATAGAACCATCGGATAGGGCACTGGCGATTTCCTATAGGCTGTCAATAGTAACCATGTCTTCACCTGCAGCAGTTTGGCTGCAATTTTCAGTGGAAAGTTTAAAGAGCTATAACTGGCTGTATCTCAGAAACGGTGAGAGATTGGGCCAAGGTTGCTAACTTACTATTAATGACTAATAGGAAGTGGCATACGCCTTTTCAGATTGCATGAAAATCATTGATGTTGGATGACCTTGAAGGTCAGTACTGCAACAGGAACTGTATGTGCTCTAGTGCCTCTTCTCTGGCGACAGCTGGGCTTTCTTGTTTGCAAGTCCATATCTAGTTATGTTTGCAAGTTAACATTTTTGTTGCATGTGTTACAGTGGTAATGGTCCACCGCAGGCGTGCTTGAATGCCATGCTGCATGCCAACTGCAGAGGATCCAATTGCATGTTCTACAAAGTTTCTGGAAAAGTGGGAATGTATGGCCTCATGGTATGTTTTTAGTGATAGTCTTCTGCGTCCTGGAGCCCGATTCACAAACATTGTCGTAAGACATGTCATAAAATTGTCATAACTCATCATTTAAGATGTCATAAGATTATCTTACGACATGTCGTAAATGAATTCACAAAATTTATCTTTAATGATCGTAACTTTTTCCACGAAGGCGTCTTGTTGTCATGGTAACTATGGTCGTCTGCGAGCCCCTGACTCGTCAGTAAGTAAAAGCGGTCGTTTACAGTTTAATCTGTAATGTTTTAGTTTAGAAATTTTTAATATTCTGACTACACAGTTTCGAGTACATGGCGTTAACATAGGTGCTGACCTATTTTTCTATTTGTTCAGATATTTTTATTTATTTAATGTTTTAAATTTTTATTTTTTTTTATAGTTTATTAATATTTGCTAGTTTTTAGAGACAATAGGCCTGTTGAAAGCTATACGAGGGTGGGAGAAGTGGAGTATCTGAAGCATTTCTTGGCCGTGGCTCGCTCTGCTG
>Ga0056128_1005664_pt1 | contig 15722 bp, 12 predicted proteins | sample WorMetLIZISLAND2_FD_71113 | JGI IMG/M metagenome (GOLD analysis project Ga0056128, IMG submission 71113) | Marine gutless worms symbiont microbial communities from Max Planck institute for Marine Microbiology, Germany - Olavius geniculatus... ...
AGTTAAGCCACGCTGCCCTAGATAGGCAGCGGTGGGCAGCGATAGTAAGAATGGCGTCAGACACCAACGGGCATTGAGCCCACGGTTGTCGATGATGATGATGATGATGATGATGATGTTATGACTGGGGAAGTTTTACTCCAATTTTTTCTGTGGGGTCAGGGACCCCCATGAAGATCTAAAACAGTGCGTCATGAGACACCACGAGTGTACTTGCCAAATGGCGTCTAATTCCCAATATGTAAAACGGTTTAAGCAGATTGCACGAGTGTGACAAACGACAGACAGACGACAGACCAAGCTGCGGAGAAGCGGGTACTATAGGCAATATTGTTCTCTTAACAACTATAAAAATAAAATTAATTTGAGAACTAAAATAGGCCTATATCTCTAGTGGTATACATTAATGCTGGCCGGTGTAGACAGAGGCCCGGCTGCTGCTGCTGCTGCTGATAACGGCTCCATCAGCTGTGATTGTCATGGTAACGTGCAGATGCACGTTTCATTAAACCGACTGCGATCACGTTAGCTGGAAGAGGAAACAATATACAATATCTGCCTTGTGTAATGTGTACCGCGGCCGTTACGAGCCTTCCCGATAAAGCGAAACGTCGTAAAAATTCGTATGCAAGTCCTCGATTTCTATTAGCACAGCGACCGAGAACTCCCCTCCCCCTCCAGTCCGTCCTCCCGGCTTGTGACCTGGTTTTCGCTTGTATTAATACAAACGGAAGCCGTGCTTCCGACTCTGTGTCACAGGGAGACTGAAAAATCAGTGGTGTCTATCTCGAAAGGAGTGGGGGCGAGCGGGCAAGAGCGATCGCGCCCCTCCCAATATATAACACCGGGGTGAAGTGTGAGTGATTCCATGTCAATTTGCCTCCAGATAAAATTTTGCTTTTTCCCTATTAACTCCCCCCCCTCAAATAAATTTGGATTAACATACATTTATTTTCGGTGTATGTTTGAGCTGTAGGCGCTGAAAGATGTGACGGAACGGAATGAAGTCATTCGCTATCAAGTCATGCAGCTTGGTAGCCTCGTTGTCAATCTCAACCGAGAACGAGGCAAGCCATCGTTCTTTTTTTAACAGTGCGCAAGCAGTTTTCTAACGGTATATCAGCACAATTTTTTTTAGACATTTAGGGGTTATTCAAAAATATGTCACCCTTTTTGACCAAATTTGACCCCCTCTCCCTCTATCACACTTTGTCACACATGGTTGACCCCAGTATGAAAAATATGTCACATGCTACAATAGGCCTACCCCCTCAACTGTATGCATCTTACCGAATGTAGCACCGTAATTACTAAGCCGAAAAATATATGCCTAAATTCATCCATTCATGACCACAATTATTTCAAACATTATTTTACAGTTTAGGCTACATGCAGTAGTTTACATACGTTACATGTAGTTGGCAATGAAAGTACAGCTTGAGACACAACAGTCAACGTCTTACTCTGAAGTTCGGTTAGTTCAGTTCATCCAGTGAATCTGTAGGCATTTTATCACAGACTAACAGGTACCATAGACATTGTTAGGTGACTTAGGTCTATAAAAAAGTTGTACAAAAGCGTGACATCACATGTTTCTGAACTTCCCCTGTTACACTGTCGTGCCCTGTCTGACTTCCTACGCCATTTCGGCGTGAAATATTTCTGAATGGCTTGTTTAATTAGTGCCATAAATGGTTAAAAGTATTTCATTTATGTGTTTAATGTGCTAAAAGACTTATGAGTTTCTAAAAACTTGGGGGTTTAAGTTGTTGTGTGTTTTGTTCAAATGCACTAGCATGATTTTTAGACTACCAGGTTTTAGTGTAGGTTTACAAAAAACAAGACACACAGTTAAACCTAGGAAACACATGTTATACACCATTTTATCTGTCACTACGTTTTTTGTTGAGTGGATACGTGACGTCAAAACTAAAAAAATCACGATTAAAACATAAAATTAAATATGATTTGTATTATAAAGTGCACAACAAATAAAAAAACTCAAAATTTAAAATTTGGATTTGCGAGTTTTTAAGGTTTTAAAAAAACGTACAAAACATAGGTTTTTAAAAGCAAACTTTTAGTCTTAGATAAGTCAACTCTCCGCTTTGTGTCATCGCATGTCTCCAATAGAATTTCATGGTATGTGTTTTAAAAGTTTAATAAGGCTAGTCAAATACTTTTGGAGTTGTGTTAGTAGTTAAAGTTTTATATTTTACCGAAACTTTTACTTTAAAAGGTTTGCTGCGTTACTCAGACATAGTAAATCAACAAAATTGAGTAAGTTATTTGGATGTTTTTTTAGTTTCACTGTCATAAAAAATGTAGACTAGTATATATTCGGCGACTGGGTGATTGAGTGGTAATGTCGGGAGAGTTGAGTCGCAAGTGACATACCGCACGTGACTCGAGGGGGTGTGATGTCTGACGCCGTGACTTCCTCAGGCCATGGAAGACGTCACACGGTCGTCATCGATTGATGCTTGATTATCAAACGACGTCGGCGCGATTGTTTTCTGTGTGGTGGCCGTTACGCAAATGACAGATAACTGATCTGACATCACCGTCGATCATCCAAAGAAGCTGAAATCCTCATAGGGTCGACAAAACAATATACGCATTGCAGAAGCGTCGTCTGAAATGTTGGCATCGACCAGACATAATGCTGATAATGTTTTGATTGTTTTTGGTGATTACCGTTACGTAAATGACATCACCGTCACGGAGTAACCGCCATGCACTGGAGAGAGAGAGGCTAAAATCTTACAAGGCGTGTACAGGGAGAACGAAATAAACTGTTTCAGTTCAGTTTCGTTGCTTTGTGCACTTCTTGAATCCCGTAGCGTCGAGTCGGTTGTTTTCTGTGTGTGTGATAGAGCTGACAGTGCTGTACGCGGCGGCGCGCACAGTCGACGTCCAGATTCAGCTGAGATCCGATCTTCGACGAGCCTCCTCTGACACTGACCGTTCCTTCACCGCTCTGCCCGTCTGGCCGTCGTCAGCCGGCGACGAAGACGGCACGCCGGCGATGCTTCGGTCTCGCGGGTTGTTAGGTGCGGTGATGGAACGCCAGCGCTCTCTGTTCGTCGAGGCGCCTGGGGCGGGCGGTAGCGGTCGGTTCTGGGACGCGCTGTGGTTCTACACGGACGTGTTGGACGTGGTAGTCGGTTGGCTGTACCGAGCCGTTGCCGACCTTCACCGACGACTGCGACACCACGACCGTGCCCCCGCAGGTTATCGGTTATGTCAAATGCAGGGGTGTCTATCTTAAGCTTAGTTCACATCCGACGCATCGCACGCAACGCAGCGGACGCGATTGCGCAACGGACGCAAAGCGCCCGACGCAAGAATATACACTGCTTCTATCCTTGCATCAGCTGCGACCGTTGCGTTTGTTATGACCAATTCACACTAACGACGCAACTCAACGACAATGCAATGACGTCATTATCATTGTGACGTCACGCTGCTGTGCACAGACCACGCGTTGTTTGCTAGTCTGGTCGAGCAGTTTAGTTGCGTTGGATTGAATTGAGTCTCGTCGTAGATGTAAATAGGCCATTATGTGCTTTTCTTGTGTTGCGCTGCGTCAAAAGTACGGTGGCGGTCGTCTGTTGCATGTGTTGCGTCAGATGGAAACTGAGCTTTATACTTTCGGTGATGCCTAGCTGTTTTTTAGAGGTAGGTTATCAATTATCATCGCTTCCCGCACGCTGTTCCTTTCGTCTGTAGTGGATGATGTTATCGACAAACTGACCATCACTCACTCGCACTTCAACGTTATCAGCCGCTCTGTAATACCCCGTTTACACGATCGAGCAAACATCGAGCTGGCTCATCCACTAACATATAGCAGCTCGTCGAGCCAGCTTGATCGCGTAAACGGGGTATAAGCTAACTGGCCCAGCAATGTCCAGCTGCTGATCGCCTTGTAGCCCATGGCAGCAGTGTAATATACAGGGTGACGCATAAAAAAGTGAAATATGCGTGCTTTTAATAATTTGTGTCGTAGGAATGGTATAAAGCTGCAATTTTCCGGTAGACGGTAGCTGCAAATTCTTGACAAAAACGACATCATAGGTGCCCAAAATTTTAATTTTGCCAATTATTTTATGTAGGCCTATTCTCTAAAATGGAGGATTTTAGCCTCGTTTTTGTATTTTTGCTTAAAAGCTGTGTCCAATGATTTGTACGTGGTTTTTGTGGCGCAAATTATTCCGTACATGCACAGAATCGGCACGTTGCGGCGTTGGGGAGCGGACGATGGAAAGCGAACGCTATGCAGTACAACAGAAAATAGCAGAGCAGAAATATACTGACGCAAAAAAATTGCAATGCAGCCGTTGACTCTAACGTCTGTTTGTTTATTCGGGGCGAGCCTACTGCAACATGCGGCCGTGAATATTGAATACAGCCACATGGATTTGTCATTATTCTACAGGGGGCCTGTGGACTCAGTGCTCATTGGCTTTTTAGCGCTGTCAGCACATTCGAAACTTTGGTAGACATAGACCGACGTATATCTGTTCCGCGTAAAAATAAACTGGTTATTATAAGGGGAAAGTATTCAGTGCTTGCTATAGCGCTGCTTACATGAGAGACTCGTGAGCAGAAGCGCTTTACAATCTCGGAAGTGGCACCTGATCGGCATGAGTTAATGATACCGCAGCGCACTATGCGGCAATCCACTGCCCGCACCAGCGAACAATTAATTGCATCCGCGGAGCATTCAGCAAAAATTAGTGCAACGCGAAGATATTGCAGAACTATTGAGATGCAGGTTGTTTTGCTGCAGATCTGGTGACGTTGCTGCACGCGTACGGCTACCTGATGGCTGCCACAAACAGCCTCGGCGCGGAGCAGACTCTGTGTCGGGCGTTCCACTCTGTCGTCTGCTTCAACCGCGCCGAAACGCTCGCATACGCTAACTTCTCATTCACCGGCGAGACGCTGTACCGCCTCTATCGACTCAGCATTCCATGGGTGCTGGAGTCAACTCAGCCTGGCCATCCCTTCGTGGGTAGTGGTGCACAATGAGACACTGTACCGCCTCTACCGATTTAGCCTTCCAGAGGACGACGATGATGACCGTCGGATGCATCATCACACCCACTTCTTCCCGGTGCTAGCCGCGTGTCGGCGAGAGATCTTTGACGACCTCGATCAGTACGGCATGGCGATCGACTATAATAATTAACTAATTGTGATTTTTATTCCACAGCTCGGTTAAAATAGCTCCGCGCGGCACTCAGTCCACACGCCTAGACGCCACTTTGTTCTGTTTGCTTTTCCTTTTCAACTCGTTCTCTTTCTTCTTCGATTGGTTTTGCTTTACACATCTTTCTCATGCGATCTATTCTCATTCTTTTACCACTGATAAACTGTTTTTATTCGTCTCTAATTATGATTTTTATTGGCTCGGTTAAAACAGCTACCCTCGGCACATAGTCTACACGCCTGGAAGACAATTCATTCTCTTTCTTTCTTCTGTTCCTTTTCTACTCGTTCCACCTCTCCTTGATTGCTTTCTCTTTTTCTCTTTCTTACGGTCTTTTTTCATTTTTTCACAGCTGAAAAACTGCATCAATTAATGTCTAATTTTGATTTTTATTGGCTCTGTTAAAATAGCTCCCCACCCATTGCACTTAGTCAACACGCCTAGACGTCATGCATGGCAGCACGTCACACGATGATCAATAGGCCGCCCATACGCCATGGCGATCGACCCATCGCTGTGCGACTACGGGCGCAAGAACGAGAGCGAAATACGCGAGTTGGACCGACTGACGCTAGACGACGCCTCGCGACTCAAACGACGCATTGAGGACACGCTCAGCGACAACGAACGCACATGCGGACATGGTCTACTCACCGCTGCCGGGGTGCTGGTCGTCACTGTCGTCTACGCCGTGGTAGCGCACGTCATCCGCGGCGTCTGGATCGCCGTCGAGCGCCGAGGTGGTCGACGCGTCAAGTCACCACCGGCGGCGGCCGAGTCGAGCAACCGACGCAAGCAACGTACGTCTCACGCAGCCGACGCAAGCAGCGTCGGCTCGAGTGCGACTGCACACTCACCATCGACAAGCCGACGTCTGGCGACGACGAAGAACCACATCAAGTGCCGCAGCAGCAACAGCAACGTTATGACGGCTGGATCCGGTGCAACGGTGACGCACCGGCAGCCGGAACTAAAATTGCGGAGACGAACACGCTTCTAGCACCGGCCGCCGACGAACAGACGCTGGTGCAGCCGAGGAGATCCGTCGCACCCGAGAATGCTCTTGTAGACCCCCGGACAAAAATATTGAGCGTTAGCACGTGTTTTCAGAATGCTCAGATAACTGTTTAGATAAGAGCGAAGATCTGATGTCGCAACCCACACCGGTGCCGGCATCAGATGCGGTTGTCTGACAGTACTCAGACTAACAAATATGCACGTCCAGCTGTTACCTATTTTGAATTTTCATTCGAAGTCCAATTGCAGCGACCGGTATGCCGTGGTGTGCCGTGTGCTCTACACGCGAGACGTCGCTTTTTCGGAACTCTTTAAGTCAGGTGACCTCGAGCTTTGTCCGAAAATTTGTGTTGAAAATTGGCGCCCCAGTTACTACTGCCCTGGGAGAATTCCCGCCATTTCTTCGCTTTTTCTTACGCTTTTCGAGTTAGTAACTCGAACGGTCGAAAAGGCGAACGGGAAAGGCCCGTATTTTCGACCTATTAGGACGATCGCATTACGATACGGCTCGATTACATTACACTACACAGACTCATCTGTGTGTAGGCTAATGACTAATAATAAGAGTCTATTTTTGCTCACTTACCGGTATGTATGATTTTTCTGACTTGCTAGTATATTCAATCCACATGCGTTGTGATTGTGGTTAATTGAAAATAAGGACAATTCAGCCTGTAGCTTATCATAGATAACATTATAGTATTACAACAAATTTACAGGGCTACATTCACGTTAAATGTGCCCGTACAGCACAGAGTTACAACAGTCTAATCTGCTGAGAACTAGTAATGTCACCGTTTCATGACTTCATTAGTCACTACACCTTGCAGTCGTCGCAGCCTTCTCAAATAAAAAAACGATCTGTGACTTCACTGACTTAGTCGGCGCCTCAGATTCAGCTCGATGACTTTGCGCGCCTTATAAATTTCTATATTATTATTCTTCTTCTTGATAATCCTGACTCAAATATAACACCAATATTGCACACAAAATCCCAACACAGGCGCTCATTTTCCCTTATATTTCAGTCTCGCATTTTCAGTCGCCCCCAATAACCACAAACCACTAATCGCTGTCAGTGAACGTTAACGTAACAGCTTCGTGCAACGGAAAAAAGGAAGGTTTATGCATAGTCATTTGAATCAACTAGAACTGGTTTGTATACAGTACTTGAAAATTATGAGCAAAAAATACACACTGCATGAATTAATACATAAGCTTACATTTTAGACCAAAAATATTGCACAGTTGGGAATTCACACGCAGTATCAAACAGCTATAAAATTCTGACCACCAATGTGATTTCTAGTCCCTCAACCTCAGGACTTCTGTTAATTTTTGGACATTATAATTTGGCAAGCTAACTGCAGCCAGCTAATTAAGCTGAGTACTAAATGTGACCAACAAAACCGATAGTGTGTGTGTGTCACAATAACATTTTGCTGTAACCAAATGATACTTTTAAAAACATAAAAATAACTTGAATGACCAAAGCCACTACACTCTCTCAAGACCCGAGACAGCGTACATATAAAGTACAACAATTAACTCCAGGGAAACTGTTCCTGCCAATCAGCAAACCAAATAAGCTGTAGGTCTACTATCAAAAAAAAGTCTCAGCAAAATTTAGAAAAAACTAATTCGCACATGTGTACAAATAATGTACGATCAATAGCTCTCGCAACCGTCATGCACTTCTTCAAGTTATCAAACTGCGCATATGTAGTTAATGAAATCACTATGCTAACTATAATCATTGAAGTGATTCCAAAAGGCTTTCTTCTATGGACCCAACCAACCTAACTTGCAATAGGCCTGACTGGAAAAAAACAAGCCAGTTAAACTAAGTAAAATAAGCGCCATAGTTCTAGATTTATTTCTGGCTGAAGCGTTCTGTCAGCAGGTGGCTGATATGGTTGTATGGAGCATTAGTTCGGACGGCGCCCCGCTGATCAAAGTGTGTTGCAGCAGCCTGGAAACCTTCAGCTTGCAACAGTTTCACCAACACTGACACCCTGTAGAAATACAGCCAATCACCAATGATCAGAAAAATACTACAATGAAACAAATGAATAAATGATCATGTGAATATCAGTTTGTTGCAGGTTAATGTATCAACAAAGATATTTGTATTCGCTGTTGTTGAAGCTCAATTAACATGTTTTCTAAACAGCAAAATTTATCCAGCTTTTTTTACCAGTATCCCATTGCAAATATCTATTTCCTTATTTTCAACAACCAAGGCTGGAACTAGAAAACTTGTGCTAGACTAAACTGGCAGCTTAACTGTGAGTTCCCTAGTGCAAATTATGCACTGCATTGTATCGTACAGCTCTTGCAAACATATGACGTGATTAGTTTACATTAACTTTCCTTTACCTCACTAACAATGTTGTTGCCGACTCCTTTTTGCAAGCATCAACGTCCAAAATTAACAGAACACCACACACATTTCACTTCTAACTCTCAACAGCAGTCTTGCTACACTCCACAGTAACCATTGTGAGCAATTCAATTTCTGTTAAAATTTTTAACGATTAATCACGTGACTGATCATTAATTTCTGCCGCACTAAAAGCAGTCTTACTTGGGCAGGTTGACGTTCTTTAAACGTCGTCGATGAAGGCAGTAGTAAAACATCGGTGCTCGCGAAAATGGACTTGTAACTGCTAGCCTCAATCTTTCTGCATCCTTGGTCTGAATTGATGAAGAATGCTGACATTCTGCAGCAGTTGTAACTTTCACATTGTCACACGGCGAATCAGTCTCAGCGTTTACTGAGTGACGTTGTTCTGCTGTGCTTTCCAACACCTTCGACGAACTGGTACATGCTTCGACATCCTGAAATAAAAAAATAAAAAAAGAGAATGACTCTTTGCATCAGACATACCAAGAGCAGAACGACAAAATATCCTATCTGTTGTCGACAACATTTCAAGAAAGCTAACAACAACTTTCTATGAAATGAATTGTTTCAACTTTTTACACAGTGTTTTTTAATGTTTTTGTGAAAGGTGTTAATAAATAATGTAATATTTGTTTGCTATGTTTAAGTAGCATTCTGAAGAACTATGCAATTTGTAGTTAGGATGTTTTGCCATAGACAACTATGATATGTTTGCCATTCCGCTCTCAGTATCCTGCGCAGTTACAGAACGGGCCATCCTCAATATTGTAGCTGGGCAAAATTCAATCGATAAATCAATCACTGTATTTGCTCAAAAAACATAACAATCTACCAATAAAGTTTGCAGCAATAAAGTTCACATGAGCAAGACATGCCAGATTCGTTGGAGCACTTATTTACGACAGATTCAGAACGAATCCCAAGAAGAGAACAATATACACAGGCATGCTAACAGTTGTAAAGCATTTCATTACAAAAAAAACACTCAAAAACTTAGTAAAATCAACACTCCGAATGAAATGCCTGAAACTAGTTAACAGGCTAAAATCCACAGTCTCGAGCAACGACCTCCATAGTACATGTTTACTAGAGCGGGGTTGACTGTACTAATTGTCACTGACCTTGAAGGTCATCCAAGGTCGGTGATTTTCATTACATCTGAAACTGATTAATAGTAATGCACCATTTAGCCGCAATAGCACGTAACGGCCTTCGAGGTCATCAAAGGTCATCAATTTACATGTCATTTAAAAGCCAGTATGCGACTTCCTAATAGTGATCAATAGCAACTTAGGGCTTATCTTGCACCGTTTAGCCAGAGTACATCCGTGATGGACAGACAGATGGAGGGACGACAACCATGACAATAGGCTGACCTTAAGCTTACAGTCAGCCCAAAAATGTTGCTCTCACATGAGATGTGCAGAATTGTTTGGCTGAGTCTTCAGTTGAACTACTCCAGCGCAGTCGTTTTGCAGCATTCCCGTTTTCTGTATCACCTTCCTGAATATCATCAGTCAACCGTTTCTCAGCATGACCACTGCTGCAGTTTGGTCCGGTGGATTCTAGACACCCAAGCTTTGCCTCGCCCTGAATGAGTGTCAGCAAGCTCTGCGTCTGTGCACTCAAATCGTTCTGCTGCACAAAACTCAGCATCCGAGCTACAAAAGCTGCATCGAAAATGTCCCCACACCTGTACACATGTTACAGGTCAGTTATGTTTCGGCTTTAAAGAATCTTTTTATTCATTACCTGTTGTTAGTGAAAACTAGATCTTTATGGTTCTTGTTCAGTTAATCATTTGACTTCACAGTTCAACTAACATTTGAAAAGATATCGTTACACTAATAGCTGTTTTCAGTACAGAAATATAACAGAAAATTTAGGCTGGTAATTATTCAACATTCTGACCATCTTCAACTCTAAAGAAATTTTTAATCTCTTTCAATTTTGTTTTGGTTCCAGTGTTTAATTCAGTCAAACTCATTCATTGCAATTTCATTCATTAGTGAAATCATGTTAGTTCTAGCTCCTATGCATAAAGCCCAATCACATTCATTCACGCATTTGTTCCAGTTTACAAAAATAATACTGATGCATACATTATGATGTTACTGCTAAAATGAACTATGATAAGCTAATTATTGATGGGCAGATGTCAATGTTTCATCTGATATTGCACGGATGCTTGGTGACATTTTTCAGCATCTGTACCTTCTCAGAATCTGGATTGATTTAGATGAAACGGGGCAAATAGACGGCTTTAGATGGGTAGGAAAGTTAAGTGAATAGAAATCAAAGTAAAATGGCTCTGACAGCATGATACTGTAGCATCAAGGAGACTGTAGATTGATATGATATGTGTCTACCAAAATGACTAATAAATTGCTATTGCTAACTACAGTACTGTAAAATAAAAATACCAATGTATTCCAACAACTGCAATGCCTAATGCAGTTTCTAGTACCAAATTAAATATTTTACGTCATTTAAATTTTGGACAATTTTGTACTGTTAAATGAGTGAAAACAGATCAATAGCTCTGTTAGTGACAATCCAAAACCATGACAGAGCATCACAGAAACTAAACACCACGGCATACCAGATAGGTCCAAGGATAGTGGCTGTATTGCATTTCATCCGTGTGTGGCAGTCACATGCCAAACGCTGGTACGGGCTCTCTGAAATAAATACAAATGTACAGCTATTGATCAGAAATAATCAAAATAAAAATTCTAAACAATGAAACATGCAATCAAGTTATTTCTGACTAGGGCCTTAAAATTCTTTAGCTTATGCTTTCTGTTTGTACCTGAAAAATCTGCCACCTAAAAATTCTATTGAACCCTCAAAAATATTTTTGCTGCTTCTAGTTTGCCTGCAATGTATTAGTGAAAAAAAACTCTCTGTGAGTTGTTGTGTTAATATTAATACTAGCATATATTTTAATATGTAATACAAATATGTCTATAAATATGTCTATGAAATATATTAAGTTAACAAGCATATTAACGGCCCTAGTTCTGACCATTTCGACAGAAGTTTTCTCGGTTGTTGACGGCAGCCGACTGACACTGCGTGCATACAATGATATCATGGATACACGTCAGACTCTGATCAGCACAATCAGCCCCTCGTCTCACTCGCACTGCTACATTAATGAAGTGCTCCACAGCGGCAGAGTATAACACCTCTATGCCCTTGTTACACTTGGCTGCTGACCTAAAACAGCAACCACCTTTCTCGGTCATTGAAGGATTAAAGGGAAAATAGACCTTGCAAACAACATGGCCTAAAATTAAACTATACAATTAATAAACTTCCGTGGTGCTAATAAGTGATAAAAAATTTTAGACAAAAGCACTGTTTAAGGATAAAAACGAATGTCCACAATTTTTATTAGCCAAAACCATAGATATGTACCGGAGATTAGGCATCAACTGCAGCAATATGTATTTAACAAAATTTGATGAAATCTATTTTTGTTTGGCTGTAATACCCAATACCCTCAGATTCGGCCACTGGCTGACATTGTGCACTCTAAATATGCACTTACTTACTTACTTACTTACTTACTGATACAAGTACTCAGACAAATAAGACATGCTCTAACATATGGAACCAAACAGAAAATAGGCAAATGAATAAACTCATAATGACATACAACAAACAGTGCTATTAGCTTTCATAACACACATAGTCATTTCACTATCCATAGATAGTGTAAGCGAGTGCTGTATACATGTACATTTGTTATTGTGTTAACAAAGTAACACTACTAAAAACAATATTGCAGTCACTACCATGGACAGTAACAAAAAAACATGTGCAACAGCAGCAAAATACAAATTATACACTAAAACACACAACACACCTGGCTAAAGCAGAGAGCACAACCCTTGCAGCCATTTCCTTGAAGAAGTCCGTTCGAACAACACGAGAGCCATAATTACGCAGAGCAGGCGCAGGACACGTGCCATAGAGAGAAGCAATATCAGTTGCCGAGACCACGATAACACCACCGTTGTACACATTGCGAAATGCTGCATCGAGGAAGTTTGTGAGACATCCAAATGGATCTAAATGACTTTCAAATACACAATCCACAATGGCCAAAAATTTAACTGGCCGAAATCGTCCAGTTAGCTAACCATCGATCGCAGTTATTGTATTTAACACAATTTTTGTACCATTTTGCAAGCAGTTAATTGACAAATGTGATACTATAGAACGATCTTACTGTATAACAAAGTCTTCAAAACACTCGAAGAGACGTTTGCTGCTACAAATTTTACTACCAAATCCATTCATGTATGGACAAAATGGCTGTCCACAATTGCTTGGCTGGCTCGTGATGCAGGCTGACGAGCGCTTGCGCTCATTAATATTCATGACGCCCGCCTGCGCTAAGCGGGTGATTAGCGCCATGCACATCGTTGCTAAGCAACTATAGTTTACCATTCAGTTAGCTAATGGCCAGTCAAGGTTTAGTTCAGAAACGCGCACAAACTTAACTAGCGAGTTACAATTAACAGATGGCTCTTAGTCACAAGAAATTTCAGCAACACAGGTTTTATTTAGTGAACCTGCATAAAAACACCAAAAAACCCACCACAAACTTAACTCAATTCCAATTCCTTGTTCCACCAATAATACAACGTTTCATCATTTGATAATTACTATGGTTAAGTTTTTATAACTGCAAACCTATGAATTTTCAAATCTTTGAGCATTTACATACCTAATGTCGACAGTAACTACAGCAATGCTGCTCATTCTAATAACTTAAAAACCACAAAAACCATCAAGCTGCACTTTTTTTATATCATGCAGGTTTAACCCAAAAACCCATAGCCCAACAAAAGCCACCACCCAGGGTGTCTGTAAATAACCCTCAAGACGTACATGAAATGAAACTGTCGTTGGTGAAAAATAACATTGGCATCTTGACATGCAACGTCTACTTCACAAACTGATGATGATGATGATGGTACATTATCTTTGGTCGTCATCCCATTCATCTCTGCATGGTTTATTATCTCCTGGCAGCTCTCGACAGAATTATCATTCAAAGTGACAGATACGGATGAACCAAAATGACGTTTCCACTGCAGACCAGTGACGCCTAACAAAAACAAGCACAACAGTTAACACTGTAATAAACAAATTAAATCTTCGTCACTAAATCAGCCTACAGAGAAGATTATGCATACTAGGTCACAAAAAAATAAAGAGCAGATAAAATAAGTGTAATTTCCATTATACAAAACTGAAAAATAAATATATCAAGACCATAAGCTAACACCATTGCCGATTTGCAACAACCGCCTCCTGGTCAGATGCTTGGTTACTGCATCAAACTCAAGACAAAAATGTCACAAACTTTCAGTCAAACTGTTCACAAATACTATGTGTCTGTAAAATGTAAAGCACAAAGTTTTTCAGCTTCATCAGAAGTTGACCAGTTTTCCAAATTGCTTAATCACAAACAGTTCACATTGCAATGTATACACAATGAGCACTAAAGATCCAACCCATCTCAAATTACTCAACATATTTAACTGTAAACATTAGTCAAAAATAAACATTAGTCAAACGTTCAGACTTTAGTTTCTAATAATTCACAACCTAGTAGAGTGATGCATTATTGCAAATTTACTCCTGTGTTTCCCAGTTACTATAAAACTGAGAGAAGTACTTTATACATTTATGAAATATACACCCTGTCTCAAAATAACTGTCAAAATTGGTTTAAAATACGTCTAATCAATGAATAAATGCCATTTGATCAGTTGATCATTGATTCCGCCATCATCCAGTGGCCTTGCATCTAAGCCATTGTGTCTACAGGACACACTTTGAGCATAAATTCTAATAATTTACCAAGTGAGTGGTTATATAAGTTTATAATTCTGACAAATAATTCACATTTATGTGTTTTTGTGCTAAATTAAGTTATTACAACGTTTACTTGAGACAACAACTCAGTGTTATGTAACAATTTGGAGCATCTATGTTTTACAAGGTAGTGCATTGACAGAAATTAGGTGAAGTGGAAAATGAGTAAATCTTACATAATTATATTGTTTTGGCCATATTTGTACCAAAATTTATCAAAGTTAGTTGAAACTTGACAAAGTTATGACAAAAACAATTTTGACTGTTTTTTTTGAGACACGGTGTACTTAGTGATTTTACTTATGTGAACTATTCTGCACTGATATATATTCCCATATGACCAAAGGACAGTGAGGCTCTAGTGTAACAAATCACAGGCATGTGTGCATCTTCAGTACATTTTGCACAATGCTGTAAATCTGAAAATGTCAAAAATTAAGACAAATTTGACCAGATACTACAAAATGACCGTAACATCAAACCTGTTGCACTAAATGCGTCCAAACAACTAACTGGCTTCTGACTGTAGGATGACTCATCAATATGAGCATGCAAAGCTGCCAAGCATAACTCTCTAGAAATAATAAACAGACAGCTAGCAGACACAAGCAGCAATTTGCACATACATACATTTAACTATACAAACTGCACACCCACTTTTAACAAAGAGTATCCCGAAAATTGCAGCATCGTTGTTCGCTTACACTCAAAACTTAAAATAAAACAGTGAGCAGAATACCAAAATTCAACAAAATATTTACACTTAATATTTAAGCAGAACAGTGAACAAAATACCAGAATTCACTTAAACATTTTCATCATCAGGATTTCTCTAGAACCGTTGAAGAATTCAACACAGTAACAGTTCTTCTAATGAGAACTTGTGAGATTAAAAGAGTTCATGACAATATGCAGATGACCTACTAAACACATCAGATGTACAAGTACCGGCTAGTGGCAGTGGCATAACCTGATTCCGAACAGTTGCAAAATATAAATGATAACTAGAAATTTGGGGCAAAGCCCAACGTGAGTCCGCCCGGCGACCTAAGTCCGATTGGGGGAAATTAGAGGGGGGGGTAAAATTTTCCCGGCATCAAAATCACGTGGCCCGAACTCAAATGCATTGGCATACTCCGAACGCGCATTGTCGACTTAGGGTAGGTCAACATGAGCGCTTAT
>Ga0056128_1005665_pt1 | contig 15722 bp, 9 predicted proteins | sample WorMetLIZISLAND2_FD_71113 | JGI IMG/M metagenome (GOLD analysis project Ga0056128, IMG submission 71113) | Marine gutless worms symbiont microbial communities from Max Planck institute for Marine Microbiology, Germany - Olavius geniculatus... ...
AGATAGGGCCTAGATTACTATTAATCACTAATAGGAAGTCGTACACTGGCTCTCGATTGGCGCCAAATTCAATGACCTTGAATGACCTTGAACGCTAAAATAGGAGGTTTTATGGATGTTTTTTGGCGATTTCGGGCTGCAACACAAGTCTATATCATTCACTAGGTGGCGCCACGGAACTATCGTTATGCGATCTAGGTAGAGAATTTGGTATTTGTACATTAACTTAGCGTGAACACCCCAATTTTCAGCTAAACTACTGAACCGGAATTGCTATAGGCTTTCGCGCGTATCGTGAGCATTAGCTCAAATTTCTTGTTACTACTAGCAATAACAGCACGTACCTGTATCTAGAGTGCGCTATTTGGAGTGCTATGTTACAACCGTGCACTCCTGACAGTGCAAAACAGGCCCGTCGAGAGGGTGGGGTAGGAGGGGTAAGCTACCCCGGGCCTCGCGACGTTTGGGTGCCCCGCCGTCGGCCAGAAATATAAAGTACGCCATAATGTACCATTATTAAAAGAAAAATTCCAAAAAAAAATTTTTTCAGTGTTTGTTTGTCTCGGTCTATGTCCGTTTGTTTGTCTGTGTGTGTGTCAGTGTGGAAGACGCCGGTAGATATACGTGTATCGCTGAGAATGACGCTGGTCAAGCTTCCATGGACATCGATCTCGTCGTTCACGGTTTGTCTTTTCTATTATCTTAAATAAATTATATTATTTAAAATATTCTTTAATATGTATAAGTGCACTAGAGTAACTATCGTACTACAGCAATATTTTACACCAATCTGACCGTCATAGATCAAAATCTTGCATAAATAATTGCTCGATTTCTTGGGGGATTGCGGTTCGGTTGCACTTTCAGTGCACTACAGTTCTCCGGCTGTTTTACTAGGCCGCATTACGAATCTTGCTCGTCCGTGCGTCCGTCAGTTCATTTGTCTGTCACACATTATCTTCATCTTTAAAAAATGCAGGAGAGCTGCATAACATATCGGCCTGGGCTCACATATTAATTTTTTTTTAGTTTTTTTTTCTAGTTAGGAGCCGGTGTAAAGCAGACAGACAGAGGGACGGATGGACTGAAGGGTAAGATCCATAATGCGGTTTATTACAAGGGCCGCATACTGATTTTTAAAACAAGGCTGTAATGTCTGTACTGTATTTTGTGTAGTTCCTCCATCCATTGAAATGTCGGACCGTGAAGTAATCGTGACTGAACATGACCGGGCCGAACTGCCTTGCGTCGCTGCTGGGTTTCCAGCGCCGAGAATTAGTTGGATCAAAGATGGCCGACTGTCATTGGACAGCGGGGTGGACACGCGTTATCAGCAACAACAGACTGGGAGTCTCAGTATTAGCAACGTACAGGTGTGTAGAAAGATAATTTCTATATCGAATTTGAGCTGCAAAAATATGAAAAATATTGGCAACTTTTCTTAACACTATAGATGGGAAACGGACAGTTTGAGAGTGAATATGTTGTACATGCATGTTTTTAATTTTGAGACACATTTTTGCTGTCTCTTTGAATGTTTTTCTGCAATAGTCGTTTAGGTCGTTTAGTAAAGTTTTACTAAAAATTTAATTATGCTTTTATTGCAATTTTGTGCGGCTATTGACTTAATACAACGTTTTTGATTGATTGCCTGTCTGTGTGAGTATTTCAGTCGTCTGACGCTGGTAGTTACGTGTGCATGGCCAGAAACAGCGCCGGACGAGACTCCAAACAAATCCTGCTCACCGTACAGGGTATATGAGCTTTTTACTGCTGCTGCTGCCATTCATCTCTCAGCAAAACGTAATGTTGCCAATCCGTGGAATAGACATTGCTTCTCGCTCAACTTTTATGCTTTTTCAATATCACATTAAGTTGCCCTATATCCAACATGGCTGATGTTCAAAAGTTAACAAAGGGAGCCGCGGAACGAAAACGGAAGCCAATTTAATGAATTATAAACAGTCGGCACTCGACAATCAGAATTCTGTAGTAATCTCCACAAAAAGTATTTACAGGTATATACTTACGTTTTTGTAATTGCGTATACCAGCAACGCAAAAATGTCTTTGCATTTTCAGTACATTTACTTGTATTTTCCATTCGTACAACAGTCTTGTTTTGTATTTACATTTCCCATACTTGCGTTTTCCGATACGTGCAGTTTCAGCGCCTTCCTGAGTATAGAGGCCTGGTGCTTCCTCGATATCAACAGAAGTTTCGATAATCAACATAGAGTTGTACCGCTCTAGCAAAACACAGATAAGCTGGTAACAAAATAATGGTAATATCATTATTGTTATAATTATGTGCTAATGTTGTACAGTGCCTCCGCGGTTTACGGAGCTGCCACGTGACCAGGAAGTGACAGCCAATGGACGCATTGTGCTGGAGTGCGTCGCAGAGGGAGTTCCTACTCCCACCATCACGTGGAAAATCAACAACACTGACTTCCACGGTCAGCAGTAGCGAGAACTGCATGAAAAATGTATGAATTTAATGTCGATATATTGTGCGGCCGTCCACCTGATTTTTGACCGTTTTAACTGAAATTTTGTTACCTTAGTTTTTACTTCTGCCCTGACGAACGTTCTCGTGAATGTTGGCGTTTTTACGCATTTTTGTCTTTGAGTTATGAGCCACTAAGAGACAGACGGACAAACAGACGGACGGACAGACAAGACGCGTAATGCGGCTTATTTGGATGGCCGCATAATGAAATACAAAGTGCCATACGCCGAGCTATGTGGTCTTTGCTTTACAGTCAGATATTGTTATGCTGTTTCGCAGCAGTTTTCATTAACTGTTGAACTAAGTAAGTTAGTAAGTAATCGTTTATTAAACAACGGTCAAACGCCATTGCAAAAACAGAACATAACAGAGCATAATCGTTACAATTAAGTTAATAAGTAAAACGTAAATTTATGTAGTCTATTACGTTAAGTATAGCTTCTAATCAAGTTATTTATTGTTATATTTTAACAGACTAATAATTAATTACGTGAGAAATTAGCAAGTATGATTTTCACAGTCGTTGGTTGCTATCACGATTACTGTTGTTACTACACTGTGTCCGGTAAAAAAACTGACCCCCTAGTCATCGTACAATAGAAATCCCAAATCTAAGCGAATGTAAATGAAATTTCGTGCACTTAATCCACAGTAAGGTCCTGTAGGTATCACCAAATTTTGTTAAAAATATTATTTCTTAGCTGAGCTATTAATTGTTGAATACCGATAACAAAATATCTCCGTTACCAATATGGTGTTACATAAATAAAACCCTGTGTGCATTTTCGTAACTTTAACAAACAACATCTGATTTTGGCAGAATTTTACGTCAACAGTGCATTATCTATTGGCAATCAACGTGTCAAATTTTAGTTAAATCTATCTACACAAACAATAGTTACAGCAGTTTTTGTGAGGTTCCTTCAAAAGGTGAAGTGTCCAGTATTAGGCAGTCGTTTGTTTAATCCTGAGAGTGTCCACGGCTTGATGGAAAATTCCACGACAAACTTTTTAGTAGAGGTCTATCATACTCCTTCTCTTATTTCAGTAGTTTAACTAAAACACGATCGTCTGCAAAAAACACCATTTTGTTATTGTTTACGTTATTTTGATTGCGTCAACAAACGTCGCTACCACTTGCGCGACTGCAGTATGTAACACCATATTGGTAACGAAGATATTTTGTGATCAATGATCAACATTTAATAATTTTGGTAAGAAACAATATTTTTCAATAAAACGTGGCAAATGCTTCAGGAATTTATTTGGGATTAAGTGTATGAAGCTTTATTTAGATTCGTTCAGCTATGACATTTTTATTGCACAATGTCTAAGGGGTCAGTATTTTTTACCAGACACAGTGTATTCATCAAATTACAATCTTCGTTTACACATTTGTTGAGTTTGACTTCCTAAATTCTCTGTCCGTCGATTTCTGTGACAAATTATGCCTATGTTTACTTTTTGTTTAGTTGTACACCAGTCTGTCAACATCGTTAATGTTGTTGCACTAATCTCGCTTGTCTGTCACGGTCATTAATGCTGTGGTTGTTTTTAGTTTTACGTCAGAATCTGCGAGGAAATCGAGCGTATCGCGGTCAGTTTTTTTACATTTTCAACGCAGCTTTGCCCTCTGATTTAGTCATTTTATTTCCTGTATAGTACACTACTTTGTATAAGCAACTTACTAATTTTTGTAGTTTGCGTAACTAGCTGTTATTTGACAGACGTCTTTAATGTTTGTATCAAATAACTTGAACGTTAGAATGCACATTTCACGGCTAAAGTATATTGCTTACAATTTTTTTGTATATTTCTTCTAAACGACATGATATATACTTCAACGTCTAATCTTTTATCTACCGCTTTAACTTATTTTAGTATTTTACCGTGACCTTGACAATGACCCCACGACCTTGAAGACCTACAATATTTCAACTTTGTTGTACGTACGATGCAAGGCTAGATGTCAATGATTAAAGTACAGATTAGTCGTTTTTCAATTTTTTGGTGATATATTATGTTTTTGTTGAAACTTTTGCAGTGTTTTGCGTAATAAATCAATTGACTAAATGGTTGGCTGCGTGGTTGTCATAGCAACGCGAAGCAGGAACGGACGCAGCCGATTGGTCATTGAGTCGGCGATGAAACGAGATGACGGAACTTACATGTGTGTGGCCGAGAACCCTGCAGGCTTGAGACGCGCTGTAGCCGCCGTCAGGGTCAAAGGTCAGATAGGCCAATTACTGACATTAATTAGATCAAAGGTCAACCTAGGTCAAATAATAATAATGTTTAGATACAACATCTTGGTGTGTTGGGAATGTTGCGATGGCTTTGCCCGCGTATCGACTTGTCTGCAACTCGGCTATTGTATGTAGCAGTTGCGAGCGACGTCGCCTACCGGATTGTTGTATAGCTTTTTGTACAATGATGGTGTGACAGTAGAGTGTCGGATTTATGATCGAGAGATCATGGGTTTGACTCTCGAAGTCCCGGTCTGGTCGTTATCAAGTGGTTGACTGTCTCTGGACAGATTATCTCGGAATGTAACCAACACCAAGGTCAACTCAGCCTTTCATCCCTACGGGGTAGGTGAATCGAGTACTGGCCTGTCTGGCTGGGGTTAAAGCGGGGCACGTTCACTTTTGTCAAGTGGCAGATAAAACTGTGGGATCACGTATGGCAGGTGACGCTCTGTAGCTGTGCGATAGATTTTCCATAAAAAGCTATAGGGCGTATATACATAATCTTTAATCTTTAGCAACTGCAGAGCAAATCGTAGCAATGTTTCGTGTGTGTGTGAGCAGTGCCGCCGAGGGTACTATTGGACAGTGCAAACCAAGCGGTGAGTCTATCGGACCGCGTGCTACTCGACTGTCCCGTCGCAGACGCCGACCCGCCGCCTGTGATTTTGTGGACCAAGAACGATCTACCGCTCGAGCTGAGCGGACGCGTACAGCAACTTAGCAACGGATCGCTGGCCATCTACGACAGCGCTGTTAGTATGCGTCATAGGGTTAATAGCCGTACATAAAAGGGGTTAAAGGCGAGCATAAAAAACTGTTAGAATACTGGGTGGCGTCATGAGCTGACTTGAACCCGATTAGGACTTTTCAGCGGTAAAAATGTCGGACCCCACACGTCGCAATTTTTTCTGCCGCTAACGTATACAGACGTAGCGCTGACGTAAAATTAGTATTGCTACTCGATGCCTGCAGGTTTGCTGCTGTTGCCTGGTCTGAAATTCGGCTTTCTGAATTCGACAACCTTATGTATCAAACAAAAACTCGGCTACTGCTGAGATGGCCGACTGTCTGGAATAATTAAGCTATGGCAAGATGGAGCCATATCTGTGATGTGATAGCTAACGAATGACGCTGCTGCTTTGTGGGGCCTTTGTCCTGATAAATTTTCACACCAATTTTAATTTTTTGGATGTTTTTTAATGTTTTCGAGTCAGGATAGTACGTACTGGACAGACGGACAGGCAAAATCTGTAATGCGGCATAGTTTATTAGGACGGCCACGTGATTAGTTATAATGTGACTGTGTATTAGAACGATGACGCTGGGGAATACCGTTGTGTAGCGACGAATGACGCCGGGTCCTCTGAAGGAGTTGCTTATCTGACCGTACGAGGTCAGCCGCTCTTCTCACCAGTTTATCAATATGATTGATTGGTTTATTGATTAACCGAAAACATTCGTTACTCATAGACCGCTAATTCTGCTGTAAGCCTATAATGCGGAAACATTATATTAGTAAGTAAGTAAGTAAAACGCAAATTTATATAGCGCACCAACGCCTTCTTCTTCTTCTTACGTGCTCTGCCTTGAGGCAGGTTCCAGTGACGACGGCGCCATCCGACCCGGCTCTGTGCTTCTCTCTTCAGCTCCTCGTAACTGATCTTCTTGTATTCTTGCTTCCAGCATCTTCCTTCTTCGTTTTCCATCTTCCTCTCTAGTACAGTCTTCAGAAGACAGTCATGTCTTAAGACATATCTTATCCAGTTTGCTTGGCGTTGCTTGACCAGAGAACCTTGTTCTTGCACCAGACTCAAGACTTCTTCATTTGAACATGTCCTGTCTAGCTGATCTTTTCCATCTTGCGCCAGATTCATATATCAAAAGCTTGTATATGTTTGATGTCTTTTTTTCTAAGCGTCCACGTCTCTGAGCCACAAAAAGTTACACTCCATACTAGTTCTTTCACCATCCATTTCTTTAATTCTTTTGAGATGTCTTTTTGTAGTAACCCAACGCCAAAAGCCTTTAATGCGCACAAAACTACAAACAAGTTATCGTTGTGTTCAGCACTAGAAAATGTTTCACGAAACGTTCAACTAACTTTACTTCATCAGTCAAAAAACTGTAAGCAGTAGTAGCAGAAAATTGTAAGGCACTTAAGAACAAGGGTCGCTAAGCGCCGGCGTTACGTGCAAACAAAAACGTTTGTGGTAGCCGTCAGAATTCTCCCAGTTCGATGTCTGATGGAGTGTTTATACGATCCAGCAAACGTCCAGCAAACTTCCAGCAAATGTATTCAAAACACACGTGCTAATGCTGGACGTTTGCTGGATAGTGTAAACACCCTGTGACTGACGCAGTTCTGCTGGCAGAGTGTCCCTGAACCAGCGACTTCAAAGTTTCTGTGACCGAGACATGTGTTTGTCCGAGAAACGATACAAGTGTCGAGGTTTCATAAATCGTTGAATGTCACATCGTCTTGTGTGTGTGTGCATGCGTGGGTTAATGCAGTACCGCCACAGTTCGTGGTGGAGCCTCGCTCTCAGACGGTATCCCAAGGTCAAACGGTGACCTTGGACTGTACGGCTGAAGGTGAACCGGAGCCCGGGATCACGTGGCGTAGAGGACGAACAACCCTCGCATCATCATCATCATCATCAGCAGCAGCAGCAGCAGCAGAAACTGTGGATCCGAGGATCACGATCTTACATAACAACTCGCTTCGGTATCTGTATGCAGCTTTTTGGCTCGATTTTACAGTTGCTCGTTTCAGTACACTGATTGCTGGTTTTTGTCGTTGATTACTATTGAAAAACAAGAAACCCAGCTATCGCTAGGATAGCCAACCGCACTGGTTGTCAGTGACCTTCAATGTCACCCAAGGCTGATGATTTTCATGTCATTTGAAAGCCAATATGCCACTTCCTATTAGTGATTAATAGTAATGTTGGCCCTATCTCTGGCCGTTTCCGAGACATGGCCAGTTTTCTGTTGAAAACGCACATTTCTTACCCCCCGCTTTATTTGACCCCAATTCGAAAATGTTTTTTTGCACTAGATCGCTTAAATTATGCATGCCTTGGAATGTGCAATATGGCGGATGGAGTTAGTTTGGTTTTGAACGATGTGCTGTGCTTTATTCGCCGTAAATATGGTTCAGTTTCAGTTAAGCAGCCGAAGTCATGCATAATGGATTTTTATGATGTCCGTAGTATTTTTACGACCAAGGTACGTTTGCTCGACAACATTGAACTCGCGAAGACAACAGATAACAGAATTTTTTCTAAGACAACGCTTGGCCACAATACATGCGTTACAGTCGACGGACGACGGACGATGGACAGACGACAACCGTACGGAGTACCATAAGCTCGACCGTCACTTATATACGGTCGGCTAATTAACATTAAAACTACATGTAGACATAGTATTGAATTTGAAGTGTTTTGTGCGTGGTAAAGGATCGCCTCAGCAAGACTGAATGATTCTGACAAGTACATCTGCATAGCTCATAACAGTCTCAGTCGAATACTCGTCGGCGCTCAGCTGATTGTGCAAGGTAAATAGTGGTCGGACTGTATGTTAAAAAATCCCGGCTCCCGCTACCTGTTTGGACGTAACTTTGCGGCTGCAAAACATTGCTTTGAAATATATGGCCTAAGCACAATTCTGAAGAAAGGCTGCACGGTAGTTGTAACTAGGCAAGGAAGTCGACATATCGTTAAATTGGGGACAATGTCTGTCAGGTGGGTGACAGCGGGCATGGTACGTGATAACGCGTTACTTTTAATAGACGTAGAACGCGCACGAATATTGAACTTTTGCTGATTTTACGATTTAAAAACTTTAAACGGGCATGAGCGCTCACGTGCTTACCAAATCAGCATTTTCAAATTAATTTTCTACGTGATAGCCACATAGCTAACTGGCCAGTCGACTTATTAGTATATTAGTTATTGCTTGCTAAGTCCACTCTAACATTGATTGAATGATTGACAAGACGAACTCCAAACTCCAAAGGCAAACACTTTGAGATTGTGTCCAAGAGCAGTACCAAATCTTTTCGACACAAGATCGCACTTTCAGAGACGTGCCAGTGGTCGACCTCCCACCACTAGGATTCATTAGATCTGCCGGGACACAGGAATACCAGCGACCGTGACCGATGCCCTGGAACTGACGGAAAAATCGGTTTGGCCACATATCGCAGCGGCGGGATGCTACGGCTGAACATGATGACGATGATGATGATGATGATGATAACATGGACATAAAAAACGTTCCAGAAAAAAATTTTTGTAACGTTGAAAACGTAAAATACGTGGCAAAAATTAAAAAAGTTTTAAAACGTTTATACATAACGTTATCTCTTATTTGTTTAATTTTTTGTAATGATGAAAGTGGAGTATAGCTAGTACTAGAGAAAAAATTTTTTTTATTTAATTTCTATTCAACCGTGTGGTCATTAAACCAAGTATTACTAGACTAAGTAAGTAAACTGCCACGACTACAGTCTACTAATTTGTCTCGTTGGCTTTAAAAGTGCTTTTCGTCATTCGTGGTGGAATTTTTGAGTTCTAGCGAACTTTTTAAAAAAAATTTTAAACGTTGAGAAAATAAGAAACGTTAAAAAACGTGGCAAGAATAAAAAATAAAAATGTTTTTACCTTTATAGATGATAAGAGCAAGATTATTTTCTTGAAACCGCATCTATGCTGACGACTGCTGTGTCAATTGTTTGAGTGATGCATTGATCAGCTATGTTAATGTGTCCGCAGTGCATGGTCAGTATTCGTCATGGGCGCCCTGGTCTCACTGCAGTATGACCTGTGGCGAGGGCACCACTCAAAGAACAAGGACATGCGATAATCCAGTACCAGCCAATGGCGGCAGACCTTGCCACGGTCCAACCAGACAGACCAAAACTTGCGTTCAGCAAGAGTGTCCAGGTCTGCAAAATGTCACTTTATAAACGATAGTAATATTGATAATAATAATTATCATAACAATAAGAAAAGATAAAAAAAGCTTTGAGGAAGATCAAAATTCTGCTGGGGACTGTGTTCTAAGCGCTTTGTGAAACCACTTAATTTTTGTGCTATGAAAATAATCTTACATATTTACTTAATTGTATTGATGGTTATTTACTGAAATCATGATAATAAAGCGAAAGAAAATCTGTAAAAGATTTATGGTACCATATCATTGTTTGGATCAAAGATCTGTATAGTGTGAAGGCGCGTACAGAGCGAAGTGATTGAACTGAACTTAGCTGACACGGTTCAATTTTTGACAAACTGGCCAATGGGCAAGCAGTAATGCATTACAGTAGGCACCGTCTAACGGCGTCGGTGACTACGTGATTACGCGCACGTACGTGTCAACCGATGACCAATAGACTCGCCCTGCTCGAACAGTTTAGTTCAGTTTATATTCCGTTTACACGATCGAGCAAACATCGAACAGACATCTAGCAAACGTCTAGCAAACGTTGAGCAGACATCCAGCAAGCATCGAACAAACATCGAGCAGGCCTGATGGAACCCCGCCCCCTGGCTCAAATGTAGGCCTAGGCTTAGCCCACAGCTGATCACGTGTTATATAGGCCTTTTAATTACAACCTGCCCGCCCTCCTAATTAGCATGCTAATTACCATAGCTCATCGAGCTAGCTCGATGTTTGCTCGATCGTGTAAACGGGGTATTAGTTACGTCGCTCTGCACGCTCCGCCCTAACACAGATCGAGGTAAAGACCTAATCGATTCTTTCTTGGTTCGCTAACGATCAGTGGATCGATTGATGTCTGATACAGTGGACGGGCGATGGACCGAGTGGACCGAATGGTCGGCCTGCAGCGCGTCATGCGGCGACTCCAGCGTCAAAATACGCTCACGTGACTGCACTCAGCCTCCTCCCCAGCACGGCGGACAGACGTGTCATGGCGACGCCATGGAGACTGTCAGCTGTACCGATAGACCGTGCCCAGGTATGTACCTTCTCATTAACTATTAGTCAGTAGAAGCGATCAGAGACTTCGAATCTTCACCGCGAACAGTGCGTCACTTGGCGACGGCGAATGTAAACGATTTGATATAATAGATGTCAGTGTCTTAGTAGTAGAATGTTCAGCAGTTTTAGTAGTTTTGAATAATTGAGAAATTATTGTATGTTTTAAGGTGACCAGCATGGTTAACCCTCTGGCAACCTGGCTCCATTGTATTTGGATGTTATCAGTCATTGTATGTATGATTGTTGTTTGAGCCGAATAAATCTCTTTTCTTCTTCTTTGTAATGCTTGTATTCGATCAAAGAAGTTAATCGACGCTAGGCCCGGTTAATATTTGGATGGGTGCTTACGAGAAAATCCGCGAATCATCTTAATTATTGTAAATGGCCACCCAGGTTAACTTTGCCTGCCTGTCCATCCTTTTGTGAGTGGGCGCAATGATTGCTGGGGAAAGCTGGGACATAAACAGGCGCACCGCGCACCGCTTGGTGCACTAACCCCGTATTCGTGGTCTTGCAGTGTAAACTGCTGTCTGGCTGACGGCAAGGAAACGGAGATCAGCGCCGCTCCGTGGGCTTTGTGGCTATATGGGATTGTTTTACGTTTACGATAGTTTTTTTTTGATGATGATGATGATTATACTACTACTACTACTCTTGCAACTACTAGGCCTACTACTCTCACTGTTGTAGTTGCCGGCGGCTGGAGCGCCTGGTCTACCTGGCAAGCGTGCAGTACATCGTGTGGAGAGGGTGTGTCCGCGAGACATCGTCAGTGTGACAATCCCTCGCCAAGTCATGGTGGACGAGAGTGTATTGGTAGCGACACTGACACAAAACCTTGTCAACTCGCCCTCTGTGAGGGTAAGCGGGCTTCTTGTGTGATTTATTTGACTCTTATGACCTGTCGCGGTGCAAGGACGTAATGGGATGCTGTGCTTTTTACGCGCGAGAGCTAGCATAACGCGTATTAGCTATGGTAATTTTGTCCGTCTTTCTGTCCGTCTGTCACAACCCGGTACCGATTGGAGCCCAGGTGAGATAGAGAGTTCTGGTTTACACCATATGATAGCGTGGAGTCTCTAATATTTCGGGACAAAATTTGATGCCGCTGGGTCAAGGGGATCCCCACGAACGAAGGGGAGAAATAGGGGCACTCTCCGTATAAAAAGACGCTATTTTACTGGTATTGCCGGTATTAGCTCTCTAGCGTGAAAATGGTTGCAGATAGACACAAACATCCTGCATATCATAACAAGCACTGGTGACAAGCTTCTTAAGAATGTCAACATCGACGACCTTGAATGACCTTGAACCCCAAAAATAAGGGGTTTTAGTGAATTTTTTTGCGATCTCTGGTTGCGACACGCATTTCAAAAGTGAATTGCGCCGAAATGGCTGGAGATAGACTAAGACGATCTGCATATGAAATTTTTAGCATTGAATGTAAATTTTAGCAATCCAAGTCCGGAGCCTCTAGGTTCAAAGAGGCCTGTGCACGCGGGTGTCAAATAGGGGTACCCCTTTAAAAAGTGGTTATTTATCCGCTGTTGGCTTGTCTAGCGTGAAAATGGTTGCAGATAGGCACAGACATGCTGCTTAACATAACAAGCACTGGCGACGAGCTTTTAGCATTGTCAACATTGATGATCTTGATTGACCTTGAACCCTAAAAATAGGGGTTTTTAATGATTTTTTAAAATATTTTTGGCTGCAAATGAGTGAATTGCGACGAAATGGATGGAGATAGACCAAGATTACCTGCGAACAGAAACTGCTATAGGCTCTAGCGCGTCTCGTGAGCATTAGCTCAGATTTCTTGTTTTTCTAGGGAGTAAAATCAGGGAATGCATTTCTCATGATTTTGCTCACTGTGTTACTATAATCTACGAAACGGGTCAGATGTAATGGCGTAATTATCGTGTTTTAAGTGTAGGCCCACTGATAGGGTGTTTACACGATCCAGCAAACGTCCAGCAAACTTCCAGCAAATGTATTCAAAATACACGTGACTTGCTGGACGTTTGCTGGAGGTTTGCTGGACGTTTGCTTGATCGTGTAAACACCCTATGAGCTCCAAAAAGCTCAGAAAACTTGAAATTTCTTGAAACATTTCCTACAGTAGGAGTAAGCGGTGTGCCATTTCAGTTTAAAAAGTTCATAGATTGGTTTAGGATTAAAGTTATGTAATGCAATGTATAAGTAAACGGACGGCGGCATATTATGGGCCTACGGGCGTTGGGTCGATGGATATTTTTGCTTGCTTTAAACTTTTAATATCTGAAGTTGCTACTACATTTCGTAGGTTGAATTTCAAGCCATTTTGATGAGTGTAAATGATGAGTTATTACCTCCGCCAAGAAGGTAATGTTTTTGCCAGACTTTGTTTTTTTGTCTGTCTGTCTGTGTGTTAGCAAGATAACTCAAAAAGTTATGGACGGATCTTTCTGAAATTTTCAGGGAATGTCGGGAATGGCAAAATCTACAAGTGATTCAATTTTGGGGGTGATCCGGAAATTTGAGCTAATGCTCCCGAGACGTGCGGTTAACATGCTTGGCGGAGGTCTGCGCTCTCCGAGTGCTTTTCTAGTTTGTTTAGTGTTATTATATTGCAGTGAACGGTAATTGGGGTTCGTGGACGGAGTGGGGTTCGTGCACTCTTTCCTGTGGCGGAGGAACACGCGTCAGACAGCGCAGCTGTGATTCGCCTGCGCCGTCTCTCAATGGAAGATATTGCGCGGGATCAGACAGGCAAATCGACTACTGCAATAAGGATGACTGCCCTGGTACGTTTATCCACTTCACTGAGGGATGGCCAAGCTGAGTTGACTCAGCTTAGTGAGTAAGTAATTAACTAAGCAAGTAAGTGATAAAGTAAGATATTGCGCAGACTGTGACCGAAATATCGACTATTGCAACCAGAAGGCGCTCGTTAGAGTGCATATTTCCGCCAATTCGTGTACACAAGCGGGCAAACAGACAGACGGACACGGACAGATCGACCAATCTCATAATCTCCTCCAATTCACTTCGTTCCATTGGCGGAGATAACAATGACAACTGCCCTTGTGCGATTTGCGTGTTGTTTACAGTTTAACACGACGAAATATTCTTGTCAGGCCTGCAGCTTGATCGTATAAAACGGGGTATTAGGCCTATTTTTATTACAGGGCGTCAGCGATGTGATGTGTGATGGAGATGCTTTGTCTTAGCTATGGCAATGGTGTCTGTCTGTTTATATAACACGCTGACTTTATGTTATACTGTAGTTTTATTCATTAGATTTTAGCTTTTACTTGCTGAGATACATATAGCCTATTCCAGAAAGTCAGTTTACTTTAATCACGCTAAAAGATAGCGAATTCACGAAATGATTTCGATCCTCTCAAAAAAACAAACCAACCTATCTTTTGACGTGTCCTTGAAGATATTGTCGTAATTTGTTCGCACCGTTACACGAAAGCGAAAAAAGAAGAATATCAACGCCACATACATCAGTTCTGGTGTAAATTGTTAGTTGCACTTTGCGTTTAATCAACTTGAGCGTCATATGATCCAGAATGCACCAGCGTGGATGATCTCTGTGAGCGACTCTGATGTAGCAGAGTGTCAGAGCCAGAGACGTCACTGAGTGATGTAGCTTCAACTGACACTGAGTCATCAGATACAGCGACAAAGTCACCTGAGTGATGCAGGAAGTGGTGCACGTGCGTCTACACTTAGGATTGACAATCAGTGTCAGTGCAGTCAGTGAGACAATGTCATCATCCATCAACTGAATGAACTCCGGATGTATCAAAACACTGGGCATGCGACGAGCAAACAACAGCTTGTGTACGTTTCGTGTAGATAACTGTAAACACCGCTGATAGTTGCCATGTTTGTACGCGTAAAGCGCCTCAAAGTCTGTTGTGGCAATCGTGGCTACAGAACCAAAGTCTCGAGCCTCGAGCTGACGATATGTTGTCAGCTGTTCAACCGCAGACTTCTGTAGTAACTCGACCAGTTCTGATGTGTTCAGTTCAGTTGTACACCAAGAGAAGACACTGTGGCACTGGGAGCGAATGAAGTTACGCCCGAGTACTGTTAAAAAAATATCCTGCAACTTGTTACTGAGATAGTTTTTTAGTACTTTGTGTGCAACATGTAGCATTGCGACGGCTGAGAAGTAAAAAAACAAATGTTTGCCGGTCTTTCTCAATTCACTCATCCAGCAGTCACATGATCGTGCAACGAGAGAGTACCGTGACACGGCATGTGAAATGACATACTCAGACCAAGTAAATGTGCGCCATGAGTCAAGCAGTGAAGTGTTTAATCTCCAATGAACAACTGCTAAAATCGCATTCTTTAATTTCACACTGGTACTAACGTTGTTGAATAGTCGTAAAATGTAATTTGGACAAAGCTGAGCACATGGATATACGTAATTGTGGATTAACCACGTTGATAAATACTCTTCATCCATTGACGTAAGTTTACTTGACACACTTTCCGCGCTGAACGAGTTGTCTAGCAAGTTGCAGTTGCTGATAAAATAATGTGGACAACGTGTGTCAGTTAACCAAGCAGACAAAGTGTGCAACAGTTCAACGCAGATTCTGACAATGTTTAATTTCTCAGTCCACCAACTTCTTGGTTTCAGTTCACAGGCCCATAAGATTAGAGTTTTAATGTGATAGTTGCTCAGTGTGCATGCTCCAAAGTTGTCAGCACTCTCAGTCAATCGCTCGGTTTTGACGTAAACTCGTAATAAATGATAACTAATCTGCTGCACTGGCATCCAGCTGTTTATCAGTACAATTTCTGCTCGTGAGAATGACAGTCTGCACTGAAGCTTTCCCATCCATTCATGTTGTCTACACTGACGATGTGCCACACGAACCACATCACATCCGTTGCTGACAACACGGTCAACAGTTGCTGAGTCTGGCCAGCCGTAGTTTCTGTGTCGCG
>Ga0056128_1005667_pt1 | contig 15720 bp, 6 predicted proteins | sample WorMetLIZISLAND2_FD_71113 | JGI IMG/M metagenome (GOLD analysis project Ga0056128, IMG submission 71113) | Marine gutless worms symbiont microbial communities from Max Planck institute for Marine Microbiology, Germany - Olavius geniculatus... ...
TGGCCTCCAAATTCGCCGGATATGAACCCAATGGACTATCATGTGTGGGGTGCAATGTTGGAAGCTTACCGCAAGCTTAAAACAAAGCCGAAGACAATCGCTGAACTCAAGCAAGCGCTTTAGGTTATCTGGGGAAACCTGCCACAGGGACCGATTGACAAGATTGTAAAAGATTTCTCAAATAAGGCAAATGAAGGCTGGTGTTGTTGCTTGGAGCTAGTGGTGAACACTTCGAAACATTTGCTTTGACAATGGAATACTGGCATTTGATCGTTAGTTAACTGTGTTGTTTCAACGATGTTATTAAATTGGCGTTGAAGCCAGAACATTTTTTGAATGCTGAAAAATCGGTAGGTGGTCATGTTTAAAAGTCTATAATTTCGTCATTTTTTAACAGAATCAAATTTTGTTTGGCAGTTAGATGTAGCAGGTTTTAGCAAATAAATGTGTTAAAGTTCAAATTAAAATTCTGAGCGGTTGCTGAGAAAACAGCAAAAAACTTTAGAGGGCTATTTTTTTTTGCCGCACCCTGTAGGTATATAACCAACCACCTGGGCAAATCAGTCTACCATACTAGGATGCATTTACCTGTGTCAAGTGACAGATATAACACTGTCTGATCCCATACGACAGATAACACTCCATAGCTCTAAGATGAGTACCCATAGTACTCCTTTTGATGATTTTCTAAACAGTGTATGCTATAAAAATCTATGTTTTACTTGTTTACTAACTTACTTAATTACTTACCTCCTACTACACACATCTTAATCATGCAAAGACTAAACTGCTGGTCATATGCAAATGAATCGTTCAAAGCCTGTCAATAATTAAGTCTTTCAGAGACAGAGAGAAAGAGATAATCTTCCGACATACACTGAAGTGAGTTGGTTTCGTTCTCGGTCGACACGCAAAATGTTTGGGTACAACCCGGCACTTAGTGCAGCCTTCACGACAGCCCAGTTCTCCGAGTTAGAGTTGAGGTCGCGAATGTCACCGCCTCCACGTGCTCGCACAAAGCCCGATGCACGCAGCTGTCCAAGCAGCTGAGTTCTGACATAAAACAAGCAAAGATGCTGCCACGCCTTGTGACGACACCTATGCAGCCATCCCCCTAGTTATGTACGCTCACCCGATGCACTGCACCTGGTGACTTTTGACGTCCGATGACCTTGAACTTTGTCCTGAAAATTAGCATACCTGATACTTCTACCCTGGGGAACGTTCGCAGCAATTTTGTTGTCTAATCTATGCGTTTTTGTTTCAAAGTTACGAACCTATATAGGACACACAGACTGACATACAAACATAACCCATAACTTGACCCAATAGAACAGCCACATAACAACACATAATCTACATGTTTGCTTAACTGTTCCCACTTAACAAGACCATTCCACGTTAAGCCAGCCTTGACAGTTAACTGCTGGGAACTGTTGTGGCAGTAATCTTTACAGGTTGGATGCCTTTCTTTTTGTATTACCAACAATTTAGATTCTCCGCAAAATATGTCACAGATATGAAAAAGTTGGTAAAACCCCTCATTTCTAAAATAATTCCCAAGATAGCAACTGTGGCTGCCAAAACGCCAACAACTTAAAAAAAATAAAACAATAAATTAATATAGTCTACTAGTCACTGTGTTTGGTTTACTCAAGAGACACAATGTTTGTATTGCTGTGGGCGAGTAGGTAAATGAACGGACCTCATGCCAACAATCATTTCCATCGTCGGTGATGATAACATGTTGCGTTCACAGAACGATCTTTCCCAGCCTTCGCTCTTTGCCTTCTGCCAGCCCTGCCATCAAAAGTATGTAATAGTTCGTTAACACATGAACTGAACTGAGCTAAACTCATTCGAATCTTTATCAAAATCACACTAGCAGCAGAAACTAAACTGATATATGATAGAAATCTATAACTAACACAAACACAGATTTACACAAACTTGAAATGACTGCAGATGGAAAAATTACCAGTACTTAGTAAAATAATGCAAACACTGCAGAAAGTTGAGTAACAACAAAAATACCAAAACCCAACTCATTACCTAAATACAAATTAGCAGCATCAAAACCACACAAATCTGGTTAGACAGTTGCCTGCCGTGCTTTCTTTACAAATCTAAGCAACAAAATCTAAAGAGCAAAAAACCTGGAAAGCCCTGAGTAGAGCCATGTGGTCACTAAAAGTGCCAGATGCAAAACGTCGTCGAGACATCGCAGCAGCTCGCTTCTGATGTGGCTGTGTTGGCAGCACGACTGGACACAATCAGCAGCAGGGAATAGCAGGTCACGGTCAAAAATTAAACATCGATGCTGAACACATGCTAGGCATCACCAATCACATGTGGTTATCTCAGCTAGCGTAGATCAAACTTACAAAGAAATTTAGAAATATAAAACTAGCAAAAGTTCTTAGAAATGGGATTTTTTAAAAACTGCACAATTACAAAAGCCTGCAAGTAAATTCAGAAAAAATACAAAAGCACAATTAAGATTAAGATTAAGATGCAAACAATAAACAAGCCAAGTGACATGGCGAATGCAAGCGCAGCTTTAACTAAATCATAAAAGAAATAAAAAATAAGTTGCTGACTTACGAAAAAAAATATTAGAAAAAGTCTTAAATTCACTGAAAGTCTTGAGAGTTAGACCCCTGCTTATTACGAATTATGTAGAGCATATGCATAACAAGAAAATAAACAAATGCTACAAACATGGGTCTTTGTAGGCCAGGGCGCATGCAATGGTGAGAATTGGGTCGAGGCACTTGAGCACGACGGAGTAGAGGATCATCTTGCCATAGCGAGGTTCAACCGGCAGATCAGCCAGGTGATGACCTAGTTCTGTCAGGTCCTCAAATGGATCCAATGCATCAATTTGCTGTTGAAGCAAACACAACCAACAAGCTATTAGCTTAGTTGACTGTCGCGCTCTACGCATGTCGTGATGGTTATTGAAACTTACCGTGTAGCCACAAAACTGCACGACTGGCACACCATAGTGCGTTATGACCCTTCAAGGTCATCCAAGGTCAATGATTTTAATGTCATTTGAAAGCCAATATTCAACTTCCTATTAGTGATCAATAGCAACCTAGATCCCATCTTGCACCGTTTAGCCACAATACAACCGTTCCAGAGGACAACAGATGACGACAGATGACAACCGTGTAAGATGCCTGCAGCAATGCTGTAGCGCATCAATAATATTCAAAGACAGACAGAGAGACGAACAGCATTTGAAAAAACCCTATGGGGATGAGGCCTCTAATTTTTGGATCTAATTTTCAAAATTTAGCATATTTCCTATCATGGCGCAAAATATCACGTCGATCGACAGAGCGACCTCTGACATCATGTGGTAAAAAAAATAAATAGAAGTTTTACGGTATGCAGTATGCAATACACTGCATGGCGATTGAGTACAGCAACAGCACTGCTGCTGCTGCTGAGTGCCAGAAATAGTGATTATGTCATATATGTATTCATATATGATTATTTGACCACACGGGTTGATCGAAGCAATGAGCAGCCAAAGATAATAATGAGCTTCGCTCACTCTATTATCTTTGCAGCGGTGGCAAGCGCACGATGAAAAAAACTGCAAGCATGCGTTCTGTTCGTCTGTCCAATGGGGCACACCGTTGCGATGAAATGCAAATGGTACACCACAGAGAACTAGCACGCGTTCCGTCCATCCAATTCGGCTGGACAAACTGCAAACTGCAAAAAGACTTGATCTGCAGCGTCTGGGAGGAAAAAAGTGACTGCATAGCGCCAGTTCGTGACAGTCAAATAAGCACAGCTAAACAATGCAAACAATCTACCAAACACTTTAATGAAGCAAAAGCCCATTTGCAAAAAAATGATGTGCACTCCTTTTAAGATGCCAATGTGCATATCTTTTGATGGTATTATTTCCGGAGCACTGCAAAAATTATGACCAAATGCCCTTTATTTTCAAATATAAGTAAAAAAAACTTTGTGAAAAGAAAAAACTGCCAAAATCGGTCGTGCATGTTACACAGAAATTTCATAGCTACGACGACATTTATGCAGCTATAGCTAAGAACTTTAAAATAACAACTTACACACTTCGTATTTACTCATGATATATGGCACTCCAGCATATGAAAGTGTCTCAACTGATTTGTTGAGAACAAAAACGTGTCTTCGTTATTTCAGTCCTGCTATTATAGAACAGATCTAATCTAACCCGGTCTACAAACAACTTGTTCTAACACCAGCATCAGAGGTGAATATTAGAAACTCTGTGACAGTGCTAAACTGTTCCAAGTGTGTGGTAAACTAAAAAATAATTAAGTTTTAAGCTTAGATATTAGATAGCAGAAATGACGAAAAATACCTTGAGGACATGAACAGCATTCCTGGTGAGAAGAAACGCTGGTGGATCAGGGGCCTTAGCGAGAAAGTCGGCAATCAGAGTGTTCACTGGAGCGAGGAGCTTTGTATGCAGACACAGCTCCTACAACACACACTGTGTCTCAAAAAAACATCCCGAACATTTTCGATTGTAACTTGAAGAAAGATTATCGGATTCTAATAATTTTTGGTACGAATATTCCTGACACAACTTGCCATTAAATAAATGTTCAATTTCCCACCTCACCCAAAATCTGTTTATGCACTACCTGGGAAAACCAGAAATGAAATATTGCTTTTTTTTGCCCAATGCAGTACTATTGCTTAATCTAAATAATGCACAAAAACGTATTTTGTTAACTTTCTTGAGACTTTGGCAGACATTTCATCCAATTGTTTCATTTTTCAACTGCCTACAGCAAAATTGCTTGAAATATGGGCGCACTGTGCGAACACAGGCATAGAGACACTTTCTGCATTCATTAACAGCAGTATCTATAATGTTCTGCTTCAGACTAATCCAGACTTCACCAGTAACGTCTTGAATTCATAAACATTCCTGAACGTCATCTGGTTGACACACTGTTTTACGACAGTCAAACCTTGTAATCGACTGGTGGTTGGGGGCCACAGATCTGGATAGATGGAATTTATTAACGTTTTTCATTCATTTCAACACATGATTTGTTTGGTTGGTTTTCCCCAGGTAGTGCAAAAGCAGAAGTCGGGTGGAGTGGGAACTTAAACTATTATTCAATAGCCAGTGGTGTCAGAAATACTTAGACCAAAAATTATTAAAATCTGATGCTGTTTTTTCAAGTTATGACTGATAATGTCCAGTGTTTTTTCACGTTTTTGCGTATTTCAACGTATATTTCGCTTGGTCTGTATTCCTTTTGTGACGCAGAAGCAAACATTGGGTAAGGTGGGAAGCTAAATGGTCATTTGATGGCAGGTTGTGTCAGGAATATTCACACCACAAATTATTAAAATCTGATAACTTATCTTGAAGTTACAACCGAAAATGCCAGGGATTTTTTTTGAGACACAGTGTAGTACCAGGAAGAGTGACAAACCATCTATGTAAAAAAAATCTCTACAGCCTAAAGCAATCTGAATGAGTAAATTTCCAAGTCCCTGCAACCCCGGCCCCGGCCTGAAAATGCATCTGGTCTGCAGAATATCAGGCCTCAAGTTAACATAAAACAGCAACATAAGTCCAAGCAAGGTTCATAGCAAACTGGACTTTCAAAGACCCAAAACTGCAGTTTTCAAGCACTAAAAGTATCAATAAAAAGACCAATCATACTCGTGCTACATCAAAATTTAGAGTAAAATATATACTTTAGTGTACTCACCAATACTGCACTAATGATGAAAGCAGATTAGTGACATCAAATCATATGTAATCCATAATAAACTATTAAAAAAGTAAATGGTGTCAATTTGCATAGCGCATCTTGCGTACACGCCTCTAATGCACTTTTTGTCACTAACCATAGCCGCCGGCCGCACGGCCACTGCGTGCAGTCTGCAGACACAGGCTAGCACAACGGCCGACTAGGCAGCCCCAGTCAGCTGTACTAAGGTTCCCACCTTCTGTAACCCATATAACCCATTCCATAACCCATTATTTAACCAACCCCGGAGGGATGGCAGGCTGAGTTGGCCTTGTTGGTTGACTGATAGTGGACGCTTTACCCACAAAGTGGTCAAACTGCCATCCATCAGTCTAGTGCAGGATAGGGAAAGTTCGCCGGCCAGAACCGACGTTCTAACCACTATGCTACGCCACCAAGCTATGACCAAATAGTGATGAAATGCCAAATTTTACAAGAATGCTTTCTTCAAAATTTTAATATGCAAAAATTTCAAAATATGGAACATTCAAATTCAAGGACTTTCAAGAGCCTGGAATTTTTTTTAATTCAAGGACTTCTCACGGACCCTATGAACCCTGTCCAAGTCTCTTGTTCAAGCTCAGACCTGTAGAGGATGTCGGAGTATCTCAGGGTCCTGGAACTCTGGCATGCTGTTGTAACGCACATGACTGAACAGATGGTAACAGACACCCGCCTGACACCGGCCAGCCCTAGCAAACCAACACAGCCTCAGTGTAAGATATAGACCAAATGTACACATTTACTCAACATTAACGTCAAACATCCAATCTTGTTTATCACAGTTAACAGTTGACTCACCACATATGCCCTCAGCCTTTTCTGGTTGCTGATCTCCCAGTCTGGAACTCACTGCCAGATAAACTCAACAGATCCGGCATGTGTTTCGACAGCTTTAAACAGTCCACTAAAGAATCTCGTTCAGTTTCTAACAGTGTGACTAGTGAATTACAAAGTTTTTTTTAAATGCTATGCATAATATCGATTCACGTTTTACTTAAATACTAACTTTTTCTTATACTGTTGCACTGCTTTACGTTTGATTTGTGACATTTGTCGTCATCGGTGCCCTATTTGCTAGTGCGGCACAGCAGACCAAACTCCTCCAAGCTGTGCAATCCTTTGCTGACTGCAGCAACTCATCTGCTGATAAATGTGTACACTCCTTGATGTCATCTATATCATTATATTATATTGACCGTTCCAGCAAAGCATCTCAACTTGGCATCTCAACCACAACTACTTATAAATCAAGAATGCTATAAAAAAGATGGTTACCTTCCCTTCCTCTGCAGAGAGCTTGCCCTGGCAATCCAGCGAGACTTGAGCATCGAAACTGACGTCAGCGCATCATACGATTTCTGCCTCACACAAATATTAATGAAACACGATCGTGACATCCAATTATGTTCCAATACACTTCCACGTCAAAAAAAATGTAAATCTATAAATAAAAATCAAAAACTGCAAAAAATATGTCAGGCTAAGTGCCAAAATGGCCGTTCACTCTACTACTGGAATTCCCCAGTATAAGCACCAAATGTAATTTATAGCCACAAACAGGAATCCCAACACTGAATTCATATTGAACAATTCTCACTACCTAAAACTAAATGCAAGTTTTTTGACACCTGGCGATCTTGACATTCCACCGTTTAAATGGTTACCAGTTAATCCTTCAGTGGATAATGTTCACACAAATTTCGGTTTTTCAATCCGTTTTGTTTCTGAGATAAGTAATGTATCAACAGAAAACAGAGAGACAGAGAAAGTGCATATAACAAACTAAACTCCAGTCTAACCTCTTTCACTTTGCCCGAGTCGACCACAAACACGACATCGTTGATAGTAATACTTGTCTCGGCAATGTTAGTTGACAGAATCTAACGAGCACACAGTCAACAGGTTTTATACTATGAGCCACAAGCTTCTATAAAACAATGTTTGTCAATATATCCCATGTACATTTACGACAATACACCACACAAGGTCAAACTGGCTAACTTCAGTGGCTTTCTACTGCATATTATCAACCACATAATGCAGTGTTTTTAAACCTTTTTGCTGCAGTGGAACCCTACATAAGTGTGACGATCACTCACGGAACCCCATGCAATGATTCGTAAATATAGTGGCGTATATAGGCGAAAAGAAAGTTTCAGGGTATATGGGGACCAATGTCTCCAACGGAGTCAAGAGGCAAAGCACCTGTGGGGCCTGAAAGCAAAGCACCAAAAAGCAGACGATAAATCAGCAGGCAAAATACTCGTTGAATTTGACTGCATTAGATAATACTATTTGGCAATTTTACTTCACTCTTAGACAGCAATACGTTATTGTATTTAAGCAAAAAGAAAAACACTCGATGAAGAGGTCGCCAACAGCCCAAAAATTATCATCGGATCTTTTTACGTTTTATGTTCACGGACAGCTCAGAGGTCTGGATCCCCAGCCAGTTACGCTAATGTGCGAGGCTTTATATATTTTTCAAGCAGATTGTTTCAAAAAATAAAAGTTATTCAATAATGGACAAACGATTTCTTAACACATTAAGTGTCCAGTGTTCAATGCAACTATTTTAACACTGCTAAATACAACAATTAAAATATTTCACACTGTATGCAAAAGTAGACGGCTAGAAGTGCTAATTTGGAACTAAGCATTCGGTGCATAGTACTTCTATGGCTTGGTCTGACGTAATCTCATACGCCAAATTATTATTATTTTTTTCACTGACCAGTCGCGGAACCCTTGACAGATGCTTGCGGAACCCAAGGGTTCCGCGGAACCCCAGTTGAAAATCACTGACATAATTGTCTTCTACAAGCCCAAATTGTGCCCATGTTGTGGCACTGCAACACTGGTACACTACAATTCCCATGTCCTACATCTCGAAACAAACCTATAGTGTAACCATCAGGTGCTGACGTATTCTCAGGTAGTGCAGAAACACAACTGGGGTAAAGTAAAAATTACGCATGCATTTAGTATTCAAGACAATAGGATACTGTGTACCACATTTAATTATATAATCTTTTAAAATGCAATTTCGCATCCAACACACCGGCACAAGGACACACACATTATGTGACATTATAAGCATGATGCTTACAATTTTCCTGATTCCAGGTCCTGGATTCTGGAAAACCCGTCGCTGGTCAGTTGACTGCATCTGGGAGTGGAGTGTAAAGAGAATGTATCTGCACAGTGCATACCAGTCACGGCATACATGATATTCACTACCAATTATAGACATACATATACGCCGTGCCCCAGAATTAGCAACACCTTGCTTCAAACATATCTAATTTGGTTTGTAGTTTGTAGATTTCATTACTTACTATCACACCTATTATGACATCCACGCCCTACCATGTGTGTCATCAGAGACTGTTTACATTATGGCTAAGTTCAATACGTTGTTACTGACAGAGTGATCAAGCCGTGGCGTAGCCTCCTAAGACTAAGAGCTTGCATCGAGATCAAAAGTGGTCACTTTGAGCTCAAACTTTAAATGCTAGTTCAGAATGATTGTCTCCATAAATGTTTCAAATTTTGTGAAAAAAATTTGTTAGCTATCAACGATTTTACACTAATTTATCTGTAGGGGTGTCGCTAATTTTGGGACACTGTGTACATGGTAGCACATAACAAAGACATATACATAGATCAAGCAATCAGACAGTTTTGGAATAATTAGCCTTGATCACTGCAATGAAGAGCAGCCACTTTAATCACTTAAACGCAGTGTTTAACGTGACCGGATTGCTATAACTGAGGCTAACTGGTCCATTAACTGTCCGACTGCTAAACCTATGTATAACATGTATGGTCAACTCGTTTATGTGCCACACTGTATATTCAATAACAGATGGTTAAAATGCCATGAATACATGGTTAAATAAGAAAGTAAGTAAATAATATAATTTGTAGAGCGTCATAATTTACGCTATATAACAGTAATCTAAAATGCTGCATGACGCTGGAACCAAATAACAGGGGTAATATCTCATTAAATGCAGAAACAGTATTTCGCATCATAGGAAAAAAACTATGAGCTACAAGCAGCTAACCTCTAAATTCTTTGTGATAATGGTGCCAGATTATTGTGAGATTATTGCTAGATTAAGCTGGATTATTACAATAAATATTAACCTGCTGCTGTCCGAAAAACGTTTCTCCTCCTGGATACGATCACGGAGCGTTATGATCTCATCATAACCAGGCAGGAACACCAATATTGCACCTGCCAACAATTCAACACAGCAGCATGTACACCAAAGACAAACAAATGAATAGACAGACAGGCAGATGAGTGAGAACCATAATATGGCCTATCAATACAGCCAGTCACATTATAAAAGTTGTAATTTGATGAATTTATTTCCTAGCTTAATACATGATGTCTAGGAACCAGTTTTCCGTGGAGAGCAGACTTTTCCAGTTTCCGCAGAATCTATACATTTCCATAAAATTTAGGGGAAGTCTTCAGTGACTAATTATTTAATATTATTTAATGCGACAACAAAAACAGTACGATTACCGTAATACAACAACAATACAACAACAACTAGTACTAACACTCGCTTTTTCTTCAACTGGTAAAAAGTTGCCGCTAATACAGTGTGGTTACTGGTTGGCTGTAAAATGTAGTGAAATGTAATAAGTATAATAAAAGTACGAAATACACTAGACTAAAGACCTTCACGAGACTGAGAATGTATGGCATAAAGAAGGCAGACAATCAGATCAATATCCACTTTCTCATCATCAAAGCCGTGATGATAGCAAGCAAGTAGATCTCTGTCCTCGGCGGATAACACTGAAGACTGTTTGATCAGCAGCGACTCATCTGGTGTCACTTCCTCAATAGCCGCTCTAACATTAACAACACAATAGCGCTACTTAAAAAAATTTTTTTTTAAGTTACAAACTGTCTATGCTATAGCTCTTACTCGTCCCTCGTTGCCTGTCAGAGCTACAGAGCATCACCTGCCATGGGATCACAGAGTTACCTGCCACCCAACATGAGTGACTGCAGCTCACCTTAACCACAGCCAGATGGGCCGGTTTTTGATTCACCTGCCCTAAACAAAACTTATGTACAGACTGAGGTATGTTGCATGGGAGCTCATACCCAGTATGATTTTTAAGCTGGTGCGGAGGAAACTTAATTAAGCTAACATACAAACCCAGTCAACGAGACACATGGATCCGTTTATAGCCAGCGTCTTCAACTAACTATATCAGTAGATCAGTTGATGCCACTAGTCCTGGTTACATGGCCCACTGCTATGCAAAACTTGTCATTTCTTGCCTAGTAGTGGCCATCTCAGAGTCTGAAGCGTTAGAAGTGCCCATAGTCTTTTTCCAGTTCCAGTAAACTCCAGTTAAGCATGATGATTGAAACATGTCTCGCATCTGTTTATCACATGCATGTCGCATGCAGAACACACCATTGTTCAGGCACAAAATAAGCAAATTTCATCATCATCTAGAACTTGCTGCAAACTTGCGAGTGAGTTCACTAAACCTCATTTAGTATTCGAACGATACCAGCATTGGGGTATTAAGTATTGCATGATATTTGCCAGTACCAAGTATTACTGGATATTGTACAATATTTCATCAGCTGTGAGACCCAACATTTGCATAATAGACCCTATAGTCCATTAAGACCCGGATAAGATGTATACATGATGAATTTGTCTACTGTTAAAACAACGTACATGTGAGTCTCAAGCAACTCGACTACATCATGCTGTTCAAACTGGCGAGCCCAATCCAGAGCAGTCCAGTCATTGCTGGACAGTGCACTGACATTGGCACCCATGTTGAGCAGTTGTTCCACTGTGCCAAAGAAGCCGCGACCAGCCGCCACCATCAGTGCTGTCACCGTCGTCTCCGAGTGAACATAATCCACTGCAACGCAGAGAATATGAAAAGCTCGGTGATCACACAGCACGGCATCGTGGCCAAGTAACAACAAGGATCAGCCAGAGTCAGCCACATCATGATAATGATAATAAGTCGATGAAGTCGGTGTTCGTCCACTCTTACAGCAGTAAAACTGTCACGAGTGTGCTAATGAAGACATGCTCTCCAAACAGTTCAGTTTTTACGTGCAAAAGCAGCTACTGCTTTAGCGCGTTTTAGCCATCGCAATTCTGTCTGTCTGTCCGTCCGTCTGTCTGTCACACGGGTAGATCAGTCAAAAACGGTGCAAGCTACGATCACCAAATCTTCACCAGAGCCTGGAAGACTCTAGTTTCAGGAACCATAAAGCTTTTCCATAAATTCGAAGGGGGTCACCCCAAACCAGGGCACTAAATGAGAGGGGTGGGCAAAATTTGTGATTTTTGGCCAATAAGTCGCTGTATCTCAGTAACGGTGCGAGATAGGGCCTATGTTAATATTCATCACTAATAGGAAGTAATACACTGGCTCTCGATTGGTGCCCAATTCAATGACCTTGAATAACCTTGAACGCCAAAATATGAGGTTTTATTGATATTTTGGTGATTTTGGGCTGTAACACAAGTCTATATCATTCACAAGGAGGCACCACGGAACTATCGCTATGTGATCCAGATAGAGAATTTGGTATTTGTATATTAACTTAGCGTGAACACCCTAATTTTCAGCTAAACTACTGAACCGGAACTGCTATAGGCTTTTGCGCGTCTTGTGAGCATTAGCTCAAATTTCTTGTTAGTTCACGCCGTGACAAAGATGGTAGTTGACAGTTGCATAGCAATGCTGGCAGAGAATTCCATGTGAACAGTCCTGTGACGGGAAAGATGCAAGGAGCTAAGTGGGTTGTGCATGTCACCGAAATGGCAAATTCACCACATAGCAGAGATGTGGTCAGGCTGATAAGACAATGATACATGTAACGAATGAGTGTGGGGCAATACAAAATGCATGAGGGATGATGGCCTTTCTGAGCTCCATCGTGTTTGACCTACAACTGAGTGCCAGGAGAAAAACAACAACAACATTACACAGACAACAGCAAATTTCCAACAAATAAGATAACGGGCGCGCAGAATTTCAATTTTAAACCATAATTTCCCAAAATAGAGACTTTCAGCCCAAAATTTTGTACTTTTTAGCAAAAATTTTTTAACATGCTAAAATACAAAGGAGCAACTGCTCCTTGCCATCCTGCCACTGATGGTTTGGTTGCTGTCAATCTATGGAGCCAAACTGCACTGTGAGACCATAGCAGCGGACTGAGCTGTCTGTGTGATGAGAACAATGATAAAGTTACAAGCTGAAAAAGTTACATTTACACACACTGTGTCCAAAAAATTGGTATTTTTGGCAACAACAACATCTTGAAGACATTTGACAATTTCCCACCAATCAACTCCTTCTGTCTGACTCATTTCAATGGAGGGATAAATCCAAGAAGTGCAAGGAACAAATTTACCGGAAACGTTCTCGTTCAGAATGAGATGAAAGATCTGCTGAAAGACATCCTCATTGCCGGTAAGCCAGGCCTCACCAAGCAGCCGATCCATGTCCTTGATAATCCATGACTCCAGCTCTTCTTTCTCTGGACAGACCTGACAGCGAACATACACAGACTAACCCAACATAGCAACCTTAGATCTGCAATATCTGCCAACAACACCAGTGCCACCTGGTGAACACAGCGAAATCAATAACATAAACATTGGCCAAATCAACGGAATCAATCATTCAACGCTAATGTTAGTGTAACAGGCCTTGCTATAGCCCCCCTATATAATTTACCCCATACCAGAAATGTCTTCAATGCTTGTTTAAAGCACTCCGATGTGCTAATGATGGTAGCTCGCATGGTGACTGGCAAATGGTTCAATCAATCAATCTGGAATTTTTACGTGCAACAGCAGCTACTGCTGTAGTGCATCTTAGCCACCGCAATTCTGTCCATCTGCCCATCACATGGGTGGATAAGTCAAAAACAGTGCAAGCTAGGATCACCAAATCTTCACCATCGGCTGCGTGAAAGACTCTAGTTTCAGGATCAGTAAAGCTTTTCCATAAATTCGAAAAGAGTAACCCCGAGCGAGGGTGCTAAATGACAGAGGGGTAGGGAAAATTTGCAATTTCCAGCCGATACAGCATTGGCAGAGCGAGTCAGGTTATGGCCTCTGGTGAGTACGAGTAAAACACTATAGAAATTAGCTGCCAGTCATCTGGCACCCCCTGGCGACTGTAAATTTTGTCTTACTGGGCTTTCAAACATGCACCGCTGTTGCGCATTCCCCTTTGCATTAGCTGTAAATTAAAGGTAAAAAAAGTTAAGTCCAGTACTGGCTATAGCACTTCTTACATGAGATGAACTTGTGGCCTAAGTGACAAAAACTACTGCTATGTCCACTGGAGAGAGAAGCAGTGAGTGATCAGAGTAACAAAAAAGACATTGAGTCTGCAAATAAACCTGCTGCGATAATTCCCAAAAGGTTCTACCTAAACAAAACTAAGATCTCATATCACACATCCATCTTATCATTCTCAATTATGTCATTTGGCAACGGCCTACTGCAGCCAACGGCCAACATAGACTAAGACCAGACAGGAGAGGAAACACATGATAAGCATGGCTATCCAGCCTACCTAAAACAGTGTCTGATACAATGACCCTATGGAGTAGATAGGAAAAACACAGACCTAAGATTAAACTTAAAGCTACGGCTTGGCTATGGCAACATTCAGTCTGTAATTGTCAAAAGAAAGATAGACATCGAAACTAAAGAGTATACACTTAGCTGGCACAGTCTTGTGCAGGCACTAATGCATGCATTGTGTAATGTTTTGCACTGGATGTATGCGAAGTATCATTAATACTATCACTACTATTGTTATTTGATTATCAAACGAAGCAGAGTGTGCACACCTCGACTGTGCAAGCACGGTCTTGTCCAGACAGCAGTCCCACCGGGTGATGAAGTTCTTCACTAGATGTATTTGAGGTCTGATCTGCAGCAGTGGAAGTTGATGTACTGGGCAGCTGACGACTGCACCAATCATCTAACTGCTCCTGCTGATTAGCCACTGCACAGTATACAATCAAAAAGTCCAAAAATAATAATAATAATAATAAATGAACGCACTTCTATAGTGCCAGTATGTTGACTGACTTCATGGGCACTGGACAACAGTTACAATGGAGCTATACAGCTGGAGCTGGGCCTAAATGTCTTACAGAAAAATGTTTTAAACTACATTTGAACCTCTGAAGCTAACTAATACTTTCATATGCAATGTACAAGAAATCTTGCAACCAATCTAACAGTTTAGCAATTTGTATGTTGATCACTTGGCCGTCTTCAGTGACGAGTAAAGAGTTCCAGCAGCAGAAGCAGAGCATCATAACACATGGTCAGCAAAATGTCTGTAGCAGTCATTTGAACTGTTCAAAGTTGATGCTGGTTTATCTCAAACGAGCAATAATTTTTCACAGACCCGAAACTATGATGCTATAGACAAATTCTTTGACAGAATGTGATAATAGAAGTTCATTTTTATGCGCGGGAGCTAGCATAGTTATAGCGCGTATTAGCTATGGTAATTCTGTTCGTCTGTCTGTCCGTCCGTCTGTCACGTCCCAGTACCGTTCCAAGGCCAAGTGAGATAGAGACTTCTGGTTTTCACCATATGATAGCTTAGAGTCTCTAGTATTTCACGACAAAATTTCAAGCCGCTGGGTGAAGGGGGTCCCCACGAATGAGGGAGCAAAAAAGGAGCACCGCCTTAAAAAGCATTATTTTATCACTATTGGCTCGTCTAATGTGACAAGAAATTTGAGCAAGCTCACGAGACGCGTGAAAGCCTATAGCATTTCCAGTTCAGTAGTTATAGTTTCGAAAATTGCATATCACTTGGACTCGGCCCATCGGGACCCTAATACACATCGGCCATAGGCGCGTGTGGCGTT
>Ga0056128_1005668_pt1 | contig 15715 bp, 9 predicted proteins | sample WorMetLIZISLAND2_FD_71113 | JGI IMG/M metagenome (GOLD analysis project Ga0056128, IMG submission 71113) | Marine gutless worms symbiont microbial communities from Max Planck institute for Marine Microbiology, Germany - Olavius geniculatus... ...
CCCTGCAGGAGTTAAGCCACGCTGCCCTAGATAGGCAGCGGTGGGCAGCGATAGTAAGAATGGCGTCAGACACCAACGGGCATTGAGCCCACGGTTGTCGATGATGATGATGATGAATAACTTAATAATAACAAATCAAACGTACGAGATTGTGCGTTAGCCCCGTTTTTCTTCACAGTGTTTACTAACTATCGCATTATTCTGCATAATTTTTCGATACCCACTAGACAGAAAAATGTCACTGAAACAGCGAAATTTTCTTACTCCATTGCAAGCATCATTTTCTGGCTCAAGGGCATTTAGGCTAATCGGCTGTTTAATAATCCAGTACAAATGGCGGGCCTTCGGTCGTTGACGACATGCCACTGGGTATACTGTTAATACTGACGGTTTAACCGAGTGTGCATAACCAAGCGGTTGCTCGACATTGAGCTGGGTTACTACTACCGAGTTGCATGGGTGACCGTTTGCGAGTATACCGTCTACGGCGTCTTTATGGAGTATTTAACCAAACCATCTAAGCCCACCCAGCCTACATGGATAAGCGCAGACTGAGTATGGCGAAGGTTGCAGCCATCGCCAAGGAAGAAACGGCCAGATCTACGTAACAATGAACTTGTTAGCAAGACTGTCGACATAAGGACCTAGTCAGCCCGAGGTACTACAGCTCTGAACAAAACCGGCCATTCAACCGACTTGGGTTTTACGGTGGCTTAATTAGGTTTAAACCCTCGCCTCGGATAAGCGCTTTAAAGGCAATGAGCTCACACTCCACCGACCTTCGTTTATGCCGCAGCGCACGTCTTCTATTACTATGATTAAACGTTAAGATGGTTTGAATTTTCGTGTTTTAGCAAAGAAAACCGGATATTTTTGTAGTCCATTGAATTAATGACAGTGATGCGCGCTTGACAATTAGCTAAAGTATGGTTTTGAGAAATATTTAGACTCAAACGTTAGCGCGTTTATGTGCTTTCGCAACAATATCACATGCATGAGCAGTGGAAGACAAATTTGCGCAAACAACAACTCTCAGGTCACGTGTCTAAGATAGGCTACAATAAGCAATATGCGACTATCAATAATGATGTGAAAAAACTGTACTTTTTTAGTATTGAGTACACATAATTTCTTAATAGAGACAACGACTTGCCACTCACGAGCGCAGTCAACCAGCACAGTCACAACTCGCTGTAGTTGCACCACATCAATATCATTCATATTTTTCACATATACTTTTTACATCATTAGCAAACAATTTTACCTTCACATCAAACCATTCAAGTATACTGATCAGTTTGTTAATTTATGGTCAAAAACACCAGAAGGCCGATCCCATTTTTCTAAACGATGCCACTAAGTGAAACAGCAGTATTAGGCAAAGCAGACTCGACTCAAGTTTGATGAAAGCGACCAGAAAAGAAACTTTTGGCTATGACAATACAGCGCCAGGGACACTATACAAATGTAATCGTGCAAACAGCTTGGGATAAAAAAGCTAGATCAAAAGCAAGACACAACAAGAAATATTTTAGATTGTGACCAATCTAATGTACTCCTCGCACGCATTATATTCTTTTGTATTCTTTTAACTGCTTTTTAGGTCCTTTCTTTTCACACCGCAAATAGCAGTACCGACAGCATCACCTCGCCGACACCATCAACCGTGCAACTGACGTCATCAAGCCACGTGACCCCAAAAGGTCAAACTCGTGACCCCATTATCTTTGAGGCTCCATATCTCCATAACGGTGCTAGATGGACGCATGGTCTTGTCCATAGTGACCATGCGTCTATCTAGCACCGTTACGGAGATATGGCGCCTCAAAGATAATGGGGTCACGAGTTTGATTTTTTGGGGTCACGTGACGTCATCGGTCACGTGACCATTCGACTCCCGGTGGTTGACTTCCTATCGGTGGTCCATAGCGACCATGCGTCTATCTAGCACCATTACGGAGATATGGCCGTTTAAAGTTTTTCCAGAAAAGTTCTTCCAAGAACAGAGGTCGGTCGTTGGTCAGTCGTCGGTCGGTCGATCGGTCGGTCCTCAATATTACACTGATCTTATATACCCCTCTTTGCTACGTTAAGAACGTAGCGCGCGAGGAGTAAAAAACTATTATGACACAAACAAAACTAAGCATAGAACGTACAATATTTTATTACGATGGACATGCGTTGATAAATGTGTTTTGCATATTTATTGTTTTTATGTTTGTGTTTCATTTCCTTGGTTTTGTTTCACACATAGATGTTAAAAAACATTTATTTGCAAATAAAAACATACAAAACATTTTTTTCACTTTTATAAAAACATCTTTAAAACATGCATAAAACATTGAACTAAAGTACTCATTCAAGTAAGAAGAATCGTCAATAAAAATCAAAGAAAGTCAATAATACTGCTACAAAAAACTCGCTCTCTCCAGGAAATGGACGCTAAACGCTACTTGCCCATGAGAAATGCATCATCTTGTACGTTTATGTTTTAGCAACAACAAAAACACGACATTAAATAAAACACAAAAAAATATTTTTAAAATAAAGAAAAACATAAAAAAACGTTTTTTAAATTTTTATAAAAACATTTAAAAACATTCTTACATCTATGGTTTTACTATTGCTTATAAGCCTATTTGTATTTTTGTAATTGTGTAGTTTTAGCTTGTGCTATATTGTTTATTTACTGTTGGCGTTGACTGCTGCCTTTGAATGTGAAAAGTTGTGCAAATAGAGCTAATAAATTTTATTAGCTCTACTTGCACAACTTAAAATAAAGATATTTGTTTCATCAGTCGCCAGCCAGTAAGTACACTGTAGGTACTGTCTTTTGTCCGATCTATGTTTTGTGTTAAATAACAGATTGATTCTGGCCAGAAGTAGTGATTAATGTATTCTAAGCGAGAAGAATCATTAGATCGGTCGTCATCTATTGTTAACGGGTAAATCAGTTGGTAAAGTCAACGCATTATTTATTTTGATGGAGCTTACTTGTCCATTCTACGCAAAATCCCGGCGGATTTCTGTGCATTTCTGACCACTCGGGTCTGGTTTGTCCATCGTCCAAAGCTTGACGGAACTCGTCGTATTTTCAGGTATATAGCTTTCACAAATCACTTCGTTAATCCTCCTGAGGTCCTGGAAAGGTCTGCGCGGTCGCAGTTCACTCATTTGTTTTGGCAATCGTAACAGTCTGGCTAGCCAATCTACCATTTGCATCCAGGCCGTGGTTACGTGTACATTCGCATAAAACATATCTAACGCATTTTCAAGAATTTATACCCTTTGTAACATTTTGCAAATTTTCAGCATGGTTACATTCAAATAAACTTCACAACATTTACAAAACATTTTCCCAAATGCTTTATTTGTTAACATATACGTCGTAACCACGGTGTTAAGCCCACAGCATTTATCTCAAAAACAAGTCTAAAAATTCACGGTAGCCTAACACCAGTTGTTGTTGCTGCCATAATTAAAAACATATCGCCGTTCATTAATTTGCAAAATTTATGGCATGCTGCATTTCATAAATTCTTAAGGGATCCGCAAAAGTGATAAAATTATGCGCTATGACCCATAAACAGTCAACCCCATGTCGTTTGCCATATGACAAACAAAGCCATCTAACCACGTCAGCTTCCACTTAGCAAAATTAGCTATTATACCGTACGTTTCTAAGAAATTCCACATATCTAATTTTGTAATTTTCAATTCGTTATTTTATATATTTCAGTGTTTGTTATGGCATTGATTGCGATTTGCGTTGTATGGGACAATACTTGTCGCATTGCAAACCTACCAACTTCCGTTGCATTTCAGTAACTAAAAATATCTTGTCGCACATTATTACGTTTTTTCTACACCCGCGTAAGTTGTCATCAATCTGCAATGTGGCGGACGAAGAAGTCGTTGAAGGCGATTTGCATGATTGAGTCTAACTACTGTGTAGAGTGTATGTAGACGAGTGTGGAACGAGTCAGTGTGTGGGCGGGTGTAAACAGGATTGTGACGAAACTGGACAGGGCGAGTCGACGCGACACTGATGCACGCTTGGTTGGATTACTGACAGCCGACAGTCTCTACCGACACCGACAACAAACGAACGATGACGACGACGACTGACTGCTCTGACAAAGTTTGTCTCGACAGGCGCCGGTCGACTCGCCTAGACCTGATCCGCTTTTACGACCTCTCTGCCTTCATCTTCTTCTTCTGTTGGCTGCAAATTTCCGCCGGGACTAATACACGCGACCGCATCGACTGGCATGCACGCCGCACTGCAGTCGCTGTTATCTGCGTCCCGCTCCGCGACGACACACCGCACGTATTGTGTTGTCACTTTGCTTCTGAACGCAGCCGACACACGCCGAGGCAAAGTCAGATACTCGCGGAGTCGTTTGCGATAACTCTGGTGGCAAATACGAGCCGGATTTTGATAATCTTTTACTATTGCATTTTAAAATAAACTGCAGAAGAAGCCATATAATCTGTCACTGCATCACAGCTACCAGATTACTTTGCAAAACGTAGATGTTTAGTTGTGATAATTAAGCAACTAAGTGAATAACTAAATTTATATATCGCAGAATGTTGACAGAAAAGCCGGAGAGGCTAAAATTAGCATAGGCCAACAAGTACTACTCAAAAGATCTGTGAGTGTTTCCGATGCAATGTTTTAAAATGTGAATTTAAGAAATGAAAATGCAGTAAGCCTGGTGTTCTGAACTTTCGAAATGTGTGATTGCAACTAAATGAGCAATTTCCGTTGTTCGCACTCACATGTCTAATCATGTTTATCCATGTGATGTTTTCTTGCTTTCTCTGCTGTTCTATGCTGTTGGTACCGTGCTGCAATGAATAACGGTGATCAAACGGTGGAAACGCAGCACATGCATCAGGTCAGTGCGAGGGCGTGTCGCCATAGTGGACATGTGCTTTTATTACCGCGACCGACCGATAGTGGATAGCGGCCATCTGTTCGTCCAGCCGAACCAGTAAGTCATCTCGCCGCCATTCGCTGGAGCCGGACGGCACTTTACTACACATTGCTCGCAGACGGTCGTCGTACATTTCCAGCACTGCTTCCTGTCATTCCAGTTCCAAGACACGCCGCCGCGCCGTCAGCATGAAAGCGTGGTCGTGGTACGCCTATATGATGCTATTGTGTGCCATCAAAGGACTGATACGCACTCCCACTATACAGCGACACAGTTGCTGCAGCTGCGGCCGCTTTTACCGTGCGATTGATGTGACCCTAATGCTTCTAGAACTACTGGGCAGAACGAAGTAAAACAAAAAATGTTGACATCGAGTACCAACATGATAATTGCGGCCGTCCGTCGGGCGTGTCAGTTAATTTGGTCACCGGACAAACCGTGATTATGCATTATTGATCTTTGACATTTAGAGTAAAAAACCGACACACTGGTAACTGCTGGGTTGAGACTGAAAGCCGTTTACTGGCTCTTATGCATACGCCTGTTTGTTTTCGAGTTACGAGCCCGTGCGGGACAAACGGACAGACGGACGAGCAAGACGCGTAATGCGGCCTATGGGACCGACGGTCGCGCAGTGAGAGGGTCGAAAAGGCAACCGCCGTGTGTCAGCAGTAAGCCGATAGTTAACGACGGTGATTTGCGGCGGCTTATGAATTGTTAGTTAGGAATATACGTACTTACGTACAGGACGGCACGTAGGCAACGATGAGCAGTTTCCGTTGTATCTCAGAGATGCCGAATCAATACATCGTCAACTCGACCCACCAAGCTGAAACACGAAATAGCAGGCTTAAGCAGTGATGTGGCGTGTTTGCGGGACATTGGGATACACATAGGCCTACGTAAGACCGTAGTTATCTATAATTAAACTGGTTTTGGATACAAAAAGTCCAAAAAGCTGAATATACGTGCTAACCTGTGTTCCGACTGTTGTGAAAAGTTTATGTATTTAAAAACACGATAGATTTGCGAGTTTTGTTGGTGCGACCATGGAACTTTGTTGACAGGTTTTTGTGACTGAGATTTGCTGAATAAGCATTGCACCAAATTTTAAAATTCTTTACAATTATGTTTTAAACAGCTACTGTTTTGTCTTTAAAGATAGTGTTATCGAGATTACTTTGAGAGAGATTGTTTACGCGGACCTTGGCTATGAAAATTTTTGGGTCATCTTTTATATAGTGTAGGCCTATCGAACAGTGTATCCATTTAGCATAAACGGAGTTCTAATTAGAATTAGATTTAATTATTTTAATAAGTAGGTACCATATAAGGTGCCACGCTACTGAAAGTCGGTTTTCAATGATTTGAACTATAAATTTTGGCGCTTTTGAACAGATTATTCACCGTTGTTTGCACGCGATGTTTAGTTTTATTCACGTTTGTGCCCAAAGGACAAATGTTCGTCACTGAAAACCTTACTACTAATTAGTACCACGATACTTGACTTTTTACGCGCAATAGCTAGCATAGCTATAGCGCGTATTAGCTACGGTAATTCTGTGTTGGTGTCTGTCCGTCTGTCTGTCACGACCCGGTACCGATTGAAGTCCAGGTGAGATAGAGACTTCGGGTTTTCATCATATAATAGTTTAGAGTCTTCAGTATTTCGTGACAAAACTTGATGCTACGAACGAGGTGGGGAAAGAAGGACACTCCCTTCCCTAAAAAGATGCTATTTTACCGCTATTGGCTGGTCTAGCGTGAAAATGCTTGCAGATAGGTGCAGACATGCTGCTTATCATAACAAGAACTGGCGACGAGCTTTTTAGAAATGTCGACATCGATGACCTTGAGTGACCGTGAACTCTTAAAATAGGGGGTTTTAGTAAATTTTTTTGCGATTTTGGGCTGCGACACACATTTTAAGTGTAAATCGCGCCTGCATATGAAATTTTCGGCATTAAATGTAGACTTTAGCAGTTTAAGTCTCGACCCCATACGTTCAAGGAGGCCTGCGCACGCGGATATCAAAGGGGGTACCCCCTAAAAGTGGTTATTTTTCTGCTATTGGCTTGTATATCGTGCAAACTGTTGCAAAGAGGCACAGCCATTCATGTTGCTTATAATAACAAGCACTAATGACGTGCTTTTTTAACGGTATCAAAGTCGACAACCTTGAATGACTTATTAACCTTTAAAATAGGGGCTTTTAATGATTTTTTTGCCATTTTTAGCTGCAGAAGAGTGAATTGCTACGAAATGGATGGAGATAGACCAATATTACTTGCAAACAGAAACTGCTATAGGCTCTCGCGCGTCTCATATGAGCATTAGCTCATATTTCTTGTCACTAATCCTTGGCCTGCTTAGTACAAGCGTGGGTGCGTGATCAGTCAAATGTTTTGTGCGAAGGTTAATGTGGCAAGAAAAGTTTTCGGTACTAAACGTGCTGAAAACGTGCCGCTTTATCTATAGTATACTGTGTTCTCTAATCCAATAGAGAAGATAGAAGATGACGAAAGACTGATTGGCGCGTTATTCTGCATTGCTGGCTTCAAGCAAGCAGCTGGCAGGCACTTGCAGGACAGCGATTGGCAGAGTCACGTTGCTAGGCGGATGTAGTAACTCTGTCTTCCTTCCGTCAGATTTCTACGCCGTCGGCGCCGGTGACATTTTGCTATTCTGTGCGTTGAGTCGGAGTCAACGACGTTACTGTACAGCTGGCATCTGGACCACACACGTCGCCATGACAGCTAGCCGGCCGGCCGCCCGCCGTGTCTCTCTGGGCACCGTCCGTTCCATGTCGTCGGTCTCGCAGGCTCGTTGTCACCTATGGAAATGTGGAACGGAGGGCAGCGATGGAGTCAGTCGGACGGAGAGTGAGATGGGGTGTGGGTGCGGGCTGGTTGAGCGGACGGAGCGTGACTTGTAATGCAATAGTCGACTGCCGTCGGTCGCTCGTCGGTCGGCAGCGTCCGATATCCAACTAAATTTGACGTGGTCGTCGTCGCCGTGTGTGTCCGTTGTATCCCCGGGCGTTCGTCGTGTGCGACTTGTTTCCGCCATGAAGTAGCGACGCCCAACGAGATGCCACGATGAAGCATACGTTACGTTATATAGCCTCCTAGCCCGGCCTACGCTGCTGCTGCTGCCTCATTCCGTTTCGTTACGCCTCGTCTCACTAAAAGTCTCTACAGACTCCGCATAACTTTGCAGTGTGTGATGCAATCGTTTTTATCTGCCATGGTCGTTCTGTATTACTGTGCTACGAAATAAAATTTTGCATTTTTGTTCTCTTTCGTCTTTCGCTCGACCCATGGTTGTAGTAAAAACTTATAAACTTTATAATTTTTATAAAGACGATTTTTGACGTTTTAGCGTTTTTTTATTTTTACAGGGCGTCACCATAGCTCTGTCTTAGCTATCGCAAAAGTGTTCGAGTGTCGGTCTGTCTGTGTATCTGTCACATCCTGGCATTGTATCAAAACAACGCAAGCTAGGATCACGGAATATTTTTACTGTTAGCTTATATAAGTTTTTTTGGAAATTCGAGAAGGGTCATTTTGACCGAGGGCGGTAAAGAGAAAAAGATTGAGAAAATTGGCGCGAGATAGGTCCGAGGTTATTAAATTAATCACTAATAGGAAATCTCATAAGCCTTTTCAAATAATACCAAAATCAACGATATTGTATGATTTTTAACGGCCGTACTTGCTCTTTCTGGGAGGCAGAAAATAACATAAACGCCCTGCGGGCAATATATCTAAAAAAAATTCTATACTTGGTCAGCTTTTTATGCACGTCATTTGTATTTTTTCGAAATCAGTTTTTAGTTAAAAATTGTCTGGTGCAAAAAAACACTATGGTTGTCAAGAATAAACGTGTCGAAAAGCATAATGAATAAAACAGAAATGTTTTAGTAAAAATAAGTGAAAATAAAAACGAAAAACTTACCTATACTGTGTATTGCCTGCTGAGGTTTGAAACATTATAAAGCGACCTAAATTAAACTTTCGTAGCGATTCAATTGTTATCCATTCTGGTTACGTGTCTGCACCCTGGTGTGGCAAACGTTTTTTTTTCTTTCAAACGAAATATAATAATAACATCTTTTGAGGTTTTTGCCCCAGAGATGTCGTGCCTTCTCATTTTTTACTGGGATATTAATATTACCAAACATTTTTTTCTATCAAGGATGCGCCAATTTTAGTTGATTTTAATCAGTTGTTTTTCGTTGGCCAGGTTACCGCACAATACAGAAACGGTGAATGACGAGAAATAATTAAATGCAGTGGCATGCACGGCAACTTTGCTTGCTAATTAAAGCAGAAAAAAATTAAACGTAAAACATAGATAACACTAAAATAGCATAATAAACTAAAAAGTAAAATATTTTTGTTAAAATATTTATAACAAACAAGTTCACAAAATGTAACCACATAGGCACATCTGCAAGACTAAAGAAGACGGTCTAAAGTTATACGCCGTCGAATTAAATAAGTTTGTTTGCTTTATTAGGGCTATGATTATCAATGTAACAATCTTCTGGCTACAACGTAAAAAAATTCGTAAAGTGTTATTTTTAGCAAGTTATTAAATTGTGTTATTGTGAAGGCCGGAAGAGAGGCGACCGTCGAGATACCGTCAGCAGTCGTCTCACCTGCAGTCCGAACCCAACTCGTGAGTTTCGTTTTAATTGCATCTGCATGAGTTGAGATATTTTAGCCGCTCGCATATATGCAATCAAACACAGTAAAACGAGCTAAGCAACTGTGATGCAACTTACTTTATTTTACGTGCAAACCTTGGAAACTATATATCATAAAATAAAACTTCTCTACAAGTTTGTAGCGCCACGTTTTCATCTGTGAAAAGCAGTAAACGCAGTCGACGGTGATTGGCTCTCCACTTGTTATATAGGGTGTTTACACGATCCAGCAAACGTCTAGCAAACTTCCAGCAAATGCATTTAAAATACACGTGTCAATGCTGGACGTTTGGGGGACGTTTGCTGGAAGTTTGCTGGATCGTGTAAACACCCTATTAGTTTGTGTTTTTATTTGATCGTGGGTCTACATCTGCATGCGCCCTTAAAGTGCTATTTGGTAACGGACTGTCGGGTTTAACATTTGTTAGTTTCTATAGGTAACTTACTGCGTGAGTTGTTAAAGTATTTTGCAAATTTATGAAAATGCCATTTTTCTCTTGCGCCACTGCAATTTACATTTTATCGTTTCGTGCATTACAAAATCGCTGCAACGGGTAATGCAATCGGAAGCGAAAAAACGTACCGACGCTGTTTTTAGATGAAGGTAATTAATACGATAGAAAACTGCAAGTGCTGTAGGATCAGAATGCCACTGAGCGGTGTAATACGGAGAGCAAGACTAATAGCGCGTCGGCAAAGGTTGCTAAGGTAACCTCTAGGCAAAAGAATGTGCGTAGGCCACGCAGTAACGCCATCAGTTTCACTTCTGGACGCTGTTCAATATGTCACCGGATGTCTAGCTGCTTCACTCTGCAGCCCGTCCAGTTCAACTAAGACACCAATCAATTGATTCGTCAATCAAGTCTTGACTAATGAGTTCCCAGTAGCTAGTTAGCAGTTTGGCGTCGCTTGCGTTTTCCACTTGGAACTGAAATACTAAAGCACGATTCGGATGTTTGTAAATTATAAATTATGCCATGATATCACAGTTCAGATACTACTGTCGCCCCGTCTATGCACAGGTTTATAATTATGTTTTTTAACCAGACTTGTATCGGAAACATCACAACACAAAACAAATGTACACTGTGGGCCATAAAAAACGTGGCACTATACTTGTGTCCACATCTTCGCCCATTATTGACCGGTTTTCAAAATTCTTTTACAGGCACAATTAGCAATAATGTGACTATTATATTTTCCACCACATGGTAATGCGTCTCTACACTACATTGTGAAATATAAATGTAAGCAAAAACTAACGATAATAACAAAAATTTGGGTAAATGAAAAAAACACTTTAGACCAACATTGCAATGAATAATCCGTATGACTCCAGTCTGTGTTAGACCCACACAGTTTAGTGTCATGCAGACCAGTCACTGCTGTGTTGGTTTAAAATGTTTTTTTAAATTTTGCCAAAATCTTTGTTTGTTATTATCGTTATCAATACATATTTCATTGATACAAGGTAGTGTAAAGACGCATTTACGGTGTGGTGGGATATGTAATAAACACGTTATTGCGAATTGTCCGCAGAGTGTGCCAGTTAAAAATTTTTGAAATCGATCAATAATTGGCGAAGATATGGACTAAGTAAAATGCCACGTTTTTGGCTCATCCTGTAGACAGTGCAAGTTTTATCAACAATTAACTTAGGTGCAGACACGTATATAGGCTTAACTCTCTGCATGTTGCAGCGTAATGAGTTTGGAAAGCATGGTTCGCTGTTTTAAGCAACATTGGCAATAACAGGGAAAAAGGCCAGAAGGAAACGTAAAACGATAAAACACAAGGTCTAGCTGTCAATAAGGTGGGCCGACCGTACCGCCTATGTCCGAAGGCCAGCGTCAGAGTTTCAGTCGTGAAGAGAAAGCAATTTACCAGATGTGACTACGGATTTATGTTAACGCTGTTGTCGAACAATTACAATTAACGCCAGGCGCACGTGGATGACGGATGCAGACAGAAATTTTGCGTTGAAAATTGCAGCCAAACTGCTTGAAATAGCGACATTGGCATCGCCTTATCCAACGGTATCATCGCCGACCCCCTACGACGTACCGTTTAGTCCAACAGACAGACACAACCTTGTGCCATAGACACGACTGTCCATTAAAACTAAACACGTTTCTGTGAGTTTCGTGCATCGAGCAAAGCTAGAGACTCGTTTACGTCTTTCGTGTTATGCGAATAACATAACTCTTCATTTGCGTTTATGCGCAGCAAGCAAAATTTGCGCAGCACATTATGCTGCAATTTTGACCGAAATGGCCTGCATGCATGCATGCACGAGGATCTACTGGTGTGCATTGGCTATAACATTAAACGTATATTTCTAGCCGATCGTATTAACGGTCCCGCTGATGTCACGCAGTTCTGTCCGCATGCAATGTTGCTTGCCCTCTCCCCTCCACTTTTCATGCCCATGCATAAATAAATCGTTGGTGCTGATGCTTTGCATTATATTATATTAAAGTTAAAAGTAAAAATGCCTAGCATTTTAGTCACTTCACAGTCAACTATGGGAAACACGGAAAACAGAGGAGGTTTAGAGACTTAAGTTTAGTCTTAATGATCGTAGACACTTTAGTGACGTCACATCTGATGGCAGTCCGTTTCAAGTTTTTGCTGCAGAGACGGGCAACACTCGGTCGCCTCGCCGATGCAGATTGTAGAGTGCTACAGCCAGTGACGAGTTCGATGATGAACGAACTAAACGAAGGCGTTGTTGACCAGGAAGTTCAATAATAATGCTACGGTAATATTCCAGCAGTGTGATGCTGCAAAAATGCAGCAAAGAGCAAAATGCGAGTAACTAGGCCATTGCATTTTTGGTGACTTAAGCTTACCATTTCAGCTTCAAACCTGTGCAGACTATGAAATGTCCCATGATCGCATCGGCGCCGAAATATTTGCACAGTTTTGCTAACTGAAGTCTAAATCGTCAAAATTTGTGTATCAATTCACAAACAAAAAGTCCAGCTGTCGCTAGGGAAGACGCGCTGGCTACAGCTGCTCTTGCAGTACTGACCTGCAAAGTCATCTAAAATCGATGATTTTTATTTTACCTATGCGATTTTTTATTAGTGATCAATATCAACCTTGGCCCTATCTCGCATTGTTTAGCCACAATACAACCGTGACCCACAAACAAACGGACGGACAACAGACGCATCGTGCATGCCAGAGATACAGCTTAGCTGTAGCGCGTCAAAGAGAAGGAGTTTGTTTCTGGGGGACAAAATTCTATTCCACAGACCGTATATGGCAAGATTGTATAAAAAAGTAGGAGGGGATGGTACGATGGCCACATTGGCGAGAAAACACAAATATCTGGTTTTCTGTGTTTCTAGATTTAAGAAAAGTAGGCAAATTTGCCGCTTTCATTGAATGTCCAAAAGCCAAAAGTGTTTCAGCTTCAAGGGAAGCCACCTGATCCCCTGACCAGGGGCTCTGCCCCTGGACCCCACTGGGGGCTCCGCCCCCAGACCCCCGTTAGAAGCTCGCGCTCCGCGCTCGCCATGGTTTGCCCCTCCACTTCCAAATACCTTCCGCGGTCTCTGTGTCTGTCTGTCTGTCTGTAAACGTCGGACTATGCCGAAAAACTGTCTGAAGAAGCAAATAGAGTTACCCGATAGCTACCTTGTGGTACCAATTTGGAGTTCGGACTCTATTTTCCTCCAGCCAGGGGTGCTGACTGCGACACAAATGCTTGAATTTCGAATTGCGGCCAAACCGCTTCAGTTAGCGGCGTGATTATTCTTGAAGGTCTATAGGAACCTACGAACGCGCTATCCAACTTACTGCTAGCTCGGAACCTTGGAAACGGAGATGAGCAGAGGTAGCATCGGTCTGACATCGGTCTGTGAGAGAGCGCTGCTGACTATGGTCGATTTACCTTTTACCTTTTACAACAAATCCTTGGCATGATGACTCGTAGCTTATAGCTTGCTGTGTCCAACAAGTAGCACTCGACAAATGCAAACAGTGGCCGCGGAGCTTGGTGTTGACTGGGTGGTAAAGAGCGGCGGTGAGTGAAATGACGCGGCGGCGTATGTTAAGCGGTGTGAACACGAGCGACCGGCGGCAGGCGTAAAGCCTAAATTATGGCGACCAATGTCGTCGACGTGCGTATACACAGCAGCAGCAGCCGCAGCAGCTGACGCCAGCCTGGAAGACGCAAGCACTGGTGGTAGTTAGACGACATGTGCACTAACTTTGATGCTGCAGTAAGACGATTCGTACACTGTTCCGATCTAATGCCGCCTTGTGGGAAATTGGCAAAAGCAGAAAATCTATTGACGTTGCCAGTGAGTTACAACGTTGTCTGCAGGCCTAGATTTAGGTTACCTTGCACTTCTAATCATCTATCGACTTAGTTTGACTTAATGCAATGACAACGTTGATGAATCAGCGCGCTCAGGCAGCTAAAACTTCAGGACTCCGAATCCGGCTTTTTTAAAGTGTCCTGTGTCGAGCAAGTCTGTCGGCCTCTGGTAGGTTACCGAGAGATGCAAAGCCTCACAGTCTTGTCACGTTATCCAATCATCTCTTTTGTTGTCTTCCTTTTGGGCGGATGCCTCTGATATGATCATGAAGCACCATGACATTGTGTGGATGTCTGTTGATTGCAAGAATTAACTAAAGAAACAACAGTCGTGGCATTCACTCTCTACTCCCTGCAGTGCACGAATCGTCTTACACAAACCATCAAAGAACTGCACAAATCGTCCCATAATCGCACTGATGTTTCTACTGCGTGCCTGTGTACGTGTGTGTGTGTGTGTGTGTGTGTGTGTTTAGAACGACTCTGCTTATCGAGCGACTTCTGCATTACTACAACAGACAAGAACCGCCAATGAAAGGTCAAACCTACCGCAACATATTAAATATCACTTATTAGGCGGCCCTTCTCGCTAAGGTCTCGTTAAGCATTACAGTCAATCGTCTGTCAGTCCGTCTAGTAACAGATTTGTATTGGAAAGCAATAAAGCACTTTATGCAAAAGTTTTTCATCGCAAGTTCAGCCGACGATGTCATTTCAAGGTCAAAAAGTCAAGTATAATTAGAGGTTGACTGACGGGGCCGTACATTTTACAACACAATGTTTGCTGCTCAATAGCGCATTAAAAATGTCAACTAGCTATTTTAATTTATCATAAATCTGCCAAAACCATCGGTATTTTAGTGGTTTTATATTGTATGATTTTTCTTTACTAGCACATAAAAGACAGATTATTGTAACTTTTTGTACAAACAATTTTTGTTAGGGTCTATTACAAGGCATGTCGTTGATTAAATTTATAACCCATGTTCGTAAGATAGGCGTGTTAACTTTTTTATACACATGTAATTTTGCACCTTAAACAATATCTGTACATTATTGAGCATGACAAAATAGGCTATGTTTTGTTTAACTTACTTTTTCGCATTTTCAACCCTGCGTTTTGGCTTTGCCGCAATTTCCTTTCTCGCATTTGCGGAGTCGTAGATGCAGCTGCATCTGAGGTCGTCTGCACTATCTGCGTATCGTCTCAGTAGGCCTACCTGTAATAGATTAGCTGTTTGATTAAGCACTGTCAGTAGATTCTCGGCTAGAAATACAGGTGCAATGTTAGCTGCGTTAGACTAGCAGCTGCAGAAAATGAATTAAATGTACTCGACTGAGGATAGAGTAAGGAACGAAATTATCTGCTACAATCATCGGTCATCTTTGATCTTTATCTTTGTTGCAGCACTGACAGATAGTAACACATTACACTAACGATAGTCGGCACTGCTAGTATAAAACGTAGGATAATTATATTGCAAGTGACCAAAGTGACTGTGTTAAAATCTAATAAAAGTAAACTTATATTTTGTGGCGCAGGCTGTCGCTGTTTAATGTGGGTTTAATTTATGGTTTGAGAAATTATCACAGGCTGAACGGTAGTTCAAACCCTGTGTTAACGGCGACTTCTCTTTCTTATGGGAAAGCCAAAAATTCGACCCCCACAGAATCAAAACCCCTGATCTGATTGAGATAAAATTTGGCACGGTTGATTACGTCGGCAAGATG
>Ga0056128_1005671_pt1 | contig 15712 bp, 8 predicted proteins | sample WorMetLIZISLAND2_FD_71113 | JGI IMG/M metagenome (GOLD analysis project Ga0056128, IMG submission 71113) | Marine gutless worms symbiont microbial communities from Max Planck institute for Marine Microbiology, Germany - Olavius geniculatus... ...
CATCTGCATGGCGGGGGAGACTTTGTAATACCGGGACAGAGTCTCCGGCCGGAGACTCTGTCATGGGGGAGACTCTGTAATGTGACACCGGGGCTCCGCCCTCGACCCCGCTGGTAAAGCTAACAGCACTCGGCGCTCCTCTGGGCCCTAGCTGGTGAATAAGGGGTTCGCCGCCCCTTTCGAAGAACCCACCTCCGTTTTTGGCCTTCCAGCTTCAAACCGCCTCTCCCAACTCCAGTTTCTGGCTACGTCTATGAAGAGAGAATATTCTAAATCACTGGCAACATCGGATAGGAACGTAGGCCTACATCAGTCGGAATTACGTCAGAAATTGCAGTAGCATCATCAGGTGTAATCAAAGCTGGAAAAATGGTTTAAACAAGAAAACGTTTTAAGTTTTTAGAAACGTCTGACATTTTATGTTTTTCATGTTTTTTTTATTTGTTGTGCAACTTATACTACAAATCAAATCTAATTTCATATTTTAATCGTGATCTCAAGTTCTGACGTTACGTCATACACTCATCATAACGATGTAACGGATAGGCCTATGGTGCAGTAGTAAGACAGAATCTTCTTCATGAAACTAAAAACTTGTGCTTTATCATTTTTTTGTACACAAAACCTAAACAAACGTTTAAAAAAACCTCAAAAACATTTTTTTAAGAATTCCCTCCAAAGCATAGATTTTTTTCCAGCATTGAGTATAATAGGCCTATTGGTGACTGGTTACTCGCTAGTCCGAAAGGACACTAGTCCGAATTTGGTCAGGTTTTGGCATTTGGTCCGCCGTAGCCAGGGGCTACCGTAGCCAAGGGTCGCCATATACTGCCTATACCAAGGTTCGCCAAGACCAAAAATGCATATTTATCACTATTCAGAATTTGTCACTAATCCTAGTGCTAACCGTATCCATAGCCATAGCGCTGTTCGGACTGGTGCTCCATCGGACTAATGAACTGTTCCAATAAAAGCCATACTAATACTGGTGTTGATAAGCCTAATGGACATACCTACGACGCAACTTGACTCAACTCAACTCAACGGTCATGACTGTGGTGGCATGACAATGCAATGACGTCATTAGCATTGTGACGTCACGCTGCTGTGCGCAGACCACGCATTATTTGCCAGCTTGGCTGAGGCCGCTGAACAGTTGAGTCTCGTCGGCGTCGTAGGTGTGAATTCAATTAGTCCTAAGACGTCGGTCGGTCTACCGCACGGCACAAGCGAGGGCCTGTGACGCGTGGTCAAACCGGCGACTGATGTGGTAGATTACGGCGTAGACGAAGTTATCTAGCGGACACGCGCCTCGCCTCAACGCTCTGACACAGAACTCGAGCCGTGACGTCACGTCGCGTCCGTCGTACAACAGCCGGAAGTAGTATTGTCCGACACTTCCGGCTGTGACAAGTTCAGCGACGAGCCTAGCAGCGAGAACGGGCCAACGACCGTCGTGTAGACGCAGGGCGGTCAGTAGGGCGGTCAGAGTCTTGTCATGACCTGAGTAGATCACTAGTCGTGACATCGCGTGTATGCTAGACTCCTCAGACCGACGACTTGATCGACCGCCCGCTAACCACTCCGGCACCTGCAGAGAAAACACTAATTAGATTGATTAGAATTAGAACTGGTTAAATGAATTAATTAATTTTGTCAAAACAAACAGACAATGCGTGAGTTCATGTTTCGTCGAGAAGTAGGATTATCGTTTCGGTCGACACTTTCTCTCAGAATAAATACCAAGATAATCGAAAACATGAACTGAAGTTAGAATTCGGTGTTATCTTTCTTCTAAGAACCAACATTTCCGATTATCTACCAGATAAGAAGAAAGATCATCGAAAACGGCAGCTAACACCAAAGTTATTCCGAGCATTACCGATTAACACCAGACAGCTCCAATGCAAAAGAATAGGCGGATTTTCTTAATCCCTAGCGATTAGAAACTTTCTAATCGATTTTCAGTTCACTTTTTAATCTATGGATAAGAAGTAAGTTAATCGGATTCGGTTTTTAGCGGATGTCAGATTAAGCGGATGTCGATTAGAAAAAAAGATAATCCTACTTCTCGAGTCTCAACGAAACGTGAACTCACGCAATGTAGGCTACAGAAGACGGCACAACCGGAAACAGGTAATTTTACATAGAACTAGCAGTGTTAGTAAGTAAGTAAGTAAGTATATGATTTATAAAGCGCCAAAGTCTCAGAAAGAATCAGGGCGCATTGTTTCAAAGACTGGGCTGAACATGCACACAAACGCATTGTGCCTGTAATGTTCCAGGTTTTGCTCGTATACACACTGCGCCTACATATGAACGGATGGCCAGAATAAATCGACCTGCAGAAAAACTAGTGTAAAAATTTTGAAAACACCTAAATATTAGTTCTAGTGCGAAAAACATCCTCATCACTGGCTGTTTTTACTTAACCAATTCACACAGCGCAGTTATAACAGTTAGTTTAACCGATCTGTGACTGCTAACACGATTGAAATATGCTAATTTGCTACAATACTGAAATTGACAACTTAATTAGTCTAAACGATAGACAATCTAACTGTATTAGTCAACTTTCTATGCCCAGCACTGACCTGTTGTGTGCTGGACCCAGCTGTCTGGCGGTGGTCGGCTGCAGCCATATCAACCAGTCGCACAACGATATCAACCAGCAGCGGATACACCAACAGAATCGTCGCGCGACTTACTTGATCGTCAGTGACGTCACGGCGGCCATCTTGGTGGACGACGCGCCACATCCGGTCTAGATGTGTCGACTGCAGACAACGCTGATTGGTTAGATCACACGGTAGCGTGCCAGCGACACACAACTGAGACAGTGACACCTGTATACAACAGCACTATTCACCCACACAATTCGACACTACTATGCTACGTATTTGGATGGCTTGGTGGCATAACGGTTAAGACGTCGTACTTATGATCTGACTTAAGACTTGCCGACTTACGATCAAGACTTCTTTTCAAGAAGTCGTAAGTTCGACTGCCTGTAGGGTCGCTCGCACAGCCCGTTCTGGGTCGCTATCAAGTGCTTACCAGTTAGATGGGTGACTAACAGTGGCGGAACTACATGTACAGCAAGATAAAATACTTCTCACGAATCTTTATAAACTTTTCAAATTAATTTATGACCTGCAGGTCTTTAGACTCAGTAGTGGCGTTGTGGCAAGGAAGAGAGCCGATTTTTTCATGACTGTTTTTTCCGAAAAGAACAAAATGGGGCTGAAAATATTCCATTTTGACGAAATTTAAAGGCAAAGTTTAAAATGTCAGTATCCATGATATCCTAAGTCAGAAATTTGCAGCTGGCTGTCAAAAAATGGCAACTTTCTGCCTGCGCCCATCACTTTATTCAACCCACGACGCCACTGCTGCGTCGGTACCTCTAGTATGGCAGCAGACCAAGGCAGACGCTCAGCGGTTGTGTTGAGAACGTCAGCAAGTTCAGTCCTCAGTAGTCGATCTTCTGCGTCTCTGGTTCTGTTGTGTCGACGACGCAGCGCCAGAGTGTTTAGTGCCGCGCGACAGCCGCACGTCACGTTCATCAACCATGTCGACGACCTCCGTCCAGGCTGTTCCAGACACAGGTAAGCATCACGAGCCAGCTCCACCTTGGCCTCGTCAACTAGCCTGGTCGTCTCACCACCTGTCAATCAAACAGCCACGGTCAATGGTGTCATGGCAGTGTGTGATTAATCGTTAATTTCCGAAGATAAAATGGTTAAAAGCCAGACAAGTGACAACAACGATGCAATCCTGTTTATGTGCGTAATTGAAGAAGTAGTTGCATCACGAAGGCTTGCTGAACAAACCTTGTACTCACTAGCAATACGAAAGTGTTAATCTTGACGACGTGCCCTATGCGACAGTGATGTCAGTGATACTAAAAAATCCAAAATTGTCATCAATTTTTAATCCATAAAAAATCGAACATTTTAAAATGATTAATCGATTGTTTCGAAGTTCTACTTAAAAAAACAAAAAAAACTAGAAGATGCTAGTGAGAGTGCATATCTCTGCCAAGTAAAGTAATTTAAACATTACTGCTACTACTACTACATCTACAATGAGAAAAGAGGAGGTAGAAGGAAGAGCCGCTTCGCGGCAGAGTAAAGGGAGGGAAAAGTAACAGCCAGCGTTGCTGCTTGCGCTATTGGTGCAATGACGTCATTGCTATTACGAGTCATCATATATAACACAGAAGGAACGACGGAACGACGGACAGAATGAGTGAAAACAGTATCTCCGCCAGTGTTCACTACGTTCACCTTGGCGGAGATAAAAACAAATGAAACGTTGATAGGACCTAGTCCGTAGAGCAGTGCGGCGGCACTGTGTACAGCGCGGGAGTAGTCGCTAGAACGCACGGTCACTTTGGATGTCGCTAGCAGATCAGAGTACCCCGCCACATGACCAAATAGTAGACCAACGCGCACCATCTGCAACCACCCAGCTTATGATATTCTCTGACAGAATGCACATGCACGATAATGTATAGCGAAAATTGTATAAAAAAATACGTAGTTTACATTTTTAAGTAATTCAAGGAAAACTGTGGGTTCATTTTCTTCCAAACACGGTATAGAATGCTCTGTCGACAGTGACGCGATATGTAGAATGACTACATGTAGATGGCAATATTGTATCCCCCTTGCACGCACTGAAAAATTTAAGAGGTCGTTTGTTCTATGTGAGCAGTTTTTCGATGGACGTTTCGAAAGATTTTTGTGACGATTTTAGTGACTTTTGCTGCTGTTTGCGTACTGTGTATTGAGTTTTATCCTGAACCTTTTTGTAATAAGTGTTTTTAAATTATACATCCAGCATCTGCTGCCAAACTAAGAACGAATCAAATATGTAGACAGTGTGGACGCGCTATAAAAGACTAGCTTGCTTCTTCATTACCTGTAGCGCGCCGTACGCGGTGAGTTGTGCTGCGGAGCATGTGCGTGTGGCTGGATAGAGACCGTAGCGTCGCCATGAGGGGTTCGTGGCGGGTCCGCGGGACAGTATGTCATCCATGGCGGCCACGAGGCGTGCTGCCTGGCTACGGTCTAACAACACATCGTGTGAAGACGTCGTCGGAACATTGCTGAGATTACAGCTGAGCGCGACTGAGCGATGGTTGGGGAGTGAGTACATCGGGGCGCGATGACCATGGCGGACAACCATCAGCACGCCAACCAGACGCAGCCCGTCCGCAAATCGACCTGAACACAAGTTGCACAGCCGGATCGTATTGCTTTTTAACCTTTATTTTGTACGTTGTGTAGCGGTAACATCGTGGTAAGGGACTGGAGGCAATCCCCCCCCCAAAAAATACCTGTCAGAAATAGTAACTTTCATACAAAATTCAGGCCTACTGATTTAAAATTTCAATTAAAAGTCTAGTTTGCACTCTACCTAGCGTCGTAAGCGACCGCAGTAATGTATAGACGTGTTGATGCAAGCCGTGTTTATGCGACGTATGCGTCACTTTCCGGGCGTTTTACGTCCGTTGACCTTGATCTTTGACCTTTGACTTTTCAGCTGACAATTCGCCCAGCGGCTACACCGTCTCTGCAAAACTTTCGAATTAAGTGTTTTTTCCAACGTTTTTCGTTTAAGAGCTTTAACGGGACGGAAAGACGGACAGACAATTCTCGTAATGCGACCTACTAGGACGGCCGATTACTGATGATTAATAACTTTTAACTGTGCTATCTCTTATTAACAGTGTGAATACCTTCGTCAGTGACGACGTCGTCAGAAGACCTCGGCGGCAGAGCGTTGCAGTAGTCTAGGCTCATACGCCCTGACAACATCAAGTCATCATTATCAGCATCACCTTTCAGTCTAAGCGCCAGTCGGTTAAAAATGGTTAAATGATATAGCTCTTCATGGAAAACTTATCTTAGAGCTATAGTGTTACCCGATACCCGACACAGGTAAACGCGTCGCACCATAAAACTCCAGCCACTCAGGTCGGTAGGCCCTAATCGATACCTCATAAGAATGTAAGGCTGAGTTGATTTTGGTGTTGGTTTTATACCGAGATGGTTTACCTGTCGCCATCTAATTATTAACCACTTGATGACGACCCGACTGGGAGTGGAACCAACGACCTTTCGATCGCAAGTCCGGCATCCTAACTGTACCACTAAGCAATGTAAAGTTAAGTTCGTTGATAAGAGACCAACGCTTTATCACTAAGCCAGCAGCCAGGCTTCAGTATGTGTGACTGTCTAGTGATGCAAGAATCCGGTGGCTTAAAAGCGAAACGATCAGCGCGCTGGCCGATAAAATACAGCTTTTATTGGCTCAACAATGTTGAATCAACAAAAGTTAACAAAAATTATTAGTAATCGGCTCAAACTGCATTTTTTTCAGTTTTGTTGCCGCATAAAAAAATTATTAGATTAATCACATTTTCACTTATACAATTTATATACTAATGCATTTCTTCCTCCTCGTGTACTTTCAGTTTTTCGCTTAATTTCTATAACTATTCCAAGAAAGCGAGAATGACCCAAAAGTAGACTTGTGCACGGTTGTTGGAGCAATGCATTTTACATACAATATGCTCTTCGCTTTTACTGTATTTTATACACAGTTTGTTTGTTGAATTAACGAATTCGTATATGGTAGTTATTGTCAAGTCATAAACGAGTGGCCTAGTTTCATCCAACGCAATGCACGGAACAGACACAACGCAACGCAATTTTTTTGCGTTCGTTGCGTACTTGCTTGAGAACTTTTCTTGCGTCTCTGCGTCAGGTGCGTCAAAAAGTACACGCAGCATTAGATGGAAACTATAGGCTTAACGAGATGACCTACCCGCTGACGAGCGGTGATGAACAACGTTGACAGAGGAACTCGGACTGTGATGATGCACTGACGGCGGCGGCAGACTGGGCCACTGCGAGTCATCTGCATTGACTGGACGTCGATGAGGCGCGTCCCGCGGGTCAACAGGCAGAAACATCTGACGCTGACCAGCACCAATACCACCAGCCGGCTCAGCATCCAGCCACCACCATAAGAACACGTCTATACCACAGCCCTCTAGATTAGTCACATATTAGCGATCAAAACGAGGCTACTGATACTATCGTCAACTATGGTAAACCGAACCAGACATGCCAAGTTAGCAACGAAAATTTGACGCACGGTCGAATCGACACAGCCCTGTAGGCCATAAGTTATTCTGTAGCTGATTGCCACATATATGTGTGTTACTTTGTCCCGATAAAACACGAAAGATTATTTCCGGGAAAGGTATTTGCCCGCTACATTGCTTATGCCCGCGGGGGGGGGGTCCACGCATTAACATTTCATGATTTACAACACAATTACCTGACGACAGCACCGGTTGAAAATACGTTCAGGGTCAGATAAGGTCAGGTCAGATCAAGTCAGAAGGGCCGACCACACGACGAACACATTTTCTCGACTGTTCTCTCTGTCTCCTTGCATCAATCGAGCAACTTAGTTGATCTCAAGACCAATCCAGTCAATGACGTCCATCTTCTTTATTGCCAACTATGATGCCTTTCTGTTAATTGTCTCCGTCAGTTCTTGAAACGTGAATTTTATCTCATTTGTTCCGGTGGATAAAATTTGATATAACACCATTTTCACCACCAGTCCACCATGGCTTGTTGCCTGATGCCAATAATAAATTTATACGTGAAAATATGATCAAACATCTCAACTGCGCTCTATCGACACCGCACCTTTCAAACAAAACATTAACATATTACTGTTCTTAGACCGATTTTGGCTTCATCTCTAAGCGCGCAAAGTAAAGTACTGGTTACATTCTGTTACTGTAAGTGAATGCGTGTTTGTTTGATTGATTAACCGACATAGTACTAATATTACATTGACTCGTCCATCACTCAGCCGTTACCGTAGCAACAGCAGCAGCAAAAGCAGTATTAATATCAGTAGCCAAATATCGGAATACGGCGTACATCATATCACATGTAACAGCTACTAAGTCTGCTGCATCTGCTTTTTTAGTGCCGTCGCCAGGTGTTGGCGTAGGAGGGGCACGAAACTGAGATAAAAATATTTTAAGTGTGGCATGCAAAAATAGTATAAAATTTACTCAAGTAACAAAGACAAAAATACCGCTGTGCAGTTATACTATTTTTATTGAATAGGCAACTAAAGAAATATCTTTTACTGTAAAGTATATTTAAGTTTGAAATGCAAATACAGATCAAATGTCAAATGTCAAATGTTAGAGATTGCGCGGCAGTGAAGTAATCTGAAAAATTGAACAGTTGTAAGTCGAAAGAGAACGTGTCCCAGTTTCCCATAGCTGAATCGCCAATGTCCGTCCTTTCTTATAAGCCTAATCACCGTCACAGTCATCAATACACAGCGATATGATCGTCGTCAATCTGGGCTTCAGCGACAAGTGACCACACGCGCAGCCCCGCAGGCAACATGCACGAATATAGGCCTACGTCACAGACGGTCTTATCACACAGTATTGTATACATAATCGTGTACTTCACAGTATATACCGGTAGCAGCTGATAACGTTCACTTCCATTGCGCTTAAACCAAGCTCAGCCCGCTCTAGTACTGTTTTCACAACCTTGAGTGTGTCACAGCATTGTCTGGAGTGGTATAAGCTTGTACTGCGTGCTCGCTTACCCATTCCAATACGACGTCACACACGTCTTACAAAGTTGGCCTTTATCCGGTCTGCATTACAGTGCAATTCGATGCATACTAGTGAGAAATAGGCTAATAGCGATATCTTCGCGCAGTGCATTCACTGCTTACATAATATCGTCTCATGTCGGTCTCGTTCACTTTGCTGTTATCTGGTAGTTGTGTATTTGGCGATAAACAGGAAGTGCCAACACGACGTATAAACCCCTTGCAGTAGAACCGAAAACCTGCAGCGCCTGCGAATCTGCGACCTGCTCTAACGGATCGTCTGCTGATCGGAGCTGCCAGACATTTCGGCAGCGGGGAAATTATCAATAACCGGTCAGATGTGTTGCACACCGGCACGCGTAATATCTTCCGTTGCTATTTCTGTAGTTATTTTCTTTTTTTGCTAAAATATTTAGTGCAAATTACAGTGTAAGTACAAAGGAACAAATTGCCAAATACCGGTGCTATAAAATGTGTGATAAAATTATAATCTGATCAATAATTGTGTAAAAATTGACGAAGTTAATAAAATTTCTCCTTTCTGACTACGGTAGTTTGAGTTGTGTACGAAATAATAATGCTTAAAATAACTAAGCTAAAGCAGCGTCTAAATCCAATGTAAAAATGCAGAAATTGAGTGGACGCACAATCGCATGTGTACAATGTAATATTGCTTACGGTAATTTACTTTAGTTTCCGAATACTCGAGTATTCGTTAAACTTCTCGCCGAGTCTCGAAAAATAAACAACAACCCTAGTCAGCATCAGCTGCAGCAACCGTGACGTTACCATGACAACTCGACATCAGCGCATCAGTAGTTATAAGCTGGACATCGCTATGCCATCAAACGGCATTCATTGCCGATCATTCAAACCACAATTACGTCATCTCGTCGGCCGACCGCATCACATGCGCAGTATAGCGTGTTCTAGCTCGTAGAGAACTTCCGCCGACTCCGAACGACTTTCAGTGGTGAAGAAAATGTCAGCTTACGCGACTTTCTTTCGTTGTAATTGGCAACTAGAGCGATATATCTGCGACACGCTTCAGTGGTTGCGTTTCTTATAGTCGGCGTCACAAACTAAGCGTTAGCTCAAGCCCTGCGTTAACGGCGACACCTTTTTCCTGTGGGGATTATCGAAAATTCGGAACCCTCGCAAAAACGAAACTCCTATTTTGAGTTCAACGAATAGATTCGACTGAAACATCTCTTTACAAAATTTCGTGCAAGGTCATTCAGCGGGAGCTATATAGGCTACTCGGCAAATACGCATAGGTCTAGGTGAAATACAAAGCAAAATTATTCATGAACGTCAATATCTGTCGTTTATAAATTATAACAGGGATGTGGTCTCGGTCGAGACGTCTCGGTCTCGAGACGGTCTCGAGACGTACTAACGTCTCGTCTCGGACAAAATCATCAACGTCTCGGTCTCGTCTCGGGTTTCGCGCCATTGCGTCTCGTCGAGACTTTTTGTGCAGGCGCGCGCCGTGCATACTGTAGCTGCAGTTAGAGCGATACTAACCAGTATGACATTGTGGCTTAGACATATTCGTTTACAGTGTTTTTACTCTTTTATTTACTTATTTGTCATAAAGCAGAATTATGTCATGTCAGTTTTTTTCGTCATAAAATGACCTAGTCGCAATGAAGTAAAATGTATGATGTCAGAATGAATACTATCAGCCAAATGTAGACGACGTATAAGGCATCAGCTGCAGTTTACTAATTTCAGTTGCTTGCAAATTGCGATAGGCCTAAACATAATGGCTCATGTCTACAGCACTGCAGTTGCAATTCTTTGTGGTGCAAGCCGTTAATCATTTAGTGATAATTGTCAAAATAAAGTGCCAAAACCCACAATATCACAAATAGAAAGCGCTTACCATGGTGCGAGTTAATTAATCCGTATAATTTTTTCATTGTCAATGTGTTTCACCATACGTCACGGGAAACGTCTCGGCGAGATTCTCGGGAGCTTCAAGGTCTTAACAAGTGTCTCGGAAGCTGCAACATCTCGTCTCGGTCTCGTCTCGGTCTAGAAGGTCTCGTGCACGTCCCTGGTTTATAATATTACAGGATAGTTTGCACAGTAGTGGCTAGGTGATAAGTTAGTTACAGTTACGTAGGGCAACGTTTCTCTCGTACTGTTTGCAAGATCAGATTTAGAATGTTTTTACCGTGTACCCGGTACGAAAATGATAGAATGCTGGTGACTGGTGCGACATCATTATGGTGAATAATTACACAACGTTGTGTTCAGCCGTTATGGCATGGGCGGTGAGTGTGACAGACAGACAAGACATAATAGACGCATTCATCATGCTGACATGACGTGACGACACCGGTATCGTGTATAAAACTGTCCGCACGCAATTCACTGCTTAACTACGCAAACAATGTAAAGCAACCAAAAATCATCCGCCACAGACCAGCGCCAACCAGAGTCCGATGAAACGCGTCGCGTATGTTAGCAGCGTCGTGTGTTAAAAAGTTGAGGACAGGAGGTTGCAAATTTTTCCCAAATTGGGGGATATTGAATTCCAAGTTTGTGTTTTTAGAAGACCATCTTGACAGGCTAGCATTTAGAAAAAAGCACCTGTTTTCCTCCCTGCCACCTCTGCTACGATGCTACTGGCTGATCGTCATGTCGACGTAGCCAACTCGTAGCGACCGCATAACAGCACAGATTGACTTACAGCAGACAGCGGTGACAATGAGCCAGGTCGACCAGAAACAGCACGCGATGCACGTGACCTTGGGCCGTCTCACCAAGGTCACAGCAGCCATGACACTGTATTCAACACACGCCCATTATACAGCTGTCGCAGAGTTGACTCGCACCACGCTCGACGTCGCCATCTCTCCCACACTGCGTTGCACGCCGTTGTCGCTACACGTCAGCCGAAGTAGTTTTTACGCGTCCATCGCCTTGCCCAAACACGTGACCAACTGGCTGCGACGTCAGTCATCGACACTGACGCTTCACTCAAGACTGAACTATAAGGCTCAGGCGTCGTCTTTTCGACCGATAGCTGTTCCGCGTCAATTCTCGCGACGTCATTACTCAGTGACCGCAGTGCACTAATGGCAGAAGTTACTATTTGGAACAGGTGCGTTGCGGTATCGTGGAACGACGCGGTCGATGCACGTTCCAGGGACGAGAGAGAAAGCTGATTTTCAATAGTACGCATCATACGTCAGAAATTATACGCAATGAACACCACCAAGCAGCGCCTGATCTAGAGGCGCCCGGCGCCAGCATGCTGCGAACAGGCGCCGCTATATTCAACTGATGACGGCCTACGCACGCGACTCACGACGATATACGATGTTTCGCGACTGGCGGGTCGACCGTGGGAGCCAATCAGCCAGCGATTGAAGTCTTCGACAAACTCCCCTTCACACAATAAAAGTTCCGCCACTGATGAAACGATCGAAGAGCAGACTTCAGTAAGTGAGTACGTACACTGTAGGCCTATGTTGGTAGTAGGCCTAGTTTAACGCAAAATACAAACGTATATACGTGAAAAGAGTACTCCTAATCAAATACAATGTAACACAGTCTCCGCCTGCAGCATAACAGGAAGTGACTTTATCAGTCGAAGGCCAAGAAAGGTTTAAATTACTTAAGAAGAGGACAGTAAGAAGGTTGCAAACTCACGCAAATGACTGAATCAGGCAAACTGCATTTCGCATATTAATGACTCTACACGAAAAGACATTTAGTCTGGCTTTGCTAAATCTATAGGTTTACACAACTTTTATGCGTGCCCTCTGGTATTCAAGACGGTGATCTTAGGGGGTTTTGTCGTGGTGGGGATTGTCGGTACGGAGGGAGCGAGTTAGAGGCTGTAGGGAGGCGATGAATGCACGTCGGAGTACATAGCGCCTGGTAGCCGTCTAATGCGATCCATCTCCTAGCACTAATCATCGGCAGCATCCAGCGATCGACCGGCGCCCTGCGTGACTTGACGTCTTCCGTCCGTCGACATAATATCCGACCGACCCGTCGTCCGACCCGTACTGGTCAGCTCGTACGGGCTGCAGCAGCTGTCTGCCGGTGGCGCCCCGCTGCGCGGTGTGATGTGATGTGTCGGCAACGCGCACCGCTAGCTCGCAACATTACGTCACATCAACACCAGCGGCGTCGTGGGGTGAAAAAAATAGGCGAGATATGAAGTCGCAATTTTCCGACAGTCACTGCGATTTTTTCAAGCTACAGTCGATAATGTCGTAAATCTTTCTGAGACACAGTAACGAGAACAAAACAATCACGAAATATGCAGCGCGAACGCGCTTTACTGCAGCATCAGAGACGAATCGTTTTCGACAACACAACTGAGAAAATATCTTGCGTGCATGCTCTACTTTTTATGCGCCACCTTGTAGATGAAAGACGTCCGTTGACCGAGCAAGACTTGAGTGGTCACAAGTCTCACACGTCGTTAGTTATATCCGTAGCACCTACGAGCTTCATTCAGTTCTGTCTGTATTCATTACATCAGACCTGCAGCCGGCACACACCAGCACCAACAAGGTGAACGATAAGTTGGCGCTATGTCTAGACTGAACAGTCAGCTGTTCAATCCGATGTTATTACGAGTTGAAAAGTGGCTTGACTTCATGTCACTGTCAGAGTATTGCTGTCATGCTTGACGAAAATTTGGTTATTATCTTACACCTGTAGTTGTATTGACACCGGCTTTGCAGTTTACAGATTAGAAGCATATTTTGAATAATTAAATAGGCTTGTTCGTTTGTCATTTCGTGGAACACAGTGTCACATTTTTCGCTGCTGCATTATCGAATAATTCGACCGCAAATATTTAAGCATTGTGCAAGGTTTGCGATGAATATTTTTTATACTTTGCATTTTAATTTTTTGTTAACGGTCTCCCGACTTTTCTGCGGGGCACTCGGCGGTTTATAAGGATGTAGACCTCTGACAACGAGAGGCCCAGCTGCTGTTAGCGTGGGTCGACCGTACCGTTTATATCCGAAAACCAGCGTCCGATTTCCGGTCACAGAGTGACTGCAATCCCATATACGCCATGGTGACGTTATTATATCGAACACTACAATCAATGTTAAGATACGATACAGCAATTCAGCGCACGTGCATGGAGTGATGGCTGCAAACGTAAACTTTGCATTTAAAATTGCCGCCAAATCGCTGCAGATAGAGACATGGTTACCATTGACATGACAACCTATAGGAACTTGTCATCGCCCTATCTAACAGTACCATCGCCGACCCCCTACGACTTACCGTTTAGCCACAGTACACATGTACTCAACCTAATGGTCAGCCAAAATGATAGCCGAATGATCGATCTGCGTTCAAAATGGACGAATTTTTGCCGTCGAAAAATTAACGTTTTAATAGGTTTATGTAACTGTAAAAGACATATGCACGTAAAACGGAACAGTATTTTATTTATGCATTAATGAAAGCATTATGACTGCATGATTTAACAAAAACAAGATACAACATTATAACAACAAATTCGTTAGTTCTCTACTCTAAAGACCGTTCAAACGTTCATTGCATTCGGAGTATACAGCGACGCGTCTATTAGCTAAAATTTGTTGCTACAGAACTGAAGAAAAAAGTTACCAGTACTTACAAATTAGTCATTGGATTGATAACGAAATCCACATTTGATGTCTGAGGTTAAATTTATAGGTAGGCATATACACTGGCGTCAAAACACTCATATGGCTGTTAGCTACTATATAAGCCTAATATGTTTAACGTCCGCTCACATCAAATGTTAGGGTTAGCCAGTAAAATAAGCATGCTGAGTTAGACAGTGTCTTTGAATTACCAAAATAATGGATTTAGTCAATGTTTAAGATAAAAAGGCCACGTTTTAATTCAACGTTTACATTTCGTTCTAATATACTAAAAAACAAAACAAAAACATGAGGCAACGTTGTTTACATCTATGATACTGAGTGTCAGACATCCGGCCTTACACCCCTGCCTGCGAATCCGTGGATTCAGTGGCCGGGCTGGTGGCGGTTGATGATGTTGAGCAGCTAGCAACGGTTGCTACGGACGCCTCTCGGCAGATGTGGTTGGCACATGCCTGGCACAGTTCGGACTTGTGCGGCTGGCGGGGTTTTCCCGTGCGTCGCTGTGTGAGATAGTCGCTAGGCGCAAAACCGTAGAACAGTTGACCGACTCGCACGTACAGGTTATGAACCACCTACAGACGTAGCCTACATGTGCAATTACCGACAGACATACGCAAAATACAACGACAACGCAACGTACCTATAGGTCGGAATTCAGTAGGCTATAAACGGTCATAAGAATGAACAAGAAGCTCAACTGTCGCTAGAATGGGGCCGACCGCACTAACTGTCACTGACCTTAAAGGCCATCCAAGGTCGATGATTTTATGTCATCTGAAACGGCATATGCCACTTCCTATTAGTGATTAATAGTAACCTAGGCCCTATCTCGCACCGTTCAGCCACAATACATTCGTGACGAACAACAAACAGACGACGGGCGACAATCAAGACAAAGGGCCGACCTAAAGCTTACAGCTTAGCGGTCGGCCTAAAAATGACAGATATCAAAAAAATGAAATAACGCATTATATGGCTTAAGTATAAACCGGATGCAACATTGATTTCGCAATTGTTCTCATGGGGTTTGAATTATTGTTTATATGATCGATCGACTAATCCATCAATATGTTATTCAATCATATTACTTACACAAAGTGACCAGCGGTTTATAATCATCAGACATAAAAACCAAAATTCCAGCCGCTTACTACAAAAAATGAAAAACAAAAACATAACCAGAAATCAGTCTAAGAATGCTCCTCGTTGGAACAGTAGATGTTGTAAATGTTTATAGACCAGTTTATTATAGGCCCTATAAAACTTTGGTCGCCATTCAAAAAGGAAGCAAACAAACAGAAGCGAAAACAAAGATACAAATTCAGAGACAGTAAGACTAAACCGTTATAATAAACGAACCTTAACAGCTTCCTGAGGGTACCACATGG
>Ga0056128_1005673_pt1 | contig 15709 bp, 6 predicted proteins | sample WorMetLIZISLAND2_FD_71113 | JGI IMG/M metagenome (GOLD analysis project Ga0056128, IMG submission 71113) | Marine gutless worms symbiont microbial communities from Max Planck institute for Marine Microbiology, Germany - Olavius geniculatus... ...
TTGAGCAGTGGTGTGGGGCAACCCTGCAGGAGTTAAGCCACGCTGCCCTAGATAGGCAGCGGTGGGCAGCGATAGTAACAATGGCGTCAGACACCAACGGGCATTGAGCCCACGGTTGTTGATGATGATGATGATGATGATGACCCCGTTGCCATGGCAACGAAATTTGGGACAAAATTGGCTATAACTCGGCTTGCGTAAGAGATTTTTGCGAGATTTTTCGCGCCTATATGGGGGGTTTTCGGGGATGGGCCATCGAATTCGGCCAATTGCATTTTCCCCGACCGACCCCCGTTGCCATGGCAACGAAGTTTGGGACAAAATGAGCTATAACTCGGCTTGCACAAGAGATTTTTGCGAGATTTTTGCGCCTATAGGGGGGTTTTCGGGGATGGGCCATCGAATGCTGCCAATTTCATTTTTCCCCGACAGACATTTGAAATTAAACTGTTTGATTTTTCTACCGGTCTAAACGGTCACTGATTATATTTATACGGACATACACTGTAAACTATCGAAATGCATTGGACAGACTCTGTGTTCATATGAACATTATCTTGTTTTTTAAAATAAACTAAAAAAAACAAAAGTCTAATTTTGGGCGTTAATGTTTTTGTTTGTTGTCAAATTTATTACATATAATATTTTATTTCACATTTTAATAGTGATTTTTGGATTATAACGTCAATCACGTCATTATGTTTTTCATTGGTTCAGAGTTTATAGCACTGGCGTAACCATAAGGGGGGCACTGGCGGCACGTGCTCTCCCCCCTAGAAGCCTACTCAGTCACTCAAAATAGTGCTAAAATGACCAAAACATGTCATTTTCACAAAAAAAAATCCAAAAATTTTCTGGGAAGGGAGCACGGCCCCCTACCCAGACCCCTTCTCCGTCGGAAGAGGACACCCCTCCCCGTGCCTCACCCGTTAAGTGCCCCTACTACAACTAGATTCTGGCTACGTCGCTGGTCTATAGGGTGTTTTTTCTGACGTTATTTTGTGTATAATGTTCATTGGATACTAAATTAGAACAACCTAAAAAACCTCAAACCTAAAAACCTAAAACGTAAAGCCAACATTTTTTAAACGTACGTTTTTTTTAGCCCTGACAACGCCGTTATAGACAAATACATAGGTAAATGGATCCGAAATAAACGGCTGCCAGCAAAGATTTATCAGTGGGAAGAGAAACCAAGGAAGACAACACAAAGTAAAACATAAACACAAGGGAAATAAACTTTGAAAAACAGTGACTCGCATACATGTCGAAACCAAGAAGAAACGTCTTAGCTTCTTTTTTTATTATGATGGAAAGTAGAAAAAAATTTAACTGTTGGTTATCGTCAATTATTGTTTTAGTTACACCAATAAGCATCGTTATAAAATAACAACTAAAGCACTAGGCGTATAGAAAAAAAACGACGGTGAGCTAGATATGCAGGACCAAAAAATATGCACCATATAGGAAGCCTGTCAAATTTAGGACAGGCGAAAAAACACTGCCACTCTACAAAACGCGTTACAGTGAAGTTATTCATCACAATAATCAAAAACACGTACACGACATTATCTTACATTCATCTGTGTTTTCGTTTTAACGTGTTTGATATTCTAGTGCAAATGTCATAAAGAGTAGCAATTCCAAAGAAGCTGTTCTGAGTTTCTGACTTCCCAGGTTTAAGCGAGCCTTTCTTTGCCGTTTTTAATTTAAGACAAAACAGTACTTACAAGAAAATAAACGCTCGCTATAATCTGAAACAAGAAATTTGCGAATTGAAAGAAGTTTGAAAGAATTTAATCCTACCCAGCACCACTGCTGCAGTGCGTGCTGCGTCGCTCTTGTGACGAGAAGACCGTCGCTCTTTGACAGCTGAACGTAAGCGACACACTCCAGCTCTATCGTGTAACAGTACACAGTAACGAGTAGCGAGTGGATTCTTTACGGCATATCAGCACATAATAGGCAATTCGTGTAAGATTGCGATCGGTCTAAATGTATTCTAATGTTCTTTCTTATACGCCAACATAATACCGAAACCCTAATCAAAACGAAACATGAAATGGGTTGGACGACCGGTTGCAAAAATATGGCCATTTAAAATTTTTCCAGAAGCGAAGCCGCTCGTGGATAGGCCTACTCGTATGATACATGCTGATATAATATACTCCACTTCGCTACTTCGCCGGTCCATTTCATTTTGTTAGTTAACATGGTAAATTACCACTTATACTACTGCACTGTAACTACAGCAGCAATAGCAAGCGCTGCTGTTACTGCTGCTGCTGCTGCTGCTGCTGCTGCTGCTGATGATAATTACAATGTAAATGCTAATGATAATGATAATAATGACACTGAGACTAACTATAGACTCGTACCAATGACGTGACGATGGACGCAGCGACTCAGTTGGAACGCGAGTCGTGATTGGACGCTGCACGTGACGTCATCGGTGTTGCTGACGTCACCGAGGCACGTGGAGTTGTCAGAGAAGCGTACTCGTACTTGTACGATGCTTGGAGTGGTGTCGAAGAGGGCACCACACGATTTGGACTTGATAGCGGACAACGCTACGTTACACCAGACAGACCAGACTCAGCCAATAACCTCTTAACCATACCCAGCATTAACCCTTTAACTTCCGACGTGCCACTTTTTACACTCAAATCAATCACATAAAAATCTTTCATCAGTACTCTCCGAAGTATTTCTTGGAGATTGCAAATCAAATATGCTGTAGAAAAATTTTCCAGATATAATTTAGCAGACATTTAAAAAGAAAAGAAAACGAAACAAAAGCTGGACACAAACGTTTAGCCAAATCACTAATTTAACCAGAATAATTTTTGTTAGTGACCCTTGTTATGCAGAGCTTTTAACGAACAATGAGACACAAACACTGTTTTTCAACTTCCACATAAGAAACTTGCAGATTAGCCGTTCAGTTTAAGTTGTACTGGTGCTTATTTGTTGCGCACTGTGCGCAGAATTATCTAGCAATAAGAATAACAACCAATGTTTAAAAGATCCTCAAAAATTATCAGATTAACCGGCTGTTTTACAAAATGCACATTTTAAGTCAGTCAATGTTGTTCATTGCTGTTTACCAATTAAGAGTTAATTGTGAATAGCAGACAGTAGCAGCATAGAAACATTCAAACGTTACGTCATCAATCACCGTTTAAAATTCAAACATTGTTACTTATTTATGCGTTTTAACTAGCGCGCATCAGATAAATGAAAAATGACCATCTAGCCAGTCATCTGTCACTCCAGCTTTTTTGTTAGCTTCTGACGTGCAGTGGGCGTATAATTACAGCACAAACGATCGAGACAATTGTAGCAAAAAGCAAATCATACAAACGCTCCAGTAACAATAGTAAGCTTACTAAGAAAATTTTTTAGAGCAAACTTGGCGTTAGTAAATTAATCCACATGCAGCATTTGTGAGGTACGGCTTTTTTCTAACTTTCGAATAGTTTTGAATTTTTTGCTGATGTGCCGTTAAGAAACTCCTAACTACTGACTGGTTCTATTTTCTTTATTAACCGAAAAAAAGTGAGAGTAAAGCCGAAGTGTACAGAGATCTGGCTTCAAAAAGCGAGTAGTCTGGAATCTCGTGGGGTTTTAACTGTTAACTCTCGGCAGCGGCTGACCCACCGAAATATGTGAGCGTTGGTTGCGGTGCAGTAGGTGTGTGATAGATAGGGCGACGAGCAGCAACTGTTACTGTTGACGTCGTCGCTTCGTTGAAAACACACGATGAAAATGTCTCGTCCATAACACCCGTCGTTACCGCTGACAACCACACAATGTAATAATAAGCGTTAGGAAACGTTAAACGATAAGGAAAACGTTTGTACGCTAGATGTTAAATAGCAATTGCGGCCTTTTTATCGGACATTTTTGGCATAATTTGAGCACAGTATAAGGAGCGTGCTCCCTATACTGTGTTTTGAGAGTTTAATTTAATTTATTACTCGTCTGAATTTTCCCAACACTCAACATAGCTCATAGTCATAAAAAAACTGCGTAAAATGATATAAAGAAATCAATCGCATGTATTGATGATAAAATAAAAAAGAAAGAGAAAAAAAGAGAACAGTATTAACGCACAAAGTTGGAGTTGTAGAATATTTCCTCGTGTTGTCAGACGAACGCACATGTACTGCGGCCGACTGAAACAAACCACCAACATGCACATGTCAGCTGTAACTAATACGACAACGTAAATAACTACTAATTACTGCGATAAGATAATTATGTAAAACCCTTATTAACTATCACTCGTGGATACATAATAATAATATATAATAAAAATTTTAAAAAACAGAGAAAAAACACACAATAATACGAAATGCATCGAACGAGATGTTAATTTTTATTAATTATTAATTATTTGGTTAAATTTTCCATTAATAATTAAAAGCTCAGAATGATAATAAGGACGTTATAGTATTAGACAGACTACCATCCATTGTTGCGCAGTAAAAGCACTTGGTAGTAAGGTCGCTGCCAGTGTCTGTTCTTGCATACCCATCTCATCTTCGACATCGCACGGCCGCCGCCCTGCGACAGTGCCGCCTCCACGCGGTCGCCGTCGATATCTAGGTCACGCGTAGACCGGAAGTCATGTGACCTGTCGATGACGTCGTCGAACGTCCGCCAATGACCGTGCAGCTCGTCGGCGAACTGACATCCGGGCAACTGCTGCAGCTCTGCAGTAATAATGTTTGCAGTTGTTGTAGCTCTTCATCACGTCTGTTATCAATGGTGTCGCGGCCGGAAAAAAGGGGAGGGGCAATTGCCCTCCCCCTAAACTTTGAGATGTTGGAAAATTGTCGGATAAGCTTTTCGCCCCAAAAATGCATAACTCCGGACTAAAAACCCATTTTGCGAAATAGTAGAAACAAATTTGAAATTTTGAACACCCATAATCTCCTCTGTCGGAAATTTTGCGTGGCTGTCGGAAAATTGCAACTTTCTGTCCCTCCTCCTACTTTTTATAACTCAAGACGGTGCTGTCTGTTATGAACTTATCAGCATATAGCTGATGATGGCTTGGTGGCGTAACTATAAAAAGATCGCGAGTCGTTATCAAGTGGTTATTACTTGGATGGGTAAAATATCTCGGCATAACCAACCACCGAGGTCAACTCAGCCTTCCATCCATCCGAGGTAGGTAAATTGAGTACCTGCCTGCTCGGTTAGGGTTACACGCAGGCGCGTTTACTTGTATCGAATGGCAGTGTGATGTCATGTGGCAGGTGACGCTCCGTAGCTTAGCGATGGGTTTGCCATTAAGAACTAAACACAACTTTTGTAGCTATACTCAACTGTCGTTTATTGTAAGCATCGTAAATGCTTAACTGCTGTGAATTTTACTCAATGCCCGCGCCACGCAAAGCGAAAGGATCACGGTTTCCTTTTTTAATCCTGATCTGTTGTTTCAATTCGAGTTCCACATGTATGGAAAGTGCAACTCACTTTTCCGTGAATAGGCCTATGCGCAAAACACAAAACATCGGCACTTCGTTACAACTAGGCCTACACCTCCACCAAATACGATAAAAAGTTTTGAATAAAAACTCACTTAAGCCCCAATTTAGTTACAAGAGGCAATCGTGTTTTTTTGGAGAATATATTGAGAACAGTAGAGATGGAAATCGAATTTAAGAATGCAAGTTCGGGTTCGGTTCGGGTTCACTTAGTGTTGCAGTTCGGGTTCCCATCTCTAATTAACAGTTACGTTCCGGATTTTTAAATTATATCCAGGCCGGCTTTTGTGTAAGTCAAGCCTTCAAGGTCAGAGTTTAAGAAATATTGCACGCTCACACACAAGGCTTTATAATATACGAGATAGACAGACATCTGTTGCCGGTCTTAACGAAGATCAGCATTAACGGACGTACTGACGTTGAATGTCGTTCAATGGAAACACGGCTTAACTGAGCGAGTGATCGATAGAAATAGAAAGAGAGACTGATTGAGGGCTTACGGTCTAAACTTCATCTGCTCTTCGATTTGTTAACGAATTTTTTTGCACAAGCTGTACAGCAGCAAGCTGCACGACAAATCCGAAACAAACTGAAGTAGTGGAGTTTAGGCAAAATCTCCAACAAATTTAAAGTATACAGAAAATCTGCACAAGTTGATGGTCCACGGCACAAGTCCGTATCAAATTAAAGGCCTATAAAAGTCCATAGCATCCAAACTTGTACGACTTGTTGTACGACAAATCGGCAACAAATTAAGATAAAGTGGAATGTGGGCATCTAGCTGACTGACTGACTGACCGCAGACGCCGCACGATCGTCTGCAGTGAAGGACGTCGTCAGTACAGCGACCCCTGGCGACGAACTGCTCGCACTGCGACAGGTGCTCGTCAATGCACGCCGACGAATTGTCTACCACACAGCACCACATTAACCGATCCGTCAGAGTCGTCTCAATAGCAGAGAGCTGTTTCCTGCGTCGGTTTGACTAGATTCTGTTCGATGTTCACGGATGTTCACTGTTCGTCACTTTTTTCCGTTTCAGTTTTACTTCTCGCTTCAGTTCTCGTTATTTCTTTTTAGTCTTTAGCCAAAATCGCTTTTGCAACGCAAACGAGTCTGCCTATTGATAGGCCTACTCTCCGTAGCGCGGTCTGTCTGTCTGTTTGTTGTCTGTCGCATTTGTAGCCCTGCTTAAACCCTTTGACAGATTCGGATGCCGTTTGACAGGTACACTTGTGAAGCCCAATGGACACTGTGTTAATTGAGGGTTGCTGACCTTAGGCAAGCAATCGCTTCCGATTTACGAAAAAAATGATTTGTGGCTCACCAGGTGGCAGCATCGACGAGCGATTCTGCTTTTTGCCAAATTACTTGAATCTTTTTTGATCTCAAGCTTCTAACTTTTCCATAACCGGTCTGACAGCTTGCCTCGCAGTGAGTAACTTAATTCTGATAAGCCAACATCACAGAAGAAAATCTGCAAAGTGCCGTGAATCAAATTCACGAATTGATCACTTGACGTCAGACTTGGCGAGTTTCTTTTTCCGACATTGTGTGCTATAAAAATTAACTTACTTGCTTATTAAAGAATATGAATAACCAATGACGTCACACACTGACCAGCGCGTAGCAAGGACATGTCTAGAAAGGTCGTTGTCCCTGGTGGATAGCCACGCCCACTCAGCGGTGCAACTAGACTAAAGTATAGAAAACCAAGGATCGGCTGGCTGCTGCTCTGACGTCGTTCGGCCGGCAGCCGCTGTATGCAAGCACAGAACAATGGCTATTCACCGGAAAAACAAGTCGACAAAAATGTTTACATTATCTTTTGCATAGATACACTGTGTGGTCCCATGCAAGCAGAATCGGTTTTCAATCTCAGAACTGGCAGTTGATTGGATTGTGCTATTGGCACTGCAGCGCATCATGCGAACATCATGACAATTGGATTTATGGTGCAGTCAGCAGACATACCACGCATCGAGCCAATCTTAACAAGATGCTTTGATTCTTTTCCCTTTAAGTTCCCGCTATACCAAAAAATGAAACAACCAATGATATGACATTTGCAGTTAGTTTCTACTGAACCCATTTTGAACAGGAATAATGCAATGCTCTATAGGAAAATGTATAATCATTATGACAGAGGCACTTACGAGTACGTGTCTCGGCAGCGTGTCAGTTTCCGCAGCCAATAAGATGAAGAGATAACCGGCTTCAAGCCATTCTGATGAGCAGACGAAACGATGCTCTAAATAGCAGGCAATATGACTAATATGTTATGCACATGTACTTTTTATATGTTATATGTATTTTAAGTGGCCTTAAGTATTACCAATAATCTAATACTTTCTTGGTCGGTTTACATTTTTCGTGTAATTTATCGTTTTATTACCATTAATTATTTATTTTTTAATTATTGTAAGCTTTTGAGGAAAACGTATTTATTACGCGACTGACTTTTCTATATAACTAATTTGTGTTTAAACAAAATGTTATAAAGTCATTTACTTTGTCAAATATTAACCGATTTTAATACTATGCATTTCACTGGCACATTAAAAAGCAAATATGTAATAAAAAAATATTTAACTTAGACGCTTAAACATTACCTGGTGATATGTAATATTAAAAAACCAAATGCAGTATTTTAATTATTTCACACTATAGTGTCGTATTTAAGTGATAAAGACGATAATCATACTGAAATATTTTATAACTAAAAAAATAAAATTACAAAATTCCCACTTAAGAGCACTGATGTCAAATACCGGCACCAACAGCCAGAAAATAAAAATCTGGCCGTTTTGCTAATTAAATAATTTATTGATTGGATTCGCGTTTTCATTTTAGCAAGAAAATCTCGTACACTTGACTTGCACAAGTTGATTTAACCCCCGCTGCAAAAAAAGTGTTTGGCTGCGTCACTATAGTTGTAATATCACGCTGTCTGCTAAGCAAAATGCAAGCTTAATTGAGCTAAAACTGATACGTCAGCTAATGGAGTGGTAATGTGCAAAAATACTGAATATCATACCAATCTTTGGCGATTCGAACGGACTGCAGTCTGCCGACGAAAATCGAAACACAACACCATCACTGGGCTGACACTCGGCTTCCATGCGCGACAACTGCCACTCGCGTTCGCAAAGTTTCTACATGCGTATAAATACAAAACACTTCAAAACGGCGTTCGGTCTTCATCTCAGCTTTAGTCGAACCGAATGTAACGCTACTCGATCCCCTGACACTGAAAACTCTACGAGTCGGCACTATCCTAGAACTAACTAAAAACGGAGCGAGTCGGATGATCTATTGCTGAGATATGGCCATTTGAAATTTTTTCAGATGCGACGTCTGCTATTTGTCGTTCTTCAGCATTCATTATACTGATGTCCGATAAGGGCCTGCTGCTCTTCTAAATGTTATATCTTCGCTACGTTAAGTACGTAGCCTACAGCGCGAGAAATAAAACAGCAAAAACGATAAACGCACAGTCAAGAGTCACGAACCTACGGTAACCCACAGAAAATTTTAAGAAATATATTAAGATTCCCAGCGGCTCATATTTTCACAAGGCATCAACGTGCACATCTTGCAACTTTAACAATGTAGGTATATTAATATTCTTGCAATGACTCCGAAAAAAACAAGAAGCCCAGGTGTCTCTAGAAAAAGTCGACCGTACCGCCTACGTCCGAAGCCCAGCGTCCGACTTCCATTCACGGAAAAAAAGCGATTTCTCAGACGTGATACAGTTCCATGCACGCTATGTTAACGAGACGCTGCTTTTGAAAGCTAAAATTAACGCCAGTATAACACACGTCGTGCGTGGCGACACACGGTTGTCTCGCCAGACGATATAAACAGCTACAGTCATAAATAACCAGCAGAAATATCAGCAAGGTCATCCAAGGTCAATGATTTTCATCCCGTCTGACAAGGCGCATGCCACTTTCTATTAATGATTAGTAGTAACCTTGGTCCTATCTCTCACCGTTTTCGAGATACGGCCACTTATAGCTTAAAATTTTCTATTGAAAATTGCGGCTAAACCGCTGCAGATGAAGACATGGTTACTATTGACAGCCTATAGGAAGTTGCCAACGCCTTATCCAATGGTATGATCGCGGACCCCCTCGTCGATTTACCGGTTAGCCACATTACCGCACGATTGGCATACCATAGTCCATTATGATCCTTCAAAGTCATCCAAGGTCAACGATTCTGATGTCATCTTTTCTGATGTCCACTTTTTATTAGTGATTAATAGTAACTGTGGCTCCATCTCTCACAGTTTCCGAAATATGGCCGGTTTTCCATTGAATTTTCTATCCCCTGTCCATTCAACCCCCAATTTTAAAGTGTTTCTCTTGTACTACATGGCTGAACACACACACATGGCTAATTATTTGTGTAAAAAGTTTTTCCCTGCGACCTACCTGTTTGCCAGAGTACATTCGTTATAGACGGACAGACTGACGGATAGACAGACAGACGACAACCATGCCAATAGCTCGATCGTTACTTATTAAATACGGTCAGCTAAAAACAAAAAAATATCGCAATAGATCATGGAGGGAATTTGTCGTACATTCGGTTTAGACATGCTCACAGCTCACTCACCCGTGGGTTGTTGCCGAACTGAAGATCAACATGAAAACTGCCCGTCAGACTGCACTGACTGTCTGCCGATGACCTTACATGGTGCGTAGCTGAAACAAAACGAAACAACAAATTTTGCTTTTGAAAAACTCTTGTCGTTCATTCTATGCCAAAACAGTTCCAACTTCACGGCAAAATCAACAAGAATAAGCTCATGTACGTAAATGTTGCGACATATTAGAATCTGCACAGATTGCAGAATAATTGATAATGCTATTCGAAAACTGCAAAAAAAGCTGCTACAAAATGCATAATAAAAATACATTTTACACAATAATGCAACAAGAACGAGCCAGAAGCTTATACTGCAGTGGCTTATACGAAGAATCTTCTCTAGACATTTAATTTGAATAACAGAAGTAGTGTAGAGAGACTCGCAATCGTTAAAGTAACGCAATTTCCGTTAAATTGTGATGTTTTATCTTTTTATATTAGGCTACTTTAACTATAATACTGCTACCACTAATACCAACATCACTACCAATAACTTCTATTCCTCATATTACTGCTACACTCTGCTTGCACAATAAATGATGACGTCACCGATATCTTACCAATCCACGGCCATTCATCGCGCTGTAAGCTCTGATCGTGACATAATCTGTCTTCGTTGATCTCATTAGGTACGGCTAGCACAACAGACAGACGACAAACGCATACGTATAGTTAGCCACACACTCAAGCATTTCGACGGTGATCAATCAATCAGTAAAAAATATACTTCAATTACAAAAATGACCACTGGTTCACAAGATGACGCCTGATCAAGTCAGCACACTAGTTCTTAGGATACCTTTCCCTCCCCGCTGAGAACAGAAGGCTGAGTTAGCCTGGGTAAGAAACTTGTTCAACCTAACGTTTGTCCGAATTTAAAATGAAACTTAAACTAAAGACACGATGCTTACAAATAACGTCGACATAGAAAGAAAGTAATTTGTAGTTTAGGTTCCGCTTGAAAGACACAGCGTTAAAGCGACTGATTATGAATTAAATTAAACTGATTTGACTTACTCATTCCCTCTTACCGGTTTTTTGTCTGTTTTTCTCTTTGCGTTAAATAGGCTACACCCCTAAATACAACCTTGGCAAAGTATCATATATGAGCGTAGCTTAATTCAAAGAGAATAAGAAGCATTATATAGCATGTAGTGACATAATAATTAGATCAGCCCATGCGGCAAGTAACAGCAGCATGCTGCAGCAGGCCTATGGACTGGACCCATACTCAGTACTCAATCTATCTTAGTTTGTTGGTCGCATACGTCGCTTTTACTCAAACGTCATCGCATGCGGCGCCGCCTGTCGGTCGACAGCTAAACTAATCACGGCTATGCCCCGTTTACACGATGAAGCAAACATGAATCAAATGTACTGAATATACACGTGCATGACGTGTGCTCTAAGTTTGCTTCATCGTGTAAACTCCCCACTACAGACGATTGCCGACATCTCGCTGTCGACGCCATTTCTGACGTCAGAATTCCGGCAACGGAAAATTCGCTTTCTGCGAGTTCTATCGTAAACAACCGCCCGCCATTCCGCCAACACTTCTTTATAAATTTATATCACTTACTTACTTAATTACTCGTAGTTTTATCGACACCTCGGCGATGCATCTGCTGCGACGTTATCGGTTATAGACTGCACGCGTTTAGACAACGTAAGCAGCGACATGCTTCTGTGGCGTCAAGTTTCATGTTATCGTAAAGTGTTAAACCAATTTTGACTGTAAATGACGAAAACATAGACATTTGATTTGCAATTAACTTAATTAAAATATTTCCGAAATATTCCAAAATCATTCCAACCTACATTTTTCTAATTATTATCTTCTGAACAAGAATAAACTGTACAAAAATTAATTAGTGCTTAACGAGTAAAATTTTGTTACGCAATCATTCATAGCTCTAAAAATAAAAAAAGTAAAGTAAAATACTTTAAAATATAATTTTATCATTCAGGCAAAACATTGTTACAAACCAGTTACGTTTATCAGGCAAGATTTGATCAACATTATTTAGCATTGTTACATGCAGTTATGTACCATTTTGCAATTTTTACGCCCATTATTGTTATGGGGCCGTCCTTCCTAGAAGGAGGCCCCATTATGTATCGATGCTGTCCGTCTGTCTGTCTGTCTGTCCGTCTGTCCGTCCGTCTGTCCCGTGCCTCCACCTAGAGAGAAAACGAAAAGGCCTACGAATACCAAACTTGGTAGGAAAAGTCCCCGGGACACGAGCACCCCGTGGACCAATTTCAAGGTCAAGGGGTCAAAGGTCAAGGTCACAAGACACAGCAGTTGTGTCAACGTAAGCCTAATTATCAGAATTTCTAGATGATGATTGGTTGATTTGCGTATATAAGTGACATATTTAGCAGGTGTCATAAGGAACCCTTGCCGCCTTGCCCCGGGTGACTTCGTTACCATGGCAAAGGCCGTTCCCTCTGTCTGTCCGTACTCAACTGCAAGGACGGCCCCATAGCGGGCGGCCCCTCAACGGCCGCACCCTCTTGTTTAACTATCACATAAATGTGAGTTACTGTTATATCAAACACTGTTTTCTAACACGCAATAAAACTTTATCAAAATAGTTCACGGTAATGCTGCATTCAATAACACGCAGTGGTTTTTACCCGAGCCGTGTAATATCAATGGCGCGGGTAATGCCGTCGTATGTTGTCTGTCTGTTCGTCCGTCCGTCTGTCCATCTGCCTATTGCTAATAATGACTCTGAATCTGTGCAGCTGTAGTTAACGAGCCTGAGAAATGCTCACAGCTAAGAACCAACCGCCTCAGTGTGAACTGAACATGCATGCGGTCAAAAGACATCCGGATTCACAAAGGCTTACAGACAATACAGGATACTCGCCAAAAGATGTCACAACGTCAATAGCCTAAACTGCGCAGTACCTGAAACGAGTTCTTTAGTTTTGATAACAGATCTTTTGTTATTGTTGCGTTTTCATAATTAGTTCGCTTGTGTTTCTTTGTCGCGTAGACTGCGCAAATAGCCCCACAGCAATAAAGAACGTTCTTGTTTGCGTGCTCGTAACCCTTTGTAGCCGTGATTAAATAATCCCAATTAAATATAGCGTAAAACCCACGGCGTTCCGGTCTAGAATAGTGTCCAAATAATAGATTTTTTACGTGCCACACACAAATATATTGTATTTTTGCAAGCGTTTAAAACCTGCAAATCAACTAAATAAATATGACAAATGCAAGCTGCAGTAATTGTGGGCGATTTAAAATATTTATCAGTTTTTTTCTTATAATAATGATTTGTAACGGTGTAAGCGTTTTTGTGATTCCTTATCTTAAATTTTATGTTGCAATACAAATCTATCAAATTAGTAAGTAACTAAGTAAGTAAGTAATTCTTAATCAGTGTGCTTTTCAACTGTTAACTTTAACACTAACGCATCCGTGTATAAGACTGGCTTATATGTCGCTGATCTCTCGTCGCAGGCGATCGTTCTGTGAGCGAAGTTGTTCCAGTGCCGTTGTCTTAGCGACGATCTCGTCGTGTGTGCTGGCAAACGAATTCAATCGTATTTTTTCTAACACAATGAATTTATACATTATGTGGGGCGCATTTGCAGTAGTTATAAAAACCAGCAAGCGAAGTCATCGTCAAGACCAGTTTCGTAAAAAGTTCAAGTACAAGTTATTGTAACGGAAAGGGTCAGTGTACTGGCGTGCATTAGAGCGGAAAATCTGCTCAGGGAAGTGCGATTCTCACGCTCCCTGGACTACACGTGAGCCGACTAAAGACACAGCCCTGGAAGATCCAATCATCGAATCAGATAGGTTAATACCTTCTCCCAATTAGAGTATCCTCCCCTAGTGGCATCATCGTCGTCTCATTAGTTTTACGTTGTCACCAGTAACGTCACGTTTGCTCCCTCGCTCTAGTATTATTAGTCAGGCCAAATCTGTGCTTCTGCAATTCATCATCGCACACTTTTGCCATATGCTATCAACTTCTTTGCACATTTTTGCAAATGCTTGGCGCGTGCGAAGAAAAAAATGCTTGATATGACATATATTTTATATACGATGAATAAAGATGGGTGTGTGTGTGTCCTTGATATCTCAAAAATCTACTGTACAGATACAGCTATATAATTTGCGAGTAACAAATGCCTGCCGTTGAGTTCGTTTTTGTCGTCATTTTTGTAGAAATTTTAACGAACACGCTAAACATTATCAATGTTTGGCTTAACGCCTTTGACATGCCACGTTCGCTGCACATAGCCCTTCCAGACCAACTCAGCCTGGCCAACCCGCTGTGAATGAATCCGAACAACGTACCTTGAAAGACCTGAACGCTATTGGCCGAATGCTGAACGAAACGGTAACAAGAAAACGTCAGTTTCCTGCGCGAAACAAAAAAAACATTGTAAGCCTATTTTAATAAATATTTCCTGTAATCTGTTAATCGTGATAATTGTAAATTTGTAGTAGCAAAAACCAAAGTAATTTCACCATAGGCGGCAACGTTTACTTTGCAAGACGTGATTCCGTCTATCAATGGCCGTAAAATAGCTTTATTTTTAGCAATATTAAAACGAAGCTGTTCAAATAACGCCATTGCTATACACATAATTACAATCATGTACTGTACATAAGTTTTCAGATTGTTATTTAAACACTTATTAAATGTTTCGGTTACACTCTAACAAAAACTTAAGCAAAGTAGGTTAGTAATTAACAAAAAATATATTTCTGCAAAATCTGGCAAAAAAGTAATAAAATAAAATAAAAAATGCTACAGCAAACTGAACAATGTAAAAGTCTGATTATCTAAAACAAATATTATTGAGATATAACGAAAACAAGCAAAAAAACTTAAAGCATTGTAACAGGCCGATAGTTCGACAACAATGCGAACATAACATTCCATGGCAAGCGGCTAATAGTGCCTTTTATCTGATTTTTATTGTGCTAACTGTTGCACAAATTATGACAAATATGAGAGTTTTATGAGCAATTAATAACGCTTGATTTGCTTACCGTACTATATCGTACTACGCTCTTGCTTTGGCATATAAATACGCTCGTAGTGCTGATTTGTTACACACGGTGTTTCATAATAAGGACCCCTTTTTGTTTTTTTTATAATTCGCTCAAATAATGAGCAATTTGCATGAAATTTTTACCAGTTGTAGCTGAATAAATACTAATTCGAAATTTTTTAACAAAACATAGCAGTTGATTAAATATTTTTTGCTAGTCGTGATGTCACGCTGACATTATAATGTGTCACGGGTACAAACAGGCTAATCCCAATTGGTACTGCCAGTTGCTACCCTGCTTCAGTTGTGAAAAATCTGGTTCTTTGGTGTCAAATATTTGAAGTTTTACAGTTGCAGTCACAAAAACGTGCAAAGCGATCGAATTTATGTATCTGTGGGAATAGTTAGTCTTTCACATGTTCGAGCAAGACAGTGCACTATCACACCGAGCTTGCAAGATGTTGAGTTTTTGGATCACAAGACGCCCGATTTCATGTTTCCATGTTGCTCAGTGCTGACACGATAAG
>Ga0056128_1005676_pt1 | contig 15703 bp, 7 predicted proteins | sample WorMetLIZISLAND2_FD_71113 | JGI IMG/M metagenome (GOLD analysis project Ga0056128, IMG submission 71113) | Marine gutless worms symbiont microbial communities from Max Planck institute for Marine Microbiology, Germany - Olavius geniculatus... ...
AGTTGTTCACACACATGTGCCTCTGTCACCAAGCAGTATAATTTGGTACCGGCTTCACCGCTGGGACGTAAACAGGCACACCGCGCGATACACTGGCCCCGTATCCGTGGTCTCGCAGTGAAAAACTGGTGTCTGGCTGAGGGCCTTAGGAAACGGAGATCAGCGCCGCCCTGTGGGCTGTAAGGCTCAAGAAGGACTTTACGTTTACGTTTTTTAACGTTTGTGGGTTATTGATGAGAGATCGTTGTACAACTTGCAGGAGCACGTACAGTGATGTGAGTGGTGATGCATACAAGATGCCGAGTTCTAATCTAAAGATAGGACAGCTCTGTGCTGCTTGTTTCCTTACCACTAATGATTGGCATCGCTGCTACATTGTCGACATCCTTCAGAACAACGTCCAGGTTGCTGTTTGCATAGATGTCTTGCACCGGTGCAGTGATCATCAGATAATATTTTTATGTTCCATTAGCACAGTATAGCAGATGCAGTGTAGTATTTGCTTCAGGTGCCAAGAGTTCTCAGGCATGAGGCAGCAAGACAGAATTGCCAATCACTAGTGTAGATGGATAGGTAATTGCTTCAGTAGAAAGATGGCGTTTCGGTCGGCATAGGGATCATAGATGTTTTAAATTGGCTGTTCCTTAATGCACAAAAAGTTGTTCCATCTTTGAAGCGGATGATTTTGAATAAACGGTATATTGAATGTTTTCACCATCACCCTGATTGCTTGTGTTTTAATTTTTTCAGCAGTTTCGTGCATGAAGTTGCAGTATGTCAAGCAATAAAGCATCTGTATTGTTGATGACTGTCTGGAGGATAACGGAAGATTATTAGAACTACCATTATGTTAATTACATATGCACACATATAATGGGGTTCTTACAATTTTAGGTTAACCTCATTTTTGTATTATTGTGTTTTGTATTTCTGTAAAGGTCAAACTTTCTGTTTATTGTAAAGTTTAAACTTACTGTTCCATTATTGTGTTTGTGTGCATTCTGCCTGAAAAGGCCGTCCCCGAAATGACCCATACTGCGTCGGGCAGGACGTTAAACCCTATTCACACACTCACTCACTCATCTGTGTTGTTGCACCTCTGTGACTAAGAGCAAGATGAGATGCACGTTTTTCTGCTGCTAGCAATGTTGCAGAAGGTATAGGAGATAGAGCACAAAATTATGCATATCTAACACTAACAGAAGGTGAAAGTTGATAAAAAGTGGATGGACTATTGAAATACCGTGCAATTTTGTTGCTCAATAGTTGCTTGCAAACTATTTATGAACTGAGATGGCGTTCTTTGCATATTCTTTAAATAGACTCATAGGTTGAAACGTAACTTAATAAGTTGATAAATTCATCAAATTACAACCTTCATATACATTGTTGTTGTTGGACGTTTCGGCAACCGCTGCTGCCTTCGTCGGAACGACTGTCCACCAGGTGTCGCTGTGGCGGACAGTGAGTAATCATAGATGTGTGGAAGTTGGTAGGACCCCTCATCTCGGTTCATCGACTTGTCTGGTTCTTTTCTAATGTGTATCGCTTCCTTAATATGTATCGCTTCTTTGCATATGTTTTCTGTGTAATGTAGGTGTGTTATGCTGACTATGGAACCGTTGCATGGACAGATAGACCACTGCGTCTGCTCAGGTTCGTTTTTGGGCCGATTGTTAAGCTGTGTGCTTAAAGGTCAACCTTTTGTCATTGTTGTCATCTTTTCATTCGTCCGTCTGTCTGTCACGGATGTACTGTGGCTAAACGATGCAAGATAGGGCCTAGGTTGGTACTGATCACTAATAGGAAGTCACATACTAGCTTTCAAATGACGTATAAATCATTGACCTTGGATGACCTTGAAGGGTCATAATGCACTATGGAATAGAATGTTTCAGGCTATAAGTGGCCATGTCTTGGAAACGGTGAGAGATTCGGCCAGGGTTATTATTAATCACTAATAGGAACTCTCATATTGGCTTTCGAATTACCTGCAAATCATCGACCTTGGATGACCTTGAAGGCCAGTGCGGTGTGAGATAGGGCCTAGGTTACTATTCATCACTAATAGGAAGTGGCATACGCTCTTTCAGATGCTATGAAAATCAAAGACCTTGGATGATTTTCAAGGTCAATGACTACCAGTACGGTTGGCCCCACCCTAGCAGCTCTGGGCTTCTTGTTGATATTTATTATGGGCATCTTTAATTTGCTGTTTCTTTGTTGGCAGAGACAACGGTGCATATATAGCATTCTTTTTTTATGACATTCTCTTTTTAGTCTTTGTCAGAAGGCTTTTTCCTGTCAAATCATCTGCCATATCATGTTTTATGTTGTACTAATGCAGTAATATATTGTATCTAATGACAGTTTTTTTTATTGTTTATGGTGTGCTGTAATGGTTGAAGAAATAGACCATCACATATTTTGATTGATCAGTTCATCGGTTGATTCATTGATAGTAAATGTAGTATTATGTTGACTGACAGTATGTAGCTGTTCATGGTGTATTCTAATATTAGGAAGAAATATGTCAATCTTCCATTTCAAGCCATCTCAGCACGTTTGGCCAATATCCAGCCAGTTGAGCCGGTAATGCAGTACTGCATGTCATTAATTTATTTCATTAAGTTTTTCCTATTGCTGTCGGTGTTCAAAACTTTGTGTTTGTGTTGGTCAGACACGGACTGAAAATTATTTACTTTTTGTCACAGAATAGCAGATGCAGTGTTGTTTGTTTCTTTGATAGAAAGTAGATAGATAAATTGTTGCTTTTTTTCTGAAGTGTCATTTTAGGCAAACATGATTACTCAAGTCGCAGCTTAGACTACATCGTGTCCCAAAATTAGCGGCTTCCCTTCTTCCTTGTCTGATTCGGTTTGTAGTTCATGGATTTCAATGAAATATCGTACACTGCACTATCTTAACATTACTTACCGTCTCACCCATTATGACGTATGCGCTTTACCGTGTGTGCTCACTGTAGCGTCTTTATGACGTCAGTGTTTGTTTACATTAAGCTTGCGTTTAGTACGTTGTTATTGACAAACGGATTAAGCAGCAGCATATCCGCTTTAGACTAAGAGCTTGCCTCAAGGTCAAAGGTGGCTACTTTTAGCGCAAACTTTGAATACTAGTTCCAAATGATTGTCTCTTTGACTTTTTTTCAACTTTTCTAAAAAATCTATCAGGTATTTACGATTTTACACTAACTTATCTGTAAGGGGGCCGCTAATTTTGCGACACAGTGTAGTTAGACCATACATTGCATCTTAGTAACTGTTGCAGTGGTGCATTGAGTGAGAAGTTTTGGGATGCTACATTATTTCTGTGCTGTTTCTCGATCTGCTGTTTAAAACGTCATTGTGAGCATAATGATGTCACTGTTGGTCAACTGGGGCCTAATTTACAAAACATCATTTTTAAAAATCTTAAAATTGTCATACAGTCCTCACAACTTTGTCTTATCTTTGTCATAAATGAACAAGTTACGATGTCGTAAGATTGTCGTAAAAATGTCGTATACGAATTTTGAAACCTGCTTTTATGGCTTCGTAACTTTGTCGCAATTTCATCGTAACTTTGTAGTCGCTAAAATTAGCCAGCCAATCAACCGCCATTACGTTGACCTCAACCACGACCTCAGTCAATCACAACACAGTGTCACTGAGCCTGGCAGCGCACAGCACTGCTCGCCGATCGTCTGCTTTCGCTGTTGCCAATGGTTACCAATGTAAACAACAGCAAAAGAACTTGGCTACTGAACATGCCACTGATTTCGTGGCAATTTTGCTTCCTAAAGTTACCGCAAATGTAATTTAAACTTATTATGGCATTATGTGAAAATTATATACTAATGAAAAATCAAAATAATTACTGCATTTATGCTTGACACGTAACTTTCTCATACAATTTTTTGTAAATTGTGTCTTATCGTAAATCTGTTGTAAACTTTCTGTATGTTGTAACATTGTCATAAATTTGTCTTATGATGTTTCGTAAATTTGGCTCCTTATTTTTTGGGGGGGAGTAGTGGATTTCGGCACATTTCTTTGTCTTAGGGCTGTAACAGAGTTAAGCCCAAATTCCATTACGCCGACTTTTACCGAAACTTCCATGCGGGGAAAGTCGTGGACACAAGGCATCAAAGTTGCGGACGCAAAGGGTGACAAATCATGAAATCATGAAGTTTCGGTGAAAGTCGCGGACACAAACCTGTTGAGATGTCAGCGACAAAGTCTGTGACAAGTCTGCGACAAACCCATTTGTGTCACTCTCATGGAATTTAGTCCATTACAGTGCACGGGAAAGGTTGGCAACAACATCCGCGGACTTTGTCACGGACACAAATCATGAAAGTTGGCGACATGATTTGTGTCATGGTCTTTCATGATTTGTGTCTGCAACTTTCCCTGCGGGGAAGTTTCGGTGAAAGTCGCAAAGTCGGCGTAAAGGAATTTGGGCTTAAACAGACTTTGACTTATAAAGTTATAGTAGTAATAATGCATTTTGCCAGGAGGCTTGGCAGTATTTGTTTTGTTTAAAAATGCAAGTTAACTTGTGCCACCAAGGAGAAACTGGCGCTTTGGTTTAAATTACACACAAACTTACTTAAACAACAGCCACTTGGGCTGGACGTAACTTCATTTTTCACTTGGCATTTTTTGCCAATTTAAGAAAAAATGAAAACAAGGATTTTCTTTGCAGTCGTAAATAAAATTATCAGCTGGAGTCGAGTGATGTTATATTTGTGAATGATTTGTTTTGGCAGAGCTGGTCGCATGAGGCTCGCGCATTCTTCCTGAATATGGTTGCGGAAAAGGAGCTTCATGGCCAAGTGACATACGTCAACCCGGTTAGTTCTGTTCCTGGTATTTGTCACTTGACGCACTACAGCAATGCTGTATAGCATGTCTATGGCACGATTGTCGTCTGTCTGTCCATTCATCCGTATATAATGGATGTATTGTGGTTAGCGTTTGGTTTTAAGGGAAAACTTTTTTCACGCATAATTAGCCCTGTGTCAAGGCTCTCTACGTTCAAAATTTGGATGATGCAGTGCAATGGGAACATTTTTGAATTTGGATTTGAATTGAGGGGGGTAGGAGAAACGTCCATTTTTTAACGCAAAACTGGACGTATCTCGGAAATGGTTGGAAATAGGGCCAAGGTTACTATTAATCACTGTTAGGAAGTGGCATGTTATATGCCTTTTTGGATGACATGAAAAACATCGACCTTGGATGACCTTCAAGGTCAGTACTGCAATAGGAACTGTATGGGCTGTAGCTGGTCTTTCCTAGTGACAGCTGGGCTTCTTGTTCTTTTGTTGTTGCACGAGGGTTTCTTGACATGAAAATTAGTAGTAGTGTGTCTGAAATCTGCTTGTGTACTGTTACTGCTGCTATATTTAGATTTGTCTAGCCGACCATTTTTGTTCACAGTTGCTGAAAGTTAAGCCTTGAATTGTTGGAAAAAATCTAACTAATTATTCGTTTGATGCCGATATCTTGTCTTTGATCTAGTCGAAAATGCTAAAGCAGTGACTATATACTAGGTGCAGTTGACATTTTTTTTGAAACTATTTTTTTTGTTGCTGGTAGTTTAGATACACAGTAACATTTGGGATGCTTTTGCTTTTTTTCTATAATGAATGACCACTTTATCTTTTGCTGTCAGTTGAAATTTGGTCAGAAGACTGATTAAACAAAAGCCAGTTTTGTGTTGGATTATCATTATTGCCATATATTGGCTAGCTTTAAGGTAAATAGGAAACACTGGTTCTGCTAATTGATTGTCGGCTTTTGCTATTTCATTTTTTTAGGCAATTAGTAGATGGATTTTTCATTTGTTCTTCATCGTATAATTATAAATTTCAGTGAATGATGTTAGATTTTTGCTGCTTTTTGCATTAACTCATATGGGGTCGTCCATATATGACGTCACGCTCCGAGGGAGAGGGGGATTTACATTATTGTGACGACGTGTGACGTAGGGAAGGGGGTTTAAAGGAAGTATTGACATCACACACGTTACATCTGTGGAAAGGCACAATAAACAGCCAAATTCATGTTGCCAACTCGCCATATGTGTCAGGATGAGGAACATTTAGGAACACTGTGATTTCACACAATTGTATGCATTAAATTGACAGTAGACAATTATGATAATGGACATAATTTTATATGCTGAAACTCATCTCTGTACTCTACACTACAGACTGCCAGGGTGGGGGGGTTAGACGTTTGTGATGTCATATTTGAAGGGGGGTTCAGGGAAGTGTGACAAAGGACAGGAGGGGGTAAATTTTTCCTTAAAATCGAGTGACATCATTTATGGACTACCCTTATGGCAGAGAGTAAAGAGGACTTATTTTTTGAATGCCTTGTTTATATTTGTTAGGAAAACAATGTCCAAAATTCTTCATCTCTGGAACTGGAAGTACTGGTCTTGCATTGACATTAATGACTTCTTTTCTAGAGACATGTGGGTGGGTGTTTAAATTGATTTTCCCAGTGACTGCTGTACAGAAATAGTAGAGCATACTGAGTTTGTCGTTGTGGCCATTAGGAAAATGGTGAGTTATCGGTGTGTCTAACGGACACTTCGGGCAACGAAGACGTCCACATTAATGACGTTATGGTCACCAACAACTATGCTGTGTACACCGTAAGTGGTGATTGCTGTTGCATTGGCGCTTTTTCCGATGCCTGAAAATGCATTGAAAATATGCGTTTTGATCTGTTGTTTTTGCCTTTCCTGGTGGAATGCAGTCTGGATTGCGGATTTTCCGATGTTTTTTTTTATTTTGTCATTTATTTCAAGTTAGTTACTGTAAGGAACGTTATTACTATTACGTCATTACCAGGTTGCAAGAGTAACGTTTAAAATAAGTTTGAAACAAGCAGTAACCAGTGGCATGCATCAAAATATTGTACACAAGTTCTAATTTTTGTATGCTGAATATCCGGTCATTATTGCTATTGGGGAAAAATGAGTCTACATTTTTCTGTATTTGCTTCTGGGAAATTTATTTGTATTTTCATCACTTATGGAATGAATCATGTTCATACTTGATTTTACTGACAGTGTAAAATCTTTACCCCCCAAGATTAATGTGTCACTAAGTCTAGCTGGTGTAACTGTCTCATCATCGGAAATTACGATTCCAAAAACAGTTGCATCTAATTAGGCCTTTGTGCTACGAAAACAGGAGGATCTGTGTGTAAAATCATTTGCAGTAGAAATTGATGAAAAAGTCAGATAAGTCACTCTTGGTAAAAATCATAAATTTATAGGGTGACACAATAGGTTGTGAACAATTTTGATTTCAAATATAAGGCTTGTTGTTAACAGTAAGCAGCAGAAATTTTACATCTTATAGATATATTTAGTGCAATTCTTGGTATAAAATTTCAGAGTTGTAGCTGCTATACAGCACTTACAATGCTCATTTATATAACGCCACCATTAAAATTACACCACAACGGATGATAGGTCTAAGCATTAACGTCCATCGAGGTCGCTGTTCATGTCCACTTGGTGACATCACTATGTCAGCTCATATAAATCAAATAAGTAACAGACAGTTGTGACATTTTGCACACAAGATTGCACTAATTTTTTTTAAGAGTTGATAGCCTTACCTTACCTTACCTTACCTCCGGGGTTGGCAGGCTCTTATCAGTTCTTATCAGGCCGTATCAGTTCGGCCCAATGCGCGTCCCCGAATGTAACCACAAGGTTACAGGTAACGGCTGTGAAGCCGTAAATAGACGGCTGTAAAGCTGTAGTCAGCTGTGAAGCCGAAACCAGCACATAAGCACCGGTAACGTGTAGCAAATCTGCTCTCATGGGTTTGGTCAGCTCTTAGTTAGCTCCTACCCTCCAAATTTCAGAAATCTTTTGGGTCATCGGTGCAAAGCCCTACCACCACGACAAGGTGGCTGATCACGGTGGGAAGAGTTGATAGCAGTTTAGTTTATTATTTGATAGCTTCGACGTAGTTAATTTGCCATTTAAAATTTTTTACGTCACGACCTATCATGTCACCCTATAGTTTTGTTGTTAGCGGAATGGAATTTCATGTCTGAACGTCACTGTGCAGCAGCCGTTACTCTGTGACAGCGATGAGGTTGGCGGTGAACTAATGAAACTTGCAACTTTAACATTGCGGCCTGTTAACCAGTTTTGAGGGTGACCACTTGTCTGGAAAACCTGGAAATGTCAGGGAATTCTACAGACGTCAGGAATATCAGTAAAAATCGGGGCATTATTAGGGAAATATTTTCAAAAACTTCTCTAAAACTTGCATCACCAGGCTTTTTAGTTTCACTCACCATGCTAGCTATTCTATGCTGTTTATTGCTGAGTGTTACTCACCGGTACTTACATCTTCGTTTCTAATATTTATATTTATGTTATATTTTAGTTAGGGAGATGTCAGGGAATTTCATAGTGTCTGGAGAGTGGTTACTCTGAGTTTTGTTGCTAAGAACTTGTTCACTTTTTATCACCTGCAACAATCATTGCTGTTTTTTTGTGATTTTAGTCAATTCTGCTGCACGGTACACTAACAATACACACTGTGTTTCGTTTGTTTCACAGTAAAGGTAGATATAAGTGTGCATGCTATTTTAAAATTTTTTAAAATCTAAAATTACAATAATTCATATGAATTTGTTGAAGTTATTGTGCAGAATATTATGTCCTATATACATTAGTAACAGCACTTAGGATGATATTGTAATTTTGTCAGCACTATGTAGTGATAAATGTACAAAACGTCAGTTTATACACTTGTTAACGGCGACATGCAATGAGTGACACATCGAAAACAGCAAAAATCATAAAAAGGTGATATCACTCACCATCACATCGTCTAACTGCTAACTTTTTTCAAAGGGGGGTCAAAAATTGGCTTAAAATGTAATAAAGGAGCACTTATAACTTCGGAATTAGGGGGTGTAGCCCGACGAAACTTTGGCAATTGACGTGTCTCTAGGTTGGGGTGTTAACGTAAGTACAACTTTTGGGGGCACTGCCCCCCTTAAAATTTGGGAGGGCAACAAACGTGAAAAAAATCAGTGCGATTCACGACAACTTTCGAGTTTGAGTGCAAATATCTCTGGAATCGATGATGATAGCGACAGAATCTAAACGGCGTTGACGAGAACGATCCTTTCGGCATTGAACAAAAAAATTTTGTGAAATTCCGTCCACGACGAACAAAGTTATAAGCGCTCATGTTGACCTACCCTAAGTCGACAATGCGCGTTCGGCGTATGTCAATGCATTTGAGTTCGGGCCATGTGACTTTGGTGCCGAGGAAATTTTACTCCCACCCCTAATTCCCCCTCATCGGACTTAGGGCGCCGGGCGGACTCACGTTGGGCTTTGCCCCAAATTTCTAGTTTGCATTATTTAGCCTTGAAAAAAATTTACTATTTTACTGAATCTTTTGTAATCCACAAATCCTATGATTGGGACATCACCAGTCCCGAATGTGATTGCAAACACTAATAGCTACGCCTCGTTAGAATTTGAGATGTCTGCTGTACCTCGGGTAACTTCCGATAATGATCTTCTGATGCCAGTCAGTGTTTGTGTGATGATGTTGAAATGTGGATATGTGATGCAGGGGCAGCCACAGCATGTTGTCAACTGGGCGGAGGAAAGACGTCGAGATTTGCTGGATGTCGCCTTAGGGTAATCGTGATATATTAATGTTATATTATGCCCTGTCTTCAACAGTTAAATTGATAGTGAATTGTGTGCAATGTCATTTGGCAAAAGAGTGAGGCTTGAGGGCTTTTCGAAAAGCCAGTATGGGGTTTCTGATGAGGGGACGAAGTTAGATATGCATTGAAAACATTTGAGTATTATTTGGTCATTGCAGATTTTCAGTCTTCTTCGGAAAGTTCCATTAAGCAGCCGTCATTGTTGCATAGTTCACAAACGCAACAATTTTTCTTATTGAGATAGGACATTTGTTAAGCCAGGAAGGTATAGACCATATATATATATAGTAGTTGTCGCATAGTGTTGTTATTAGTCCGCCCGGAAGCGATAGCTTGCGGAGCAGACTTAAGTTTTAGCCTAGATGTTTTATTTTTTTTCTCCACTCGCGAGATCTCCAAGATGCGTGGGCCGACTGGCGTGAAATTTTGCACGATGGTCAGTACTAGGCCCTATTTTATAATGCCGGTCCAAAATTCTGGGGGGCGCACCCCAAAAAAATTTCAGGGGCCAAAAACATGCAAAATTTGGCCTGATTTCGGATGACTTCGAAGTTCGGCGGCGAATGTCTCCGAAACGGATGAAGGTATTCAAATTCGGATTTTTTTTCCGTCTACTGCGATTCCTCCTGTGTTAGGCGAAACAAGTCCGGTGAAGTTGGGTCCAGTGACCTTGGAGATTTAGATGTGAAATCGTACCCACCAAAAGCGCATTTTTCGGAAGAACATATTTTGGCCCCTAGGGGGTGCTGCGCCCCCAAATTTTTACACGCGCTAGAGAATGACCAAGTCTTACTAGTGCATCCCCCTCCGGGGATGGGGGCCCCCCTTACAATTTTTTTCAAATGGGGTCAAAAATTGGCTTAAAATGCAATAAAGGAGCGCTTATAACTTCGGGGTTAGGGGGTGTAGCCTGACGAAACTTTGGCACTTGACGTGTCTCTAGGTGGGGGTGTTAACGCAAGTACAACTTTTGGGGGCACCACCCCTTTAAAATTTGGGAGGGCAAAAATCGGTGCGATTTACGACAACTTTCGAGTTTGAGCGCAAATATCTCTGGAACAGATGAAGATAGCAACAATGTGTAAACGGCGTTGACAAAAACTATCTTTTAAGCGTTGAACAAAAAAAATTTGTGAAATTCGGTCCACTACGAACAAAGTTATAAGCGCTCATGTTGACCTACCCTAAGTCGACAATGCGCGTTTGGCGTATACCAATACATTTGAGTTCGGGCCACGTGAGTTTGATGCCGGGGAAATTTTATCCCCCCTCTAATTTCCCCCGATCCAATCGGACTTAGGGTGCCAGGCGGACTCACGTTGGACTTTGCCCCAAATTTCTAGTTTCATTTATAATAAGGTGATTTAAGTGTAATGTAATAAGTTTCTTGTTGACAGAGAAGCTGCCGAAATGGATGGATGTTTCATTCAGTTGTGAGTAATTTTTGCTGTTACTGTTTGTTTTTTTGCACTATTACTGATAACACTTATTTCTGATTTTGCATTGATATCAGAGCCTTTGTATTAATATTTTTGGCAGCAAGCAACACCCTTTAATACTCAAACGAATGATGGCATTATTGCCCATAATAAGAGAGTATGTCTGAAGAAGAAAAAAGAAATGGCCAACAGTTTAAAATTTACCCACCTTTGGTAAACAGAATCAGACTGTGTATAATCTGTTTTTTACAGCTTCAGCATTTACTGAAAATGTTTGTGCATTCTGCAGCCAGCAGCTGACCCCATATTACAGTTTTCACATGGTGAAGATTGACGACAAGGCATACATGGTCAGCGCTGAGGTCTCGGCACTTCTGTGGAAAGAAGATCTCATTAGAACGAAGGTCTGTAGTGGATTTAGTGTTAAGTCAGTCGAAATTTAGCGGCACAGCTCTGCAGCTAACCGTAACCTGCCAAACGGCACAGTTTAAAGGTTCGTGGTCACCAAAATTAACATATACATTTTATCCATTTTCCTGAAAGTGCAGAATTTTATGATAACTTTGACAGTAATATCGCTGCCCAGCGTTCTGTCAACACTGAAAAATTTTCCTTTGAAGTCGACGATCTACAAAAACGACGTAGAAAACGCGCCGCCATGATGACCTGGACCTTTAAATACTTTTGGCATTTGTTGACACGTGGTAGTGATTGTGGGCGAAACTCACTCATCTGGCGCAGTCTGCAGTTTTCAGCTGAAATCTTTAAATGTAGCAAAAAAAAAATCGCGCCAGCACATCGTGCCACATATGGGACACAGAAACATATATACTTCGGTATTCTCTGAAGTTTTTGTTGTCAGAAATTTTAACTTTCTGTTAGTATGGATCGTTTGTTCACTCATATGCAGTCATACGTCTGCTGATACTGCTTTACCTACAATATGTCGTTTTATGGCAATGTGCCATTTGTGTCCATTGTGCATTAGCACACTCAGGTTATGCATACCGGTACAGCATCGTATGTTATGAATGAGTCAGATGTGCTCACAATAATTTGAGTTCGCCACCCTACGGTTTGCTTGCTATTTTTTGGAAGCTGTTTGCAATGAATGATGTTGGTTGTATCATTGACATGAAGACATTCACCATTTTTTGGTCTAAACTAACATCCATTAGCCTCTGTAAGTGATGCTTCTGGAATTGGCTTTTTACACAGTTTAAAGTCATAATGCTACAATGAATTTTCTGTGCAACGTGTTTGGTAGCTTTGAACTGCAAGCTAGGTTTTTACCTTGCAATTAGGTGTTTGTGTGTTGTTCTGTTGTACATCTGCATAACCATTTTTGTGCTTTTTATGCCTGCGCTAACATAGTTGCCGGAGGCATTATGTTTCCAGAGTGTGTGCCCGTGCTTGCGTGAGACCCGAACAAACATTATTAGCAAGATATGTTGTGTATTTGTTGATGGTATTTGACCAAACTTTTGCCACCAACGGACTTTGGGGCAAGGATGAATGCGTCAAATTTTGGGGTCAAAAGGTCAAGGGTCAAGGTCATGGTGGATTCAAATGTGCCCCAAAATGCACTTTTTGCCCTTTTAGTTGTCACGTTGTTGGCGGAGGCATAATAGTTGACGGAGCTCTAACCACCATATAGTTATTTTTGCTTTTGCATTGCATATGTGTATTGTGTTTGCGTGTTGCTGTCGATGTGGTTGAGTAAAGCTTACATGTTGGCAGAAACTCGGTCAGGTGTTAAATGTTCTCTGTAAGTAAACCTAACACAGGCTGAGCTGATCTGTAGTTGATCCGTGTGCCATGCATCAGTCTGTCTGTTGTCATTGTGGTAGCCCAGCAGCGTCTCTCTTCTTTTCGGCATGCATCATTTAGGTTGAGGAAATCTGCTGTTGCGTTCAGGTCATCCCACAGGTCTTCAACTGTGAGTTGTGTTGGGCATGCAGAGCAATGGATCAGGTGCTCAACGGAGTTTTTGTCTGTCTTAGCTGGGGGGAGGGGGGAGCTCCTAACCCAAACAGAAGTGTACAAAAACTATACCTCACCTTACCTATAGGGTGGGCAGGCTCTTACACCATATCAGTTCCGCCCAATGCGCATCCCTGAATGTAACCACAAGGTTACAGGTAACAGCTATAAAGCCGTAGTCGGCTGTGAAGCCGTTAATAGACGGCTGTAAAGCCATAGTCAGCTGTGAAGTCGAAACCAGCACAAAAGCACTGGTAACATGTATCAAATCTGCTGTCATGGGTTTGGTCAGCTCTTAGTTAGCTGCTACCCTCCAGATTTTAAAAATCTTTCGGGTCATCGGTGCAATGCCCCACCACCACGACAGGGTGGCTGACCACGGTGGTGGGGTACAAAAACCAGAATTGGAGCGAAAATTTCACAGATCAGCAGTAACCAGTGTGTCAGTTATCCACTCAGAAGGTCGGAGTTAGGGTTATGACTAGGGCTTCACAATGCAGTGCTATGTGGGTGGATGGCCGTGTAATATGTCAGCACTGGGCTGACATTGTTCTACTTGCTGATTCCAATTACTGCTTCACTTGTCTGTTACAGCTGCGTGAGATGGGTGTCAAACATCTGTCGAAGCTGATACTTGTGCCAGAAGAGCATGCGGACATTTTTGAAGTGCTGAAAAGGTTAGTCGTCTGCCCTCTTTCTGGTTGTGTTTTAATATTTTACACTGATGTAGTTTAAAGTGTTCTTTCTTTTTACCTCTTTGGGGTGCACCTGTGATTATAGCATGGTATTGTTGTAGTAAGTTGGGTTACTTTTTATTAAATCAACAATAGGTCTAGAGTCTTTGAATAGACTCATAGGTCGAAATGACGAAGGCAGCAGCGGTTGCCAAAATGTCCAATGATAAAAGGTTGTAATTTGATGAAATTGTTATAACTTTTTAAAATAGGTGTAGAGGGTTTTTACTTTTGAGCTTTAACATGTTTTAGGTCAAGTTGGTTGGAGTATGCAAAAATCACTGTTAAAAGCAGAAGACTTGCAGTATCCGAAGTGAAGAACGTTACATGGACAGTTGTTATTGGCTTCCTATATAATGTTTTGTGTGCTTTATTGATTGAGCCTACCAAAATGTATGACCCAGATTCAAGAGTATCTGTATTGGCATATCCTGTGCATTCAGCTGTACCTATAAAACTTTGCTTCTATTAGAACAAGTTACTTCTGACTTCAGCTTGTATTAGAGACCAGGGGCGGTATGCACAACAACGTCGTAACTTTACTTCCAAACTAAAATCGATTTACGTCAGACGTAGTGCTAAGTCGGTACGCGTAAAGACGTCGTAGCACTAGTTAGACGCCTACGTCCGAACTAACTCTAGTCGCTCCAGCGACCTGTCGTAAATATTTAGTCGGTTGTTGTCAATGTAAACTAACGTTGCTAAAGCGCAGCTGCAATCACGTCATGTGTCATATATAATTTCTGGCGAGTCGTTTACGCTATTGAAACTAATTCCAGTATTCAAAGTTGCTTAATAAAACATTTAGCGTTCGATACATTTCGTTTATTTGCATCGCTCATTCTTACTTAGGCCATGGAGCGGTAATTAGGCCCAAGCACACCCGAAATTGCAGCAGACGACAAGTTTGCCTATGTCTATTTTTAGCTGCACGCTGAGCGAGGCCGGCATGTTTATGCCAGGAAATTCCAGAGTCAAACTACCTGACGTCAACTACGTTGTGACTAGCTAGTCGCTGGCTACGACATCGTTTTGCATGCCGTCGAACGTAACTTTCTAGTTTAGAAGTAGTTAGTCGCGACATAGGCCTTATGTCCAAACTAAGCTATGACGTTGTTATGCATACCGCCCCCGGCTAACATTGTCAACTTGCTGTGCCAGGGTAAAAAAAATTTTCTATATAGAGTGTGCAATACTGCTACTACTACTGCATTTACAACTACTACTACTTGAATGTCTGGCTTTTATTAGAGACTCTGCTTCCATTAGTACATCCAACTTAGACCCTTGGCTTGTATTAGAGACCCGGCTTTTATTTCCGACCCAGTTTTTATTAGGTCATGTGCATTCAACTGTGATCTATCTTGCATTAATCTACATGTATTAAATGATGTTTATGTGCAGACATCGTGTTCCCGGTGTTGTTACTGATGGACAGATGGCACAGATCTTGTTGTTGTATGAGCTGTCCAGGTTTGTTTTTCGGCTTTTTATTTGCCTCTGAATTATCGTTGTATGTCTGGCCTATGTATGGTGTTGTTTCACTATTTAGGCAGAATTTCAGACCTCTTGTGTGCATTAATCTTATCCAGTAAAAATATGAGCTTGTTAAACGGTGTTATGCCAAATCAAGTAGATGATGCGGATATTAAGCGTGAAATACGAAATATGTATTCTAGGACTAATATGTTACGTAGATTTGGTAAGTGTTCTTTGCCTGTTAAGCTGTGCTTATTCAGAAGTTATTGCCTTTGTTTATATGGCACTGCACTCTGGTCCAAGTATAATGCTACCACACTGTTACAGT
>Ga0056128_1005680_pt1 | contig 15701 bp, 10 predicted proteins | sample WorMetLIZISLAND2_FD_71113 | JGI IMG/M metagenome (GOLD analysis project Ga0056128, IMG submission 71113) | Marine gutless worms symbiont microbial communities from Max Planck institute for Marine Microbiology, Germany - Olavius geniculatus... ...
GCTGCCGAGTGGCAAGACAAAAGCTACAAGTGCCGTTAGATTTATTAGCCAACTGCGAGAGAGGCCAGACCTGAGACATGACAAACGCGAGAGAGAAAGGCTGCTGACGGTGCAGCAAGCACACCTGTATTGCCGATTCACCTGACAGACATTGGGCAACGCCCACTGAAACGAACAATAAACAAGGCTCAAACAAACGATACAAATCACTTATAGATGAAACAAACGAGCCAAAGCTATCCTCAAATGTCTCTGATGAAGTAGAATAACAACAAAAACAATGAAATGCACTAAAACCAAAATGAATCGACAAAATTGACTCAGGAAAAATGTCAATCGACCGCACCGGAACTAGATCGTACCCAATTTACCTGTATTATTATTATTTAAAACGAAGTAGACAAAGCAAACAGCACATGCAGTACATAAAAAATGACAAAAAACAAGGCAGCTACAAACAGAGAGAACAGTGACACTGTCAATCAGGATCGGCTTCAGATCACACTGGGACATCACAAATCTATCTGAGCAACTACAATTGCATACTACAGCTGTATTACCTCTTTAACAAACTAAACTGCCCTATGGTCATTGGTCCTGCTCAGTCACGGTCACATACACAAAACACCACCTATCATCACAGACACTTTACCATCTAAAAATTGCTATAATTACCGAACATAAATTTGTGCATAAAGTTATGCAACAAAACAGAATGCCATTAAATGCAGTCATCGAGAGCAATGCAGCCGGTGCAAATACCTGAGAGCAGTTCAGCTGCAGTAGAGTGCAGTGTGTTAGAATTGGAAGACAGCGCACAAGCCAGCAGACTGGACAGATCATCTGACAGTTTGCCGGGATGTGATGACTGCGATGAGAACTGGCTCAGCAGACCTGATAATGCTGTCATCACAAACACATCAGTCTATCAAACGCTAACAAACTAATCGCCAGTCCACAGGTCACACAGGTTATACAGTCCATACATATACAGCAAGTTCTACTAGATACAGAGATGCACTACAACTGAATTTCAGACTGTTAGCTTCCATTTTCCAGAACAGTAATGATACCAGTCGGTAACTTTTAAAACATTTCATTTTAATTTTGCCTACTAACAATCCTACCTCAACAATTCCCAGAGTTTACCTGAATGGCAGTTGGCACATTGAGAGTCACCATCTGAAAGAAGTGCTGGATAAACAAAAACGTGTGTGTGTGTGACTGCATGTGCTGACAACACACATTTGCTAGCACCAATTTATTTTCAGATCCAACAGCATTTGTAATCAATGACTGCTGAAACACTGATATAGTATTATCTACAGCAGCACAGAGATCCAACATGCGATGCACTAAGCTGCTATGAAGGTCGTTAGATAAATAAGTTACAAAACAGTGTCATACTGTAAGTTTTCCAAATATTAAAAATCCGAAGTATACGTTTTGTAGGAAATTTAATTCTGAGTAGCAGCTGTAAGTTTTATGACAATGACGTCACTGTGATGTCATTTATAAACATTAAATACGGTGATGTTGATACTAAAATCATCCCGTAATGAACAGTGTGCCATTATTGTATTTTTGTGAGCAAAAAAATAAATGCAAATCAGATTCACTCGAAGATACATCCAGTATTTGGTGACAAGTGCTTTACAAACTGAACAGTTCACGTTTAGTGTAAGAAAAAGCTAGATTGGCAGAAATTTGTATCATATACCGAGGTGCAATCAGTCGTTCTGCAGTGGCATGGACATCAGAGAGCATCGTTCTTTGCATCGGGCATTCAAAAGTTTGCTGACAGATAGGACAGATTTAACGTTTAAGCGAACTCGAACGATATGTTGAAAAATGAAACATTAGTCTTTATCATTTAAAGAAATGATGTTAACTTGTTAAGTTTATTTATTGCTGTTTATCACTTGCAAGTTATGATAGATTACTGGTGGGGAAAAAAATATACATGTGGACTGTGTTCTGTGAACAGATGAAGTCACAATAATGATGTCATCATCAAAAAAATTTCTACACGTGTTCAGAATAAAATTCCCCACAAGCCGTATATTTCAGATTTGTTAGATTTGGAAAATTAACAAAATGACGCTCGTATAATGGTGCATTTACATAACCAGAAGTCAGCCTAACATACTGTGACTTGGTGTCTGTAGTGCCAGAGCACTTGAAGCTGAAACACCAATGTTGCTAGCACCCACTGCAGACAACGGCCATTCAGCAGACTGATCAGCTCCTGCCATGCCACAATATCACCAATTATATGCATAAGCCCAATTACTCAACCCAGTATGTTCTCTATTCAGCACAGCCTAATGTAAACAGCATCATAATTAAATCACACCCACTGACCTTCCAACCCAGCCTGTTTCACTGACCTCACCAGCTAGATTTCGATTAGATTTCCATTACCAGTAACATTTTCAAAATCAAGCATTGCAGCCATCACCATACAGCATGAGAGCAGAAACTCGAGTAATTTAGAGACTGAAAATGTTCAGCTTTAAGTGCAGTCTTGGATTAATTCAGTCCAGCCCAACCCTTTGATTTATACACCCAGCCTGTGTGAACATCTGATGAAACCACGCCGTGCAGCAGGTGGCATCATTGGTAAAACTTGTATACCACTTTTACTTCCTATCTTCTATTCACATTATACCCATTGGCAAGCATCACAAAATCCAAGTTCAAATGCCGAGAATGTTGCAGAGAATTTGTCAGAACTAAAAGCAGACAAAAATTTTACGAAAGTGTTTTGTCTTCAGTGTGTTTAACATAAGTACCATGTAAGATGCAATAAATGCTGGACCTAAGTATGAATGTAGGCAGTTTGTTGCCATAGTCAAGTTGTTACACAATGCCATGCAGATGGACAGACGTGAGTCTACCAGTTTATCCACAGAGAATTATATTTGTCAAATGGATAAAGACTAAAATATATCTACATATAGCATGTAGCCAAACTATAAAAAAGCTCCGAAAACAGGTTGCTTTGAACACAAGCTGACAATGACAAAAATTACACAAACTGATGTACGGCAAATTTAAAGCACAAACATCACTAAAGACGAATGCACAGATTAAAGCCAGCATACCAGGAGGACCGGTTGATGAAAATGACAACATGTTGGTCAAAGCTTGGTGATTCAGAGCACCAGTCTCCACAGCTACCGTTCCCCGTGCACTGCTCGCACTGCTGGCTGCATCTACTGAGATTCCACTGTCCGACAGTGTAGGACTTGATGAATCATTCTGCAGCTCAAAAGTACTTGACAGGATGCCACCGAAACCATGCAGTGATGCTGAAGCCTGGCCCGAGGTGCTGGCAAATGGAACGGCTGGCATAGAATAAGAGTCTGGCAGCACAGGATAACCAGACGTAGAATGACTGTCTGCCATCTGCAACCACAAAAACAATGAGCGAAAATACATTCAAGCTATTTAAAGCACTGTGGTCAGTCAGACATTGGTTATCACACAAATGTTGCCAGCATCAGTGAAATGAAATTTATTTTCCAACACCACTGATGCCAAGATGTCTGTGTCAAAAAGCCAAAGCTAGATCAGGTCAGTTCCATAGCCGGCAGCCTCAAAACCCAATAAGTTTTATTATATAATAATTACAGCTGTCAAATTAACGCATTAATTGATGCATTAATGCGTTAATAAATTAATGCGTGTTAAAAAAATTAACACACATACGTAAATTTATGTTAATTTGCTAAATTCTGTGAAGCAAAGTTCCAATATTCCGTTAAACTGCAGTTATTTGACAATCGAACAAATTCAAGTAACTAAACTGTAGTTGCCGTTCCATCACTACTGCAAATAAATAATTATTTTGATGACAGGCTAATAGATTTCTATGCTAGTTATGACGGCAGTTATTGTTGATAATACATTTAAAATGTTTCGAACTTTCTATATTCTACAGGCGGAGCACCCCAAACGTCGCGGGGCCCATGGTAACTAACCACCCTACTCTCCCTCTCGACAGGACTGGGTGCATTTATAATGCGTTCAAAAAATTAATGCAGTGCATTAATGCATTAAAAAAATTAACGCTTTAACAGCTCTAATAATAATGTTCATCCAGAAACTTGAAAGAAATAACCCAACTCTGAGGCAGCGATTTAAACAAAATAAGGCAAGAAAAAACAATTTTTGCCAATAAGTTGCCATATCGTAAAAATGATGCAAAAGAATAAAAAATGTTATTTCCAGTAAAACACATTAATGCTTTAGCAACTTAGGATTAGAAGCAATGTTAAATTCAGTAGGCCTATTGGTAAACAATCACGTAAGAATTAAACTTCTAACAGAAATAGTTTTAAATTAGTCTCAGCAAAAGCACACACCTTTGACAGCATTGCTAACCCTCTACCATCAGACACCTGCTTTGAGTACATATCAGCATCGAGAGAAAATGAATCATCGATCTTCTTACAGCAATCGACGCCACTGCCATCATCAGCACTGGCAAAATGACCAAAGCCAGCTTGCACAACAGCATAGAACTTGCTAACGTCTGTCTCGAACTCTATGCCATTTCGACACTTCACCGCCCCCAACAAATATGGCAGAACTGACGAAAGAGTCTGAAGCCGTCTCAGAACGATCTGTCTCATTGGCAATATCTTGGCAGTACTCCCACACTGCATCAGGCGCCCCGAGAAGTTGACTGCATCACGAAGCTGGCCGCTAGTCTTCTCAACCGACTCGTAGGACGACTTTGCAAAATTCACTGCTTCAGCATGCCACTGGTTCAACTCTTCCACCATCTTTCCCTGTCCAGCAAAAACATTAAAATAATTTTTAAAATGTTTCTCACTCTTTCACAATGTTCACATACTACAGAATTATCAATAAAAACTTTGAAAAGCTCAAATCAATATCACAACTATTTTTACCTAAACAGCCGGCACAATTTTTAAAAAAAATTTATTATTTTGCAATCTTAAAATGCTTGTGACAAAATATTCATGAAATTCAAAATTCATGCAGCAACACAAGAGCTCAATACAAGAGTTCAAAATGCTAGCAGTTGTTCATTAACTGAACAGCACATACCCGGTGCTCATCTAGCTTCTGTTTCTGTATCAGTGTCATCATCATGATCTTCTCGCGGGTGTTCTCTTTCTCCGTGCTCAGTCTTACTAGTGCTGTCTGCAGCGAAGCCAGCGAGTGCTCAAATCCACGTTTATTCAAGCGAAGGTTCGACACTAGTTCGCGCAGCTCGGCACACTGAGAAGACTCGGCGTCAGTGATCTGTTGACAATGGTGCAGTCGATGTGCAGCACACGTCGTGCACGTCTTGCACAGTGGAACCTGTCAAACAACGCATTGTGCAGTCACACACATAAGAGTTTTTAACTTTTTTTGGATTTTCAGTTGCTAGAATAAGCTACACCAGGCAGATATGGTCCACTGCAAATAAATATGAGAGGTAAAATTTTAAAATAATTTGCGAAAAATCATTGGTGAAAAGTTGATTCATCTGAGCATTTACTTACCTCCAAAAAATATAGAATATCCAAAAAGTCATGGGCTTAATAGTTTTAAAAACTAGAGTTGTTGAATAAAGTTCAGATTTGCGAACTTCGAACTTCAAGTTTGAATTCGTATTCGTTTTTCAGCCCCTTGATATTTGAATCCAAGCATTCACTAATAAGATGCTTGGCATAAACCCTGACTTCAAATAAAAAACCCACCTGCTTTGGCAAACCTAAATAAAGTTTTAAAGCAAATAAAGAGAGACAAAGAAAAAAAAATAGACAAGACAGAGTGGGGCAAATAGATGACAGCATTTGGAAGAAAGATTCCCTAACGCATTCATGTACATAACTACACACAACATTCAACTAATTGAATGAAAATTCATTATCTGCTGTAGCACAGGCATGGTGATGCCAAAAATGTAAACTAATAAACAAAACCGATTTTTTGCCTGCCATTTCCTCAACAACTCTCAAATGCTGTGACATTTCTGAGTTTTTCAAACAAATAGTAACTTACTACACTGTGTCTCAAAAAAAACATCCCGGACATTTTTGACTGTAACTTGAAAACCAATTACCAGATTCTGATAATTTGTGGTATGAATATTCCTGACACAACTTCCCATCAAATCACCATTCAGTTTCCCACCTCACCCAACGTTTGTTTCTGCACTACCTGGGGAAATCACAACCAGCGAAATATCACTTTGTTATCCAATGCAATATGATCGCTTAATTAACATAACGCATAAAAACACATTTTGTTCATGTTTCTGACACTTTGGCTGACATTTCATCCAGCTGTCCATTTTTCCAACTAACTGTAGTAAAATTGCTTGAAGTGGTGGCCCAGTATGCAAACACAGGCAAGGAAACACTTTCTCCATAAATTGACAGCAGTATCGATAAAGTTCTGCTCCAGACCAATCCAGGCTGTACCAGTCGCTTCTTGACTTGACAAACATTCCTAAACTTCATCTAATAAACACACTGCTAAATGACAGTCAAACCTTGTAACAGACCGGCTGTTGGGGCCCACAGATTACGGTACCGGTAGATGGAATTTGTCAACGTTTTTTCATTCATTTTAACACGTATTATGCTTGGTCTGTTTTCCCCAGGTAGTGCAAAAGCAGATGTTGGGTGAGGTGGAAACTAAAAGACTTATTTAATAGCCAGTTGTGTCAGAAATATTTCTGACACAAATTATTACAATCTGCTAGTCTTTCTTCAAGTTACAATCGATAATGTTGGGGATGTTTTTTGCAGGTTTTCTGTTTATTTCAACACATATTTCGCTTGATCTGCTTTCCCTAGGTAGTGCAGAAGCATACGTTGGGTGAGGTGGGAAACTGAACAGTCATTTGACGGCAAGTTGTGTCAGGAATATTCATACCAAAAATTATCAAAATCTGACAAATGGCTTTCAAGTTACAGTCAAAAATGTCCGGGATGTTTTTTTTGAGACACGGTGTATTTTCTATTAACCCACCTGACAAGAGTAGCAAAAGTATGCCAGATTCTCATTTGGATGAAGGCTGCAGAACATCGGCTTGTGCAGCTTTAAGATGTGGTGCGTGTTGCGCAGTTCTTCAAAAGACATCAACTGCAATGCATTGCAAACACAGTGGCAAGTTTTCTCACTGTCTGCAATTTTATCACACTGTTTTGCCAAAGTTACTGATTACTGTTTTACATCTCATTTTTTATTCACACTGTGTAATAGTGGTCTATCAAATTTCCTGTCATTCATCAATTGTTTTATTTTTAAAATGTATATGATTCTTTGGCACAAAAAAAATAAAAAGTACTATGCACACCACTATAAAAATGACAACAAAAAAGCAATAAAACTGCATCATGTGCTATAAATAAAATTAATTTCTAACAAGAAAACATTTCAGTGATCCAACTTCATATGTTGATAAAATAAGAATGAGTAGCAATGGAGAAAATGAAAGAAACAAACCTTGTGATTTTCAAAGCAGTGCATAAGCTGATGTGCACTGACGCAGCTTGGGCAAAGAAACGCACAGCAGTCGACGCAGTGAGCAACAGCGTTTCTGCGCGACATGCAGCCAGTGCACACAACATCACCGCGATGCACATCGAGGACATCGCGGGCGTTCAGCATCACAACGTCCAACGGCAGGCAGGAAACATTGCCACCGTCAGGCAGAGCGTCGCGCTGGTGACACACTGGACACTCCAACACCCCACCGGGCTCTTCCTTCACAGCCGAACTCACCAACCGCACAATGCACGCTGTGCAGAACACGTGAAGACATGGCAGGACACGCGGGTCAGTGTACAGCTGCTTGCACAGACGACACTTCAGATTGTCCTCACCCTCATATTCACTATTCCCCACGTTCTCAGCCATTTCTATGGTTTTAGAACTGCCGCACGACTCGCTCCGTGTGCAACCGTTATCTTCTGCTGCATCCATTGCAACACAAACCTGAACAACAAAACAGAGCAAATCACAAATTACTGTTAACATGCCAAGCACAGAGTACTACACTAGCACTACAAATTGCGGATAAAAATGATAAATGCATACATCAAATGTGCATTAATGGACAACATTACTCAACTCTGAGGATTTGTGCATTATGGGAAAAGAAAAAAAGAAGTTAAGAAAGAAATGTAACAACAGCTGCAAAGTAAAAAGATAACACATGTGGGTCTCAACTACTTGGAAGTTGGATTTATTTCCTTAGTGCAGATCCGCCTACTTTTTCTACATGGTTATTTCAATCCACCACACAGATCCGTGCGGCCTTGCTAATTGTACCACAAGTTCGCAACCAAGAACCGACCCAGTCTGCCCTAGTATGGATAATCACAGCTGTATCTAGTATGGCTAAGTCAGCCCCGGGCAAGGCCACCGGGAATTCCCGTTTAATTCCCGGGAATTTGACCTTTTCCAAATTCCCGCAAGAATTCATAGGAATTTTGCGAAAATACAAACTTTGGCATTTTCCGGGCATTTTTCATCTAGAAAACAGTCTAAATTATCGTTTTAGGTGCATCGGGCGTAATAGCAAATAGAAATTTATCGATTACTAGTGAAACGAACAAATATCGTGCACTGATACATCACTAAAATGATACCAGTAATATGCTAATATGCAGGAATGTGCCAAATACTCGAATACTTGATTACTCGAATGCGAGTGATTTTAAGAAAATGTGAAAAATTGGTTCAAAATAAACTAGACATGCAGGTGCGATAACGTGATCGATCGAGCATGTGCGTGTGACTCATTTTGATAACTGCTCTTGCTACCGTATGTTAATAAGTGCATTAATTTAGTTTTATATAATGGACATTTTTGGGATTTAAGAAATGGGAACATTTTGACTTTTCAAAATGACAACTTCCTGTGGCCCTGCTTTGGACGAGTTTAATGTGTGCAATATAATGCAAAAACTAAGAATTTCAATGAAGATGAAATCTTCCAGGTCAAGGAATATGGACGTTTTTTTCACGTATATGCCGATAAAACGACATCACTTACCTATTAGCAATGCTTTTGCTACTGCACTAGGTGTGATATAATTCAGCGTTGTAAAAAACGGGGATTTCAAGGATTTTTTTCACAAAACGGGGGGATTTTCCGGTCCCTTTTTCTCTTCCAAAACAGGAATTCCCGGCGGCCCTGGCCCTGGGTTTGCCGCTCAATGCAGGGGCTGTCTTTTCACTCGTCCAGTATAAGAACAAAATGCATTCATCAGAAAAAAATTTGACAAGTTTCGTCACTACTTGCTTTCATTCTACATTGTTAAAAGTTAGCAACCTTACACGGTTATAGTCACAAAACAGCACAAAATTAACAGTTAAACAGCAAAATAAACTCTTCACATGGTAGAAGGTAACATCAAAACAACAATACAACAAGTATAGAAAACGTGGATTGGTTTTCATAGCAAAGCATAAATCATTGGATACCTCAGTAACTAAATTAAATTTTATTTGCGAAAGACAAAAATAAACAAAGTAATGTAAAAGCTAATTAATGTCGTATTTTACCAATATAGTTTCGATATAAAATGTTGTGACTTCGATTAACCAATAGTGATGGATCAATATTCAATGCATCGAAATTCCGATAACTCAAATACTCGGTACTAAAAATTACTTTATTGTTACCGAGTACCATGTACTATCAAAAAGGTGAAAAAAAGGTTAACATATTATTTTTATCAGGCGGGTTTGTTTAAAAATTAGTAATACAGCTGTTAGTAATATGCTGTTTAGCCTGTTACATTGGCACACGTCGCGTTCGCAACTCTGCATGTGCATGACTTAGATCGACCAAACATGATGATTAGCAGGCCTTTACCCAATCGCCTCTAGGCTTGCCACTTTTGTATAATTTTATCATACCGGTAATTAAATGGCATAAATGCAAAAAAAATATTTGGGTTTTGGGAATTTGTGCTTTTAATTAAAAATCATACGGTCATATTATACCGACTTTGCCAGAAGTTGTACTCCGCAATGGTTTGCATTCCATACACGCGCCGTGTCACAAATGCCAAAGTGAGAACTGAGAAGTACCACAGGCTGCTCCGCTACCTCCAGGTTGGTACGCATGAGAAGGCTTAAACTTTATGGCCACCCGGTAAATGAGGAAGACCACCACAGGGTCGTGGTACCGTGTACGTAGGTGCAATGAGCAACCCGTTTGCAGGATGGAGAATAGTCAGAATACCCAGAAGGCGTCCTCGTGATACATGGTTGAAAACCGTGTCCTGGGACGTCCAGCTCTTCATGCAGCACCGGCGTTCATGGGCCTGGCGTCTCGCTGCAGATCGCCGGCAGTGGCGTCAAGTCGTCGACACCGCTATGCTCCAGTAGGAGTTTGCCATCAAAGAGAAGGAAAAGTTATCCGGCATGTTACATAGGCTACCAGGCTACACATACTGTGCGCTTCACCTGCACGAAAATCTCTGAGCTGATGAGGCCATCATGTTGTGCGCTATTTTATTTTTTTTGCATTTTGATTTAAATTGCATACAATAACTTTATTTTATGTTATGTATTAAAAATTAGTAAACACACGTTTAAACAAAATTTTAGTTTATTGGCTTCGAATAGATACTTGACGAGTACTCATTACCGAAAAAGTAAACGGTTGGTACAGCTCTAGATGCGTTCAAGGCACATAGAGTTTAGAGTAAATTTATTTATTAGACTTTTCTATGTATTTTGGATGATTTTTTAGTGAGTTTTGCCGTAATTTATGCATTTATTCGTGCTGTGCGTGAGTGGTGTAGCTGCTAATTACAATTTCCAATTTTTATATGCTCTGGTCTCGAGGAAGCTTACAGTAGAACTTATTGTCAGACAGTTGTTTAAGTGTGACGTGATGTTGATTGAACTACCGATAACAGCCACTCCCACTGAGCTGCTCTGTATCGCAATCACAGCAATATCTGCTTCTGCTGAGGACTGTGGTAAAGTGCGGATTTGCGGACCGACCATCGGGTAAACTGCGGACCAAAACTTGCTTACCGCCAGTGCGGACCAGTGGGTAAATGCGGACCCCGGGCAATCGAACGCCTAATGACAGATGTGCCGTAATGTGTATAAGCTTACTATAGCGTTCATGTTTTAGGCCCCTGTCTAAGCGTTTACTGCTGCAGTGCAGGCAGTTGTAAGTGTGAAAAGAGTTTAACTTAATGTAATTTATGATACGCCTAATTTGCAGACGTAGTCCGTGTGTATTGTGTTTAGTGATATTACATAGGCTTTATTCTAGTGAATTTCATTTTAAGGATAGGCTATGGGCAAAATGGAGGACAGTGGGCTATGTAGGACAAAATATTGGCGCCTTAGATTTAGCTTGCAGCATGTCCATCATATATTCATTTAATCGCTCACTGGATGCAATAAGCTAATAAAATGTCACTAAACTTAAAAATAGAAAAACTTTTCATAATAGCTTCAAAACGAACTAGCAGTTAAGCAAGTGAAACGTCAGATGTCAATAAAAAATTGTCAACATAGTTTGCAAACGAATTCTCCATGCTGGTATCCCACACAGCGGCAATGATGCCAGCGGCTGCAGTTCTCGCACTCGACCCAGGTACCAGGGTTGCAGGTGTTGCACAGTTTACTGGTGCCATATGGCAGGTGATGCTCTGTAGTTCTGAAATTGTCTTCCAATAAAAAAACTATATCACCATTTTTAATCACCATCTTTAGCCTGTTTGATCCCATATGTGGGTACACTACATCTAACGCAGTTATAATACAAACGTCAGCAACAGGGAAGAAAAATTCATATAGATAATGCAGACCTGCGGACTGAGCAACGGGTAAAATGCGGACATGGTTTGCAGGTTTGGTTCGCAGTTTACCCGTTGGTCGGTTCGCAAGTCTGCAGGTCCGCATTTTACTCGTGCCCTGTGGTACGCTGCAAGACTAATACTCATAAGACTGACTGTTTGCTGTTTGTTTATTGTCAAGTAGTGAATGTGGTTGTTATTAATACTGGTGCAGTCTGTAAGGCTTGATAGTTACAGACAATGCTGCGGCTGAGAACTCATGTACGTGAATGGTTCCCAGCACTTATAAAATACATTTCATGGAGACCTTCTGGGTTATCACAGCGATTAAACCACTTGGGGCAACACAGTCGTTGTCGAAGTACATCTGTCATATCGGCTGCTACGTCTGTGGCAGCTGACAGTGAATACAAGCCAGTCCAGAAACTTCTTGTTGCTAATCGAGGTAATTGTTATTTGAGCTTCTTTTATTTAGTCATTGTATGTTAGTGCATTTTTTGCTAAATTTACAGTGTAATTTTTTCACAACTTTATAGTATTGCAGTGGTCAAACAGTTTTTATTATGTATTGATATGATTTCAGACAATTATCCATGTACCGTTACTATTGAAAACTAAAGTAGTGTAGCTGGTGGACTTAGCCAGTTTCTAGGCAGAGTTTTAAAAGAAATTTGGGATAATGCAGTGTGTTGTGGAGGTCTGAGGTTCACACAGTCTTAGCGCAAGAAATTGAGATGGTGTAAATAGCTTGGCGCAGCGTCACTTTTGTCTTTAAAAATGTTGGGGAGGGCACTTCAGCTTTAGTTGCCAAGTTACTATGAATTTTTTGCTACTATATCGGTAGTCATCTAGGAATATTAGCAGTTGGATACTGTAGATTGTGTTATGAATGCCACAGGTGAGATTGCCATTCGTGTGTTCCGTGCGTGCACTGAGATGGGGATTCGCACTGTGGCGGTATACTCGGAGCAAGATCGGCAGCAGTTGCATCGTCTCAAAGCTGATGAATCCTACCTCATTGGCCGAAGCCTGCCACCCATCGCTGCCTACCTTAACTCTCCAGATATCATTCGTGTTGCATTGGTGAGGTCCTTGTGCTGTCATCATTATACTGATAAGTCCTACCATACTGATTATGGTTGTTAAACGAAGTTTGGATTTGCGAACTTCAAATTTCAAGTTCGAATTTGTTTCGAATCCAAGCATCACTAATTAGATGCAGATGGTTTTGGCTTGGAAGTGGAACGCTGTTACTTCAGTGGTGCACTGTGTGACGATTTCTTTGTTCTCTGCGACGCGACGCCCGCTGCGTGTTTTCTTACACCTCCCCTCTCCTCCCCTCCCTGCATATCACCGTGGCATTCAAAAACTTTCAAGACTGCACCCCTGGGGCGTGTTGTATACTGATGCAAGCTATCAAAGTGACAAATCTTGGTGGCCCAGACACAGAGCAGACATCAATCGATGGGCAATAGAGCTCTACATGGCTTGGCATCCTGGCTGATTGTGCTGTTGACAGACTGCTTCCTGGCGTGTGGCGTGCGTGCTGTGACTTTCATCTCGCCACACAGTGCAGACATCAAACGCAAATTGCTTAAGCTTCTCCACAAACATATATAAACAAAGTTCAAATTTAATCCGAATTTTAGTAGTCGAAATTTGAATTTGGAAAAAAACGAATTTAACATCCCTAATACTGATATGCACTGCTGTAGGTGAATCATGGCCAGTAGTAAGTGGTGACTGAAGTTACTGGATAAAAAATCATCTGAACCTGTTTTATATCTTGACATAAAGGTGTAATTTTGTAAATGTCTGATTTTTAAATTTTTATATTTTGAGGATTGATGGAATCAAGTGCTAATATTATAATAAGTTTAATAACCATTTTTACCTCCGCCAAGGAGGTTGTGTTTTTGCCGGTTTTTGTTTGTCTGTCTGTTTGTTAGCAAGATAACTCAAAAAGTTATAGACGGATCTTTCTGAAATTTTGAGGGTGTGTCAGGCATGGCACAAACTACCAGTGATTCAATTTTGGGGGTGATCCGGCAGGACTCCTGGATTCTGCGTCACTTTGAAATTTTCGTTACCATTGCGTTAAAGGGGGCATACGGGAACCGCTGGCAAACCGAAGATGGTGACGCCACCTGACGAATAGCTTTGCCTTAGCGGAGGTAACTGCGCTCTCGAAGTGCTTTCTCTAGTTAAGATTGTAATTATCAAAGAGCCAGTTCGTGATAGATGTAGGCTTATTTCACAAGATCTTTTTTATCATCATTGCTGTCTAAACCCCTCAGCTGCCAACTTGTGCCACTGCCGCCAGCCGGAATTGTTTAGCGCCACCGCCAGCTGAAAAAAAAGACATTACGCTGCCAAGCCAGCCGAAACTATGGAGCACCACCACCGCCAAAATTTTTACGGTGTGCCGCGGCTTGCAGTGATTATAGGCTTAGTTGTCAACTAAATAATGATAGCAGCAGTTATAACGGTGTGTTACAGGACGTAGGATCATTATGCTGCACTTAGTATAGTTGCTGCATGTACATTACTTGATTCTCTTCACGTCCAGTATGCCTGATGAAAGTAGGCTATGTTTTCTACTGCAGGTTTCATTTTGAATGGTAAGCATATGAGCCTAGCGCCAAGTAAACTGAACACTGCATCTTTATCCACGACAATGATGTGGCCATGATGCGTAATAATTAAGGCAGATATCTTTTTGCGCGACAGTTATTACTACAATTATGGTTTCGAATAGATGCTCTGAAGCTACTGTTTTTTTATTGGAAGGCCTCTGTTTAATCCTAAAACTTTGCATCAGTAGGCTGTCATTGAGCGATCAGCCATGTACAGTGGCTTGTATCATTTTGGTTTTATCAGTGTAGATTGTTAGTGTTGTGCATTATTTAATGCTTTATCAGTCGAAACTCGCATGTTGTACCTTTTAAATCGTTGTCGTGCTGTAGAATGTAAATTTTTAAAACTAGCTGTCTTGTGTGGACAAAGAGGTTATTTGTGAAACTGCATGATTGTGACCAGATAAAATCGTTTTAAGCCTCGAAAACCTGCAAACATAAATGTTGTTTAAGGCCTAGTTTTGTATAGGCCTGGCCTAAGGTGCATTCTGGATATTTTAGAAAAGCTGTAAGTTTACAGTAAAAGGCAAAATTTGTCCGAGTTGTGATTGCCCAAATAATCTCCATAGTCCGTAGGCCTACATGCTGTGTTGAAACGTGTTTTTGATAGACTAATGTCATGTGTTGCAACACATCTTTACGTCAAGTAATTTCATCAATAACTTTGAAAAGCATGCACTTTTGAAACCACAGAAACGATTGTAGTTCAATTAGTTAGTATAGTGCTATGGTCTTATGACCATTTGGTTGAATTGAAATTGTGTGAAGTTCTCTCTGTTGTCTACATTATAGTTCTAAATATAATGCACCTACACCATTAGGCATTCAGCAGGAGGTTGAACAAACTATGCCAACTTTTTTTATTCAATGTTTTAAACATTTTTTTTATTCCTGCCATGTTTTTAGCATGTTTTTAATATTTTTGAAACGTTTTTTTACATTTAGGTCTATGCTTTTGATAGCATCTTGTCCAGTAACTGGTATCGTAGGCATTACTTCAAGTACATGTCTGTTATTAACAAAACATTGTCAGAATACAAATAAAATGTTCAAACTTTTGCTACGCGTACGCTAAAATCTGTAAAATAAATTTTACACAGCACAACCTCAAATACTCCGGCCGTTAACAAAAATAAACGTCCAAAAGTATTGTTGCAGTGTGAGCACTTTTCATTTGTAGTCATCCTATCAAGCGTCAATATTAAAAGTAGGCCTACTACAACACTTAGTTAGCGTTTATTTGTGTGTTGACTGA
>Ga0056128_1005681_pt1 | contig 15700 bp, 14 predicted proteins | sample WorMetLIZISLAND2_FD_71113 | JGI IMG/M metagenome (GOLD analysis project Ga0056128, IMG submission 71113) | Marine gutless worms symbiont microbial communities from Max Planck institute for Marine Microbiology, Germany - Olavius geniculatus... ...
CGTTACCATTGCGTTAAAGGGGGCATAAGGGAACCGCTGCAAAACCGAAGATGGTGACGCCACCTGGCGAATAGCTTTGCCTTGGCGGAGGTACCTGCGGGCTATGACTGCTTTCTAGTTTTTGCTGTTTTTTTCTGATATCATCACATCGTCCTTACGCACAGTTGTAAACTGGTAAGTTTTTTTTACATATATCATGATTTATAACGGATGTAAAACAGCTCGAGAAAAATAGCGTACTCATTTCGCGCGGCCGCGATTTTCGTGTGCTTGCTTAAATACGACCGACTTAATTTATCTCACAAGTGTCGCAAAAGTGCACTTTCAACTGAAACTCAAAATAGGTACATGTTGTGTGTGTATGGGATAATTAGGTGAACGGCTTCATGTCATGTCAGATCGCAGCGGCGTTATAGGGCAGAAAGTTGCAATTTTACAACAGACACTAAAATTTTCCGACAGAGGAGATCATGAGTACTCATAAATCCAATTTTTTTAATTTTCCTCAAAATAGAATCCGCAAATTTGAGACATTTAGACGATTTTTTTCCGACAAGAAACATTTTCTGACAAGCTATACTTGTACCAATTGCTGTCCTTTGCAACGACGCCACTGGCTCTGTGCATAGGACAGCCAGGTGGATGGCCGCATCTAATGTCGCGAGTTGACATCATTGCTTAGGCTACTAGACTTATATCGACGCCGTGCATGGCAGACGTCAGTGACACCTGTTGCTGCGTTCCGCGCCCACCGGCTTAGCTGCATGATTTGATTTATTATCGAATATATCGAACTTGAAAAGCACAACAACGGCGGCGGCACGTCTATTATTGACTGAGCGTACGACTGCAGTGTGTGGCGCGAGCTAATCCAATTCGAAACATGCAGACGCTGAAATCTTTCGCGTCGCAAATCACTCCTCGCTTGTAACGGTATACAGGGTGCGCTGTAAAAGCAAGCCACTTGTTAAATACATTTTTGTCGTGGCTGTCTAAATTAAACACTGGGCAGATTTCAAAACTCTTTCACTCAGAAACCTCAGCAAAAATGTAAAAATCGACACATTTACATTTACTGTGCATGCCACCCGCAGCTCTTCAAACACCTCGTTTCACTACAATAAATAGTGATTTGTGCAAGTTGGCCATTATAAATTGCAGAATCGTGTATTTTATTCGATCAGTTTGAGGTGTGCTGAGATCTGTAATCACCACCGCACTCTCTAGCCTTAGCGTAAAATATCACGCAAATCTTACAACTGAACTAATACTGAACTGAACTGAACTGAACTAATTCAACTAATATTTTGATGAACCTATTATAATGAAGCTACGAAACTCAATATTGGCCTACGTTCTGGGTCACCCAATATAATCGCATCACTCCCGTGTAAAACGTGCATGGATGTGGTGTCTTCTGACAACTAGGCTTATCCTGTTAATACAATGTCATCGTCTAGGCCTGCTTAGTTTATAACAGTCTATGTGATTACTGGTTGACTTGAATCATTCCGTCTAACTCCTCAGGCCTTTGTTAAACGTATCCTTGAGCGTTCGTGAGAAAAGCGCACATAGCACGTATTAGACCTATATATATGACAGATTTGGGTGTTCGTCAAAATAGCGATGAGAATTTTGTTGTTAGCGACGCTTGCCGTCACGGCTGGGTGGTCGAAAGTTTCTGGTCACGAGGCTGGCGGACTAACGTTCGAGGTGCCAGATAAACAGAAGTTTTGCTTCTATGAAGAGTTTCGTAATGCGAGTGTCTACATCCTCGACTACAAGGTGAAACTTTCAGGTGCTTGTTTCGTTTAATCAATCCAATACTGAAGCATTTTTTCTCGTCGGCGTGGCCATAACAGGCTACCTACATAATGCTCCCATTCAAACACCTATATGCTTTAGATCACAAAAAACAATGATTTATAAAATTTTTATAGGCTTATGTTTCATTTGTGATGTATATCGAAAGACAAAAAAACTCGCGCAATAATAATGTACTGCACATATTGAACAAAATAGGCGTACTCTTGGCAGTAAAACGTGTCGCCACACTACCTTGTAAACTTAGGATTTCTAGTAGATTAGACCTGAGACATACTTTTTGTGGATTAGTGACCACCGTTTGTAAAACTGTTTAGTGTATTTAAGCCCTATGTTTTTGTAATAACTTTTAGTACTTTAAAGTTGACAATACACTGTGCGTCTCAAAACGCATTAGACCTATACTACGTAGGCCTACACTAAGCGGATATCAATAATTTTGTCAATATTCGACGGATTTTCAAAATCATTACAGACTCCTTGAAAAGTCGCGATAAAGCTATCTCAACAAATCTCACCACCAAAAGGCGTCGCTACAATAATTTGTGAAACACGAATGCTGTAAACTAGCGTGTTAAGTGTGTGCTGAGACAGACACTGTAGTCTAAACTACCAGAGCGACAAGAGAATTAAGTTTCGTCGATTTCAACAACAAAATCGACATACGGACATAGTCCAATTTAAATAAGCAGTCTGTCAGCAACTGACTAAACGCCATTCTTGCACAGAAAAGAACGTTTCGTTCCAACGTTTTATTTTTTGCTGCATCACATCCCATTCTTTTTAAAATTTTCAATGTAACAATAACGCGTGCATAGGTGTTGAAAGGTGGCAACCTGGACATCGACATGTCAATCAAGTCGCCGCGAGGAAAAGTGCTATACAGTCAAAGCCGTCGTCAGCGTGACACGCTCCCGCTGCAGGTGCACAGCAACTTTTTATAATATGTAAACCGGTGGGCGAAAACTCACTCACTCACTCGGGCAAAATCGCCTACTTAGGCCTACTCCAAGCATATTTCAGTGATTTCACACAAACATAATTAAGCGATTATTTTTCGTTATTCTATATTGTCGTTACCGTTACATCACAAAAAATTCTAACGCACGGAGCGACGAGACAATTGTTATAATCTGATTAGTGATTAGTTATAGTTTCTATAAGCGTTGATAAGCGTTTGCTTTTTCTGGCTTTTAGTGTATACTATTGTATACCGTGGGCCAATAAAAATGTAGCACTTTACTTTTGTCCATATCTACGCCAACTATTGATCGATTTTTAAAATTTTTTCACTGGCACACTCTGCAGACAATTTGCATTAATGTGATTATTAGGCCTATACATCCTACCTCACCATAAATGCGTTTTTACACTACCTCGTAAAATATAAACGTAAAAAACTAACGATAATAACAAAAATTTACGTAAACGAAAAAACACTTCAGAGAAACATTGCGGTGAATGATCCGTATGACACTAGATTGTGTTAGACCCACACAGTCTAGTGTCATACGGATCATTCACCGAAATGTTGATCTGAAGAGATTTTTTTTCAATTTTACCAAAATATTTGTTTGTTATTATCGTTATATATGCATATTTCATTTATATTTTACAAGGTAGTGTAAAGACGCATTAACTGTGTGGTGAGATGTACAGGGTGGGCCAAAAACAAGCTATTGTACTTTTTCCATATATTCGTTAAATATTACCAATTTTCACAATTTTTTCACCAGTAGGCTCTGTAAGAAATTTGCTACTCAGTGGCATGCACCACACTTATTATGTCGCTACACTGCCTTGTAAAATATAAATATTAAAAACATACAATATCTACAAATGGTAATAAGGTAAAGTGGTGAATTTTCAAAGTATTGGAATAAAACGTTAAATACAACTTATACTAAGTGTCAAAAAGTTTTAAGTGTAGCTATGGAGTAAATTTTCATTTTTTTTCAAAAAGTGCACAGCTTGAAGGGCCGCACAGTTGAAACACATTGCTCTGTATGCTCGTGCAGTTAACTGAATAACATTGCAGCCATCAACCAGCATTAATGTACACTGAAAATAAATGCACGGTAAAATTGTTCAAATTATTTTTTAAAATATTTAATTATGTCGTCCAATATTTTTGACACTTACTGTAACTCATATTTTAACATTTAAGTTAAATATTTCAAAAATTTACCATTAGATCTTCTGTCCATCTGTAGATATTGTACGTTTTTGGATATTTTTATTTTGCAAGGCAGTGTAGCGACATAATAAGTGTGGTGTGCATGCTACTGAGTAGCAAATTTCTTACAGAGTCCACTGGTGAAAAAATTGTGAAAATTGATTACTATTTTAGCGAAGACATGAGCAAAGTGCAGTAGCTTACTTTTTGTCCCACCGTGTATAATAATTACGTTATTGCAAATTGTCCGCAAAGTGTGCCAGTGAAAGAATTTTGAAAATCGGACATTAACTGGCAAAGATGTGGACAAAATCTAAGTGCCACGTTTTTTATTGGCCCACTCTATATTTATTTCACTATTGTTAATGTGTTTGACGAATAAATACTCTCTCTCTCCCGTGTTCCACTGCCAGGCTTTATTGCTGTGCAAAATGAATAATTATAAACGAATAGGTATCAAACTTGGAGTAGAGGCTTGATACTGTCGCAGCAAGAGCAAACTGTGAATTATTAGAATGACTGAAGATGTATACATAGGCTTGTCTTGTATAAGTAGTATCACAGTGAATACAATACATTACTCTGCCGTGTACCAGAGCATATTGTAATGCCAGCTTTACTGCTTTCGCGTTTATGAATGATGAAGCATTAGCCTGCCTGTAATAAAAACTTAACTTAGCCAATAGGGCGATAATTTTCAATAAGCTTATTTTAACGAAAATATTTTACATATATCAAAATGCGCTAATGTAGAATTCCAAAAATGTTCGCGTTGAAAAAGAAGCGTGACAGAAGGTTGCAATTTTCCGGACGGTGGGATCCCGATTCGAGGGGCAGGGGAAGAGGGCTGAAAGGAAAAAAGAAAAGAAAAGAAATGAGGGAAGGGATAGAGGAAAGTGGGGGATAAGAAAAAATATGGAGATCGTCCATTCATTAGTTTCGGCATATTAAAAGTTGCACTGCGCAGGTATCGGTCGGCTTGTTTACGTTCTGTTTCGGCAACGAGTTCTCGAGTCTGACCCACAAGGTCGTTCACTTCAGCATGAGGCCGAATGAACCGGACACCAGAGCGCTGGCACGGGAGGTTCGCAGTGACGCCATACGCCCGGGCGTACAGACGATGATTGAAGAGATGATGGAGTCCGTCCACAAATTCGCCACCAAGGTCTATCAGTACTCTAATGTACAGAAAATTTATTGTTATAGGCATAAATGCTCAGAAAACATGATTAATTCATGATTTAATTATTATGATTCAATTATGCTTTTAATTGTCGTTGTTTTTGTTGCAAAAATGTTGTCGTTAATCAATAATGTCATTACACCGTGGTCCATAAAAACGTACCACTTTTGTTTTTTGAATACCTCCGTGTCGATTTTAACAATTTTTGGCGTGCACCAGCAAGAAACTCCACGCAAAAAAACTGTAGTTTTGGCTACCTCACTTTAATACTGTCGCTACACTACCTTGTGAAATGCAGGTTGTTGAGCCTGCTGTTTGCGAGTGGTGTTAACGTTTGCCGCTTGCATTCGCGCTGGAGGAGGACATTTTGGGCACATGCTGTAATAAAAAGAATGTAATGTGACACTTGCGACTTTTTGACATAAAGTAGTTGCCAATCGTGTTTGTCGCTTTTTAGTTAATAATTTCTGAGCCGACGCGTGCGCTATCCAGTATGAATTCATTATTGTAAATGGCAAAACTACGACTTCTGCATTTAAGAAAGTAGTGTATAGCAACAGTAAGGTATTAAAGTGATGTGGCCAAAACTACAGTCACTTGCGTCAAATTCTTTCGTGATGTCGCGTGCCATAAATTATTAAAATCGGTCAATGTTTCACGAAACTATTTAAAAAATAATAGCGGCACGCTTTTTATGGACCACAGTGTACCATGTTTATATAGGCTCTAAATGCTGACAAACACGACTTTTATTATTTTTTGTGTCATTGTTTTTGTTGTAAAAAAATTAATGTTTTTGACATCTACCGTAAGCTAATATGATAGGCCTATAGGCCTACAGTAAGCCCTTGAGTGACTGCTTCTGTAGGCCTACTGTTACATACGAGAGACAAGACAAGACGACGAAATGAAACGACGTATTTCTAATATTGAAGTGCGCGCTGCGGCTTTCATTTCGTTTTATTTCTGTTGCTTTGAACACACCTTAAGGGTAAGATAAAGCGCTGGTTGCGTAAAACACGTGACCGGAAGCGCTTTACAATCTCAAAAGTGGCAGCAAATTGGCATGAGCGAAAAATGTCACCGTAGTGTGACCAGGGTCTTCTATCCCTACAGGGGCCTACGTGATGGGCGCAGCTTACCCACATAAAAGACAGGGGAAGGGGGAGTTTTGTTAAGGACGTGTAAAAAATTGCTATCACCGAAAACGCTGTTTTAGTTCAAAATGTACTGTAAACCGTTCGGCGGCCGGGCTCTACCCGGATCCAAAGGGGCGGAGGAGAAAGGAAAAATAGGAGGGTGAACTTCAGCCCGATTCTGATTCAAAATTAGGGGGGATAGAAACCGCCGAGTGTGACTGTGTGTCTGGGTCGTGCAGATAATGGAATACCAGTCGACGTATCGCCAGAACGAAGCTCAGGGTCGCTACATCGCCGAGTCGCTCAACTTCCACGTGACCTGGTGGTCCATCTCGCAGGCGTTCATCATCATCGTCACAGGACTTGGACAGATCTTCATACTCAAGCGTTTCTTTACGGACAGACGAGACCGCGGCCAATCTACTGCTACTCTCACCAACGATATCACCTACACTGGAGGACAACTTCCTATGCGCCCCTAGACACTTGCAGTGGCGTCACGTGGGTTACAAAAATCCAAGGGCAAGAAGTTGCAATTTTTCGACAGATTTCGGACACAGGAGATTTTGGGCGCTTAGAAGTTCAAATTCTCCAAAATGGGGAAGGTTCAGCCCCAAATTTTGCGTTTTTGGAAAAACATTTGACTTCAACAAAATAATTATGTGGCCTGCAGCTCAGAACAATAATGTACCACCACACATTTGTTTGCAGGTTTCTACAACGCCGTATATGCACAGTTTTACACGTCCTATACGTCTAAAAACTTCACAGTATTTGCTATCTGTTTCAGTTCTGTTTTGATGAAATCTGGCATGCGGATATTACCCACAATTCACCGATAGCCTTGGCTTGTCTATTAAATTCATGCATGGTATAACTTCCCTTTTTGCACTATGTTCCTACACTACCACGAGAATGTTTTCTGGATAGACAGTATGACCATACTTAACAGGGTCATCAGACATCGAGAATATGCAACAAAACAAACTACCACTTCCACGTTAACTTTTTCTTTCTGTTTCATATTTCAGGTGTATTATGTTTAAAAGCATCAGCTTTTAAACATAAGGTGCAGGAAAACTCTGATACATATATTTAAACATAGCAAGTACGGAAAAATGCAAATTGCAACCAACAGAATTTGAACATGCAGACAGAATATAGGCAATCCGACTGATATCAGTGCACTGCATTTCAACTCAGTTTGCATCAGTGCATAAACACCGCAGGCCTACAGCAAACGTTCACCATGTAAAACAAAATAAACAAACCAGTAAATAAATTCAGACTTCTGACAACTGTCACAAACACCAGCTTAGTAGTCAGCGTTAACAAAAATACATGCATCGATAAGGCAAATACATCGCAGTACGTCCACATACATGTAAATTTCTGGAGCCCCCTTCCTTGTACGTAGTAAAAAACTAGTAACCTTTGTGTATAAACCTCCCTTAACAAAAGCTTATTGACAGCATACTGCACATTAACCACAAAGTCCACACTGACACATCAAACGACTGTAAGCCTGACTATAACAGCAACTGTACCATAGCAGTGACAGCTTAGCCAATACTTTAAACAAATATAAACAAAAAGCCAGCTGCAAACAGCTGTAATGTCAGCAAAATATTGTCACTTTCTACTGTGGCACAGGCACAGTTTGCATCGCTTTTGGGCTGAAATCAAACATGGAATAATGTCTGAAAAAATACAACAAAAAAACACACAAAACAGTGCAATAATCACATGTAGCTCAGGCGAACGAAATCACAATTCCATAGGATCATCGACGGAAAGTTCAGGGAAATCACCGACAGTAACGGCTTGGGGCTTGGCAAACGCTCCGTACTTGGGCAGACATTGGAAATACCGGCGACCTTCAACACTGGATAGACACACACAAACACAGAGAGATAAATACAGACAGATAAACATGTATAGAGACCACAGACCTCTTAAAATAAGGACTCACGGCAGCCATGCTTGGGTCCACGAACTTGGGTCCATTGGTATTTTTAGTTTTTTACTATCACTTTGCCAAACATGGTCCGTTTGCTACAAATTTTGTACACATAATGTCACAGACAACGTGAACAAATGCTGCAAATCTGGTAACTGTATGATTTTTACTTTCTCGTGTGTGCATGTATTGTGGCTAAACCATATGTCGGTACGTATGAGTGTCTGACAATAAGAGTCGCTATATAGCAGCCACGAGCCAACACACACACACACATGCATGCAAAAAGATGCACGCATATCCATGCACACATAACACATAATAGCACAAAATTTTACAGATGTAAAGCAACATTAAATTATTCATTCATCACAGAAAAACCAAAGAATCTCATAACAACATTTACGTCACACCAGTTCTGCAACACAAATAACTGGTTCTGTGCTACAATATGAGAAGTCATTTTCTGCAGACAAGCTATCGAAACATAATTGGTCATTTTGTCATAAAAAGAAAATCAGCATGTAGCAAAAACTCATTGCAGCATTAAACAGACTAAATGAGTCAGATGAAATGTGTTTCTAAATCACTTTTTATACTACCGAGTCTGTTAATAAATTGCACAAAAAGTGAAGCAAAAAAAGCAAATGAATATTACTGAGACCTGCCGTCGTGTTTGCCCAGTGGTTCATCATATTGCACTCCGACCCAGTAACCTGGTTTGAAGTCTGTCTTACCTATGACATCAATCAATCAATCAGTAAATAAATAAATCAATCAATCAATAAGTCATAAATACAGAATGAAAGATAAACAATAAAATCAGATAAGACAAAAGAAGAAGCTACTTCATGAAAACACTCAGCATGATCTGAGTCAAGTGGGGGAAAAGAGTTTAATGTGCTGAAAAAGCGAACTGCCTTCTGTACTTTATACAACACCATTTCACCATAAAATGCTTACTATCAGTCATCTAACTTAGCTCAAACTGACACCACAGATCCTCAGCTATGCTGAGAAATTACCCAATTCACTAAGCAATTAGATATAATTTACTACTAGATATAATTATTTACTGTAATTAACTCACTTAACTAATTAGTTTACATACCGACATACATGACAGTTCCACGCTTTGCTGGCTGACCCATCAGAAGCACTTCACATCTAAAATTACACATAAAAATAAATTGATAAATAAATAAAATACACCTACAAACCTATTCACTAACACATTTTTGTCAGAAACAACTTTTAGAATATATGTTGCAAAATGCGGCACTACTAAAAAAGCAGCATATCTGTGTCTATCTGCAACCATTTTCACACTAAACGAGCCGATAGCGGTAAAATAACCACTTTTTAGGGATATAGCCATTTCGTCACAAAAAACTAGGGTCCTTGGGGCAGTCCAAGGTGAAGATTTGGTGATCCTAGCTTTCACTGTTTTGATAGGGCTCAAGAGTGTGACAGACACACAGACAGACAGACAGACGCCTAGACGATAGCTAAGACGTGCAAAGCATTACATGCTGTCATTCGTAAAACTGCTTAAATCACAGAAGGTAGACTCAGAAAGAAAATATTCAATACAATAGATTGTTGGAAAACATTCTCACCTGTCGCCGACCTGAATGCTTTGAGCTTTCTCTTCCTCATCTCGTTCTTTCTGTAGTCTCTCCGCCTCCCTGCGTTGTTGTTCTTCCGGGTCAACGTCCTTGAACCGACCCAGCTTCATGCTCTCCTTGAATGCACGTAGTGACTCTGTGCATCACATAACAATGGCCCATCTCTCTCGGTAACAAAAATGTCGGAAATTTGTAAGTATTTTATTTAACAACATCAATACTTGGAATTATGAAATATCTCTAAGTGAATAAGTTGGAAGTGCGACATAACAAAACCAGGAAAACATAAAACTGCTTTCAAATACTACAATTTATACACTGTCTCAAAAAAAACATCCCTGACATTTTCGACTGTAACCTGAAAACCAATAACCAAATTTTGATAATTTTTGGTACGAATATTCCTGACACAATTTGCCATCAAATTACTGTTCAGTTTCCTACCTCACCCAACGTATGCTTCTGCACTACCTAGGGAAAGCAGATCAAGCGCAATATGTGTTGAAATAAACAGAACACCTGAAAACAACATCCCAGACATTATGGATTGTAACTTGAAAAAAGATTAGCAGATTTTAATAAATTTTGGCATAAATATTTCCGACACAACTGGCTATTTAATAAGTGTTTTAGTTTTTACCTCACCCAACATCTGCTTTTGCACTACCTGGGGAAAGCAGACCAAGCATAATATGTGTTAAAATGAATGACAAAACGTCAATAATTTCCATCTATTCTAATCTGTGGGCCCCAACTGTCATGCAGCAGTGTGTCTACCAGATGAAGTTTAGGAACGTTTGTGAAGTCAAGAAGCGACTGGTACAGCCTGGATTGGTCTTGAGCAGAACATTATCGATACTGCTGTCAATGAATGAAAAAAGCATCTCCTTGCTTGTGTTCACATAGTGGGCCAACACTTTAAGCAATTTTACTGCAGGCAATTGAAAAACGGATAACTGAGTGAAATGTCGGCCAAAATGCCAAAAATGTAAACAAAATGTGTTTTTACGTGTTATGTTAATTAAGCAGTCATATCACATTTGATAAAAAAGTGATATTTTGCTCGTTGTGTTTTCCCCAGGTACTGCAAAAACAAACATTAGGTGAGGTGGGAAACTAAATGGTCATTTGATGGCAAGTTGTATCGAATATATTCCTACCAAAATTATCAAAATTTCATGAGTGGTTTTCCAGTTACAGTCGAAAATGTCAGGGATGTTTTTTGGAGACACAGTGTACATTTATAATTTTTCCCAGTTATATCATCATGTCGATGCCACAACAGTGACACTAGTGTAGTGCTAATGTGGAAAGCAGCTAAGAAATAAAAAAATTGTCACTGTAGTCTGATTCGTAGATAGAACAGCTTTTTCACTTCCATAATTTATGCATTGATATTTTTTCAAAGTTATATCGTGATGCTGGTGCCATGTCACTGCTACAGTGCTAATACGGAAAACAAGTTGTTGAAAATAAAAAGAAACGTCACTGTACACTGACACAGATTCGTACCAGATCGCTGAGCGTAGTCTGCATCGGACATTTCATATTTCTCAACCTTCGATGTGTCTTCAAGCTCTGGACCTTGTCCGGTCTTATCAACCACCTTCAGTACACAATGCACCACAAGCTTTACTTCACACTGCATGATGTACACAGTGAGAGTAAAAGTGCAACACTGTCACCACACATATCGTCTGCCTGTCCACCCATCTGTATGCCTGTAAGACTGACCTATCATAAACAACTTTTGATTATTCAATAAGTGACAAAGTGGTTAATTAGCTTCAGGCCTTTGCTTGTCGAAGCCTCAACATTGATGCCCCAGTACTCATGCAAACATACCCAAATTTCAAGTAAAATACAGTAAAATGTAAGATGCGATGCAGATGCGAGATTGCAAACACACAAGCAACATCATATGCTGTATACTGTGACAGATGGGCACTCTGAAGTGTTTGCCTGGCCTACCTTACTAACTTGCAATTTTTGGAAATTCTTGTCCAGAGCAAAACCTTTCTTACAGACCAATAGAAGTTAGAAAATCATTAATGACCAAAATAATGGTGGAATTTACAGCAATGTGTAATGCACACAAAGCTAGAATCTGACAACAAGAACCGAAGTAATTTGGTAAAAAGAAATTTGAGCTAATGCTCACGAGATGCACGAAAGCCTATAGCAGTTGAGGTTCAGTAGTTTAGCTGAAAATTGGGGTGTTCACGCTAAGTTAATACACAAATACTAAATTCTCTATCTGGATTCTGGATCGCATAACGTTAGTTCCGTGGTGCTACCTTGTGAATGACATAGACTTGTGTCGCAGCCCGAAATCGACAAAAAAATCCATAAAACCCCCCATTTTGGCATTCAAGATCATTCAAGGTCATTGAATTCGGTGCCAATCGAAAGCCAGTGTATGACTTCCTATTAGTGATTAATACTAACCTATCATCATCATCATCATTTATTTGCCAGCAAAGCATAACACAGTGCACCAAGTTGACACAAACATACAGTCGGCAAGACATACCAGGCTCATACAGCACTTACAGTAGCCTTCCTAAGCTAAAAACACAAACACGTGAGTAGCACGGCAACTGAGACAAGTTAAAATAAAATCAATAAAAACACAAAAAAAACACAAAAATAGCAGCAGGCCTACACAGAACATTTCATATAGTGCGTAAAATCAGTATTTTTTTTTATCTTGCCCTATCTTGCACTGTTACTGATATACAGCAACTTATTGGCCAAAAATCGCAAATTGTGCCCACCCCCCTCTCATTTAGTGCCCTCGTTCGAGGTAACCCCCTTCAAATTTATGGAAAAACTTTACAGTTCCCGAAACTAGAGTCTTCCAGGCAGCCGACGGTTAAGATATGGTGATCGTAGCTTGCACCATTTTTGACTGATCCACCTGTGTGACAGACGGACGAACGGAGGGAGAGACAGACAGACAGAATTGCGACGGCTAAGATATACTAAAGCAGTAGCTGCTTTCATGGATAAAAAACAGAATTGATAAAGTCTCCTCACTTGTATTCGCCAGGTGGGTAGCATAAAACTGATGATAAGGCTGCAATTTATAATTGCACATTTTGGCTCAGAGGTCTGACCCCAGTGGCTTCTATCCCCCCAAATCTGAAATAAAAATCGGGTGCAATAAACTTCCCCCAGTTTTGAACTGAGGTTCCCCCAATTTCTGACTCAAGTTTTCCTTTCCATTTTGGGGTTCTTTCCCCACTAGGGAGAAAGTTTTGTAAGCAGTAGTCTGCCCAGTAAAAAATAGGGGAGAAGTAAAAAAATAGGGGAGGGGAATTTTTGTTAAAGGTGCAGATTAAAAAATAGGGGGAATAAAAAATAAGAGAAAGTAAAAAATGGGGGAAAATTTTGAGCTACAACCTTATCAAAACACCCCCCCATTTTTCACTGGGTGCAAGCTGCGCCCACCAGGTACAGGGATAGAAGCCACTGTCTGACCCCCTAATCTCCCTTTCCGCTGGTGACAAGGGACCCCCATAAAACACAATGCATCACTGAACCTAAAAAAAGTGCACAGGCCAATGACGTCGAAATCCATCAAACGTTTAAGCAGATGCACAAAAGTGACTGATGACAGTCTACTCTATAGAGAAATGTGTAGGATAGGTAGATTCGCTTGTGGCACACAAAGCAATTTCCGCTAGAAATGTCTAGTGTCGTATTACGTGAAGACGAGCTCCATCATCAATTGGGTATGATCCAATAAGAGCATCATCGTTGTCAAGGCGACATAGAAACTTGTCCTCTTTGCCATAGACTTCAATGATCATCCCAGTGCATGAGGCGCCAGTCACTAACTCCAACTTTGCCTTTAGAAACACACAAATATGCAAGCCAATAAATGACTAGCACTATCAAACTAAGCATGTTAATCAAAGCCGTTGCTATGTTCTAATAGACAGAACAGGCAATGCCATCCCACAATCAACGGGTGGCACTAAATACCGAAAACGTTTTCGGTTGTTTTCGGTATTTAGTGCTACCGCAATCAATCATAACTCGCCTTTAAAGCAGCGACAGTCAAATCTTTTTGGAAATGTTTCTCCGATGCAAAAGACGTAACGGAACTCGTTACTGTGACATTCACGACAGGACTAGTGACAACCGACATTTGAGACATTGTAAAACACAAAATCTTTTTATTTTTGTTTACATTAACGATAGCATAGATACAAAATTACAATGCAGGGCTGTGCTTGGCACAGTCTGGCTTTTTCGCCCCTTTGCCGGTTCGCCCTCTGGCTTGTTCACCCCTGGCTCGTTCGCCCCCTGGCTGATTCGCTCCTGGCTTGTTCGTCCTCTGGCTTGTTCGCCCCTTGGTGCTTTCGTCCTCTCATCTTGGACGTTTTGCCCCCGTTGAATACCGATAATTCGACATTGAGGTTTAGAAATTTTATGCATGGTGATGAAAATAAACGATTGTGTGAATGTTTAATGCTTTGTTTAATTCTGAAATAAAATTATTAGGCCTACAGATGTATTTTATTATACAGAGTTTTAGTACGCTTTCTCGCCTTGGAATGTTTGCAATAATGTTTGATGCTGTCTATAGATAGGCGTTCGTCAAGCGGTTATTAGGCCTAGACCCAAGTATACGTGTAAGAATCATTTCAAAGAAAGCTTGACGTTGGCACATAAGTTGTGTTTTAAGCATTCTAAGTATAGACTATATAATACTTGCGCCACTGCAATGAAACCAAAGATTACTGACTTTGTGATTACTTATTATTCAGTTTACCAAAACGTTAATTGAAGTAACTATCAATCAGTAACGTGACTCTACGCTTGTTTGTTCCCTTTCTGTAAATTAAAACACAAGCTTCAATAATGAATCACCGGTATATTCAACGGGGGGAGGGGAGAATCAGCCAGGGGGCGAACGAGCCAGGGGGCGTTAATGTCAAATTTTTAAGGTTTTACATATTTTGTATAGCTCATACAATTAATATGGTCTAGTTGCACATGTCATGGGTATTTAGTTACAATGCTAAAACAGCAGATCGAGCCAAGGCGCTGACAAATGCAATACTGTCGTTCAGCGACAGCGAGTTTCGAAGAAAGATCGCCTTTTTCCGAGCAGCCAAATTGATTTATCTATGTTCGGAAGTCGGGTATGATCAAGCAGTGATCGAATACTCTGTAATGGCGGATGTTGACTTTGTTGTTGTTTATTAGATTTACTTTGTTTGTGGTTTGATGTAAGTCGATCGAACTTTTGAACAGCGATTTGTGCAATATAAAAATGTGCTGGATTTGCTGCAGATTGTTTTTGAAGTACCGTAGTTTATAATTCACAGTTTCCAACGAACGCCGTATTTCTACCTCGCTTCGCAACCTGCTTGTTTCGGTATGCCTAAAACCGCGGAACACCGCAGGCAAGACACGTAAATGATTACAGCAGGACGATCCTCCAGATGTGAAATCAAGACTCACCCTTTCAGTATTTCAGTAAATGTAAATAAATGCCACCAGACAATGCAAAAAATGACGAAACCAGCACGCCGCCACATGCCTGGGAAGGTGTACTTTTGCTTAATGCGGAAATTTGAAAAGGTCAGTGCTAGGGGTAGATCGGCGATCTCGCACTAGTGAGCAGAAAATTACTAGTGGTAGATCGCCACTTTTTCTAATTACATTTATCACATTATTAATGTAAGGATGCAGCCATATTTCTTCACTGCATTACCAGGACTGTGGTTGGGACTGAAATATCAGTCACTTTGTTATCAATTACCAAATTTATTC
>Ga0056128_1005685_pt1 | contig 15697 bp, 12 predicted proteins | sample WorMetLIZISLAND2_FD_71113 | JGI IMG/M metagenome (GOLD analysis project Ga0056128, IMG submission 71113) | Marine gutless worms symbiont microbial communities from Max Planck institute for Marine Microbiology, Germany - Olavius geniculatus... ...
TTTATTCACAATATTCAAGGGGCCTATGACGGCGCCGCACATGCTGCCAATAACCACTATGCGCCAATAAATACCACCGTTGGCCCGTCAGTGGGCCGATGTGTGTGGTTAACTGGGACGTTTGCATTTGACATTAACTGCAGTGCAGAAGAGAAATAGCGACCTCGTTTTAATATGCCACTTTATTTCAAATACTTGCTGCTTATACATTGCGCAATGTGAATGTTTAACTGTTATTAAAGCGATTGATGTGCCAAAGTTATCACGAAAAAACTGTGTGCATGTTTTTATGATTCATAGAGTGGGCCTATAACGGCTGATTAAGGATTGCATAACTTCATGAACGTGTAGTTGATTAATTGACTGAGTGACCGATCGAACGATCCATTAATTGAAAGTTATGTCTATTTTTATTTTTTAATAGTTTTGGTAAATAAATATTCGTGCGTGTTTTGAATTGTGCAATATGTAATTTTACTTCAAAATGCGCGGGAATACGTTTGGAGGCCGGGATCTGTACGCATTCTGAAAGAAAGGTGGAAGTTTGAACCCCCCATTGCAAAATCCTGCCTAAACGCCAGTAAAGTTAAAACTCTGTCAGTTTATTTTTATCGCATACGTATATAATATACAGTATAGATGCTCTCTAAGTTGGCGCTAAGTTAAAAAAAGATGTCTGCAGCGATTCCGGCTGTTGTCAAATGACTTTGGTCGATGCTTCTTTTAGCATATCCAGATGTTAGAACAAACGTGAAATGCCGCGTATGTACTGGGAGCCGGACATTTCCCCCTGGGCCTGACAACCTGAGACTTCTTGAGACTTGCTATTTGTTTGACGTATTATTTACATGTAGGCCCATTAATGATAACACAAGAATATTCTTTCACTATGCTGACACTGAAAATTATGCCACTATCTAGCGCTCGATCGATTTTATGTAACAGTATAGGGAGGGGGGAACGTCCGGGATGCCACCGACCAGGGGGGAAAGTCCAGGGGGGAACATCTCCAAGGGGAAATGTCTTACACCCTATGTACAACTACAATAATGAGCATCAGCAAATCTGGTCAATTGCTGCGAATTGCTGGTCGTAATTAATCAGACAATAATGCACAGTAATATTCTGCATTTACAGTATGTCCTTCAAGCAAATAGTCTGCGAAAACAACTCTCCAAGTAAACCAAAAGATGCTTTGTCTGCAGCTGACCGTTTTTGCCGTATGCAGTACTCCAACACTGACAGCATTACTGACTGATGATTGCTGCAAAAGCGGGCGAACTATTTAAATACTTTCAAACGTGATAAAGTGTCACTGCTGATTACTACAGATAATCTACAATAAATTTCAACACTTTCTAGAAAATTGTATGATTATTCTTTGCGTATGCCAAACGTCAACGCCCGCCCATCATTTATATACATATTAGTAATAATGACGTCACACGTGACGTCATAAATGAAACCACGCTAAGTGATGTACAATAGAGGCTGTACAACTTTATAATAGTTTTGGTTTTCAACTGTCACTGTGTGCTTACTGAGAGGAACAGTCCTAGAATTTATTGAACACTTCTCGTAAACAGTATTTTTCAGTAAAATTTTTAAAACATACTGAAAACTGCGCTGATATTTTTAAAGGTCCAATAACAATTTTAGGGACGCAGGTTTTTTCTAAGGACGGATTTCAACTGGAAGCACAATTTTTAGGGGTAAGCTGCAATGTGAGCTGCACAAAGATGGGACAGTGATGAAATTTGCTTAATTTGTTTCATAAATAGCCTTTACCACTTTTTCGGACAAGTAGGCAAGCTAGTCCGCAAAACTGGCAAACTGCACAAAATATCGGAAAGCGACTAACAATCGGTCGAAGCACAGACAAATCTTGATATTGCCGCTAAATCAATCAGTTCGTTGTCTTCTCTGAGTAGCGGCAACCTGCAGTAGCTAATGAAGACTGTGGTCTCTAGTTGTTTGACCTGTCGGGCGGTTGTCGTGACCTGCGGGTCTCGATCCTGTCATCTCAGAGCGTCTCCAGCCATAGAGCACCACCCTGCATGCCCTGCTCTGTCGTGCTCCAGCGACACGGCAGGTGCTTTGGCGACACCGATTGCCGGCGCCGGAAGCGCCGTAAATTGTCGCCATTCGTTCTGTGACCCGAACGGCCGGTTAGCAGTCGCTGCAACTGCTGGGTCGCTACATCAGTCGACCAGCAGCACGAGGCCGATTATAAACAGCTCAAAGCCGCTAGCTGCTAGCCCCACACCGTGCTTCCGCAACGGACACGTCAGCGATGAAGCTTTGTTTTGCAAAACAAGACATATGGGCAGGGCATGGTAATATTAATTAACGATGACATGGTTGACATTATTGTTGATTTGGTAATATCAAAGCGGACTCTCAATCTCACATTACGCGTCTTTCTACTGTATACTTAGCACATTTTCGAGCCGCATTTTTAAATACAACTAAATCTAACAAACTGTCTGTTTCCACGACGTGTCATCGGAGCCGTTGCATCTGCAGTTTGCGGCGAGGAAATGACATGAAAGTTAGAATAAATTGCGTTGTCATCGTCAGTCAGATTGATGTGTCTGTCCGTCCACTCGTTACCGCGCTCCGTTCGTCTGCTAGCTGGTTAATAGTTCATCAGGGTGGCACCGGAAGTCGGAGCGGCGACGTAAGTGAGGCAGGTGCACGTTAATAACCTGTCCAGCGGCACAGAGACAGGCAGCAATACGCGCACAGCGACAGACAGACAGACACACGGACGGACGCTCGTCATAACAATGCCTCCGCCCACCCGGAGCGGCGCCAACCAACCGCGTGCGCTCGTCGAGGAAATCGCAGAAAGAAATGACTAGGGAAGAAATCAGGCTTAACGTCGTCACGAGCGAGCGTCATCCGCAGGCTCTGAGCGAAGAGCGGATCTAGACGAGTAGCTGCAGGAAGGAACCGCAGAGCTAGGACTGTGGCGAGACGACCGTGACGGAAATCGCAACGGACGTCTGTACTCGAGTCTGCCGGTAAAGCGCTTTTCCTGACTCGCTTCAGCGCCTGTAACTGACCCGAGCTATGCAGGTACACAATACCGAAACATCTGTAGCATTTTCTTACACCTTAAACTGCAATCAAACTTAAAAGTCGTCTAAATTCTTGTCGAGCTTAACGCAGAGATTCGGAATGCCACAGACAGTAGGGAGAAAGCCTTTATACACGGTTATATAGCCCTCTCGTATAGAAAGTGATTCATTTACTGTGTTTGTCAATGCGGCTAGAAAAGTAAGAACCTTGCCATCTTCTAACCATGGTAAAAACAAAATAACGAAAATTAAACATTATTTTAAACAAATTTAAGCTTGACTGGAAAATGATGTTTCTTACGATAGCATCAGCGTGTTAAACATAAATTTATGCAGAGAGTGAAAACGACCAAAAAATAAACCCCTGGAGATAAAAGTAGAGAAAAATTTGCGTTAGTTACAAAAAGAAAGTTAAACGTCGGATCTTACGATATGAGCCTCGTTCAGCTAGGTTTAATAATTATAATATAAAATCCTATAGGCCTACTGAAGTCGCTTTTGTAAATGCATTTACTATAACTAATAATGCGGCATATTCAGAGCCAAATGCTTAGCACTGATAAACGTATGTAGGAACAGAAGCCACAAAAGTATCTGCGAATATCGTGCAGTGTGTGATAGCACAATAATAATTTCTAACACAAAGCTAATAATATCTATTATCGCGAGTTAGTTTGTCGGCGACGTCATGCGCTGCAGGGTCGGTCGGCGATGATATCGACTCCGAGAAGAATTTTCCAGGTGATGTCATCGCCTCCACCACCATCTTCCACGCCGACGCCAAGTGACTACGGCATGTGGAGTCTTCACGTCCCTGCTGTGTTCCAGGCTCAGGCGCCGGCGCACAGCGTGTCGCCGCCGATGACTGTTCACAACAGTGACACAAACGGAGAATCAACAGTTGCTGCATCCAGTGCTGCTGCTGCTACTGGATCGCTCGTCTTTGACGCGAGAAGTCTGGTCGTCAAGCGAGAGCCAGTGCCGCCAGTGCCGCTGTTGATCGGTGATGCAGGGGGTCCGAACAGCAGCCAAGTCCACGGGGGCAGCACCACCACGGTGCTTCGGCGTGGCGGCTCAGCGGCTTCAGCGTTCGGCTTCGTTGACGTCCAGCAGCAAGCTCTGCCGCCGAGCGCCGCCGCCATCTACCATCCCTTTGGACCTGAGCCACCTCCATCGCCTCGACTCTGGACATCGACAGAGTCCATCACCACTGACGACTACGACCTATCAGGTGAGTCTGTGATAACGCTATATATGGTTAGTTAATTATAACGTGCGATGAAAATATAGTTTATAAGACGGAATGCTATAATGCGCTTAGGGTTAAGATGATCTGTAAGGGGTCGGCGTTCTATGTCTACTCGTGTCGACTGCAGGACCGAGAAGAATGGCTTCGTGCAGTGGGGGCAGCCTGAGTGGAGGGTCAAGACCATCACTCACGTCTACTGGTGTCAGTAGCGAGAATCACTCGCCGACCTCACCGACAACACGAGTTCAACCGCTAGACACAGTTGACGTAGCTTCAACGACGTCAACTAGCTCCAGTTTTCTCATCGGTACATCTTGCTCCATAAGCCACTTGCATACATCTTGCAGTGTATACATGTATTACAAGCGTGGCTTTATTTTAAAAGCAGAAACACAAAACACTTCTTTTTCACACGTTTATCTTTGGCATGAAATAAAATTTTATTTTATTATCAAGATATGTCAACAACCTTAAGGACATTACAACGTAGAAAAGTAAAACACCAGCACAGCAGGCATTACATCTGTTAATGTTTTTTTCATAATCGCACGTGTAGGCCCTACATTCTGTTCAATGAACATAATTGATTGATTAATTGATGATATTTTAAAATAGATAACTATACCTCGGCGTTGGTGTGTAATGAACACAAATTAAAATGGACATACGGACAACTGCTATTAATTTTATCGACTTTAGAATATGATCGATATTGTATTTTATTTTCCTGGCCTTGCCAGACTTTCGCATAATTTTGCAAGTGCTGTAGTTACCGGTGAATTAATGGTTATTAAATTCGTGTCAGCAGAACAGCGTCGTCTGACGTCGACCTACGATCGCAGATGTCAATGAGAGACCGCCGCAGTGCCAACTCTTGTCAAGTTCTGTGTGCGCTAAGCGCAACAGCTGTGTGGCGCGTGTATAGTGCAAAGTCTGCAAGCGCTCCGCTGCACAATCGCACGCCTTCTGTCTCACACACATTACGCAACGCCACGGCGCAGATGGGCTGCGGTATAGTCAGTGTCTCCTAGAAGCGTGTGCGCCAGACGGCAGGCAGTCAGTAGCATCAGAGAAGAAACGAGCGAGAGACGCGAGCCTTGCACGTGCCACCCGCTCGTGTCTTCTACAGCCTTTGATTGCATCCCAGAGTGCGCCAAGACGCGAAGTCCATAGGCGTGACGCAGTTCCGTTGTACCGTGGTATTGGCGAGCCTCACGGCTGACGAACGTCTACGCACAAGTTTCATCTGTTCTCACACCATTCAACGGACGCCCACCCCTACGACCACCTACCGACTCGCTTCGTCCACACCCCACACACGTCTCTGTTCTTCTCTCTTAATTACCACGTTATGATTTTGTTCCGGCCTACTGGCCCATTGTGTCGCATTACGTTTGATAAGGATTCGCTGCTTTGCAAATTTATGTACAGGCAGGTTTCTACGATATTTTTTTCTTTTAGCACAGCATAGGCTTAAAGTAACAAATAGAAACGCTACGGTTGCTCTTATTTTAGTAGTTCCAATAAACAATTAAATAATTAACATATCCTGACAACATTTACTAAAAATTTCAAGTTAATTCTTCTTCTTTTTAAGTTAATAGATTTTTGCGTCACGTTGCGTTAGAAATCGTTGGTGTTGTTATTATTACAAGCAAACAGGTCGCTACGCTCTCTGTCCGCTTTATCTTTGCCATAGTATCGGCCTGCGGCCTCTATATTCGGCCCTTCGGGCCTCAACTAGGCCTGCGGCTTTGATACGCAGCGCTGGCTTAGACCTATACACAGCGCTGCAGCGTAGCCGCTAGCTATAATGATGCTCATGATGCGTCACCATGGTGACGACGTCTATATGACGTCACAGCCTATCACAGTCCAAACTAAAACATCCCTATTTTGAATATATAGATTATATACCAGTTAGAGCTATTAAAATGAGAATAGCCGTAGCTATTTTGCAGCTTTACGCATATAAATAACAAAAAAAACTGCGTGCTAGTACTAAAATTTATTTTTGTTATTTCTTTGGTAGATAAACCGTCTTTATAATGCATGGCAGTTTAACTCAAAACAAATAAACAGATTGAGTATAACAGTGCGTAGTGGTAAACATAAAAACGTCATAGTTAATTTTTGACAGTAAGTAACTTCAGATACACATCTAATGATATATTTAACTATCAATCTTTCATCTCGTGTTTGTATCAAGTTAGCAGTGACTTATCGTATTAGGCCTAAGTAGACAGCAGACGGCAAATGCGCCTGTAGCAATGTCAAGAACCAGAAAATGACCATTTTGCGGAATGTCGCTAGAGTGGGCCGACCGACCGTCTATATCCGAAGGCCAGCGTCCGACTTCCGGTAGCAAAAAGAAAGCGATTTCCGAAAATGAATGCAGTCCGTATGCGCTATGGTGACGCTGCTATATCGATTGTTGCAGTCAACGCCAGGATACGATTGGTAATATGGCGCGCGTTCATCGTGATGGCTGCAGGTAAAAACTTTGCATTTAAAATTGCGGCCAAACCGCTGCAAAGAGACATGGTTAGGCCTACTATTGACCGCCTGTTTAAGAGGATGTCATCGCCGTATCCAACAATACCATCGCCGACCCTCTTACGACGTACCATTCAGCAACAATACCGCACAATAATGGCATGGCAGAATGCGCGATAACCCTTCAACGTCATTCGGTCGATGACTTTCATGTCATCTGAAAGGGCATTATCGTCATCATCATCAAGCGCATGCCCCGAGCTGGAGCGTAGCGGTTTCCACGAGGTGCTTCAGTGTTCTCGATCATGCGATTAGTAACCAATAGCAACCTTGTTCTATCTCTCACCGTTTCTGAGATACGGCGACTTATCGGTTGAAACGCACATTTTTCTAACATCACCTTTTGTTCGTGGCAAAATTTGAAAATGTTTCCCTTGCACCGGATCGCTGAAATTTTGCATACGAAAAGCTTGCTGTCACGCTGATCTAATTGATCGAGTAAAAAGTTTTCGGGTAAGACCTACCGTTTAGCCACAATGCGTTACAGAGAGAAAGACGACAGACAGACGACAGACATATCGTACCAAAGGCTCGAGCTGAACGGTCGGCCAAAAGAGAGAAAAACTTCCACACAGAATCACAGATAGTCCATTAATAATTAAATCAGTGTTGTTGATGTAAAAGGATTAAACGTTAAAGGTGTGTATAGATTTTTGGGAAACGCATCGCAAAGCTACAGAGCATCACATTAGGCTACGTGTTAGTTAGCTGCCACCCAACACAGGTAGGCCTAAACGCGACCTGCCTTACAACCCAGCCAAACAGACCGATAGGCTACTCGGATTTGCCTGTACCCGGAGGGATGGAAGGCTGAGTTCAGTTGAGCTTGAAAGTCTGTCGAGTTATGTTGTCTATTGTCATTTAGATTAATACTGTGCATATATATTTCCGTCTAGCATTATAAGTTTCAAAGTTAATAACTTTGGTAATCCTGCATGGTGATTTAAACACTGTGCATCTTGCACGTAGCCTATCCACTGGTGTTCTTGCTGCCGTGTTCAAACGCATTCGTCAGATGGCGCCAACTTCTATCGTCGTGATCAGAGGATATGCTGAAGAACTGCGTGCATCTTTGCGACCGTTCTGTCATGTCACAGTGGAATGTGCAAAATAGTTGCAAGCGACATTATTATTAGGTCTATTTGTTATTAGTAATGCGTGATATTTAAAACGCAGTTAATGTAATTCGGTCGACTGCTTAGTTATTTGGCTGAACTTTTGGTATCGGTACCGTATAGCCAAACTTATGTTGACTCTGACTCAAGCCCCGCCAAGAGACGTCGAGATACACAGCAGGGCCAGGGAAAAACATTGTCGCGGGGCCCGCATAAAGAGAAAAATTTTGAATTTTGCTTTTTAGAATGGCGCAAACTGGTGTACATTTTTGAGCGACGGCGAGGCGCCCAAACGTCGCCCGAACAGAACCGAACCCCAGCATTGAGGGTTCTTTCCCGTCTCTGACATCTAAAGTGAAATTAATAATATTGAGTAGGCTTTTTTCATGTACTAACATTACATTATTTATCTGTGTTTGTACTATTATTAGTTTGGGTAGCACGGGCCTAGCTTGATTAACTCATTGATTCGCTCTTAACTTTTAAAGCAATTATTAGTCTAATTGCTAATTGCACAAAACAGAGTAAATGTTTCTAAATGTAGGCCTACACTGTACAGTGTAAAGATTTGCGATACATAAAGTTCTGCAATGTTAATAAGCTAGTCAGACAGTTTTTTTCACGCGCGAGAGCTAGCTAGCTATAGCGCGTATTAGCTATGGTAATTCTGTCCGTCTGTCCGTCCGTCCGTTCGTCCGTCTGTCTGTCCGTCACGACCTGGTACCGTTTCGAGACCAGTTGAGATAGACTTTAGGTTTGCACCATATGATAGCTTAGTGTCTCTAGTATTTCGTGAAAAAATTTCATGCCACTGGGTGGAAGGGGTTCCCACGAACGAGAGGGCGAAAAAGGGGCACCCCTCCTAAAAAGACGTTTTCTACCGCTATTGGCTCGTCTAACGTGAAAATGGTTGCAGATATGCAGAAAAGCACTGGCAACGAGCTTCTTAGAAATGTCAATATCGATGACCTTGAATGACGTCGAACCCCCAAAATAGGGGGTTTTAGTGAATTTTTCGCGATTTCGGGCTACGACAGGCATTTCAAGAGTGAATTGCGCCGAAATGGCTGAAGATAGACCAATACAGCAGAAATGTTCAGCAAAGAGGAGTACCCCTCTAAGAAGTGGTTATTTACTCGCTGTTGGCTTGGCTAGCGTAAAAATGGTTGCATGCATAGGCTATAGGCACAGACATGCTGGTTAACATAACAAGCACTGGCGACGAGCTTCTTAGGAATGTCAACATCGATGACCTTGAATGACCTTGAACTCTAAACATATTGATTTTAAGTGATTTGATTTTTTGGCATATTTTAACTGCAAAAGAATGAAGATCGACGAAATAGATAGAGATAGACCAAGATTACCTGCGAACAAAAACTGCCATAAGCTCTCCACGTCTTATGAGCATACCTCAGATTTCTTGTTTGTTGTCAGTGAACGCGGAGTGCATTGTGTTGTGGCCGTCAGATCCGCTGGAATGGAGTCGTGAGCATGTGGCTGGCTGGTTGCACTGGCTGATCGGCGGTGGTCAATGCAGTGATCTGGACGCACATCGAGGACCCGGGACCGAGCTCTGGCGGCTGACGACGCTCGACGGCCGACAGCTGGCTCGACTGTCTCGTGAAGACATCACTCGGCTGACGAGGAACCCGCGTCTAGCCGAGATGATATGGTCCAGCTTTAACCTGCTTCTGAGTACTGCGAACGGCAGCGGCAGCGGCAGAACCAGCAACCGACAGCTGATACACGCCAAGTTCAGATGTAATTTTCACTCCGTGTTTATAGAGCAGTTGATAATTTAACATAACAGTCAGCGGTAGCGACAACAGTATTTTGCTTTCGTCGGAGTATTTTGACGACCTTTAGTAGCCTATTGAATTTCAAGGTCAGATGTCAAGGTCACGTCATTGCTATGTAAATATCGCAGCATGCTACTGCGGCTATCGCGAATTGTAGTTAGCTTGACACAAGGCTTGACGATCTAGTGTGATAAATGTACAAAACATCAGTTTATAACTTTACACTTATTAACGGCGACATGAAATGACTGACACACGCGTCGAAAACAGCAATAATAATAAAAAGTGATATCACTCACCATCACATCGCCTAGCTGTCATGTTTTTTCTTGTTTTCGATGTGTCAGTCATTGCATGTCGCCGTTAACAAGTGTATAAACTGATGTTTTGTACATTTATAGTTGCTGTTTTATTACAAAAACAAAGATTTTATGTTGATGATTAATTATAAACCACCTGTTTTCCACGGCCCTTTAGGGGTCACGTGACGTCATCGGTTACGTGACCGTTGGACTCGGCATATGTGGTTTCCTATTAATGGTCCATTGGAACCATGCATCTATCTTGCACCGTTGCGGAGATATGAAGTCTCAAAGTTGCATTTGCCCATGTTAAACTCCAAAAGTTCACTGCGCATGCTCCGTGTCACGTGACTTATGAATGGGTTCCAAAATGACTACATATTTGAAATTCCCGAGGCTATATTGTCTATTCACTATACAACTTTTATGGAACTACGATGACGATTAAGGGTCGTTTATTGGTGAGAATTTTATACAGAAGCGTTTTTGGCCCAAAATTTGTCCGTTTTGGGCTCAATTTTCGACTTTGGGGGATTTTTCAGGGGTGAGATATTAACTTTGAATTTTCTATCCCTAAAAGGCACATCCTTACGTAAGTCCACGTCGTTTGAGCAATCGTGCGTGAAAATCCACCGGGCGGTCTGGCCTGTAGGCGTGTCATTAAAAAAGGTATATTTAAATAAAAAAAATTTCGTTATATTTCACTCCATTTGCCGAGAAGTCCCCAATGGACAGATTTGCACGAAATTTTGCACAGGGGGTTGTATCGCGGATTTAATTACCTGTTTCAAATTTTGTGACGATCGGTTGAGGGGTTTCGGATCTGCGATGGGTCGAATTTTGCCATTTTCCATTGACTTAGCCGGTCGCCATTAACACAGGTCTGAGCTACCGCGCGCCTGTGATACGAGTTGAAACTGAACTGCAGTAGGCCTACATGCTGCATGTGGTATAGCGGGGAGTGTGACTGAGCTGAGCGTCAGTAGCACGTCTCATCGTCGCCTCGAGCACCTGGTCACACGTCACCATGACGTCACTGCGTCACGTGGCAGCAGCACTGCTGCAGCTACAGTACGCAGCGCTGCGACCGGCCTTCACTGCACCAGCTCCAACCCAAGTCAGTTGCTTAGGCCTATACTGCATTACGTCGTCGGCACAAAATGATATACTTTCTGCGTCATGATAACTTTGCCAAATATGGAATGATCTTAGTATTTTTTATTTTGGAATTTAAATATGGAATGCAAAGAAAACTGGATTTTTGGCCATTAAGCTTCAAATCTGTGGCCGCACTTCGCGTCTTGCACAGCAAACGGTTAAACGGCACCAAAACCGAAAAAATTCAGATGTGGGACTCGGAGTAGGCTAGTTGTAGGCCTATTAGGCTTACACGAAAACCGCACTCACCGAAACAGAGTTTTTACTGCAAACTACGCTGGAACAGTTTCGCCATTTGGTCATGGTATTGTAACCTATTCTAGGACTGCATAATGGGTCTGTAAGACGAAACGGAAGTCTATCAACGGGTCCAAGTCTTCAAGAGCAGAGCCCCGCGGAGAGTGTATGGAGGACTTAAACACTTTTACTTTTTCTAGTGTTAAAATTGTCGTGCAATTTTTGTTTTACATCTATATTCGTGTATTTTACTTCCCAAGTATGTAAAATGTTTAAATTCTTCTCAAATTGCCAGCTTAATTTATTACTTGCTGCCATAGCCAATATCATCAACATAGCCTACTTGATTGAGACAAATTTTAATGTATAGCCTATTGTCGCATTTGTCGACAACATTGCAACAATTTACTCCAAAATAGTTGCAAGTTAATGAGAAAACACTTTCATTAGGCTAAATTTTATTACTTCAGATAGCCCTATTGCCAAATTGGTTGCTATCTAATAGCTGAATTAATTTCTTTAGTTGAAATTTAGTTACAGTTTAATTACTTGTTTTAGTTCATTAGTTAGTCACCGACAATTGCAACAAAAAGCCCTGACACGATCGCCATGGAACGGCAAGAGCAGTTCACTGCAGGTCCGTACAACAGGAGTTGACTAAAAGTCCACGGGAATTCCCCGGCGTCAGCTAGGAGCTGGTGAGCGGCGTCGCTCGCCGGTTGGCTGCCGGTTGTGTGCGCGACGGTCACGCCGGTAGACGGATATCCGGCGCCATCGATCGACAGATCCGGCCAATGCGGTAACGAGCACCAGTCCGGAGGCAGGACAACGGATGCTGCGCCAGCTGCTGCTGCTACTGCTGCTGCTGCTGCCGTATGACGCCGCCCGCCCACTCGCTCACCGCACACTTCAATCTATTCAGCTCGCAACGCTTTTAGTCAGGTCGCTCGCTTGCTTGCTTGTGAGACTCATCGTCAAGACGAAAAGTGTTGTCAGAATGTGTCGTCCGTTGCAGTCGGAAGACGTTGAAAGCCACTGACTCGACGCGAAAAAAACAACACGTCGACAAATTCGAGTTTTTTGTTTTTCGACGACGACGCTTTTTCGCCGGCAAGGAAATCTAATAACAAAACAGTACCAGTGCGTCTACATCGTTGTCGCGAAAAGTTGATTGTTAGCTGGATGCTGATGGCGGAGTCTGAAAGTGGCCGATATACATGTAACCGCGCACAGTAGGTGGGCTACAATATAGCGTCTACATGCAGCTATATAGTGCGCGTGGTGTAGTCGTGTAGTCCACGACAACGTCGACGACGACGTCAAATAGCAATAATGTGAGTTCCGCTACCGGCCGACGTACAGACGACACATCAGAAGTTCGTTAAGCCTTACAGGAGCCAGCGGCGGGATGCAGGCGTGGAAACGTCACCAGGATTACCTGGGTCCGTGCGCGCTGGCTGCAGCTGCTGGTCTCTCAGGCATGATGCAGCTCGTCGGCTCTCCCACCGGCCTCGGACTCGCCTCATGTAAATACGCGCCGCATCTGCATCTTTCTCTTTTTCCACGCGAAATAGCCACGACATTTCAGGGATCAGGCCTTCGAGGACTGTCCTCGATCTCGTGGCCTTGGCCTTGGCTTTGGCTTTGAAACTGCTGGCCCCAAACTCATCAAGGCGACATTTATCTACTGGCGATACCGCCAGCTGTCATAAATCAGAGACAGACGTGCATGGTGGTCTTAAGATCGTGACGAAAAGTTTGCATGCAGGTTTATTGCAGTTACGATAAGCATAAAATGCCGCATATAAAATAAAATTTCAATATTGTGGAAGTCTACAGTTTGTCTATTTTTATTGCAGTCATTAAATAGTGTTGAGCTGTGTTTGAACACAAGGCAGTAAATGTTTAAAGAAGAATAAATACTTTATGGTTTATGACGGTGAGCTCTGTGTTATGCAGCAACGTTTTTGAGATGGTCATATTTGTTACGTGATATAGCTAAACTAAAAATTTTACTATAATGCGCGGAAAGTCTGTTTGTCTGTCTGTTTGTCTGTCAGCCCCCTGTAGCGCCTTCCCTGTTGCACGATCGCGGACCCCGACCAGGGCGTTTGAGTACTCGGGCCTTAGGTACGTGCCCTACCTTGCCCCCATCTGCCCCCACCAACAGCCTGAGGGGGCGGGGGTTGAGTTGCCGGGTCTTCTTTCCCCGCTGATTCTACAAGCCCGTCAGCTTAGCGCACCGTGTAGTGCTTCATGGTGGAAAACTCACGCACATTATAGTAATAGTAACGTCAACAATACTGTTGTTACTACATGGTATATTTTAAGGTTGGAATTCAATTAAAACATGTGTAACTCTACTAGAAAAAATTGAGTGGTAATTTTACAAATGTTGAGTCTTAACAAACGCGAAATTGGCTAGATGAATTAATGCTTAAATGCAATAAACTTTGTAATCAATTAGTCAGTTAGATGAGTGTATATTTGTTGTAAAATGCTGAAAAATTGTTGTTGTACAAATTGATAGCAATGTTATCAGCTTCTGCAGGCATTTACTGTGCTCCGCTCTGGACCCACTTGAGAAAATTCCTGTTTTCTTATTTTTATTTTGTCGAATCCCCAGAATTTTTTTTAGATAGGCTCTGCGTTACTATCCGCACAGCTGCTGATATCGTGCTGCACATAAGTGAAATGTGTGATGTGACAGATCCAAGCTACAGCGCTTCAACCTGTTGGATGTCTCGACCCACTGCCGACTACACGTCAGGTAAATGATCATTTCATTATTAAACTATTTTTATCTAAAAGAATGACTAGATGAAGAAAAATTCAGTTGTTTTATAAACGAAATATAGGCCCAGCGGTTTAATTTTACACTGTGTCTCAAAAACATTCCCGACATTTTTGCCAGTTTCCCACCTCACCCAATGTATGCTTCTGCACTACCCAGGGAAAACAGATCAAGCGAAATATGTGTTGAAATAAACAGAAAACCTGAAAAAAACATCCCCGACATTGTCGGTCGTAACTTGAAAAAAGATTAGCAGATTTTAACAATTTTTGGCAAAAATATTTTCGACACAACTGGCTATTAAATAAGTGTTTTATTTTCCACCTTACCCAGCATCTGCTTCTGCACTACCTGGGAAAGCAGACCAGGCATAATACGTGTTAAAATGAATGAAAAAACGTCGATAAATTCCATCTATCCTAATCTGTGGGTTTCAACAGCCGGTTTATTACAAGGTTTGACTGTCTTGCAGCAGTGTGTCTACCATATGAAGTTTGGGAATGTTTGTGAAGTCAAGAAGCGACTGGTACAGCCTGGATTGGTCTGAAGCAGAACTTTGTCGATACTGCTGTCAATAAATGGAGAAAGCGTCTCCTTGCCTGTGTTCGCATAGTGGGCCACCAAATCAAGCAATTTTAATGCAGGCAGTTGAAAAATGGACAACTGGATGAATTGTCAGCCAAAGTGTCAGAAATGTGAACAAAATGTGTTTTGCGCATTATGTTAATTAAGCAATCATATCGCATTGGATAAAAAAGTGATATTTCGCTGGTTTTGTTTTCCCCAGGTAGTGCAGAAACAAACGTTGGGTGACGTGGAAAACTGAACGGTCGTTTGATGGCAAGTTGGGTCAGGAATATTCATATTAAAAATTATCAAAATCTGATAATTGGTTTTCAAGTTACAGTCGAAAATGTCGGTGATGTTTGTTGAGACACAGTGTAGTTTAGATGTCACAGCAGATGCAGCTTAATTCCGGATACCTGGAATGGATACACTCGCAAAAATAGCGCAGTTTTATCGATATCGATGGATAGCATTTGGTAGACTTATACAACTTTCTATCGTAGGTTAGAATTTGAAATTGAAATGTCATGTTTTGAAATGGCTGATGTAGCGTAGTATTTTTGCTACGACTCGTAATTTTCGCTGCTGTTTCTACTACTGATAAATGTACAAAACATTAGTTTATACACTTGTTAACGGCAACATTGAAGGACTTGCACATCGAAAACAGCAAAAATTACAAAAGGTGATATTGCCCGCATCACACTGACTGCGTGCGTGTCAATGTGCTGCTGAATAATATCACCTTTTGTAATTTTTGCTGTTTTCGATGTGCAAGTCCTTAAATGTTGCCGTTAACAAGTGTATAAACTAATGTTTTGTACATTTATATTT
>Ga0056128_1005686_pt1 | contig 15696 bp, 11 predicted proteins | sample WorMetLIZISLAND2_FD_71113 | JGI IMG/M metagenome (GOLD analysis project Ga0056128, IMG submission 71113) | Marine gutless worms symbiont microbial communities from Max Planck institute for Marine Microbiology, Germany - Olavius geniculatus... ...
CCCCAAAAACCATACCCTAGAACCAAAAATTACGACTCTATCTTATACACAGCCAAAGTTATGACTGTTTAAAGAATTGCTTAATTTTCCCCATAGGTGCCATTGTAATTTTTAAAAAAATTTTTTGAATAAATACATTAAATATTAATTTCAAATTTGTTAACCCCCAAAAGGCACATTCTTGCACGAGACCACGTTGTTTGAGCCATTGCGCACAAAAATCCGCCGAGGGGTCTGGCCTGTAGGTTGAGTTTCTGAAAAAAGGTATATGTACAGCTAGAAAAATTTTTATGCATATTTCACCAATTTGCAGAGAAGCCCCCCTTAGTCAAAATTACATAAAATTTTGCACGAGGGGTCATCTAGCAGACGTAATCAACCATGCCAAATTTTATCTCAATCAGATCAGAGGTTTTGATTCTGTGGGGGGTCAAATTTTTGGCTTTGCCATAAGAAAGAGAAGTCGCCGTTAACACATGGCTTGAACTACCATTCAGCCTGTGATCAGCAAAAAAATGTTAGATTGAAATCAATATTTTTAAAATTAATTAAAACACATAAAACGTTCCAGCTGCCAGCATTCCGTATGTCTGCACATCAGCATCACAGATATCTGATAATCACTGTAATAGAATTCTGCATATAACCGTTTATTAATGTGACCTTGACTATGACTACAATGTTTTTATTCTGTTAATTCTTTTATGCTTGACTATATTTTCAGTATTGCATTGTATATATTGTGTTGTCTTTGTATGTATGTATAATTGTATATGTGTTGTGCCAATCCAGCCACTGGCTGCCATACGCAATAAACCATATTATTATATACTTCTGTACTGCTTGCGCGGTGTTAGTTTTGCACTTTGTACTCTGTAAGTCCCCATGATCAGACTCTTAATTTGACCACACATATATGTGGAGTTGTGGACTGCATCACTGTCATTTGTAAAAGATTTTGTTTCAGCTTATAAAATACAACCACTACTACTAGTTGAACTGTGCAGTACCCATGGTCTCTCAATGCCTCTGTAGCTCCGCATATGGCACTTGAGAAATTTGATTAGTATAGCGGTATAGTAAACGACTACAAAAATGGTCACACATTAACTGATCAATCAAAGTTAATATCCGGAAATTAATTGATTACAAAAAGTTCAATAAGTACTACCCTTAAAATAACAAAAAAAAGTCATACAAAGAGATAGTAAGCAACCTGGTGCATGCTGTGCTGCAGGTCAGCAACATCGGCAACATTACTTTCCACCGTGACATGGGTGATGCTGCGGTAGAGGCAAGCAAAAATGAGATATCCAAGAGCCGGTGCCGTTCCTTCTGGGGACTGGCGCTGAGTGTGCCAGTGCTGTGGAGCATGGCAATGCTGTGTAGCATCACGATGACAGAATTTGTACAGACGAGCATCCAACCTGCAGCAGCAAGCGGGCTAATGCAATTTTCACACATTCAGTGCTTTCACGGTGTTTTTCGGAAATACGAAGTAACACAGAAAGCGAAGAAATACAGTAGTAACAGCAACATAGTGACATCGCTAATGTATTACTGTCAGTTAATTGACAAAATACTGACGTTGTACTACCCCACCATGACTAAGAACGTCTCATTGCACTGACTACTATTACGTGACTTCACTGTTTAAGCTTATTTTTACGTGTCCTTGTAGTCTTAGGAGCTAATGCCATGCTAAAGTTTATTCATCCTTCATCATCATGGGTGGTGGGACTTACAGCTCCAAAAACCCCAAAAAATTTCCAACATCCGATAAAGAAAAGCTCAGAAAGTCCAGGCTAACTCCATACAAGCAGTTGCCACACACCTTACCAGTGCTAATGTACTGCTCAATCTTCAGCTTTAACACCAATTTCGGCTACCCAGCCGTCTTTGACTTCACAGCCATTATTCTAACTTTTGGTTACTGTAACTCGTTTAACTCTCTGGACACTGGGCCGAACGAATATGGCCTCAGCCTGCCTGGCCCAAAGGCAAGGTGAGATAAGTTAAGGACATCATACTAAACTGTGACGAAGAAGATGCAGATATAAACAAGTAATGAGCATTGAGCAATGACTGAAAAATATTGCACTGTAAAAAACGTGACAAGTAAGTAAATAAGATAAGTAAGTAAGTGCAATTTAACAGTTAGCCTAAATGCGCCGTGATCTCAACACCCAAACAAAAATGTCGCTAACAGCCAGCACTCACTGAAAACATAACAAAATGATAAGATATGCAAAAAATATTTTCAACAATCAACGTACTTGAAGTCACGGGAGATGAAATAAAAGACTTCCATCAGCGAGTTCTTACACTCGTCCGTCATCTGAGGCTTCTCAACGGAAGTCATCAGACAATTCATTACCCTGGAATCACACACGCACATACACTCAGCTTTTGCTTAACCAGACCATTTCCAGAGTTAGGTTACTAAGAATTACAAGAATTGCCATTTGGAAATAAATTCTTGGAAACCATTATAGCAATCCTCTGACAAGCCAAAAGCCTTCCTATTGTCCAGTCTAAAGCATCAAAGTGAAATCATGACAAAGTACTCGTTTTTCAACTGAAATGGCATTTAAACTGAATGATTCCTAACAAATCAAATGTGAAAAAACTATAAGCCGTCAGATAGAAGAACCAGAACCAGCTATATGCTTCACAGCTGCACAGTGAATGGCCAAACAGTAACAAAAGCTAATTAATCTTCACGCAAAAGCACGGTTCGCAAAAGTTACAATGCAATGCTGTCTTACCGTCCTTCCCCGGGTTTGATATGTGAACACAGCGCTTCCACCACGCTGCCACAATCTTCCTCTAGCACCGGATCCACGTCATAGCTTTCTCCAATGTCGGCCTCCGTCAACAAATCTTCCAGCTGTGACAACAAACACGCAGAACAGTTAGAAATTTGCCGCAGAACAAACAGCTGAAAAAGAATGACTGAAACCATCTTACTGGACAATCGCTAGTCCCTGAAGCAAAAAAAGCTACCACAAAAACTAAAAGCAACACACACAAAAAATAATATTAGACTGTGACTAATCTAATGCACTCCTCGCGCACATTATTCTCTCCTGTATTCTTCTAAGTGCTTTTTCGTTTCTTTCAACTTGTATTAGAGACCCGGCGACTAATTGAGACCCATTTAATATTATACTAATAATGACTGGCGTCGAGGCCATTACTGCAAATTGCCTCCCTGTCTATCTGGCAACGTTATGAAGATATGGTCGTTTGAAGTTCTTCCAAGAAGGCTCTTCCAGGGACAGAGGTCGGTCGTCGGTCGGTCCTCAGCATTACACTGATCTCATATACTCTTCTTTCCTACATTAAGAATGTAGCATGAGAGGAGTAAAAAACTATGAAGCATTAACTTGTAACCTCATCACCATAAAAGCACTAAAATGCTTATTAAACAAACCAGTGTACGCAAAATTCTACAATAAAAGAAAAGGCTTGGCTATAACAGAAGTCAATAACCAACGAGAGTTACTTACCAGGAACTCACTAGGCAGTGGTAAATACTTGTGCATCACTGCACTTACTCTCCCATAAAATAGTCTATACCTTATGTACCGACAAACGATACTGATATCAGTTTAGCCAATTAGCATTTTTCACGGAGTAAATGGCAGCAATGTCACTCACCGATCGCACACATCTAGCACTCATTACTTTGATGTCTTCAGGCTTCCTGGAGCGAGCAAGGTTCATCAAGCAGTGGATGGTTCTACCTCCGCGGTGAAGTCGACCCCCGCAGTGAGCCTCGATCTCATGAGAGCAGTCACGCACAAGAACTGGGTTAATCTCGTAATCCTCCAGCAGGCTCTTACGCACCTCGTGGACCTCGGCCAAACAGTCGTGCTCTAGCATATGTCCATCTGAACGTAAACATTGGCTTCACTGGGTTGTAGTCAATCAATGGATTTTTTAGACAATCAATCAATATGTGACTTCACGTTTCATTGAGAAAAGAGATTTTCTTTATTTTAATCCATTACTCTTAATCTGAAATCCGCCAAGAACTAAGCGCGATTAACTTTTTTTCTAATGCAAAAATGAATGGAAAACTTAGCAGAAAATTTCTAATCCCTTAGGATTAATAAAAAATGTGTATTCATTTGCATTGCAGCTGTCTGGTGTTAATCAGTAATGTTCGGATTAACTTTGGCGTTATCTGCCATTTCCGATTATTTTTTTTCTTATCTGGTAGATAATCATAAATGCTGATTCTTAGAAAAAAGATAACACCAAACTTAGACTTCAGTTCATGTTTGCAAATATCCTTGTATTTATTCTAAGAGAAAGTGTCAAACAAATGTTAATCCTACTTCTCAATGAAACATGAGCTCACGTAATTAATCAATGAACAAATAAAAAATCCAAATCCTTATTTTACAAAACTTCAAGAAATGTTTTGAAGACCTTCCTGAGCTCTTTCTAAATTTTTCTTACAATATCTTGATTCTTGGTCTAAGTTTTTTTTGGAGAGCAATTTACAAACTTTTCTAATCAGGCTCCTGGTACTCACCTTCTTTCAGAGCAGACTCGAGGCAGAGTAGGATGGCAGATAACACAGCGTTTTTAAAGCCGGCGACTGTGCCGACATCATTGAGGCACTGATGCTTCTTAATATCAGCCTCGCAGGCTCGTGTCAGTCTGTAGTTGATCTTGTAGTCATGCTGGGTCAACTGCTGCCTCAATGTCAACATTTCCCGACACTAAGAGCACAGAACAAAAAATGCTGATCGCCTGACACTAACAGCAGACAACACAAGATGCTGCACAGCACTGCTTCGCAAGTTTGCATTATTGCAAGGAATTTGTAGACAAACTTATGCAACATTGTGAAAAAAACTTTGTTACGGTACAATTTTTTGGCAAATCTAGAAGTTATCAACAAAATCACAAGACAACAGAGAGTTACAGAAAACACAAACTAAATAAACCAAGCAAACGATGTCCAAAACAACACTGAACACAATAAGGATGATGATCAATACTAAAATAACATCAATAACATACAATTTGTTACAAAATGACACTACACCAACAAGACACATGCAGCTTAAACGCCAAACTAATAAAAAATTACTGAGCTGATTGTTTAATGACAAGAATGTAAAACATTCTACATAACTGCTGAAAGTCGTTTTTCTGCTTAAGTGGCTAAGTTTCTGTTGTCACAGTTGGTTAGGAAAGTTGCACCAACAAAAATATCCACTTCATCATAGTAAGCAATATCATAAAAAGGTTTAACACTGCCTCAATAATAAGCACTATTTCCAGGAACATGCGACACATTTAACTCAAAGAAATAGTTCTCACTTCTTCGCTCATTCTACGTTCAAACTTGTGTCGGAAGAGACAGCGGTAAACGCGCCCATCGCCGGATTTGATGTGTGGACAGAGTACTTCGCGATCATCCCGGCATGCGTAGAACAACTGTCGGTCGTTGTGGTAGTCATCAGACTGTAGTTCAGCAACACGAAGTAGCTCCTGCTTGCAGGTCTCCTGCAGCTGCTCGAACTGCGTCACTAGACAGTGCAGCGTCCGACCCTGGTTGTGCGGCAGCTGTAACCACAGTGCACACAGCATGGCTTTATTATTAAAGTGATTTAAAAACTTACAAGAAATATTACTAAATTGTGACCAATCTAATGTACTCCTTGCATGCATCATTTTCTTTTGTATTTTTAAAGACCTTTTATATTCCTTTCGGCTTGTATTAGAGACCCAGTGTCTAACTGAGACCCATCTAATATTATACTAATAATGACTGGCGTCGAGATCGTTATTAGAAATTGTCTCCCTGAAGTTCAGAAAATATTGCCCGATTTTAGGAACTGAAAGGAAAAAATTGCCAATAATGGTCGATGATGCTAGTTGCCATTTGTCTTGTTATACCTCAACGCATGCATCTATCTAGCACTGTTACGAAGATATGGCCGTTTGAAGTTCTTCCAGGAAGGCTCTTCCAGGAACAGAGGTCGATCGGTCCTCAATATTATACTGATCTCATATACTCCTCTTTGCTACGTTAGAAACGTAGCGCACGAGAAGTAAAAATGTGAAATGATAACGCCATTGCAAGAACTCTATAAATAGATGACTTGTTGTTTGAAATTGCAAATTATGTTTTTGCATGCTGACAGCAAACTTCATGCAATTTTGTCTATCACAATAATGAGGTTGACAAGTCTGCTGGTTGACCAAATAGTTGATGACTAGTTCACTAGTAAAATAGTCAATATCGGCAGCCCTACATTACGCTGACTATTTCTCCAAGTGTCACAGCATCAGCAAGTATCAATTTAATGTTTGTGTAAATTTCACACAAGATTTAACTGATCGACTAAACTTCTCTACACTGTTCTACTGAGTCAGAAAACATCTGACATTGGTAACCACCACAAGTTAAAACCAACAATTTCTAACACATAAATGCCAAGTAACCTCAAGAGATCCAAAGATAAACCAGAAAATAAGCGACATCACAAGCAAAGATGTGAATATGAAACAAAGAGCTGCAGATAGAAGCAGCCTGCAGAAAAGATTATCACAAACCTGTCATTTTGCATGAAACAAAATGAAAACTACAAACTTTACCAAAAAAACAAAAATATAAGTAGCTGTAAATAATGTTGATCACCTCTCCATTTTCTTGTTGCAAACGGCCGCAGTGAAACTGCTCAATGTCTGCATGGCAACTGTCAACAAACTTGTATATAAGCCGGTAGTCACTGAAAACCATTGTCCGCATTCGCTTCAGGAATGCAAGACAATTGGCATCTGTGACATTGTCGATGTACTCAACCAAACATGGGATTACCATTCCTCGACTGTTGGTCAATCGACTACATTCTTCATTCTACAAACAAAGCAAACATTTGATATAATCTACATTACTCACTACTCAAAATGTCAAGTCAAGTGATCTCCAACCTGTGCTCCATTGACAGCAACAATGAAAAGTCAAGTCAAGTCAAGTCATAATGTTAGGACAGACATTTGCAAGTGCAGTAACACAGTTTTCACAAGACAAATTTTTTGGTGATGCATGACTGAAAGAGAATACACTCCACAGAGTAGAAACCAAAATAGCAACATGTCAGTTCTTACAAAAAAAGCTCCTAGTTAAAACTTATCAACAAACAGCAATAACTCTGAATGAGGGAATGAACAAACCTGATGTAATGTTGAAGCACACACATCGGCCACAGCTGAGTCAAACCGCATGTCCAGCGTCAGGTTTCTCTTGTAGCTCCATATCAGCTAAAACACATCAACTTCAAGTTATTATATATATAAGCATGCAACTTTATACATAGCTTATTACTATTACAAAGCACTCGACAAGCTGTAATCATAAACCTGCTATAATGCAATATGACTTTATCAGTATCACAGCAAAATAAATTCCTGATGCTGGAAAATTGATATCACAATGAAGAAAAAATTACACTCATGCATATACATGATAATAACTTGTACATCGTGTCCCAAAATTAGCGGCCCCGATTCAAACATGCTTGTAGTTCATAGATTTCAATGAAATATCGTACACTGCACTGTCTTCACATTACTTATGATCACACCCATTATGATGTACACAACTACACACTTTACCATGTGTGCTCAGTGTAACGTCATCATGATGTTAGAGTTTGTTTACAGTAAGTTTACATTCAATGCGTTATTATTAACAAAGGGATCAAGCAGAAAATATATACCTTAGAATAAGAGCTTGCGTCAAGGCCAAAGGTGGCTATTTTGAACACAAACTGTAAAAACGAGTTCAGAATAGTTGTCTCGATGACTGCTTCAAATTTTGTAAAAATCTGTCAGGTATTAACGATTTTGCACTAACTCATCTGTAGGGGGCCACTAATTTTGAGACATGGTGTATGTTGATGATACATACATGCTGGCATGCATCACTGACTTCATCATCTCGCTGCAATGCACAACATTCAATGTCCAACAATATCATATGCACAGACATGTAAATTACATATACACGAGACAAAATTGTTCTTACCACCAACACAATGTCTGCTTTACAGTGACAAATCCTAAATTATATCTATAGTAAAACTTCAGTACATTAAAAGATATATATTAAATCAATCGCACAAGCACATAAAACGTACTGTACACAATGACTGTAATATACAATAATCTGTGTCTCGTAAAATACGATCATATTGTGGCATGTGGATGATAGTATATTCCGATTATTCACAAGTTAAAAATTATTGAACTCACCTGTTTTTCTTCAAGATAAATATAAGAGATTTAGCCTGTTATTAAACTAGGTAAGAAATGAAATAACTAATTAAATATTAGCAACAAGTTCATCAAGTAAACATACCAGATTATCACTCTGGAGACATTCGATGATAGCAAAGTTGTTTGTGAGTGAGCTGCATAACTTGTGAACATCCGCTGCACACTCCGGCTGTTCTCCAAGCTTCATTTTCTTCACTTGTTCATGGTGTGGCGCCTGAGTCTGAGCAAAATGTACATAAACAAGGTTTGGCTTAAATGTATGTTCTGTCCACTGATCCAATACTATGCCATCATTTTTCCTCACAATAAAAGTTACAGACTACGTAAGTCTGGCGTTACGCCACCACGTTGGTGTAAATTGTAAACGATCATGCAACACAGCCAACCACCTAAACCCGACTCGAAAAACAAAAGTACAACACAATACGATTAAACCTCCAACGCTTTCGCTTACATTCATATCAACAGCCTTCGGGGCGCCTGCAACTACACTCATTAAGAGTGCAACGTTAAATAAAACGTGAAACATATGTCTTTTTCGGTACGCCATTTCCTACAACGTAATCATAAACGTAAACAACATGTTATATATTCTTTGCTATATTGGAAGTGAATACTGTTCCGGCATCCGTTACATAATACTAAAAAGCAGACTTTGATCAGTCACTGTGCTAGAGCTATGGCTAGCCTGTTTGTAATAGCTTCATTACCATAATATACAGTTCCTTACAACTACTAACTTACTTATGTATCCTACATCCTTACTTTGAAATAATGTATTCTCAACATTATTGCTTAACATATCACCTTCCATATCACTAGCAAAAATGTTTTATTTTACACTATGTCCACGGCTTCATTATTTCACTTATCCTTTGTTAGACTGTATTTAAATTCTTTCATATAAATTACGCAACTACTCCGGAATTTTTTCAATATTATTTGACTTCAGATTGTACCAGCAATAAAAACCATATACAGAAAAAAATTAATTATACCATTTCATTAAAATGTAAAATTTATATACATACTTCAATGACAAAATTCTTAATTTTTTCTGGCAATCCACAGACAATGTGATTCGCCATTTGCATTTTCACCTTGTATGCCACAATGATCTGCAGCTACTAAACGCAAGCTACATGGACCTAGATAGTAACAACACTTTGTAACAATGTTACAAAGCTAGTATTTTGTACACAATGAATTCAGTAATGATTTATTGACATCACTTGCAAATAATACAGTGCATTCTTAAGTTCATTATTGTGGTGACATGATAAGAATCGATCATCAGATGATGAAGCCCATTCCAATAACGTATCACAATATCCAAAAGTTGCATCACTCATGAACACAGTACAGACATGTCACATAATATGGCAAATAAGTTGCACAAATAATGCAATCTACATCTTTTAATAAACTCATAACAAATAAACTATTATTAATTCATCAAATTGCAACAAATTAGTAAAAAAAAAGTAGGAATTTGACTTATAGAGTTCTATTGGTCGCACAGTTTCTGTCATAAAACTACAGATTTACAGGCATAACTTGTTCCAACATGCCAAGAAAATCACTATCTCAAACATCAATCATTCACAACTCTAGCCAAAAAACTTGCCTAAATTATTGCTAATTAAACTGCTGAAAAGTCAGATAATATTGCTAAGTGTGGCTTAAACATGTTATCACTTTCACTAGTAACCAGTAGTAAAGAAAACGGTACTATTAGCATAAGCTTGTGCCAGAAAAAATCAAAGCCAAGATCTCTAAGACACAAGAACACTATATCACAACCATAAATTACTGGAAACGAAAAGGACAAATCAATTACAGATGCACGATGTAATTTCAGTATGGCAAAAAGCAAACATAAACTTCAGGCAATACATCTCAAAGCACAGTTGCGAAGAGCTTGGAGTTCAATGGCCAAGGTGAACAAAGTGTAGTACCTTAGTTTTTACAACAGGCTATCAATTATTGGTCACAGCCAAACAGCCAATCAAGAAGTTGTGAAAACCATTAGCACCTCGCAATCACCGTGACAAGCAGTAATATGAGAAGCAGTCAGTTCATGAAGTTGACTTCACATAATACAAATTCACATGTAAACAAATTCATGACATGTACCAGATTAATAATGAAATACTAATAATAAAAATATTACTAGTGGGAGGAGTTATAATTATCTCCGCCAATGGAATGAAGTGAACATTGAAGGAGATTATGAGATTGGTCGTTCTGTCCGTGTGTCCGTCGTTCTGTGTACATGATGACTGGGCAGGAATGGTGGCGCCCTCCTGTGAAAACTTCTACATTGTGAAGGTGTGCACTCTCACGAGCCTTCTAGTTTCTAATAAAGTTCGACGGCCACTGACCACAAAGACTGAAGATCATATACCTATCTCTGTATTGCTTGATGGACTTTTAGACTCCCTCGGGAACTGATTACTGGGGATCTAAAAAAATAATAATAATAGCTACAATATGGGTGAGCAGTGTCTTATGTGCACCCACTTCATGATTTCTAATATTCTGGAATCAAAGTGACCTTAACGGTAATTAAGTAACTAACAGTAACAGTCATTACTAAGTTCATCGTGGCATTTAGCGGACATTACATACAAACATAGTAACATCACGAGATGGATATGTTCCCCATTGGTGCCGATGTCAGGACATGTGAAAGTCTTGAGGCAGATAGATTAGCCTGCATCTCTCGTAAAACACCTGCAAAAACAAAACTTCAATCTGTCATAACAATCGTCACAGAATATGAATACAGAGCAATGTATGAATTGAACACTGTATTGTCGTAGACAACCAAATGTTATATATTAGTACCAAAAACAGACATTTTCAATTCAGTTTCAAAACAGGCTAATAACTCCCTCTAGAGTTACTGCAGCCCAGGAGACAAAGCTGAAAAAAGCCCAGCTAACGCAAAGGGAAACGCACAACAGTGGTGCATGTTTGAAAGCCCAGTGCGAACAAAATCTAAGCTCACCGATCCCAGAGACAATGTTTCATTTACACTCGCCAGGGGGCTCGACCAATCTCGCTCAGCCGTATTGGCTAAAAATCGCAAATTTTTCCTACCCCGTCATTTAGTGCCCTCACTCGGGTGACCCCTTTTGAATTTAGGTAAAAGCTTTCAAATCCTGAAACTAGAGCAGCCGACGGTGAAGATTTGGTGATCCTAGCTTGTACCGTTTTTGATTGATCCACCTCTGTGATGGACAGACAGACAGAATTGCGATGCCTAAGACACGCTACACTGCAGTGGCTGCTGTCGCACGTAAAAACTACCGATAATTGTTGTTGCAGCACTGTCACCATAGGCCAAATGCACCAACAATCACTTTAACTACCAGTGACATAACACTGAAGCTTAACAATCAATGTCTGCAATACGATAATTATTGTTAACAAAATCATTCTAAGTCATTACTGCAATCTTTCCTACGAGACTGTACCGACAGTTGTCGAATGAAACGACTAACCAACATTTAAACAACTTAATAGCATGTTTTACACACTGAAAATTAAAAATTTGTGCTTCTAACACTATCAATATTGCTACGTCTTCTCATTAATTGAATGAAGTACTAAGAACCAGTCAACTTAGAAGTATTTGCTACGCTTGCGTTACATTAAATGAAAAACATGCGGGTAACGGGTTATGTTTACAAATTACCTTTAAGCTTCTATCGCGAACAATTTCTTCAACATTGAGTTCTGCTTGCATCATTCGTAGCTGAAAATTGTTCAAAACAAATAAACAACAAAGGCAAGGCCAGAATATAACCAAATATATTGAAAATACCATTTTCACAGTTCACTTAAAACTGCAGCTTGCTATATCTCCTATATTCACTGGTGATCAACTGTACCAAAATATTGTAAGCAGTGCAGAGATGAATAGGTTAGGTTTCAAATACATAAAGTCAAGAGTGGGAAATGGTATACAGCAAGTTATAACGTTGGCATAGTTAATTCAGCATGCCCAAACCATTCCAGTCTCCAGAGTTACCATATAGACGGCAGCAGAATATTTACATACAAGATGCCCTTTCCATCACATTGAATATGTTACAGTCTTTTTCAGAATTATTCTACGACAAATAAACTTCATAAGCATCAGTTATTAGGTATATTGTAATAATCTATCATATGTTACAGACTGGCAGATAACAACCTTGTTTCGTTCGCTACGCAGCTTCATTGTTATACTAGGATCATCAGCGCCATCTTCACGCTGTTTCCTAAGATTACTAACGATATCCGACACCTCTGTTATGCAGCTCTTTATCATCTTGCTTCGTTGACTGTGAACCTGCATCAACTACAGCAACACACACTTAGCACAATTAATCAACAAAAAAGACATTTTAAACCTATAGTATAGAAGCACATTATAACTGCATAACAGCATGTACTTAACCAACCATAACACAAGATACAACAATTCTATCTTCTACACTGTGTCCCCAAAAAACGTCCCACTTTGTCATTTCCCATATCTTCGCCAAACGTTAATCAATTTTCAAAATTCTTTCACTGGCACATACTGTGGACAATTGGCAATGAAGTTGTTGTTAAATATCCCACCACATTTTAAATGCATCGCTACACTACCATGTGAAACGTAAGTTTTCAAAAATCACTAAAATCACTATAATACATATGCAAAAAAAATCATCTTCTAAAACAATTTTCACAAATTTTGATACAAAAAATTAAATTTTATCAAGTTTTACATGCATTTCTGATGTCTGTAAATGAAAGCAGATGATATGCAGCGCCTCCGTAGCTCCACATATGGTGCTTTATAAATTTGGTTAGTATAGTATAGACTTATACTGTCGTAAATAATAATTTTTAATGCACTAACGATATATCGGTGATATAACGTGCCATTTAGCAGTGGAGATAAGGGTCTGATTACAAACTTGTACCGGTTCAATACTGGCAAAATTTTTGAAGACCAACTGTAACAGGGAAAGAGGGAGATTGTATATTAACAAAGATTTGGGAAACATGCAGCACTGACCAAAGGCATTAGACCGGCAAACTAAAGCATACACGTACTGAAAAGAACGTGGTCACTGTGGATGAAATGGTAGGCTTGCTAAACCACAAAGGCCACAAATAAACTTATTGTTCAATACCCCAGATATCCAAAGATGGATCTAACAAAGCGTAGCATCGTACAGATCATTCACTGAATTTTTCAATGACTTTTGGTCGAAAGCACATTTTGTTTACCAACACGCTTGCTATCTACTATTGCTAGTTTTTCTTGCATTTATAGTTCACAAAGTAGTGTAGCGACACAGTTAGTGTGTGGCGGGATATTTAATAATCACTATATTGTTAATTGTCTACAGAATGCATCAGTGAAAGAATTCTGAAAATCGGTTAATATTTGACAAAGATATAAACAATCACAAAGTGGGACGTTTTTTGGGGACACAGTGTATGTCCATTTTAACATTGTGTTCGTGGACTGTGCTAAAAGCATTAAATGCATCAAACATTTAAATCTCTCACTAACATCATCATTATAGTTTTTAACACACAACAGTGTGGCAAAATTCAATTCTTATGTTGTAGTGTCAACCACAGGCATGCTTTACCTGTATCTACTATAACATTTTCATCAAATAATGCATATAGTTGACATAGACCACTAAAAGAATTCACAAACTACTAATGATATATGATAAATTGATAATCATATAAATAAATAAAACAGAAAATTCACATCACGTGAAGTAAACCTCATCGCAAAACTGTTTGCACTGCTCTTCGGAGTTTTTCTTCTCCTTGAAAGACTCTGTGGGAAGACTGGTATTAAGTGCGTTAATAACTCTATCATCAATCAGCCGCAATCGTTTCAACACATCCTGTAAACGCAACTGATCTTTTGTACTCGTGTGAAACACTTTTGCTATGACAGTAAGCACATGGCAAAGTAGGGTATGGGTAAAAAGCGTAAAACAAAATTGCAAACGGGTAAAAAACGTAAAACAAAAAATGTAAAAAACGTATTAAAAAGCACATCTTTATAGGCTCGTAGCTAACGATTTGAGTATGCTAGGGCGTATGATGAATTTTTCAATTGTCAAGGCTGTTCACTGTCTATCAAAGAACTCACCAGAGAATGGAAAGTGGTTTATTTTACTACTTCACTTAATTTTACGTAAAGCATTTTATACCCTGCTTCCCTGCTTGCAGTAGGTACACACTACGTAGCAGAAAAGTAGCTGTCACACAAAAAGCTTGTTTACTTCTTCACATGTGCAAAAACAGTAGGCCTAGGCCTGTAGTACAACAATTAGAGCACGGAAGTGTCATGACGTCATCAAATTCGCCGCCATCATCCTTTCCATCACCTTTACTCTTCATCGTCGTTGTCTCTGTCATCTTCTTTCGTCGCTTATGCAGTTGCAGTTCATTATCGTTGTTTAAAAGCGTCGATCATCTTTGCCATTGTATCCGTTGGCGTTTTCACTGCCATCGTCTTCATCGTTGTCTTCATAAGTGACTAAATCAGTAAAACGTGGTCGTCTTTGCCATTCGTGTTATCTGCTAAAAAGCGCAAAACGCAAAAAACAACGAGTAAAAAGCATACATTTTATGTCGATTTTTTACGCTTTTTAGCCATTGCAGATATTACGTTTTACGCTTTTTACCAATAGCTGGCAAAGTACTAGCTCACTAACTTCAATAGTAATGCTTAAATTTCAAACAAATCATGCAAACAGATATCGAAATGCAAAGACTGGCATATAAAAACTTACAAAGGGATAAGAGAATAACTGTTAAATCAAAAACACACATGACAAATTGTACATAACGTTTTCAGGCACCCCCATATCTCAATGCCTCAATGCTTGTCCCGTCCGCTCACGTGTCCAATCATCCACAGACTGTACTATTCTTATCTGAACAGCAGTAAACATGCTCACCGACTAACAGGTTCCACTGCAACAATACTAAAGGGTAACTAGAACTTTCGTACCCAAGAACTTTCGTTCTTTTGTTTCCAAGAACGAAAGTTCCATAGGTAGAACTTTCGTTCCTGGGAATTTTCATTCTCAACCATCAAAATTAGCATGGAACTTTCGTTCCCTAACATTGATTATTAAGCCTATACTGTACACAGTTTTTGACGCGCTATGCTGTAAGCATCAATGGTACCATATTGTTGTCTGTCTCACATCCGTCTGTTCGTATGTATTGTGGATAAGCATTGGGTCATTGTCGAGCTCGGTGGCCAAGTGGTTAGAGTGTTGGACTCAGGTCAACTTCACCAGAGCGAGAGGTCCTGGGTTCGATTCCTGGACGGACCCCTCAAAAATTGCCAGGCCTCAGGAC
>Ga0056128_1005691_pt1 | contig 15690 bp, 13 predicted proteins | sample WorMetLIZISLAND2_FD_71113 | JGI IMG/M metagenome (GOLD analysis project Ga0056128, IMG submission 71113) | Marine gutless worms symbiont microbial communities from Max Planck institute for Marine Microbiology, Germany - Olavius geniculatus... ...
GGGCACTAAAGTAGAAAAAGTCAAATTTTCTGAAAATTTTCCTGCGGTGGATATTTTGCTGAGCTATCATAACATTTAGCATTTGCGTCAATTGACGCTCTCGGCTGTTCTAGTGTTAATATTCGCTGTGACGTCGGACAGTAACATGGCAAGCAGGCCGAGCCGTACAGTAAGGCTCTACAAAGACACTGATAGTTTCCTGACAGCTTTCAAATTTAAAACAATGCCCATATACAATAAAAAAATAAAAATCAGTAATTTTGTCCAAATTTCGTAGCTTTAATTTCGTAAACATTTTCGCGACGATAAAAATTATTAGAACTAAAGTTGTGACAGAGAACGTCTCGTGCCACAAAGACAATCAGTAGTTCGGTTTTACCAGCTGAGTGTAGTTTAATTGGCTTATTTTGTAATGGTCGCATTTCGTGTACTTTTTTACTGGTCATGCAACTGTCAAAAGACAAACGCTGCAGTTTATAGTGACAATATAAATTGCCTGTAAATGCTATACGCGTTTATAGGTACTGCTGCATGATCCCAAGGATCAACCACTGATGCTTCAACGGGCCTTTAAAGTTTCGCCAGGTTTCGTGACTCAGGTTTCGGTATCGCCAACTTACGTAAGTAATATTTATCTGTCCCATTGCTAATTGCTGTTGGAGACAAAACAGACGGATTTTGAGTCGTTAAATTTAGCGGAAGTTGGTAGTATTCATGACGACGCCAGCAGACAACGTGGGTGCTAGTGTTGGGCCAATTTAAATTATTATTGTGGTTTGTCAAAAATGTGATTTCCGCCACAGTAGTAGTAGTAGTAGTAGTAGTAGTAGTAGTAATCGTAGTAGTAGAAATAGGGGTAGGATAGTGGTAGTGTAGGCGTAGGGTTATGGTAGCAATAGAGGTAAGGTAAGTTATGGTAGGGTAGAGTATGGTTATAGTAAAGTAAGGGGTACTTATAATCGAAGTAGAAATAAGAGTAGCAGTAGTTGTGGTAGTAGTTGTAGTAAGTAAGTAAGTAAGTAAGTAAAGTGTAAATTTATATAGCGCATACTCAAAAAAATCTCTAATGCGCTTAATACATTTTGTCATCAATATTTCGCAAAAAAATAGTAGTGGTTATTTTACTGCCATATTTTATTCAGCTCCAGATTATTTCCAACGGCAATAAAACTGCAAATATTTTTGTAAAAAAACTGTTCAGTTTTTATACAGTGTAAGGGTGACATCGTGGCTGTAGATATAAAACAGCACAAATCACAATTTAATCATTTAAACATCACCATTGCACAATGTCAGAAAAACTTTGCTGACTGTGTACTGGTAAAGTTTGAATTTTTAAATTGTGATTTGTGCCGTTTTATATCCACAACTACGATGTTACCATTACACTGTATATAAACTGAAGAGTTTGTACATAAATATACTTCGCAGGTTGTCCTTACAACACTCACACTATAGTGTGAGGTGTGATTCACATGTAACATGTGCTAACAGGTGATAGAACTGCCAAGTCCGTACGGTGACTGTGAGCCGTCGGATAACTACACGCAGTCAGTTTGTCTGGCTGAGTGTGAGGCAAACTACGTCATCAACAACTGCAGCTGTAAAGACATCTATATGCCGGGTTACATTCTTTTCTGACACGTTATAGTATACTAACATCACACTTTATTAACTACAAAATCCATAGTAATTTGGCAAAGACACAATCGTCAACTCTTTGTTTGTATTTGATAGGTGACAGCATAGGACTGACGATTTGGTTACAACGTGTTTTAGCTAAAAGCATGCACTGTATCTTCTCTTTATGGTCACGCACGGCATTAAACAAAATGTTTTCATATTTGGGCAACTAACAAAATGACGCTTTTGTAACTTATTTATGGAACGACCTTTACAGTAGCAACAAGTAATTTGAGCAAAGCTCATGAAACGCGCGACAGTCTTAGCAGTTCTTGTTCGCACATTGTCTAGGTCTATCTATCTTTAGCCATTTTGTCGCAATTTACTCTTTAAATGTGCGCTGCAGCCAACAATTTAAAAAAAAAACGCCAAAACCTCCACTTTTTTGAAGTTCAAGGTCGTTTAAAGTCGTTTAAAGTCATCGATGTTAATAAAAGTAAAAAACCGTGACAGGTGCTTGTCTGTAACATGTCTGCAACATGTCTGAACCTATCTGCAACTGTTTTACACTAGTCGAGCCAATAGCAGCAAAATACCGTTTTTAGGGGGTACCCTTCTTTGACGCCCTTGTTTGAGAGGAACCCCCTCACCCGGGAGCACAAAATAATTTTGTCACAAAAACTACTGTCCTTGTGGTAGCCCACAATGTAGTTTTCGTAATTCTAGCTTGCACCATTTTTATACAGATCAATAGTGTGACGGACGGACAGACAGACACACAAACGGACGGACAGACACCTGGACGATGGCTAAGACGCGCGAACCATTACATGCTGTCGCGCGTAAAAACGTTGAACGATGACACAGTTTATTCCAATCTAATTTAAAGGTGCATAAGCGTTACAGATGACGGACACACAGATAGACAAACCACGCTATACGGTGAGAATGGGCGGAATCGCTAATAACGTTTGCAACAGCGATTCCGCCCAAAAATCTGTAACAAAAACTACACTGTGTCCCAAAAAACGTCCCACTCTGTAACTGTCCATATCTTCGCCAAATACTAACCGACTTTGAAATTTTTTTTCTCTCGTGCATTTAGCGGACAATTAGCAATAATGTGATTATTGAATATCCAGCCGCACAACACGTTAACTGTGTCGTTACATTACCTTGTGAAATATAAATGCAAGAAAAATTAACAATCATAGACAGCAAGCGTGTTGGTAAACAAAATACACTTCCAACCAAAAATACAGCGAATAATATGTACGATGCTACAGTTTGTGAGATCCGTTTTTTTGGATATCTGGTGTATTGAACGATAGGCCTATGTTTGTTTGTGGCCTTTGTGGTTTAGCAAGCCTACCATCTCATTCACAGTAAGCCTATATCACGTTCTTTTCAGTACGTGTATGCTTCAGTCTGCTGGTTTCATGCCTTTGGTCAGTGCTGCATGTTTTTCAAATCTCTGTTAATAGCATTGTCATTCTTTCCCTGTTGCAGTTTATCTTCAAAAATTTTGCCAGTATTCTCCAAAAACTGTATATTTTTGCACCAGTACAAGTTTCTTATCGGAGCCTTGTCTCCACTGATAAATGGCACATTATATCACCGGTATGTCGTCAGTGCATTAAAAATTATTCTTCACGACAATATTATCTGCTTTTGTATACAAGCATCAGAAATGTATGAATCACTAAACATAATTTAATTTTTGTATAAAAATTAGTAAAAATTGTGTCAAAAGATGATTTTTTGCATATGTATTTTAGTGATTTTAGTGATTTTGGAAAATTTTTGTTTCACATGGTAGTGCAGCGACACAGTTAAAGTGTGGTGAGATATTTAACAATTACTTTATTGTTTATTATCCCCAGTATGTGACAGTGAAAACGTTTAAAAAATCGGTTAATATTTGACGAAGATATGGAAAATGACAAAGTGCGACGTTTTTTGGAACACGGTGTATGCTGTATTAAGCCGACATCGCGAAATGATGTGTGGCCAGGAAACGCATCAGTCTGTGATCCAAAACAGTTCTACGAATGTCTGAAACCGACGCAGATCGAGTACGTGAGAAACGACGAGCAGACGAAGTGTAATTGTCCACGTCAGTGTTGTCGACTGACCTATGACTATACCGTTAGCCAGGCAGAGTTCTCCGATTTCTTCATTCAGTTCGCCAAGGACTTCTATCAAATGAATCAATCGACCGATGCGATAAAATACGACTACTGTCTTCTTGAGGTGATATGACATTTTATGGAACACATCGTCGGCTTATTGGCAAAGGTGCATAAGTACGTTTTTAATAGTTTTGGGAAATCGAAGTTTAAAGTTTGGCGCATGTTTTCATAAACAATATTTCTCTGTGCTGCACTTCGTAGTCAAATTCTTTAATGAAAGTTAACCGACGGGCAAGCTGAGGCATCGGATTCGGCAGCCAAGACAAGGCCGCATGATCTTTCTGGATGACTATATGCTTGCCATGCAAATACTGTCGATACTGCTTTAATCCGTATACGACAGCTAGCATTTCTTTCCGGGTTGTTTCATACTTGAGCTCTGGCGGCTTTAGAGTCCTCGAGGCATAGGCAATGACTCGTTCGTCATCGTTAGCTGTCTTCTCGCTTAATACGGCTCCAAGTCCACAGTCAGAGGCATCCGTATCGAGTATATACTAACCGATGTCTGTTGGCAAAGCGAGCACCGGCTTGGTCATTAGTCGTTCTTTTAGCACGTCGAATGCCTGCCTGCGTTTATCCGCCCATTCGAACGGTGTATTCTTTTTTATTACTTCGTACAGCGGTGCTGCGATGACGGAGAAGTCCTTGATAAAGCGCCGGTAATAGCCACAAATTCTAAGAAATGTGTCACGTTTTTGCATTTAGGCCAGGTACGGATCGCTTCGACTTTCTCCGGTTGCATCAATATTCCTGACCCGGACACTTATGTGTCTAAAAAGTTCCATATGCCTTTCCCATAAAGAGTACTTCGATGGCTTCAGCTTCAAGTTGGCCTGACGGATTCGTTGAAATACTTCATTTAAACGGTGAATGTGCTCTTTAAATGTCCGGTTAAATATAATTGTGTCGTCCAGGTTGACCAAACTAATGACGTATGACAGTCCGGCTAATACACAGTCCATTAGCCTATGAAATACTGACGGTGTACAAGTCATTCTGAATGGCATGACTGTGTAGCGGTAGCATCCTCACCGGGTCACGAAAGCTGATTTGTCTCTGTCCTGTTCTGCTATGGGTATGTTGTAGTATCCGGACCGAATGTTTAACGTAGTAAATTACGATGATCCGGATAAAGCGCTCAAGCAGTTGTCGATGTGCGGCAACGGGTGACCGTCCTTGCAGGTAATAGCATTAATCCGTCGATAATCAACGCAAAAGCGGTGTCATCCGTCATTCTTTTTCACCAAGACAACATTCGAGGCCCAGGGACTGGCATCAATGATATGATGCTTTCGCATTTCTTCAACATGGCGGTCAATTGCCTCCAAATGCTGGAACGCATGTCTTTGCAATGGTTGTCGGATCGGCCCGTGGTCGCCGGTGTCAATGTGGTATTCTACAAGCAGTGTTTTTCCGATGTCATATTTACGCTTCATGCCTACGGATTAAATATTTAACACAGCTAAGCTGTGATCCGGCCAATTCATCCGGCAATTTTTTTATCAGCTCGGCTACCACGTCTTTTTCATTAGGTTTCTTAACGGGTGTTGCTGATCCGTTGCGGGCTTCTTTTTTGGCCGGTGTTACGTTTATCACCTTGACGGGTGATACTGTTCCAAGGACGGTGTCTTTTTTGATAATCTGTTCCGGGCTATCTGCATTGAGTACATTCACTTTTAGATTTGTATGACGAACTGGCAACAGGCTTCTTGCACTCCAGACGCGGGATAGGTTTGGTATCTTTACCGTTTCGTTTATTCTCATATCCGGCACGACCCTTGCTCTTCGCCAAGTCATCCTTGCATTAACCGCCGTCTTTTGCCGTAGCGAAACACTGTGTCTTCGTCTGCGTAGATCCGGTTGCAATTCATCTTGTTGTGAGTGCTCAATGAAATCCAGTCACCATCTCTTATCTTGATCCGTCGTTTTCCAGAGTCCCATACATTGCCTGTTTTCGATAACCAGTCGATTCCTAGGATTGATGTACGGTGACACGTAGAGCGTCGTGACCATTTTATTAATATTGCAATTTAAGCGGATCCGCACGATCAACAGTTTTTTTATTGTTGCATGCTGCAATGGTCTGTAGCTCGCATGGTTCAACCTCCTATTTATATCTCCTTGCAACCTGCCGGTTCACGAGCGTCACGTTACTGCCGGTATTAAGTAAAGCATAGATCCGGTATTTCTTATATTTGACGGTGATGAATGCTCGGCTTTTTTTAGCATGTATCGGTTTGCTTGCCAATGAGTCGTTAGTTTTTTGTTTGCTGCCGGATCCAGGGTTTGGACATTTTTTATGTTCCCAGTTAATTTACATTCGTACCATATTACGGTGTCTTTCCAGTTTGGGCGATTTATATTTGGCGACGTAGCCGTCGCATAACTCGGTTTTACTGCTGTATCCGGCATCAGCTGTGGTGACGCTGCCGGTGCACTTGACTGCTGCTGCATCTGAGTCTCTAATTCGTCAACCCTTTTTCGCAGTTGATCTGCCAAGTCTTTCCCGGCTTCCCTGACACGTTTCTCTGCCGGTGTACGGTTCTGCCTTTTAACGTCCTTGGTCCATACTTCAAGCTGTAACGCGATCTGTAGCGCGTCATCCAGTTTCTCCAGTGCATGTTTGCGCACCTTTAATGCAAATCCGGATTAACAAGTGCGTCGATGAAGTAATCACAGGCAATGCTTGTTCTGTGGTGTTGGCCCATTGCTGGAAAGTCTAAAGCAATTAACCGTCGAATGTCGGAATGAAGGCTACGGAGTATTTCGCCGGGTTTAGGTCTTTTATTCCGTACTTCGATCGGTATTTGTCAGCCATGTTTGCACCAACGAATTGGTCCTTCAAAATGCCGGTTAACTTCTCCAATGAATTCGTCACTTCTGATCCGTAGTCTCACAAGACCTGTCCGGCTCTTTTCTCCAGTGCTCCTCGGAGATATGCAAGCGGCTCTGTACGGTTTCATTTATTGTATCCGGCGTAGTTTTTGAACAGTGCCCAGAAGGTCTCAAACGGTGTTGATCCGTCGTACTTTGGTGGCTTTTGTATGTGACGGGGCTTCGTCGTTCAAACGTCTCCGTCGTCACTATCTGAATCCGTTGATTTTCTTGACGGTGTCTTTTTATGTGTTTTGGTCAATTGACAAGTGGCCGGCATCGGTGCTTTATGATCCGTTGTCTTTCGGTTGTCGTCACGTCAGACAAGCTATCACTAAGAAGCAGACGGGTAGACCTCGTATTGATCCGTACACATTTGCTTTGACCGCTTAAAGTGCTACGGTGAGTATTGATCCGGTAGTCCTTGTTTGGATGCGGAGTTCACGGTATTTTTCACCGTCGTCACCGTCGCTGTATTTGGTTCATCACAGCTATCGCCGCTGTCTTTACTTTCCATGGCCGTGCGGTATGTTGCCGGTGTCAGTGTCTTATCCAGATCCGTCTGGCAGTCCACATTCTTCTTACTAGCCTCTTGCTCCACGTTGAGGTCGCCATTGTAACGTAAACCTGCTTTCTCGATTCGTACTGGGACTGCATTCCGATTTGTACTATCTTCAAATAGTGACTGAGACTGAGACTGACGGGTGACTATGCCGGGGCATACCGCTGCCGGTGCTACTATGAAATCCGTAGTTTGACGGCTGCTATCTGTAACTACTGCAGGGTTCGAAGGTTCGTCGACGGTATGTCGAGCTTCGAGCGAAGCGGAGGGTTTCGATGCTGATCCGTCATTTACTATTGCTGCAACTGATTCGTCATATTTAGCCGTTGGTTCACTGCCTGCCTGATGACTTTCTGCGCTTCCCATACTGACGGGTATCTGTATCTGGCTACCAGTTTTTTAGCGATCCGTCAACCTTTCCGGTACGGTGCTACGGGTGCCGTTACTCAACGGATGCATCCTCTCAGTCCAAGGGAAATCCGTCAATTTGTCTGGACTTACGTGAGTGTTTATTAGATGCGAGATACGGGTCCAGCGATCCGTAGAGCTCGACTGGTTTAAAGGTACGCAGCTTCCGAATGATCCGGCAGTGCTCTCCGGATACGTGATCCGTACATAGCTTTCGGGTCAATCGCTGGTGCTTCCCTTTTCTACCAGCTTGTTTTGATCTGAGTTGTGTTGGGTACGAGAGTTGGAGTGACAAGTGACGGTGGATCTACGAGACGGTGCTTTTGTGTGCACCAACCGGGCCTAGCGCGCACGCACTGCGCCTGCTTGCCACGTACCATGCTGCCACGTACGATTACGTCACGCTATTGCACCGTAGCATGTTAGTGCACCGTTGCCCATCATTGATCCGTAGACTTTATCCGTAAATGTCATCCGTACGGCTTTTTGGCTACAAGTATTGAAGTAAATTTGCATAATTTTTAACTAAATGTAACGTCGCTATTTCTGGCCGATAATAGACTCCGCGAAAATACAATCAGCACTGACAAACAATAATAGTAGGCCTCCAAGACGGCAGATGATATGCCATTTCAAATTTTCTCACACAAAGCAGCAGCTCTGACACCGGTTAAGATACATGTGCGAAATTTACTAAGAAATAAACAACAAGTACGCATTACCAAATTTGTTATATGAAGTTAATAGGAGTTAAAAGCTTTTGCATATAAAGATAAACGTAAGGTCAGTATGAGATGAGCAAAGCGTGTTCGTATTGTTTGTCGAAGGTGTTTTACTCGGAGCTGAAGTACACGTACATCGAGTCTGAAGCGGCGTACACGGTTCTGGCTCTGTTGTGTGATATCGGCGGAGCGCTCGGCCTGATACTGGGCTCTACGCTGCTAACGTTTTGTGAATTCACCGACTTTCTTATTATCATGGCTGCTACTTGGATCAAAGTTCATGCATCCACAGTCCTCAGACGTTAGATGAAGCACCTGCTTGACATCATGTCATTGTTACGTTAACTTTATTATCTGTCCCATTGCTATAGCATAGCATGGGACAGATTATAAAATCACTTATGTCACACTGTCATTCTGTCAGTCTGTCTGTAAACACTCCTACAGCGGCAATTTCGTTTCGATTGTGATGAAATTTTGCACAGTGATTCGGGGCCCGAAAAGTAAGATCGAGTTTGTTTGGGATAAAAATCCGACAACCTTACCCCAATTTTTAAAAAATGCATTTTGGCCTATAGGAATTTTACACAGTTATGGAGATATGGCGCCTTAAAGATAATGGTGTCACGACCTTGATCTTTTGGGGTCACGTGACGGCATCGGTCACATGACCAGTCGACATGCGGTGGGCGACTTCCTATGGGTGGTCAATAGTGACCATGCGTCTATCTCCACCGTTATGGAGATATGGCGCCTCAAAAGTTGGACAAACCCACGCACGGACGCTCACGTGATTTTATACTCTGTCCAATGCTATGCATTGTATTGGACAGACAATAATTATTTTTTGAGTAGCCAAGGCCTAAATGGCAAATGCTACAGGCTCACAGCGACAGCGTGTCGTAAACTCGTCTTAGATATTTAGCAGTCTGTGATATTCGGACAGCTTTGTTACAGTTGTGTTTTTGTCATCTTTTGTTGTTTCTTTTCATTATTGTTTGCTTGGCTTAACGCTAAGTTTCTATGGTTTTCTTTGATGAATGCTTACGAGGTTAGCATAATTTTGTTGTGTAATGGCTTTAACTGTAATCTATTGTGACTTTTTTGACGCTATTGCTCTGTTACAGTGGACAATAAACCGCCGGTCCGTGTAAATACCTGAAAGACGGCGAAACACGGCTAAAGACGGCGAAAGACAGCGAAAGGCAGCGAAAGACGCCGAAAGACGCCGAAAGACGCCAAAAAATAATATTTAGTAAAATTTAGCTACGTAAGTCTACTAAAAACTCAAAATACCGTAAAACTAGCTGCTGGACGAAAGTTGAACCCATAGACAGCACGTCAGAATCCCAGACTGTATTCTTGGAAATCGCGATGGAGATTACTGCACGTAAAGTGCAAAGTCTGTTTCAAGGCGGTCACGGCGCGCCAGCACGCCCTCGAATGCGACAGCTGTCAACGTTGGGTACACCGACTATGCGGCACTGGCATCACCTACACCCAGTAGGCCTACCGCGGCATCATAAACAACGCGCGTCACGCTGAAACCATTCCGTGTAAGTGCTAGGTCTGTACAGCTTTCGTCGTCTTTCGCCGTTACGCCTAGCGCCTTTCGCCGTCTTTAGAATCAGGCTTGCCGTAGATATGAAATTTCCCATCCATATCTATATCCACAGATTTTCCGTGGATATCCATAGATATATCCATATCCACAGACGTTTATCCCGCGTACCTGTAGCCCCGAATTTTTGCAAAATACAGCAGTGCAAAAGCGTCTAGGAGAGAAGGGGAAAGGAGAAGGGGAAGAGGGAGCAAAAGGAGAAGGAGAAAGGAAAGGTAAAAAAGGGAAAGGGAAGGTGGAAGGAAGATAGCTTAAGAAATGTTGGACGCACGGACGCACGAACGGACGGACACTCAGGTGATTTTATACTCTGTCCAATGTTATGCATTGCATTGGACAGACAAAAAATAAAGAACTGCAGTTAAACATAAGGCCTTCCGGGGACTACCGTTCCCGCGGCCTAAAAACCGCAGAAAGTTTGGTCTGAAGTCTTCTGTGAGTCTATGATCTATAGGGTGGCTTTAAAACGGGGCTACTTTGTTTTCAGCTTTGGAAATCTTGATCAGATCAGCATTAAATGTGGCACAAATCAACGTTATTTTATTTTTAACATAATTTTGTAATTATTTAAATCAATCTTGAAAGACAAAGTGCTGCCATTTAGCGAGCGACAATACTAACCAGCGCCACTGAAGTCTTTTCCAGCGCCACTGAAGTCTTTTTAGCACATACTGGCGCTTTACAAGTCAGATTATTATTATTATTATTATTAGAACACTGGCGTGGTTGGCATAGCAAAACTGCGCCAAACTGCGGCTTAAAACACGTTTCATATAAAAAAATAAAAACGCGTTACTTTTTCATGCTCCACGTTGTATAAAACTTAAATCGCAATGCATAGAAACACGAGTAGTTTAATGTTTTGCATACTAGGTAGGAAGTAGGAAGAAGTCATAGGAAGTAGCTTTCGTTAGTTGACCGCCGCTATAAGGGTAATCTTAAGTGAAATTATGCTAATTACGATTTGTAAATAGGTTGTGAAAGAACTAATTAGTCCTGGCTCGTTTGACATTAGTTGACAAAATGTAGGCCTACCGCTTGACTGTAGGGGTTTCCTTAGTCTAATGAAGTTAGTCAGTCCGAAATCTCTGAAGAAAGGGACAGAGTGACTAGCCTATTGGCAACATACTACAGAACTAAATATCGTACGAGCGTAAATGTGGAGCGTAAATGTGGAGATCTGCACGGACCGATTGGCGATGAAATGTTATAAGCAATGGACAAAGTGTTCTAAGATGTAGGCCTATTTTGAGACTACGTTAAAACATAAATGGTCAACATAAATTACTTAGGCAAACAGTATTTTGAACACCACTACAAACAGACTCTCTGACAAAAATAAACTGAAAAACAATATCGCCATTTCGTTATTGACGCAAAATTGGCGAATTTATAGCTAACCTTTAGACTACATGTACATTGTGCACAGATCGGCTATACCATTTGTTCTCATTTAAATAGATTTCAGCAACTATGATGGCGTGATGTTGACAATGGCATCATTCTGGTAAATGGGTTTGATCGACTAAACAGCGCAATAGGCCGTTATAATATCTGACTGCGTTTTCGCATTTAGCGCCATTGATCGCAATGAAAACTTACTGCAATGAACGCACATATTATTGACATTTTACGGTAGCTCGAATTGTTTACCATGCTGATCCCGCCGTATCATTGCTTTATTTTATACGGATATACAACCAATTTAACCAGAAATCTGCGTCGGCAAAATGTGCATGTAGATCAACGCTTCACTGGTTGATTGTTGAACGTTTTAAAGCTGAAACGCGGTCATTGACAAATTTGTGTCGGTGTTCTGAGACAGTCGATAGAAAAATGTTGAGAAAAAATGGTCAGTCGCGTTCGGTTTCCGATAGCAATTTCACCAGAGAAGTACTAACTCCTAGAGAAGTGTGGGGGTAAACCCATCACAGAAAGACGGTCGACAACGAAATAAAGTAAAATGACTGCAATGTTAAGCGAAATCCAGTCAGAACTGGCGCCGAAATCCGTAGATAGAGTTGACAAGCAGATAAAGAACACTCAGGGCAAACGATCAGTGTGGCTGTCGAGAACAAAACAGTTTTGCTACGAGGCGTCAGTGGTGGGACTTCGGTACGTCGTTAACGCATCAGCATCACTCTTGCGTCGCTCAGTCTGGGTCCTGCTGCTGATTGCTGGAGCTGCTTTCACCACGTTCCAGATACAGGACCGCATCCGATACTTCCTCGCACGACCGGTCAGTGTCAACTTGCGCATACAGCACGCCGAAGAAATGCGATTTCCGACAGTCACCATCTGCAACGAAAACCGCTTCACTTACTCCTCAGCTGCGTATCTCGGTAAATAAAATTATACATGTACGTATATCAGACTTTGCTTAACAAATATTTCGGTAGCAAACACACACACACACACACACACAGACAAGCAAATAAATCACACAAGTCCAACAAACAGAAAACAGTAAGAGCAAAACAACGTGCTTAATAACATTTTTCAACTGTAGTCCGTTGTTCTTAAAAATACGCTGATACTTTTCTCACGGAGACGGATGAAAAGAATATATATACAGCCGAAAAATAATAGCGTCATTGACTTTATGGCAAAGCAGCGTTTTTACGCGCGAAAGGAGCTACTGCTTTCAGCGCGTCTTAGCCATCGCAATTCTGTCCGTTTGTATGTCTGTCTGTTTGTCTGTCCGTCCGTCTGTCCGTCTGTCACACGGGCGGATCAGTCAAAAACGGTGCAAGCTAGGATCACCAAATCTTCACCGCCGGCTGCCTGAGAGCTCTAGTTTTAGAAACCGTAAAGCTTTTCTATAAATTCGAAAGGGGTCACCCCGAACGATGGCGCTAAATGACAGGGGAGTGGACAAAATTTGCGATTTTTGGCCAGTAAGTCGCTGTATCTCAGTAACGGTGCGAGATAGGGCTTAGGTTGCTATTAATCACTAATAAGAAGTCGTACACTGGCTCTCGATTGGCGCCAAATTCAATAACCTTGAATGACCTTGAACGCAAAAATAGGAGGTTTATAAATTTTTTGTACAATTTCGGGCTGCGACACAAGTCTATATCATTCACTAGGTGGCGCCACGCTACTATCGTTATGCGATACAGATAGAAAATATGGTATTTGTATATTAACTCAGCGTGAACACCCCAATTTTCAGCTAAACTACTGAACCAGAACTGCTAGAGGCTTTCGCGCGTCTCGTAAGCATTAGCTCAAATTTCTTGTTACTACAGGCGTGGTAGACATGGTCATGAAGATGTATCCACCAATCCCAATCCCTGGCTTTGCACCGAACTTCACCGGCTACGAGTTCGACAGGCTCGACCTTAACTGGAACGAAATCTACAAGTTCATGGCTCAGTCGACAAATAACACTGTGTTTTCGGTAAGTGTTAAGGCTAATCTTTACGAACTAGAAACGGTAATAAATAAATAAATGATTGACTATATTTAATAGTTTAAGTTAACTACACTGTGTTTAGAAAAAAGGCCCACTCACGTTTTGCTTTATATTTCTGTAAAAAATGTCCGAATTTATACAAATTAAAAAAAATGTGTTATGATAAATTAGGTGTATAAATTACCTTCGACGTCGAAGGTAACTAATTTATTCGTTGCCACCGCTGAATTAATTCTGACGTGATGCGTACTAATTGTAAATATCGTAATTTACTGTTGAAGGTGAACAGCTTGCTATGTTCGCGCCAGTTAATGACATCGATTTAAATATTTTTGAACACGCCAGTTTCAGAGCATGCTAGATGATTAGAAATGTTGACTGAATCCCAAAATATGCCAATCCGAGTTAAAAATCAAATGATTTTTTTATCCGCAACTTACTGTAAATTTAATTTGCTGTTTGATGTGAGTGTTGTGGGAAACTGATTGCAGTGTGAGTTTGACGCAGAAACTTGCCTACTGAACTTCGAGAAATATCACGATGTCATACCAACAAATATGGGTTTCTGCATTTCGTTCAACACTGGTAAGTCAAGCAAGTCTAGCAAAATAGTATGACATTAATTGTAATAAAACTTTGCTGTAATAAACGCAGCGTGAATGAAATATTTAATGTACATTAACGTTCCTATCGCAAATAGCAAAGTTTTGGCAACTTACAGACAATCACGTATTTAGAAAACTGTATAAAACTAAATACTAAAATACACAGCTATGTTAACCAAAATGTAAAAACGTACAGCAAAGAAGCAAGCAAGCTACTAAGTAATAATAAAAAAAGTTTTTAATTACCAAAATTTTTGTAGGGACAAAACGTGTTGATATTTTTATAACACTGTGTAAGAAAGTGTTCTTACAGTGTTGAGTGTTAATCATCGTCATAAGTCATGGGCTCAGAGCCCGATAACGTCCGACGCCTGCTTCACAATCTTCTGCCTGTTGCTTTGGTTCTGTGCTGAGTGTTTCAGTTTCTGCAGATTTAGTTCGTCCGCACCACTCCACAACATCGTTTGTTCACTCTCTGTGTGGACGCCCCCCTTACTGTATTTTTGCCGTTATTTTCCCGTACAGGAATGTCTTTAAATTTCTGCCATTGGACTTCAGCATATATTATGTCCAAAAGACGTAGGCCCTTAACTTTCTTTCGGTCACCGTTTGCAACAGATTGTGTTTGTCACTATTTTTTTCTACAGGTTTTTTTGTTCGTCATATTCTGTATCTGGCTGATTCCGAGAAGCTTTCTGTAGCATTTTCTCTTAAATGCCAATATATTTCCTCTAGTATCAGTTGTTAGGACTAATGCTTTGCAGGCATATTTATAACATGCTGCTGAATGCACGATGTTGTAGTGCTGTGTATATCTATAAAAAAATAATAACCGCAAAGGCACAAACGACGACAATGAAGTTAATACTCACTGCAAACACACGAAGCTTTATTCACCATAAAACATGGTAGACACAAATAATAAAGACAAATAAAAAAACAACTTAAGAAAACTTACGACGGGCGTTAAAAAGTTTTGCAAGTCGATATGTTAGACTAAAAAACTTTTCAAAATTTATACACCAATAAAACGCATGTTTCTTCTGAACACGTTTGAGTCTAAAGCGGATATGACGTCATTGTAATGTATGACGTTATAGAGCTTTAAACAGGAACGATTTGGAGTGCTAGCACAATCAGCGTAAAATTGGGATCGCTGTTGCGTGATCTTTCTTTAGTCTACCGTCGGATTTTCGAACCCGAGTCTCTGGAGCATGTAATTTTATGAGAGCCCTAACAAGTACGTCTGTGATTTTTTTATTTGCGATTATAAATATTTAATAGCCAAAATCTGTACCAGCCGTGAAAAGCTATATATACAAGGAAAATTAGACAAAGTTTACAGCTCGATAGGCCCCCGTATATTAAACTAACATGCTTTTTAAAAATTTATACACCAGTAAAAGTTATATTTCTCTCATACTCATATGAGCTTAAAGCGGATGTGATGTCATTGAAATTTATGACGTCATAAAGCGTTAAACAGATAAATGTACAAAACATTAGTTTATACACTTGTTAAGGGCAACATTTAAGGACTTGCACATCAAAAACAGCAAAAATTACAAAAGGTGATATTGCCTGCATCACACTGACTGTGTGTCAATGTGCTGCTGAATAATATCACCTTTTGTAATTTTTGCTGTTTTCGATGTGCAAGTCCTT
>Ga0056128_1005692_pt1 | contig 15688 bp, 13 predicted proteins | sample WorMetLIZISLAND2_FD_71113 | JGI IMG/M metagenome (GOLD analysis project Ga0056128, IMG submission 71113) | Marine gutless worms symbiont microbial communities from Max Planck institute for Marine Microbiology, Germany - Olavius geniculatus... ...
TAGTCGGCTGGTATGGATATTCGCATTATCCACCCCACTCGACGCCTGAAACGTCTCGTTCTTTGCGACTCGATTTTCAAGCCCCAAATATTAAAGACGGGTCGACGCCACTGTTGACCAGATATTTCCGAACAAATGCTTGAAAACGCAATATTCCTGTTCCATGTCAAAACTGACGTCATGCCGCGTTTTCAAACAGCGACGCAGATCGTTTTGCGATTAGAAAAAAAACACCTGCGTCGTATTTGGTAGTTGATTTTTTGTGGCGTGCATCCCGAAGGCCACTGACTTTCAAACTCCCACTGACCGATCTTTGGACGTGTGTTACTACACGAAAAAAGAAAGAAAAGAAAGAAATAAATAAAAAAGCAGCAGCAACAACGAAAAGTAAAAAGAAGAACTTTTTCTCATTGGATACAGAGACGTGCATTCTCGTTAGTTGCTTTACGATTTCCTTGGTGATGAATTACAGCATTGGCGTATGAATGACGATTATTCTGCGAATACGCAGGGCCTACAATGTGGGCTAACTAACTATTACTCAGCTACGTATCTTCGCAACCAAACTATAGACTAACGTGTCAGTTATTTGAAAGCATTCTGGGCTTTATTAGCTTATAATTATGCGCTAAAAAGCTGACAGACAATGGATTTAGTCAAATGTCAGTCAACTTTCCGTACGTGAAAGAAACGGCGAGTTCTGTTTCCACGACTACAACTATTACGACCTAATCAGTTTCTTATGACAACAGTTAACACTCAAACTGTTAACGAAGCTAACGCCGGCTCAAGGCGCCACAAGCGGTTGAGCTCCGACCGTCACAGACTTAGATCTGCTATGTGCGAAGTAATCTTCTTCTTTTGTAGGCTATTTGACCGGTCAAAACGAAAAATCGCAGTCGCCACCTAGCGAATGACATTATAGATAGTGTACGCGCTAATGACTAGAATTTGCGTTAATATTATGGTGTACTGTTTAGGGCTTAAGAGTAGGTTTGGGTTCGGGTTAGTGTTTTTCAAAGATGTATAAAAACAACAGTGAACATTATTATTAATCTACAGGGTGCGGCAAAAAAGTAGCCCCCTGAAGTTTTTCGCTGTTTTCTCAGTAACCGCTTAGCATTTCAATGTGAAATTTTACAGATTTATTTTCGGAATTGTTCTACGGCTAAATGCCAAATAAAATTTGATTCCATTGGAAAATAACGAAGTTATAGATTTCTTAACATGACCGCCTACCGATTTTTCAGCGTTAAAAAATGTCGAGTCGCGTCTTACTGGATTACGCCTACTGCAAATGCCTGGTTTCCATTCAATGTAACGAACGCAACAGACGCAACGCAGGGAACGGAACGCAAAAACGCAAAAAATAAGCATTTATCGCTTTTATCCTTTCGTTTTGGCCGTTGCGTTAGCTGCGTCCCGTTACTTTTGTTGCGTACTTTTGTTTTGTTAACTTCGCTGCGTTCTCTGCGTATTTGCCTGCGTACTTTTTTTGCATCATCTGCGTCTGTTGTGTTTGTTGCGTATTTTCTTGCGTTCGTTGCGTACGCTGCGTGCGTTGCGTTGGATGAAAAGCACGTCGTCTAACTTACCGAGCTTGTGGAGCGACTAGACCGGCTGCACGGGCGCCGCCTGCGCCGCTAGCAGGAGCTGACGACGAACAGCGGCAGATGTGGAACGCGCCGTAGATGAGCGGATTTATCATCGAGTTGGCCATGCCGAAGAAGAAGAAGAAGAAGAATATAGCTGCAGTGACTGTTGAGTCGAATCAAAAGCAGCATGGTCCAACATTTTCCCCTCCGTACAACTGTTGATCAGGCTGTTTACTAGATTTTTGATTCAATAGTTGAAGGGGTCTAGTTTCAGGGAGAGGAGTTGCCGTAAGCAGCGTCATAAATAGTTTATGAATAGTCACAGGTTGGCCATGCCGAAGAAAAAGATCCAGACGAGGTAAGGGTTCTCGGCGTCACCCATGTCCAAGAACGCATACACGATATACATCACCTGACGACAGTAGCACACGCACAGCAGAAATATTATAGTACTGTTCTCAGACCAATTCTAGCTTTTTATACGTAATATATTTTTAAAAAATGTTCATATAGTCTCAGTTATCAATGCTGAAAGCTGGGACGTAAACAGGCACACTGCGCGATGCACTAACCCCATATCCGTCTGTCTCGCACTGTACGAGTAAAGTGGTGTCTTTATGAAAGCAGTGGTGCTTGTCGTTTGAAAAAGATTTACGTTTTATATCCAGTCTTGGTTAATTTTAGTTTATCAAATTAATTTTTTTTAAAATTAAAAATAACTTTAAGAAAATTAAAAAGGTATAAAGGTGCGGGTGGAAATTGTATCCGCAGCACACAATTTGTACGATTTTTCCCGATTCTTATCAACGATTGCGCTGTATATAAGCGTCTATTTAACACTAGCCAAAATACAGGCATATAGGCCATATAGAAAATAAAACAGGTAAATAATTTGTCCATTTTCTCGGACCTGGTACGGAGTCCAGCAGATGATGAACGCAGCAACGATGACTGCCGTCATACAGAGCGACTTCACCTTCGCCTTAGAGAACAGTCGACTGCGCACTGTCGCCGCCGCTCCGACATGGCTTTGTAGTTCCACGTTCTCCGCTAGAAGGCGCGCACAACACACCAACCCATTGTTGCTTCCATAATTCGTTTTAATATTATTACAGAATTGTACTCGCAGTAAAAATGTTAAAAAACGCAATAAAGCAAAAAATTAACGCACAGAGAGCAATCAGCAAAAATCACGGAAAACAAGCACAGGCTTAATAATTATTGTTGACGTGGAGGTTTATGCCGTACGACATATTTTTGTAGAGCGTTCAAGTGGCTCACCTTCGTGCAGGAAGTCGCGCGACTTGCGGGCGATGGTGGCGAAGATGAGCAGGTACGCGGTAACCATGGTGATGAGCGGAATGATGTACATGAGCAGGAGCGAGATGGTGCTGTAGAGCGGCTCCTGCCACAGGGCGGTGTATGCGCCGTACGTGACGCACTGGTAGAAGTCGTCTTTGAACGGAGCTCGCAGCACGCGAAATATGTACAGCTAAACACGCAATCGTGCGACACGACACGGTTCACGCCATCCAGCGGCGTCGCGAAGGCAGAGGGGGCAATTACTTCTTTCCCTAAATTTTTGGTTGTCAGGAAATTGTCGTCCAATTTTGGTCTAAACACCCCTTGTTTGGGAAATTTAGGAGCAGAGTCAAAATTTTAGACACCCATCATCTCTTCTGTTGGAGATCTGCACTGTCTGTTGGAAAAATGCAGCTTCCTGCCTGCCTACATTTTTACGCGCAACAGCAGCTACTGCTGTAGCGCGTCTTAACCATCGCAATTCTGTTCGTCCGTCTGTCCGGTCGTCTGTCTGTCCGTCCGTCTGTACGTCTGTCACACGGGTGGATCAGTCAAAAACGGTACAAGCTACGATCACCAAATCTTCACCGTCGGCTGCGTGGAAGACTCTAGTTTCAGGAACCGTAAAGCTTTGCCATAAATTCGAAAAGGGTCACCCCGAACGAGGGCATTAAATGAGAGGGGGTAGGGAAAATTTGCGATTTTCAGCCGATACGGCGTTGGCAACGAGATAGGTGACGACCTCTGGTGAGTATAAGTAAAACACTATACATATTTAGCCGCTGGTCGTCTAGCGCTCTCTGGCGTCTGATTTTTTACTGGGCTTTCTTTGAAACTGTAGCCGAAAGCCGTACAAATGAAATCTACAGATGAAAACTACGGATCACTAGCGTACGACGGTGCACCGCTGTTGCGCGTTCCCCTTTGCGTTAGCAGGGTTTTTCTTGTTAACCCACGACGGCACTATCGTCATCTGTCAGCAACGCACACACACCGTGAGTCAAAGACGTGCCAGTGAACTTTTGTTTATATATATTTGCTAAACGTTAGCTAATTTTCAGAATTCTAGTTGTGAGTTCTCTATCGACAATTTTATATGCCGAAATTTTCCGCGGCACATGCCGGTAAAAAATGCAAGTCAAACAAGGAACATAACTTTGGTGGTATGGCATTTTTTGGTTTGCGGTGAATAAAAAATAGTAAACATTATGACAAAAATGTAAAAGCTATGTTTATGAGACGGTTGGAAACACGAATATGGCATTAAAGTGATTGGACACGGGTCACTTTTTTGGACCCGCATACAACCCGACCCGCCTATGCCTGACCCGCCATCCGACCCGACCCGACCCGACCCGACCTGCTGGCAGAATGTCGTCAGTTAGTAGGGTTTGTTGCGTACTGAGGGAAGTTCTGTACTGTTTATCAGTAAAGAGAGGTTTGACCTGCAGTAAAAAAATTATGTCCGAAAACGCCTTTGTCAAGCTCTTAAACAGTTCGACGGATTTCGACAAAATAATGCACACATATTTTATGTCATTGGATCGTGACCTGAAGCTAATTCTAGACCCAAATACTCTAATGACTTGAGTCGGTCTTTTGAACTGTTTGCCTTTTCAGAAGGGCTCCGAAGCAGTATTAGTTGATTGATGGATTACTGTCGGCGGTACAAAGATCCGGGCAATCTCAGCGGATATATTCAATTAATCTTGCTATATATACGATCTTTCATGGGCGTTTGGCAGGTTTCATTCAAGCAAAGTTGTCCTATGTCGCGTGGTCACTTCCTATGGGCAACGAAGTTCTCATTGAGTGCTGCAGAAGAATCGTCAGTTTGTTAGATGTTCTGACAAATAACAATCCACTTCAAGCCTAGTGGTTAGTGCTTTTCCAGTGTTTCAAAGTAGCAGCGGACAATTAGTCTTTCTGTCGTCCGTGGTTTTTGCAAATAACTATGAAACTGCTAGTAGACGTCTTGGCTCTGTGACGTCCAAGAGCAAAGTAATCCTCCTGCAAAGCGTATTTTCTCCGCGTCCATGCTTCTCTTACTTTTTCTATTCAGTTTTTTTGTTGTCTATCTTGGTTTCTTCTCACACTGACCAAAAAATACTGCACTTTTGCTTTTTATTTTGCATCCTTAAAACATGCCAGAACCACGTCAATCTTCGCTGTGCCACTGTGAAAACCAATGTTTTCATATAGCGCAGAATGCTCCATACCGTCTCGATCCTTATCTTGAAACGTCTCGATACCCGAAAGTTTTCTGAACTACGTCATTTTTGCTGCAAGGATTTTTTTCTCGTTTTTTCGTCATTCCGAGCCGTATAAATGTAGCTAGCGACAAAAAAAGAATAAAGATGCTGTATATAAACGAACCTGTCTGACTGCTACGGCTATTGCGGACAGTGATCGCTTTATGACGCTAATCGTGTCTCGCTAAACTGCCTGATGCTAGTTACGACTCGGTCGACAATCGTCGGCTCAGCGCCCACATCCCACTCACTTCGATTAGTCGAGGATTTGCTGTAGGCCGCTGCAAGAAAGCTGTAAGAGGCATCAACAACGAATCCAAAGTCCACAGTAAATCTACAGCGAGCTGTACGCAATACAGTAATGTGGGAAGTAATTTCGGTAAAAGCGGAATCACTGATTGGTGCTTCCGCCGGTGAATCATAATGGCTGACGTTTAACGCCCAAATCTTCTCTTACCCTTGGGGGTCAAGGACCCCATCTAATACAATGTGAATGTATCATTGCACCCTGCAAGTGTACGCTTTTAAATGGTATATAAATTTGTTGAATGGTTTAAGCAGTGTTGCACGAGTGTGTCAAACGACAGACAAACAAATGACAGACCAAGCTACGAAAAAATAAATGGGCAATAGTTATAGGCGAAATCGTTTGCGATTGAAAGGATGTCGCCTAGTAATTTAGTACGCAGAAAGCCGATCAACAAAGGTTCGAAAACGCGCAACAAATTTACAACATTTTAACATGTCAAAATGTTGTACAGCTGGTTGTCCAACTTGCTGTCCAAAAAAATTGATAACAAGTCGAACTAGTGAAATGTCGGCTTTAGCAAGCAACAAGCGCGCCACAAACAGTCCGTTATTATGGCACGGCTTAGAGATGGCTGATGCTGACGATGCAATAAAGACCTCCATCAGCCAGATATTAGCATGACAATAATAATTCTCGGTCTATGCAGTCTTACGTAGTCTTTCTGATAATTTAGAATTACTCGCAAACATTCGGAACATTCTGTCGCCGATAGAAACGAGATAGAAGTTTTGCCAGCACCATATTCTGTCCGCGCATTAGGCTAACACAGCTAAAGCAAAATATTACACTAGCTGCAATTAAATAGTGAAAAAAGAAGAAGAAAGATTCGAATCCGATAAAGATAAAAAATTGCGATTTAAATTTTAATTGCAGTGACGTTACTAGTCATAGTCGGGTGCACTTCAATGCAGACACGCGTTTTAGATGATCGATATCTTGTTCTTTACATTATGAGAGACATAATTTATATAAATTGCGAGCTCGGAGACACATACGTGAACTTAAACTCGTCTCGCGACTTTTTAACGCGCTTATTGCGTAGCGACTCGTATTGTTACAAGCCGGTAGGAGACGGGACTCGCAACGCTGCAAACTGCAAAGCGACAGGTCAGCTGTAGCGCGATAGTGATGCGAACAGACAGACGGACTTGCACAGACAGAAGCGCTTATGCCTGACAATAAAAGTCGCTTATAGCTACGCCGTGTCCGAAAAAAGAGTCTACAGTTTTTCTTAATTAAGTTTAACAATTTAGAACATATTTTTGCATTTTTTTGCACACTTTATACCAATGTTACGTTTCACTAAAAACATTTACACAATATACCCGTCGCATAGGCTATCTTCTTGATGTATTTGCGATCCATCGAACGTTAACATTCGGCGCTATGGGCCCTTATAGGTCATACAGTAGGCCTACTTTATATCGTCTGCGTACCAGCCAACACAAGATAAGTATAGGTTTCATCACGGTTGGTGCGTATTAAGCGAGCGTAACGATGCATAATAAACTCTAGATCGCGATGAAACGTACTTATTGCATAACCGTGATCGACGGTATTCTGCATGACCTGCTGTACAGACGCGTTTCATTCATGACGCTTGATTGGACTATAGGATTATAGGTGGGCGGTTACAACACCGCAGACAATGTGGTGAAGGATAGGACTGGAAGAACGAAGTTCGCCATGAAACGAAGACTGAGTCAAAAGACGTAATAAAACAGAACTAAGGCAGCAAGACGCGAATAAAAAATATGGCAGTCTACAAAAAAAAACTAAAGATAAAGCATTACGCCCACATAAACGATAAAATAGTAGTCTTGCGGCGTCACTGGCGTGTTGCTGCGTCCCAGGCAGTAACGCTCGACGTCGAGCGTAACAATCATGATAACGGAAGACCCACAAAGCCACAACTCCAGCACTTCGACTGGTTGTAGAATGTAGACTTGTTGAAGAACTCGTTGTGGCTTTGTTGTTGTGGACGTTTGATTTTTCTTGCGGACACGTTGTAGGCCTACAGCTTGCGTTACAACATTACATGTCGAACAGCGACTCCTCAGCAGAGTGAAATAAATAAAGTTTTGAATTAAACGCAATTTTTCGCATAGGTCTTGTAAACATAATTTTTTATTGAACTTCATTCCCAGCACAAGACTGACACTGATAGCCAGAAAAGTGAAACGATTATAATGGCGACACGTAGCGAATGTTTGACTTCGATCTCTGATCCCCTCGCCCACACTGACAAATAAATCCGAAGTCATCGCCGGTGTGTTGCTCTTCTGGGTCATCGCAAAGCGGTATATTTCTTAATCTGACGCCCGTGATTTAACCTGACATCCAGTCCCGCCGGTTTGCTGCTAGCGTTCATTAAGCGCCAATCAGCCTAATGGCCTCTACCCACCACCGCACAGGAAGTCCATTACCAGACAAGATCTAGCTAAACAAAAAGTGTTTTCGTCTCCGCAATTAGTCCAGATAGTTTTCGTGAGCCTTCCTGGCGTTGAAAAGGTGATCCTGAATGCAAAAGCAAGTCCGCGGTTCAGTGCAGCGGTGTTTACAGTAAACAGATTGACTGGCGAAAACGACACCTACGCTACTTCCTCTTTTCCGAGAACAAAACAGCGTACCCTACTGCGACAGTTGTTAATTGATAATATTTCACTAATATTACAAAGCGTCAAGATCAAGAAATTGAATCTCTACAGTTTAACGTGGCGAAGTATTCTGCTCACGTTTGCCGGTATTCCGATGTCATGCGTTACAATCTACAGCTCGACACGGTTGGCCTGGACACGCCGCATTAACTGCGTGTTCGCGTAATGACGAACGGCCGATGGCTGTATGGCGAACTGAGTGAGTTTTACGCCGGTCGGTCCGGCTCCACACATTATAGCTCATCTCGGAAACGAGTGGACATCGAACGAACGATGCGGGGCAATAATGCGTGACGTACGCCCAACAACTGACAATTCACCGCCAGCTAGTACAACTTGGTGGGCTATATGCCACACGCGCATGGCACGGAAATACGGAGAAATATTAAGAGATAAAACATCCGGGCAGAGGTCGGTAAAGACAGTCCAGTTGAGTTGTACTGAGTGGCGCATAAAAAGTGTTACATATTGTACCCGTGCTTCGCCGGGAACGATTAGTTTCGACCATTTCAGTGAAGAATGGTCATGTTGAGCACAGCGTTCAAGTAGTTGAACAACATGACGACCATTCGCTGCAGTGTAAAAGATACATGTTTTACTTTTTTTCACCTCACCCTGTAGTCTACGGTGCAGAAAATTTGCGGAACACGTAAGTGTTGACCGAGACTGGATCCAAACAATGAGGAAGTGTAAGATGTGTATGAGCCATAGTAATTCAGTAGCCTATGCGGCATCGCTGCAGGCAAAAACTGTTAATCCGAATAAAGGAAGACTTACGCATGACGTTGGATTAGCGATGGTCATGTTGGATTATGGCGAGTTCTCATGCGCTGTTCTGTGTTGTAATAAATCCGTTATTTTATGTAGAGGTTTGGCAGCAATTTGCGATGCAAATATTGAACGGGGGTTTAATCTCCCAATCTTTTCTTCCCGTTCGCGACTGGGCTCCTTGTTTACAGCAATGTTATTTATAGCTACATAAATGTCCATGCAAAATGGCATCTCGGTCCCTCCAATAAATTCAGAATGGTGCACGAGCGTATAACAGACGGGCAAACAGACAGATTTCGGACAGTGCGCTAACATCTTGGTCGCAATAGTCGGCATCGCTGATGTTTTCCGTGCAGTGCCGCCTAACAAGACTGATATGGGTGGGCCTAGTGAAACAAGCAGGAAAATTGATTCCGAGTACAGGTTGATGAATGACGAAACGAGCGACTGGCGAGTTGACCATTTGTTTCATTCAGCGACGTAAACATCTCCAAGGCTAAAACGGGGCGAATGAGAATGAGGAACGGACAATCGCCCGATGGACACCTGCCTGCACGGGCAATTGCCCGTATGAACTATGGTCTGTTACACACCAACGCGTTGCTTGCGTTCTGCATTGTGAACTTAATTCACTCTTGTCACTCTGATGTTACAGAACCTATTCATAGAATGTATGATGAATATGCAAAAGAGCATTAACTAAATAGTTTTTTATAAGCAAAGTAACGAAGTGTGTTCATTGCGTTGTCGTAGCGTAATCCTATTTATTACATTTAAATTATATGTGTGTGTTCGCAAAAACGATTTTCTTAAGAAAAAATTGCATTAATGGATAAAAACCGACAATAATCAATATCAGTCCCACAGCGTCAGAAAACAGCGTCATAATGAAGCTGAGTTAATGTAGTCGGATGTAGTGTAGGCTATAGTTCATATGGAAAAATTTCGTGCGGGCAGATGTCCGTACGGGCGACTGTCCGACACTCTTGAAAATGCACGACATTAAAATACGGGACAAACATATATGCAGCAGGGTGAGGAGGGTAAAATGCAGGACTGAAAAATGCGGCACAATAACTTCAGTGCTGGAAAATGCGAGACAAGTTAGTATGAAAAGCGAACAGACACATATTAGCATAAACCAAAAAAACTGGGTAGTCGCGGGTTACACAAGTAGAGGGCAAAAAGCGTATAAAGCGACATAACTGGACTAAACTAAAATAAAAGCTGAAATAAAGGGTGCGTCTTTTATTTCAGTTTGTTTTACTTATGTCGTCCGTTTTGTACGCGCCTTTACAATTATAGAAGATTATAGGTGTTTGTGCTTACAATTTCAATTTTGTTCCAAAATTCCTCCAAAATGGGGGACCTGAGCGACAAAATTTTGTATTGTTGGGAGAAAATTTCCGACAAGATGAAAATTTTCGGACAAGATAAAATTCTGTGGAGGGGCTATTTTCCCTCTGCCATGACGATGCCACTGGAAGACTGCGACAGACGGAGCCGACGGAGCGGATTCGGTTGGAATTTCCAGCACGTCGTCCACCGGCTGCAGACGGCCGACGGTACTATCAAATGATGCCTGTCAGTCACTGGAACGTGAATGGATGGATCGCCAGTTCATGTGTGCCTGTGAACCTGTCAGGTCGTGATTTTACACGCAAGATGACTTAAAAGAGAGAGAGAAATGAGGAGGAGACGAGGAGATGCCAGCCTCAACGAGAACGAGCAACTGCAATTACCGACACTGCAGCGTTCTGCAGAGTCGTCGATTTTACGCTTGTCAGATTCCGATGTACGGTAGCACGATTTGACCTTTGGCGGTTCTCCACTCCATTAATGTCTCAAGGATGTAACCATTTATAGCTAGCTGCATCCTTATTTTTCGACGAACGATACTAGGCAAACTAGAACAGCAGTCGTAGCCCGCAGCTACCTCCGCGAAGGCAAAGCTATTTGCCAGGTGGCGTCACCATCTTCGCTTTGCCAGCGGTTCCCTTATGCCCCTTAAACGCAATGGTAACAAAAATTTTAAAGTGATCCAGAATCCAGAATTCCTGCCGGATCACGCCCAAAATGGAGTCGCTGGTAGTTTATGCCATGCCCGACATACTCTCAAAATTTCAGAAAGATCCGTCCATAACTTTTCCAGTTATTTTGCTCACACACAGACAAACAGACAAACAAAGTCCGACAAAAATATAACCTCCTTGGCGGAGGTAATAAGTCTAGCAGTAATTGGTCCTCTGGATTGGTAGCTGTAATGGTGGTAATAGTAATAGTTAGAGGGAGCGAGTAATAGCAATCTATCAAACGATCAATAAAATTCAATAAAAAAGCAGTGCAAGTGCACGACTGAAATTAAAACGCAAAGAGAAAACATACCAACACAGACAAATGTAACAAATACTGAAATAAAAACTAAACAAAATATGTCAGTAACGTAATTAAGATCAAAATCAACAAGTCGATCGCGAGTTACAAAAACCGAATATGAAATGTCTCACCATTTAAAGAATCGAACAAACGTTATCATTTAGTTAAAGTTCAAAACGTGCCGCACCATTTGAACGGTCATTGGGTAGAAATAGCATACAGCTGCGTAATAGTTTGCCAAGGCTGTTGTGACGATTGCCACCAGAGAATCAAATTACCCAGCCGCTGATTCATCGATTGGTTTAGGCAATGATTGGAAGGATGCAGCCAAAGTCATTTCCGGGCACCGCTTGCCTACCCAAGCTATTAATAGCATATCTGAACTGAAAGTCACATTTTTTCCGACTAAACTCGAAAGCATTCGGCCCGCAAGCCGGCTTGAGCCCCAAAATACAACTCCTATTCAAAACGTAACCAGTAATCGGAGAACATTATACTACACAAGAGTACAAGTGGTTAGAGTCTACTCGTAACTTTCAGATTGCGCTTCGATTCTTACTGCCTGTCATTTGCAAGCAAGTTGCTAACCTACTGTGTGCTCAGGCCAACTCAGCCTCCTATCCTCGGTGGGACGGGAAATGAGTAGTAGCTTACGGGCTACAGAGTGACGTCTAGTGTGGCTAATTGAGGCGGTGGTATGTCTGCTAGCTGCAAACCGCGGGTCTAATTCGTTAACACGGGCAATGGATGGTCGCATAGTGCGCTGCGGTATAATTAGCTCATGCCAATCAGCTGCCACTACCGAGATTGTCAAAGCGCTTCTGGCCACGAGTTTGTCTCGTGTAAGAAGCGCTATAGCAAGTACTGGACTTTTCCTTTTGGCCGATTAATAGGCCTACTTTAACTTTTGCATTTTTAGCAAATTCAACACAATATTACGAATATCTATTTCTATTTACATTTAATAGCTGCCTGATCAGGATTACATAAAATATCATTAAAATCTGCTAAATTGATTAAACTAACAAAAAATAATAACATGCTTTTAAACTAAATTATCTGCGTTTTGCCACTTAAAATTGTCGAATTTATCATCTGCAGCAAACGTAAGCAGTACTCGTAAGCACGTTCAAAACGTCTATAAAATAACTTTGATTACAAAGTTTCAAGTTTCACGATGAAATCACTTGAATCAGGAATAACCGTAACGTTAAATGATACGTGTGTTTACTGCATGTGAATATGATGCAATTTTTCATACTTTAAATTTTTAGAAAAATGCAAATACCATTTTAAATGTTGTTTGTCATGCCTTCAGCTGTGAACGTGGCGCCATTTTGGCGTACTAACAACAAGTAATATAATTATACATATACACTGTGTTCAGAAAAAAACACCCACTCACGTTTTGTTTTATATCTCTGTGAAAAATGTTCGGATTTTTACAAAATTTTCAAAGAACGTTTAGGAGGAAACAAGTATTTCACCAGTAAAAAAATAGATATTTCTTGCTACTTGTGACGTCATGCTGACGTCATATATTCATGTTTGAAAACTATAGGTTTACCATTGAAGACAAATCTTTGATAAAATGTTTGCCGAGTTAGCAAACGGTTATAGAGCCGCAAGTTTGTGCATGATGTTTCTGGACAATACACAGACAATTAAATATTAAAATATTGATGAAATAAAATGTTTAAATAAAAAAATTACATGACCAGCAGTATCAAGCCGTTCGACTGACAGTGGGCAAAAGGTCATCCGTGCTGTGATGCAGTGCGCCTATGCCTACCAACATCAGCAAAGTTGGGAATCTCGCACTCAGCCATGAAGATAAACCACAAAACAGTTCACAATAAAAAATTGTCTGACGGATTAGCATATTTTAAGTTCAGTTAGCACAGTGACCAATTGGTGTGTTTTAACATTTCACCAATGCCTGTCTTCAACGGTAAAACATATAATTTACAAACACAGAAATATGACGTCACCATGACGTCACTGGTAGCAAAGTTTACACTTGTGGAATGCTCGTTTCCTCCTAAATATTCCCTGAAAATTTTGTAAAAATCTGAACATTTTCTACGGAGATATAAAAAACGTGAGTGGGTGTTTTTTTCTGAACACAGTGTAGATGTGACTGCAGCGAGTGGAAGGAAGCTTGTCTTTCAATTAGCAGAAATGCATCTACGTAATGAGCAAAAACGAACGGTAAACCGAGATATAGCAGTCAAACACTTACTAGGCTTTTACATTAGCTCGCGTTGGACTCAAGATTAGCGATCTTTTAAGCAAGAAGACTAAATGGGAGAAATAATTAAAGTAGCGCGGACACGTTTGATTTGGCACTTTTTTATTACTCACTTTCTCGGATATCCGGCATTAAAATTCGTACCAAATTATTCGTACCAAACTAACCTTACCTGTCTTTAAACGACCACTAAGCATTCTGCTGTGTAAAAGTGCATCATTCGATACGTTTTAGAGCCGTCAGAAAGAGCTGAATCAAAATAGATGCACACGGAAGTGTGGTCCATGGATGCTTTTAAGCGCATTCACGGACTATCGCAGCGAAAGCTTGCACCATCGCGCGATTTTTTGCGATAGCACGGTTTTTTTAATTTTCATTGCGCATGCTCAGATTTCGTCAGATATCCGATCAACAAAGCACTCATCTGGCCATCCGCGACTTCGTCAAACAAACAGCAGAATTCTGTGGACAAGTGACGCTGACGGTGCTTAGTTGAGGCTACTTTTGTAATTATTTTTTCGTAATGAATTTGACGCATGGCATGGCAGTAGCGAAACAGTTTTGTTGTTTTGCATGATACGCACAAACAAAAACCAAAGCAATCTTGGCAAGAACAATTTCCTCTTCTTCTTTGTTTGTATTCGTTAGGCGACAGCATAGGACTGAACGTTTGGCTGCAATTTGTAATTGCACGCTCTCGAATCCCTCTCCTTGGAGTCAGGGACTCCGTCTGTGTCATTGGACCCCGCAAGTGTACCCGCCAAATGACATCAAAATCCGTCGAACAGTTTAAGTAGGGTGCACGAATGTAACAGACGACAGACAGACAGACCACGCACGTACAAATGTGTAGGAATAGGCGGCATCGTTTGCGCTGCAAAAGCGATTCCGCTTTGTAATACAAAATGCAATGTCGAATAAGGTCTGGCTGAAGAATTTACACTCTTAGCAATTATCCTTGCGACCTGCATGCAGTGCGGACTACAGACGAGAATAATGAATAATTAAAAGTCTTCAGCGTATCGACAAGGCTGATGTTATGCCAAGTATTGTACAGCTTTTCTCCATTTATTTACTGCAAATGTCGTCACAGCCGCCCACATTGGTAACGGCTACGGCCAAGAATCTCCGTGGCGGATCTGAAGGAGAGAATAAAAAAGTTAGAGATCAGGGTTAGGGGTTGGCTACATCAGACCCAAACCCCCAAACCGACTAGACTGGAAATGCAAAGTAAGTGACTCCAACATCTAACGACGTGCAGAAATCGATAACTAATTTCTCTGTGCGTTATGTCACTAGCAAACATCACTGGCAAGCTTGCAGGGCCTGAGAACAACTTCGTAATTACCATCATTGTTATCAACCGTGCTTGCTACAGGCTCGCTGTATTCCTCCGCTTGCTAGCTCCGCCGGAGCAAAGCGAAGGTCAGGACGTTTTTAGGAAGGGGGGCCAGTCAATTTTGTCAGTAGAAATTGCACGGATGGGTTAGCCATGGTTAAACAGAAAACAGTGATTACATTTTGGTGGACATCCAGATTATTTGTTGAATTCTGAATCATTATCCAAGATTATGTATTATTAGGCCTATGAGATAGCGGTTGTATTAAGTCTTATGTAGGCCTAAGCTATTCGCTACGTGACAGCACCATTCTCGGCAGAGGTTTAAGATCTCTGATCATGTCTAGCTTAATTATCCGGTTCAATTTTGGTCTTCCGGTCACCTGAAAACCTAATTTCATGCACCACTTCTTAACCCCGGCATTTGATAAGTTGCTTCTAATCAAAGTTCATATCAAATGTGGCTTCAGCCGGGTAACTCATTTTGCTTCTATCAAGGTCAGACTAGTTAAACTGTAGTAATAGGCCTACTGTAATCAGCAGCTTTTAAAATTATTTTCTGGACAGCATGCAAAAAAGCCAGCGCTAAAGCCCTTACTACTTAAAAGGTCAGCAAATTAAACTACGGACTTACGGTCAATGCACTGTTATACAGGGTGCGGCAGAAAAAAGTGGACCCCTAAATTCTTTCGCTGTTTTCTCAGCAACCGTTTGCGATTTTAATACGAAATTTTACAGCTTTATTTACTAAAACCTTCTACATCTAACAGCCAAGTAAAATGTGATTCTGTTGAAAAACGACGAAGTTATAGATTTTTTAACATGACCGCCTACC
>Ga0056128_1005695_pt1 | contig 15686 bp, 8 predicted proteins | sample WorMetLIZISLAND2_FD_71113 | JGI IMG/M metagenome (GOLD analysis project Ga0056128, IMG submission 71113) | Marine gutless worms symbiont microbial communities from Max Planck institute for Marine Microbiology, Germany - Olavius geniculatus... ...
GAGAGAGAGAGAGAGAGAGAGAGAGAGAGAGAGAGAGACGGAGGGACAGACAGACGAACGGATCGACAGGCACAACATGTAATGCAGCTTATTTGGACAACTGCGTAATAAGCCATCATTTCCGAAAATATGCCGTAACTTCGGTTTTGCAGTCACTGAGTCCAAATGTATACAATAAATTAAGTAATTCGCACATTTTACTTATCCATATTTGTTTTTTGATATCGGTCCAGAAGTTTCGGAGTTAGAGGACCCCCCAAACGCCATTTTCTATACTTAACGTTCATCGCCCTTACAACAGTGTCGGCACTACCGTGCTGCACTGTGATTGCCATGACCGTAAACCAAAGTTGACATTGTAAGGGCGATATGAGTCAAAACTCGAAAACAGCAAAAATGGTTTTGGGGCGAGATTATCGCGTGTTGAATTCCAGACTGGACAGCCCTTACAAGTTTTATGGAAATCGGTTAAGGGGTTTCGGAGTTACAGGATCCCCCCAATTAAAAACGCCATTTTCTATACTTAACGTTCATCGCCCTTACAACAGTGTCAGCACTACCGTGCTGCACTGTGATTGCCATGACCATAAACCAAAGTTGACATTTTTATCAAAAATGACGTTTCAGTGTATGTGTACAGTATGCACAAGTTTACGAAAATTTGGCCCGTGTGTCGCTTGGCGTTCATGCTTATCTTCTAGCTTTAATTGGCAGGAAATCATTCGTTGTGACTATTGTATGTTTTAGTGATTGATCAGCATTCTCACGAAGTGAAGACACTACGACTGTACCATGAGCGACAGGTAATCATTCAGCGTTGTCATCGTCATAGACTTAGATCGCGTTTTCGTTTTCAAAGTCAAACAGCAAATCAGCCTTGGTAATTGACTTTTTTATTCGCGTTTTAATCACTTAGCGGTTAATACAATAACTTAGTGTTTTTAGTGCATGCAGGCTAACCAATCACCTAACCATGCACATATCAACTTAACCTTTCATCCCTGCTGGGTATAGGCAAGTCGAATACTGTTGTCTAGAATTAAGGTGGGGTGCGTTCACTTATGTTAGGTAAAAGGCATCTAGGCTATTTTAAGAGGTCTATTGTAGAAGGTAACATTGTGCAACGCCATATGGCAGGTGGCGCTCCGTAGCGCTTAGATACGTTTTTTTCTTGAAAAGCTATACACGCTGTTTAACTTCTTTGACCTGTTATCAGAATAATTAGAAGTGTGTGCGTGTGTACGTACGCGGGGTGTAGCTGAGTGATATAAGACGTGAACACGAGAGTGCTGTGAAGTCAAGTCAAGAACAGCATGCAGTCACCGTAGCCGCACTGGAAGCCTCTCATGCTGCAACTGTTGCAGGTATTTCTTTTCCACACTAATGCCGCCTTTGCGATTGATACACCTGATCATTTATTCACCCTTTTTCAATTTTTTGTGCGATCTAAATGAACCACTCATCGATATCGTTAGCGAATTTATGTAGCTCAATTTGATGCAACGTGCCCACCGCTCGTTTTATAGCCGTTAAGTGATTTATGCATAACATAGCTTAAAATTCAGCTTAGAATTTGCACTGTAAACGAATTGCAAGCATCGTTTACATTTTTTATGTTTTGTTCTTAGCGCTGAAGACTGAACACGAGCGTCAGTTGAACGAAATAACGGAAAAATTTGAAAGCATTAAACACTCTTTGTTGGTAAGTGCTAACCGTCAGAAGGTCAATTTTCGCTTATGATTTATGTACATGTATTTTTGTTAATATTTTATGTATGCTTTACGCAAATTCGATGTCTTATATTGCGCTTTTTGTAACGACTGATAAGAGGCAGTGTGCAATATACAAATATGGTACCAGTATTATAGAAAATACATAAACTTTACTCAAAAATTTGTCTGTTAATTTATTTGTTAGCCGTAATTATAACCAGTTTTCACACTTTGGCACGTAACCTTTATCACTGTTTGCCCACTGTTTGCCATAACCCGATTTCACAAAAATTTAGTTGTTGCATTAGCATACTACTAGAGCTAGCAGATGGCAGAGAAACGACTTGTGACCGTGATACGTAAATTTCTTTTACCAACAATGCGTTGAGAGTAATTAAAAATGTGTGGTCCAACTAGTGTCGACGTGTTATGCGACTGTTTGCCTATATATACGTTTTATATATACGTTTTATTCGCCACAGGAGCAGACAAAAACAACAGAAAAAATAGACAGGGACAGAAAAAAAGAAAAAGAAAATAAACTACAAACTAAATGTCCAATACAAACACTTAAATAACAATAAAGATGACAAACTACGACCTACTCACGTTCCACCAAAGCACAAACCAGCAAATGCATCATAAACACTGTCTCGAATACCACTAAAAGACATCTTTATAAAGTCAACAGCATACAAAGACTTCAAATCACTGAACTCCTGCGCGTAATTTTAACCATAACCCCGACTTTAATGGAACTGTAAACTGGCACACCAATTACTTTTACCATAGGGAAAGTTTTCACCAATTTTGGTATTCATACGTCTTTTTTGAGTTTGGAACCAGGCAGAAAGAAGGGCGGACGGGCAAGACCCGTAATGCGGCTTATTATGACGTCGGGTGGTATAAGAACACTAAGGCGATTACTGTGGTGATTACAGGACACGGTGGAACAGCTGAGAGCGCGGTGCGACGAACTGAGTGCTCGTGAACAGATGTACGCCGCCAGCTGGAAGAGCGACAGTGATGTGCGCCAACAGATGTCACTGGAGGTCAGCAGTCTGCAAGTCGTGCTCGAACAGAAGAACGACGAAATACGCCGACTGCGACAGCACCAGTCAGACCTCGAGACAAAGGTCTCTGTCAAATGATATTGACACTTGCTGGATTCAATACGCTCTACTGATTGCGTTATTTTCTAGTTATTATGGTGTTATCAAATTTCACATAAGTTTGTGACAAACGTCCGTTGACACGTTAACTGTTAGCATAATTTTGTTTCATGTTTTTGAAGTCTATTTGACTAGACTAAATACCACGTTAATTCGTTCGTGTATAATAATAATAATAATAATAATAATTCTTTTTTCTTAGTTTTAGCTTAGTTTTTAGCCCTTTGGTTCTTTACACTTTAGGGCATTAAAATTTAATATAATAATAATAATAATAATAATAATAATAACACGTTGATAATAATAATAATAATAATAATATGCGTTGATGACATTTTTGTTTGTGCACACATTTTTCAAGAAATCGAATGGAATTAAATATGACTTGTGTTTTTCTAGTTTTCTGCACTAATTGATAAACGGAAATGTGTGATTTCACATTGCTGTTAATTTATGATGTTATTAGAGCATTGATCTAATTGTCCGGCGGTTAAAATTAAAGAATACACGTTGTTTGTTTGCATGTTGACGCCGCAGCTTGAGGAGATTCCGACGTTGAAAGCAACGATCACGAAACATCAGCAACAGACGGAAAACCTCGAGGCAATCGTCAGCATAAAAACCGACCACGAGAGGTCAGTTATGACAAGCTACGATTACGGTAATTTTTGACGTTGCAAAAACTACGTGCCTGTAGAAACTAAAAACTTATTTTTTGATAATTAACAGAGTCAGAAAAAGAACTATAAACTTTCTTTGTCCATAAAGTTTGGAGACAGCAAACCTCTCAAATATTAGGAAAAATGATTTTCCATAGTCAGCACCCTGTAGGCTGTTTTTTTTCTTGTCACAGCACACATCATACTACAGTGAACTGAGATCTTGTTTCAACTTCAAACATGGCTTGGCAGTTTTCAATCGGCTTCTTTTAAAATCGTTTATCGTTTACTGCTGGGGTTCTGTCTCAGATTCTCCAGTGCGCTGATGAAGAAGTAAGTAAAGTTAGAGTGAAGTAAGTGAAGTGTGAATTTATATAGTGCATATCGTTAAATTAACCTCTAATGCGCTCAAAGCAATATCTATTTCCTGCTCCCACCTTCCTATCGTCGCCGCTGTTCGCTTCACACGGTGGATATTATGTGGATCGACGCGCTGCTCCAGATTTATTTACGGGTCTGTTTACTTTGACTATTGCTAGTAGAAGACGTGCTATGTTGGTGGTCGGTGGCTACAGGCAGTTGGCTGAGATGCATCAGAACCTGCTGCGTAAGTTCGATCGCGAGTCGAAAGCGATGAAGCGCCTGTCGATGAACAACGACGAGCTGATGTGGAAGCTGAGTCAGAGTGATGTGGGGCAGCTGAGCGACGACGATGACCGAGGTGGGGCCAGCGACAGAGCGACGGCGAGGCGAGAGGCGGCCGGTGGCATGTTTATGTCGGCGACGCTGCCGTCGCGGGGCGGCCGAGGCCCGTCCAGTACTCCCCGTGCCGCCATGTCTCGCTCGTACGACAGTCCACGTGCGATGTTTGGTGCGTCGACAGCCAGCGCCACCCGGCAGAAAGCCGCCGCAAAGTCCACTGCGACGACGAACGTTCCAGTTAGAACCGACTCCGACAGACTGTCGTCAGCGTCAGCGCCTGACGCCGCCAACAGCAGACTTCGGCGATCAGGAACTTACGACGTCGTCGACGACAACTAGCTTTTAATATTGCGTATAGTAGATCTAAACTAACTAATATAGGCCTAGTCATTGATATTGGTGTAAGTATTGACTTGCCTCTGTCTGTGTGTACCGCACAACGTTCTATTAATCACTAGTCTATGCCTCGTCGATGATATTCTTTTAAACAAGCATAGATGTTATCACGCCATGTGCCGATGAATGTGGCCATAAATGGAACCAGATTAGCGAAGAAACATCGGAACGTAACGGTAACAGTCGTTTGGTCCAAGGATAATGATTAAGACGTTGATTTAATAATAGTGGATAGCCAAAAATGTTGCACGTTGTTTTATAGCATATTGATGTAACTATTATGTGACAATATATTGTTTACATTGATTGATCTTAAATCTGTTGCACTGTAAATAATTGTTAGTTTATAAGCCATTTATATACTCGCATCGTAGGAGCGCCAGAAATGTACGTGTTGTCATTTCAGCCAGATTGTGAAAAGAACCTTTTTCAAGTGTCTGTCTATACACTGTGTTTTATTAAAAAGGGACCCCTTTTTGTTTTTTTTTCATAATTCACTTAAATGATGATCAATTCACATAAAATTTTTATCAGTTGTAGCTGAGGAAATACTAATTCAAAATATTGCAACAAAATGTGGTGTTTGATTAAATATTCTTTGTTAGTCGTGACGTAATGCTGACATCATAATGTGTCACGGGTACAAGCTTGATAGTCTCAACTGGTGCTGTCTATCGCTACCCTGCGCCGACGGTGAAAAATTTGGTTCGCTGATGACACATTTTTGAAGTTTTACAGTTGCAGCCACAAAAACGTGCAAAGCGATCGCATTTACGTGTCTGTGGGGATAGTTGGAATTTCACATGTTTGAGTAAGACAGTGCACTAGCACACCGAGCTTGCAAAATGGTTGCGTTTTAGGATCGCAAGACGCCTGATTTCATGTCCCCATGTTGCTCAGTGCTGACACGATAAACATTTTTCATTAGCGAACCAGATTAAGTTCACCATCAAAGCTAGGTACCGACTGACAACACCAGTTGAGACTATCAAGCCTGTACCCGTGACACATTATGACGTCAGCATTACGTCACGACTAGCAAAAAATATTTAATTAACTGCCATATTTTGTTTAACTATTTTGAATTAGTATTTCTTCAGCTACAACTGTTACACATTTTGTGTAAATTGATCATTATTTGAGTGAATTATGAGAAAAACAAAAAGGGGTTCTTTTTTTATGAAACACTGTATAGATACATTTCAACTACAGATCGGTGTTGTTAGCTGCTTGTCGTAAGTCATAATGTCGTATTCGTAACTGGCGGGACCACTTTTCTTTTCAATTCCTGCAGCGGTTTACATTTCGTCATGCATTTGAGTTTCATCACAAATTATAGTTTACTTATTTTTATGGTAGTATAATTAATTGACTTATTGTATTTTATAATGAAACTTTTATGAGTACAGTGTTTATTTATCTATCTTGTTTAAACTGTCGTTAAATCTCTAACTTTGTTAAGACTTATTTTTGATTAATGTTGCTCATACTTTTACCTTTTAGTTTACCGTTTTATATTTTGTTTTTTTTTTGTTTGTCAGTGAGTGAATAACTCAAGACATTCTCATTTATATAGCTTACTTTGTTTTTTTTCTGCTACATGTTTAATTTATATTTTTAATCGTTCAACTGTGTTTAAGCTTCACGGATTTGGATTAACGTTTATACAACGGCAACGGCATAACATGCGATATGTCTGGCGTTTAGCTCGCCCATGTTAACGGTTCGGGTTGCTGCTGCAGCATAGTGTAAGTTAGCCTGTACTCTATCCATTGTCGTCGTCGTTCGGTGTCGAACTGTTGATGTTCGTACTCGTTAGGGCTTTAAGATCTGCCTCTAGAAGTTGTGAGCATTTGTACTTATTAATATGCATCTACGCCTGCCACTTTTTGTGTCGCTTTAATGTCGAAATGTTTTCAGATTTCCGGGTGTCGCGATCTTAACGTGTCAAATATATGCGTCACCGTGAATTGTAGTTTTTTTTAAAATTCTAACTATAACTTTACGTTAGTACAATACAATACAATACTATAAAATTTAGAGTGAAAAAAATCCTAAGGGCACCGCACCACTTTAGCGTCAATAGTGGACAGGAGGGAAAAAAAATGAGTTAAGTTTTGTCGTAGTGTTGATTATAACTGTTGGTATAGGCTATATTTCATAACTTTACGAGGCATATTATATAGTTACGAATTTTCCAAAATCGCTAAGTTGTAGTCTACCAGAAGTAAGATAGCCGTTTCAACAAGCATAAGCGTGAATGTGAATTGTGAACAACGGAAGGAGCAACTGCATAATCCATAAGCATCGCTAAGTATCGCCTGGTCTGTATCGTTAATAAAACAGAATAATGAAATAATAATCATGTTTTTAAAAGCACACACGTTGAAAATTATTGCGATAGAAATACTCCCGTAAACAAAAACATGAAAATTAATTACTGAAAACACACAATTAGAAAACGTCTTTAGAAATACGATCGTATAACACATCTGACTAGAGAATAGCGTCGAATAGGCCTAATAAACGTTAACAGTTAACACGTATGAGACGATTCAACCGGTAATTAATAAAAAAATTGCTTAAATCTGTGTTACCTATACAGTATCATGCAACGCTGATTTCCATAAGCAATCATTTTTGGCTAGATCTGTTTTGACTTTGTATATACAAGGTGGGCCAGAAAAAACATGCCACTTTACTTTTGTCCATATCTTTGCCAGATATTGGCCAATTTTCAAAATATTTCACTGCCACACTCTGAGGATAATTTGCAACAACGAGATTATTATAAATCCCACCACACCTCAAATGTGTCTCTACACTACCTTGTAAAATATCAATGAAATATGCATACATAACAATAATAACAAGCAAACATTTAGTTAAAATTAAAAAACACTTCGGACCAACATTGCAGTGAATCGTCTGTATGACACTAGACTGTGTGGGTATAACACAGTTTAGTGTCATACAAATCATTCATCGCAATGTTGGTCTGAAGCGTTTTTTGTTATTATCGTTAGTTTTTGCTTACATTTATATTTCACAAGGTAGTGTAGAAACGCATTTACCGTGTGGTGGAATAATAATCACGTTATTTCAAATTGTCTGCAGAGTGTGGCAGTAAATGAATTTCAAAAATCGGTCAATAATTGGCGAAGATATGGACAAAAGTAAAGTGGTACGTTTTATGGCCCACCGTGTAGTTGCTTGAAAATTATTTTTTTTAAATTTTTTTTCTTAGTCATCTGTTCGATAATCGTTTGTTACTGCTAACGTGCGTTTGGCATATTTATTAATAAAATATTAGATGTGTTACTGTGTTGAATACGTTTTTGTGATCAAATCACGCTTGCGAAAACGTTACTGCAATCTACAACAAGATTATGCAATGTCTATCACTTTACGAGCGCTCCTGAACTCGCTGACGGCTTGATATGCGATTCGACCAGGCAGCCGCCGACCTTGGAGGTTTTCGTAAATGCATCTTTTGCTCCTCCTTCTGGACATTATCTCTGGTATTATCCCATCACGCCGATAATCGCTGCGTCCTTATTATCTAAACCTATTGTGGTCCTCCGACATGTTACGACTAAATGAGGTAAGCTTACACACAAAAGAAACGGCGCTCATGGGTGACTGGCAGGTAGCGTCAACGGCAATAATATTAAACCGAAGAAAATCTTAGGAGTTTTTCGCTGGCCTTAGTATTTGAAAATTCATACACACTGTGTGGTCTGTTTTTAAAGGCAAATAAAACGAACGAAATTAACGGCTGACGTTTTAACCACTCTGGCTAACTTAAACGAATAGCTGCACGGCTAAACACTCAAATTTTCTCTGAGATGAAATGATGTGTTTTATTTCAGCTTCTTTGGCAGTTTTGCTATAACGATAGAGAAAAAAAATGGTTTGAAATCGGCCAAAATTTGCCAAAAAAATATCGTAAAAATAAGTGGTACGTTCTATGGATCACCTATGCGCATTGAGCACAGGAAGCATAGGCCTACAAACAAATATGAAATATCATATCTAGTAAAACGCTTGGATGGTCTCATGTGCAACAAAAAATTTCGGGACCAAAATAAGCTCAGAACGAACGGGATAATAATGGCAAGCGGCAATTCGTGTGACCGTGCAGCGTTATTGTAGTACAATTTGCATTGATTGCGGCGCTGGACAGACTGCAGTGTGAGGAATATCGTTAGGCAGTGATGTTAGGCGAGCGAAGACTTCATAACATGGCGGAGTGAACGTTGTCCATCCATGCCTGTCAGTCCATAATGTGCCGGTCTCTAGCCGGACTCCGGCCGATAAAACCGTTTAATGCCGCGTTATTGTTCAAACCAGCTCACGTCTTCACTCTTTAGTTGATTTAGACCATAGCCACCTGCCCCGTTTCCCGGAACATGGGCGTACTCAGACATGCCCGTGAGTGCAGCATGCATCCAAAAGTCTCGATGAAACAAATTCGTACGTATTTCAATGTCATTCCCATGACAGCTGATTACATAAAACAACCTTGAAACAACTGCTTAGGTAAAAAGCATGAAGAGGACCGTAGAGAGACACCACAACCATATTTTGTTGGACAGTTGGCGTCTACTGGCTAAGGAGATTGACATCTTTGCCCTAGAGTTCAGTAGTTATTGTTAATAGTCTAGTAATTTGTACAGGATTTTATACGAATTTTTATGGAGAAAGTTTGTAACTGCGTTAAGTGGCTGATAAGCAATTGTGCACGAATATAAAAAAAACTTTTGCAGCGAACGGTAAACTGTTTATTTCTCCGGTGGGGTTTTGTTGCGAGGATTATGTCTGCAGTTTAATGAAGTCGCTAGCGACTAGATAACAGACCGAGAAACTGACAGCCAGATGCTCCTAAGTTGACGCGGTGGGCAACGCAAGCTGAGACATCAAGCGAGACAACGACGTCGACAAAGATCGCAAGACCTCGAACAGCAAATCTGGCAACGTACCGTAGGCACCAATTATTAGAAACGTCAGCTGCTAGTTAGTTGTACAGCGTTGGCTGTTAGTATATAGACTAAGGGGTTTGAGTCTTTATCGGGTTAAATGCGATGTGAAAGCGACGTTGTCTGTGACCTTGGAAAAATGGTCTGAAGTTCCAAAGAAAACGATAATCAGAAACTACAAAAATGTGTCTGTCGTTTGCATGTAAACGTGAACGAGACCCACGACGCTCTGTGTGTTAATATTTGACTCAGGTCGACAATATCGAACAAAAATTCAATCCAAGAACCAACTTCCAAGTAGCTTTCCCGTACTCGACATACTGTTAAAGTACCGGTATTAAAAACGTGAAATCGACAGTGACAAACTGGTTTTGACGTCGGTCGAGCAGAAAATATATAATCAGTCAAGCACAACTCTAATAACTCCAACGAAATACAACACCAACGATCAGACCCTGACAGATAAACAGACGGACAAGACCCGTAATGTGGCCCATTATGAAGACGAAGTCAGCGGATGTGTAGTGGTGACAGATCCCGTCACTTTGTGTTAATTCACCGGCGTGGTCACTGGTTTGTCTAACCGTACTTATCAAACAGGGCGTCAGTGTGTTTTGATCATCAACTGAACGTTTTGTCTCGACTCAAGCCGCTTTTCGTCTTACGGTTAGTTACTGATTTTGTTGCATTCGCGTGATCCATCTCGTCAAATCTTTAATCAAAAAGCATTTTGTCTGCTTTTGCTTGATAGGTGTGCTGTGATAAATAGATATAGGCCTAGGCTACCTGAACATCTGACGAAAGTAACAAGGCTTATCTGCTTGCTTCGAAAACGATGTTGGCCTTTTGTCTTCGCCTTTGTGTCATGTTTTTTATATTAAAAATAACTAATCAAAAACTTCAGCATGGTGTGTTGTGATGTTGTAGTTGTACTAAGTATTAATTTATAAAAAGATGCCGTTAATAAACAATACAGATTGCTTAGAGTTTGAATTGTGAAAAATTAGCTGGGGGTTGAAATTTTTGACGGTCGGAGCCCAACCAAAATTGTGACGTAAATCCTATGTGTATAGTACATAGCTGACCCCAGTGCATAATTTGACAGGATGTTAGGGGGGTTGGGAAAACATTTGGAAGGTTGAACCCCCAACCCCCGGCAATTCAAACACTGGTGACACATGGCCAGTGCAATGCGGTGCCTATAGAATACTTAGAAACACCAAGCAACACATTTTTCGCAACATTTGCAATGAAATTAGTCACAAAATAGTTTTCCATTGTTTAAATAGATCCTTTGCCATTTATGAACACATCAAACACACAGTATAGTCAGTGTTTGAATTGTGAAAAATTAGCTGGAGAGTTAAAATTTTTGACGGTCGAAGCCCAACCAAAATTGTGACGCAAATACTATATAGTACATAGCTGACCCCCCAGTGCAGGATGTTAGGGAAGTTGGGAAAACAGTTGGGGGTTGAACCACCCCAACCTCCGGCAATTCAAACACTGAGATTGCCAATACAGACTCCAATATTTGTTCAAAGATTCAAAACCATTAACATGGCTTCATTGAGCAAATTTTTATACACTGATTTATTAGAATTTTTTATGTAACTGATGCTTTAGCACGCACGGTCAAAGTTAGTTATTGGTTTTTTAACCGATTTCAAAGATTACTGATTTGGCATTCCCATCAAAGTATCGCTCAGTTAAAATTGATGCATGCAGCAAGCATGTATCTGGTGATCTATGTAACTGCATCAAGACCTTTCCAGTTTTTACCTTTCTACCAATTCCGAAACTGATGCTGCAAAGCTCTATTCTGGAACCGAGTGGCCGACTGTTCTAGCTGTTTATTAATGACGTACGTATCTTCTTATACGACCGTTGATTTTGCCGATGCCGAAAAACACACAACTCACTTTATAACGCTTGTCGCATGAATCGATGATTTCACGTACTGTACCAGGCACGCGATGCTGAACGGACGAAGCGACTACAGAAATGGCTTCTATCGAATTATATGGCCATTTTCTTGATTAGACATTAATCGCGGCGTGTGTTCGCGGGGTGAGCAGTGGGCATGGCTTTGGCTTGTTCGTTCTTCGGTTAAGCTATGCTCGTGTTCGTGCAACTGCGTACGTTGCAGCCGAGAGATGTTCGTTAAATCAACGAGACTAGCTTTATATGCGCAGAGCTGCCCTTATTGCAACAATAACTCTTATGATTATGAAAATCTCGGGCTGGTTGTACTAGTCATATTGATATGTAAAGCTATTGTGCTGTATTGCGCCTGAAGAAACTATCAACCTTTGTTTTCTTTCTGTGGCTGAATGTTGTGTACTTAGTCATTTCCATTTTTGTTTTTCTGCTATGGATCCGTAATTCGTCATTCCGAAGCAAGAAACAAAATAGTGTTCGCTGCTGTTGCAGCAAAACCAGCACAACTACAGCGATGGTATTTAAAGATGTATGTCACGTTCGGTAACCTTGGGAGTTTTGACAGACCCACAGATGCACGCTTTTATGACCAAGCTTCGCAGCGCAGCATTTTACTGCCTGTCGGCGTAGTGCTTCATTCCTTGCTCCGGAGACAAATCAAAGACTCGTCAGAAATGCATAAGACCCGGATATTGACCCCACATCATACAAAGATTTTGCTATTGGCATTTACTGTTTTTAAAGGCGACGTTTGCTTTAATTTCAGTACAATTCGTTTGTAATATGCTAATCAAAATTGCATTTATTGTTTTTCGAATCTCTAATGTCGGTCATGCAATGGCTTAAAAATAAAAGATAGAGTGTTAATGTATAGTACACTTTTGACGCACAGTCGCCGACGACAGACAGAAATAAACAGTGACCAGAAGCAGATTTTATAAAAATCGCGAGGCACAACGAAGCGATCAAGATAAATGTTTTCTAGCAAAATTCAAATTAAATTGGTGCAATTTTTTATCATTTAAGTCTTTAGTGTTACTCTACAAATCCACGAATAATTGGCAATTTTTGGAATAACTAAAAAGCTAGAACAGCATCTGCTCTTTTAACCCGCGGCGCGGTGTGTCAGCAGCTGTGCAGCGTACGCATGCAACTAGCTGAGAACAATATTTCGTGTTGCAGTTAGATGCATAGGCCTACGCTGTGTGACGCAGTGGAAAGCCTATAACAATATGTAAACGATTTCTTGGCATCATCACTGCGTGTGTCGTCACACAAATCGCTAGAAGTTGAGTTGAGCGATCGCAACAAGTTCAATTACCTCTTCGACTTTCAGCGGTCCGTGGCTAGATGCGGTTGTGGATTTTACGTGAACAGAATGTCGCTTGCCAATACGCCAGCTAGTCTACCGGTGTGTAGTCGACTCGCCATATTTTTTCGGATATTCAACGCTGCATGCGTTGTCGACGTAATCGTCCTAATATTTGCGTCTGCCCGGCGACGGCATCAGTCTAGCTCTGCCCGCACCTGCGCCCAGCAGCGACCCCTGACGACATTAAACGAGATTACAAAGATGACATCAACACAGCGAGCGACAGCCGTAGCGCGCCAACAGAAGTCGTCAGTCTCTTTAGCAGGCATCTCTTCTGAGGCGCACCAGCTTTGTTTCACCGCCCATTTCGCTCTTTCCTCGTATACAGTACTGGACTGGTTTGAATCGTACCTGAGAGGTCGTGTACAAGAGGTCCGATCAACCACGTCTAGTTCCATGCCATCTCAGCTGCTGTACGGAGTCCCCCAAGGTTCAGTCCTTGGACCGATCTTGTTTCTTCTGTACACAGCTGATCTTCTGCAGCTGATAAAGCGTCGCAATCTAGTCCCACACGAATATGCAGACGACACTCAGATAAGTGGGTTTTGTGAATCTCTCCAGGTTGACGACCTCACAGGGAGTATGTCTGCTTGCGTCGACGACGTGTCGGGGTGGATGAAAACCAACCGGCTGCAGATGAACGAGATAAAGACTGAGCTCCTGTGGTGCGCGTCCGCACGGCGTCAACATGTCATTCCGTCTGGTCCAGTCCGTATCGGCAACGTCTCGGTGCAGCCGGTATCGGCGGTTCGTGACCTTGGAGTCTACATCGACGCCGACGTCAGCATGAGGACTCACGTTACAACCACCGTTCGAGCCTGCTTCGCTTCGTTGCGTCAGCTACGCAGTGTGCGGCGTTCTTTACCGAGACAAGCTCTGCTGACGCTGGCCCGTGCTCTCGTGGTCAGCAAAGTTGACTACTGTATTTCTGTCTTAGCCGGCATTTCCGAAAGTCTTCAGAATTGGTTGCAGTCAGCACTGAACGCCGCCGCTCGGCTCGTATGTTCAGCCAGGAAGTCAGAGCACATAACCCCACTGCTTCGGGAACTTCCCTGGTTGCTTGTTCCCGAGCGCATCCAGTTTCGGTTATGTGTGCTGGCTTACCGCTGTGTGCACGGCACAGCGCCAGCCTACCTTGCTGACAGTCTCCAGCTGACTGCCGACGCCCCTGCACGTCGTCGTCTGCGCTCCACCGACACGATGACACTGCAAGTCGACATGACGCTCTATCATCGGGGACCGGGCATTTCCAGTAGCTTGGAACAGTCTGCTGCCAACTCACTGCTGCAGTTTCGGCGAGAGACAAAAGCGCATCTTTTTCGCCAGTCGTTTCTAGACTGACTCGTTACCTGCTATCGACAATCGACAATGGAGGAAGAGTTGTACAAAAAGGTGAGAGAAATCGAGCAGTGCCACAGTAACAACCACGTGGCACAGAGCTGGCGACTTATCAGAGAGATAACCGGGAAAGGACTTTCACAACCATGTCAGATCAAGGGAGTGACAACAGACGACAGACTGCAGGCTTGGTACAACCACTTCAAATCCCTCCTGGGAAGTCCACCGGATATTGATAGAGAAGATGATGAAGTGGTGCCTATCTACAAAGACTTACCCATAGATGCTGGACCCTTCACCAACGATGAATACCAAAAGGCCAAGAGCAGATTCACACACACACTCTTGGCCAAGAGCTCGCTGAAGGCAGGAAAGTGTTGTGGTGAGGATGGTCTAGTGCCTGAAGTGCTTAAACGGGTTCCTATTGATGATCTCATACTGAATATCATCAACAAGGCCTACAATAGTAACGAACTACCTCAGCTGTGGACAATCCTGAATATAATACCTATCCCGAAGTCAGGAGATCTAACGAAGACGGACAACTACAGGGGCATCAGTCTATGTTCTGCAGTAGCAAAAGTTTATAACAGGATGCTACTTAACAGGATTTGCCCTGTACTGGATCCTTTACTGAGAACCAATCAAAATGGTTTCAGGCAGAAGAGGTCCACCATACAACAGATCTTGGCACTCAGACGTCTGATTGAAGGTATAAAGGAAAAACATCTACCAGCAGTTATATTACATTCATAGACTTCAAGAAGGCTTTTGACTCCTTACACAGGGGCAAGATGATGCGGATCCTAGAGGCTTATGGCATTCCAGGGCCCATAGTGCAAGCAATCGGTGCAATGTATGACAGTACAACTGCTAAAGTGGTATCTCCAGATGGCGAGACCGAGCTTTTTCCGCTTCTTGCTGGCGTGCTACAGGGAGATACACTCGCCCTTACCTTTTTATAATTGCTCTAGACTATGCACCTAGAAGAGCAATTAATGGTAAGGAAGAGCAGCTTGGTTTCACTGTCACCCCCCGGAAGAGCAGGAGGGTAGGCCCGACAATGAAGACAGACTTCGACTTTGCAGATGACATTGCTCTAGTTTCTAACTTGGTAGAGCAAGCACAAGAGATGCTGCATCGTGTGGAAGCTGAATGCAGAAATGTGGGGCTAAGATTGAACGCTAAGAAGACAGAGGTCATGGCCTACAATGTTGCACACGCCGAAATAAAAACTCTAGATGGAGCAGTGCTGAACTTAACCGAAGATTTCAAGCACCTGGGATCACATATTGGTTCCTCTGGGAAAGATATACAAATCAGGAAGGCCTTAGCATGGCGAGCTTTGCACTCTATGAAAAAAGTTTGGAAGTCGTCCATGCATGCAGAACTTAAGAAAAAGCTATTCGTCACA
>Ga0056128_1005699_pt1 | contig 15684 bp, 7 predicted proteins | sample WorMetLIZISLAND2_FD_71113 | JGI IMG/M metagenome (GOLD analysis project Ga0056128, IMG submission 71113) | Marine gutless worms symbiont microbial communities from Max Planck institute for Marine Microbiology, Germany - Olavius geniculatus... ...
TTACTTACCGTGTACATATGTTTGTGTGTGTGTGAGTGTTTTTTGTGTAACTTTGTGTTATTTGTGTTTGCTATGGGCCGTGTTGCCTGAAATAAACCTGTTATTTCCATTTTTGGCTGACCGTACGTACTAACGGTCGCGTCTTTGCTACACGAACTCTGTCTTGTGTTGCCTGTAATGCATATACTGTGGCTAAACGGTACGTCTTTGTGGAAGGTGTCTGAACTCTGAAGGATTAAAACAAAAGGCCTAATTATTAACGAGCAAAATTGCTGTCATTCTACGTAGGCCAAGTAGGCTATCTCGGTGTCTGTAACATTGCATGATCGCAGACTCGAGGCCTGCTGGACTGGAACGGACAGATTCAGCTGCAGCGGAAGAAGATTGCATTTTGTGAAGAGGAGCAGCGTAACTAACTAGCCCTTTTCACACGCGCCCGCCAGGCCTGTCGACACCGTGAACCTTGGTAGCCCTCCGGGGCGAGCTCGGCGCGTTGGTGTCCTGTATGGGCGGGCAAGCGACTGAGCGACCGCCCGGCCGCAGCACCGGCCTGCCTGGTCGGTCTGGCGAGGCGATCTGCTGATTCGAGGCCACTGGCGCGGCGGCCAGCAGTCGCGTATAAATAGAAGATTTACTTCTGTGCCGAGCCGAGTAGTTCGGCGTCGTGCTGGCCGGCTGCTCGCTTACGGATAGTTAGAATGTTGTTGGCGTAGTGTGTTGCTAGTCAGTCTGTCTGCTTGTTCCGTCATTTCTGCTCTGATCTCGTACATCTAGTTCGACTGTCCAATGCAGCGATGAATGCCGGGGGCGGGGACTCGGGTCGTCGTCTGTCGAACTCGGAAGTGGACGACGTCTCGGCGAGACACGAGCGTCGCGGTGCTCTGCGACTGAAGGACGTCGTCGAGGTTCGCAACCACAAGTTCGCCGCTCGCTTCTTCAAACAGCCCACCTTCTGCAGCCACTGCAAAGACTTTATCTGGTACGCTGGACGATTACTACCGCTTGGTAGTTGGCTTGGTAGTCTAGTGGTTAGCGTGTCGGACCCAATGACCGCGACGTCGGGGGTTCGATCCCTGACCACTGCACTCTCAACTAACAGCCTTGGGCAAGTCGTTCACACACCACAGCCCGTCGGTGCGATGCCCCAGTTTGGGGGCCCTGCCGACTAAATATCCAAATCCAAATCCTTATAGGCCTACACCGGATCCGGAAAAAAAGTAACCCCCTAAACAATGTACGACATTGAAATGGGAATTTTAAACGAATCCAAATAAAATTTCGTGCACCTGATCCCACTAAATCCCTGAAGTAATGACGAGTTTTGTTTAAAAAGTCTAATTTTTTGCGGAGTTAATTAATTTTGAATATGGATGCTCTGTTTCTAATAGGGTGTTACTGCAGTCACTCAGCTAAATGACGTACGTAGGACCTACGTTGTTTTGGTGCAGTTAACGTAAGCAATACATATTATGGAGTTTTTCGCAAAAAGTCATACGGTATTCAAGTTAAAGTGTTCAGACTGTAGAAAGGTGCTGTAAAAAATTTCTCAACAAGCAGTTTACATTGTTCGGATTAAAAACACTGTTGCGACTTTACTTTTTCAACGGAACAACGCGTCTACCCACGTGGCGCGAGACACCTTGTAAACGATAACTGAAGAAACCCAAGACATCATCACTCCGCTATTAGACTTAGGCTACATAATTTGACAATCATATTTGGTAGTAGCTGGAAGAGCGTGTGTACCGGAGCTGGTGGGTTAATGACGTTGACCAGCTGAAGTCGTGCCTGTAGATAGTGTAAATGAAAAGTGGGATGGGAACATATTTCCAGGAGGCGTTCGTGGATGAAACGGTCAGGCTGTATGGTGAGACGTAGGCTCCGTGGTGCAGCCTGCCGTTATTGCGTTATTTCTGAACCACTCTTTTCACGTTCACCTAATTACGACTTCACGGAGATGTAATAATTGTCCGTCACAGTCACGTACAGTACTGACCATAGTCGTCAGTGTCAGTCGTCACGGTCACAGAGTCAACCATTAGGGCGACGCCGTCAGTCACCTGCCAGTAGCCTGTTATTACGACCGGATGTGGTGGTACCGTAACGTATATAGGATATAAACTCCACTACTCCGCGATTTGTTGTGGAATTGTTGGGCAACAAGTCGTTCAGCAAGCTGCACAACATCTTGACATGTTGAGATGCTGCGGACTTGTCGTGTAGTTCTTCAATTTGATGGACTACACCCTATTCGCACTTACGACGCCGACGCGACTCATATACAACTGTCGAGTCTCGTCGTCATCTCAAATGTGAATTGGGCCGTATAGGCTATGTCGTACAAGTGGATTTGACGTAGACTTTTTATTTGTTGTATAGCCTGTTGTGCAGCAAATCAACATCTATTCGCAGTAGTGGAGTTTGGGCCTCACGTGGACTTGGTATAGAGTCATAGAATGTATGCAGAATGATACATGACCACTCCTCTAGGGACTAGTGAATGGGCGAGCGCGACAGTGTTTTTTTCGGTTCCCAAAAGTGCAGTACGCTGTAACTTAAGTACAAAATAAATTCCTGCATCGCACTTCTATTGCACCTGTGTAAACCGTATTAGCAGCTCTTAAGCTTAAGTTCAGCGGCAACGCTGCAGGCGACGACCGGCGAAAGCTTGCGTTAAGCGCACATCTTTGCAGGATAGTGTAGGTTCGAAATGAACACTTGATAGGAACACCTAGCCGTGGAGATAATCAGTATTTGCACCTGTATGTCAGTGTTTTTAATGCACGCCTTATGACAGCAACGACTGTCAGTATAGCGTCGATGCTGACTTGTATAAAGACAATTTTTATTTTATGCCAGTGTGAAAGTTTTGGCCTGATCTAGTTTTCGGACTTGCCGTTATACGTGATTTTGAAACGAAATGATATCATTTTAACTTGAGCCTGTATACTGCCCCGATAACAAGAGATGGGACTTTAAAAATTTGCAGTGACAAAGCTTGATTAAACAGTGACAGTGATCGCAGTGTGTACTGAAAATCGATAGTTAGCCTATACGCAGAGAAAAACTCGTGTGCACATTAGAGAGTTGCGCGGGGTAAGTTATTTCATTCCCATCCCCATCTATCCCCATAAACTTGGAACCCATTTCCAACTGTCCCCATTAAGTCCCTCCTCGTCCCCATCCGTCCCCGCACAAGTTGCTTCTATCCCCCATTCCATCACGACACACCAAAGCACTTCAACACAAGATGAATTTCTGTTTTTTTTCGTACAAGACTAGATATTTGAGTTCAGAAATCCAGAACTCGAATAGGCTATCTAGTCTTGCACGAAATGGAAACATAAAATAGGCCAAGGTGAGCAGAAGTAAATTCAATCTATTGTTTTGTTTCCTATTAATGACATTTTTAATTAATAAAATTATGAGCCATAAAATGGTCCAGCAATATTGCTGAAAAGTTAAATCACTCTCATTACTTTGATTCGAGAGTTTTTAATAGCTGCAGTTAAACCTCCACCAGTTCATTTAGAAACAACAGTCCTTCCACACTGTCACCATCTCAGTTGGGTGCGCTCATTCACAGTCCAGCCAGCTGTGAGAACGATCTCTCCAATCAAGTATTGACTGCTGGGATACCAAACAGATCTCGAGCAACTTGCCCTGTTTTGTCCACCTCCATAACTTGCTTTTCCAGAATGCTTGCAGGCAATCTTCAGTTCAAAGTTCAGACGTCATAGTTCAGATGTTGACTGCCGCGGTATTACCCCAAGACTCACGGTAAAAATCCGCGGTTACCGCGGTATTACCGCCGTCCCCATTACCGTGCAGCTCTCTAGTGCACATGCGCCACCGATGCTTATCTGATGTAGCAGTATATAGCACTGATGATCTAGTGTGCAGAGCTGTTTCACAAGTGCACGTGTCACCAAGCGTAGTAATGACACATTAGGCGGCCGTCCGTAGGCCGCGTTAGTTACGCGTCTTGCTCTTCGTCTGTTCGTCCGTCTGCCCCATGCAGGCTTCTGATTGGAAAACGAAAGGGGACAGAAAGTGAAAATGGGTGAACGTTCTCCATGCAGCTAGGACCATGGTCGAGTAGCCTGTGTGCCAGTTTTCAGCCAAAGATCATTAGAATAAGATAACGCTAGGCCTAGCCTACCATCGACCCCTGAGACGCTGAACAACTAGACGGACAGCCACATATTATGTTGAAGTTTGCCGACTAAATTCTGAAGCTGAAGGCAACGGTAAACGCGGTGCGTGTGTTCAAAATTTATGCTATTTTCGAATAAAAATTAAGCTGGATGTGAGACGGACTATGGAGAGTGCAAGACATCAGGCGGCGTATTTTAGTGGTTCGCTGAATGCGCGCACGTCAGGGATCTCATATCTGTTTAATAATGCCCTGCACACAATATCATCCAGCGGAAGATAATAACATTTGCTTACGCAGTATTCCCAAGCAGCGATGAGGAGACCGTGACCGCGACTGATGCAGTATAATGTATAATTTATCGGTGAGCGCCTGTATAGCGGTCAAGATCATCGGCGTAATCGTGTAACCCCGCGAGACAGACAGCCCGTCAGCAAGATATCTGTTATATGGTGCCATCGCTGACGACGTTGCCGACCATAACCATAATCATAAGCCTGGAAATGTTAAGCGGGCTCCACCTGCCCTGGTATGCAATAAGACTCTGCATTCTCCTGTATGGGCATGCACTGTTTGTCCTGCGACACCTTCCTTATCTGGTGCTATTGACCGTTATCGAAGGGACGTTCTCCTATCCAAGGAACCCTGGATTTAAATTCAGGGCTCCTTGTCCTATGGGCAACTCAGGACTGAAGAATTCGGAAAAGCGGAATCGTTGAACAATGCTGCCAGCCATAGTGAATCGTGACGAGCAATTACAAGTTTTGGTTGTTGGTTTGACCCCAAAATTTCTGGCGAGTTCGTAGCGTCATGCAGTGGCGTATTTAGGATTTGGCAAAGGGGGGCCATGGCGAGCACGCAGAGCGCGAGCCTATAACGGGGGTTTGGGGGCGGAGCCCCCAGCGAGGTCCAGGGGTAGAGCCCCTGGTCGGGAGGTCAGGGGGCGAAGCCCCTTTGAAGCTGAAACACTTTTTGCTTTTGAACGTTCAATGGAAGCCGCAAATTCGCCAATTTTTTTCTGAAATTCGGAAACGCAGAAAATCTCAGCGTCATATCAGATGCAATCTCACATGGCGATTTTAATCGCATATTGTGTCGGTATGAAAAAAGACCACCAGACATTGTTGAATTTTGCAATTCTTGCTGGAAAACGGCAAAAAACGCACCTTTTCATACAAAGTCGCCTTAAAAAATTTTCATGGTCGGGCCAAGGGGGGGCATCGCACCGTGGCCCTCCCCCTAAATACGCCACTGGCGTCATGTTCTGCTCTGTGTGACGAACAGTGAAACGGAGTCGAAAGCGATCGTCTCCAAGCACGCGCGTTTTATTGCATTTTGTTGCACTTGAGCGAGCGTCTTTACTGTTATTATACGGTACACATACGTACCACATATATATACGTATAGTGAATCTTAAGGCCCAAGCTCTCATTACTTTGATTTTTTTTGTGGATTTGCTGTACAGCTTGTTCTGCAACAAATAGAATTAAACGCGATATGGGTCTAATCGGCGGTCGACTGTTGAGTACTCGAGTTGTTAATGGCAATCATGTTGTCAGCGACTGTAGGCCTACTTGACGGCGTCTGTTAGGATCATTTCAGTCATGGCATAACAGTAGCACCGTGCAGCCTGTTATACAAGACTGTGTGATTTCGTTTCACACACAGCAACGCTGCTTTTCTCTGTGCCCGGGGAGTCGGTAGAGCTAAAATGTGGCGTAGCTACGGGCCTAGAACGGGGAGGTCATGTCCCCAGCTTTCCCTCTCTGTCGGGCGCCACTGTTCAGATCTGATACGTTGACGGCCGTATGGACTACTGTTTGTTTCGCAGTGGTAGGTCGCTGGGTTGTCAGTGGCCAGAAATGCGGTTCTGTACGGTAGTCGATAGTTGCCATTGTGCAGGCCTATTGTTGACGCCGTCTGTCGTCGCACTGCCTGGCATATACAGCCTTGACCGATATCATAATATTCGTAAGTCATAACGCCGTGCCTGGCTGATAAGCGATCTGTTCGTATTCACGTTCACCATAAACGAAACAAGTACACAGTCGTCTACAGAAATAAGTTTTGTCCGGCGAGACTGGCACCGTCTGCTGGGTAGGGTATCGGAACTTGAGCTGCTGAAATAGGCTACAAGTTTAGTGCTGAAAATTTCAAACGCAAATTGTATTAGTTTATCTCTAGCCATTTTGTCGCAATTCAGTGTTGAAATGTGCGCTGCATCTATAAATTACGAAAAATTCACAAAAACCCATTTTTCGGGTCGTTCAAGGTCATTGATGTTGATTAATCTAAAAAGCCTGTCACCAGTGCTTGTTATGATGAACAGAATGTTTGTACCTATCTGCAGCCGTCTTCACGCTAAACGAGCCAACAGTGGTAAAGTCACCACTTTTTAGGGGTGTATAGTCGTCTTTGACGCCAGCCTGCGCCGGCCTTCTAGAACCTATGGGGTCGGGACTTGGACTGCCGAAATCTACGTTAAGTGCTGAAAATTTCATATGCAGGTTGTCTTGGTCTTTCTCCAGCCATTTCGTCGCAATTTATTTCAGTGTTGAAATGTGCGCAGCATCCAAAAATTGCGAAAAATTCACTGACAACTCCTTTTGGGGGTTGAAGGTCGTTCAAAAAAGGTCATCGATGTTGATAAATCTAAAAAGCCTGTCACTAGTGCTTGTTATGATAAGCGGCCTGTATGTACCTATCTGCAACCGTTTTCACACTAAACGACCCAATAACGGCAAAATAACGTTTTTAGTGGGGCATCCCCCTTTTGTGACGCCCTCGTTCGAGGGGAACCCCCGCATCAGGGGCACGAAATTTTGTCACAAAAAGCCTGACCTTAGGGCAGTTCACGGTGAAGATTTCGTGATCATAGTGCGCACCGTTTTGATAGAGCTCACGAGTGTGACAGACGGACAGACAGACAGACAGACAGACAGAATCTGCAGTGTCTCAGTAACTTAGAGTGCTGTCATAGCGCCGGAGCATGACAGCCAAACGGACGCGAAGCTCAGCTATGGTATGGGAACAGCGCTGTTCCAACAGGAGCTGCAGCTGTATTGTACAGTTCGTTCTAGGAAATGTTCGGTCAGTCGTTCAGATGATTTAACGTCGCTCGGCGATATCTCCGTCAGTAAAAAAACTCACGACACGACACGCCCTATATCAGCCATATGTAAATGAGAGCATTTCCATGTACGTCGGTCAACACGCATGAAACCTATATACTTCCTGGCGAAGTTACCAGCGCGGCACCTTTTAAAAGTATACTGAAGACACACTTTTTTAAAATTTCTGTTTTTAATTAACTGTTTAAAGCTTTTTGAGTTTCTGTAATGCGCGTCTAGCTTGTTTGTTTTTAGCTACACGAAGTAGGCCTATGTATTGATGATGATTGGTGGTCAAAGAAAATGAATCTGGATCTGCGAAAAAAATCCGGCATTGGAACGCCACCAGAATTTAATCTGTTGGTTCATGGTCCACGTTCCACTTATCCAGAAGAGTTATCAAAATCTGTTCATAACTTGTGAAGATATTTTGTCCGAGCAAGAAACGATTAAAAGCTCGAATGCACACGGGCGCTATCGAGTACGTATAGGGTAGAGCGCGGCTGTGTATCGATCTTCTGATGGCAACGAAAGTGTATGTCATTCATTGCCTGTCGGCGGGTAGGTAACTTAAGGTGAGGCATAAAAACACACCAAAATTTATCGATCATAACTTCTGGCGGATTATCGGAGTTTAATTTGGTACAACTATTTCTGACACAGCTTGTCATCAAATGGTTATTGAAGTTTTCACCTCACTCAACATATGCTTCTGCACTACCTGGGGAAATCAAAACACATGAAATCGGTGTTAAAATGAAAAAAAGTCAAACCATCCGTGACATTGCTGATAGTAACTAGAAGAAGGATAATGAGATTCTAATAGTTTTTGGTACAAACATTTCCGACATAGCTGGCCATCAAATGACCGTTTGCTATGCAGCAGCGAGTTTATACGACGCTGTTTAGGAATATCAAAGAACTCGAGAAGCGCCTGATTGAAGTCTTAAGCAGAACATTATCAACACTGCTATCAACGCATAGAGAATGCATCTCCCTGCATGTGTTTAGACAAATGGTTAATATTAGAATATTTACTGTCAGCAATTGCACAACTGGACAATTGAATAAACTGTCAACCAAAGTGCTAGAAATTTGGACAAAATGTTAAATGTGCGTTATTTGAATTAAGTAATGATATTGAATTGAATAAAAAATGTAATATTTTGCTTGTTTTGCTTTCCGCACGTAGTGCAGAAACAAACGTTCGGTGAGGCGGGAAAAAAATGGTCACTTGATGGCCAGTTGTGTCTCAAATAATCATACCAAAAATTATTAAAATCTGGTCATCCGTCTTCAAGTTACGATCGGTAAATTTTAGTTGTTTTCAATGCCTCACAGTGCAGTAGGAACGGCGTGCCAGTGCGTACCAGGAAGCAAACACCGCACGCTTGTGTCATCGCGTTGCAGACAACGGCGCCGTGAACGCTGCAAGCTCGTTAAGGTTCACGTTTCCTCTACACCTCTTAACGCGACTCCGAACCGCACTTGGATCAGTTTGTTACGCGCGATAGCAGAATGCTTTGCGCGTCTTAGCTATGGCCTCGGCGTCCGTCCATCCGTCTGTCTGTCTGTCCGTCACACTGCTGTATTGTGTCAAAACGGTGCAAGCTAGGATCACGAAATCTTCACTGCGGGCTGTTCCAAGAAATCTAGTTTATCGTGACAAAATTTCGTGCCTCTGGGCGAGGGGGTTCCATTTGAACTAGGGCGTCAAAGAGGGGTACCCTCCCTCCCCTCTAAAACAACGTTTTTTTGCCGCTATTGGCTCTTGTGGTGTGAAAACGGTTGCAGATATACATACATGCTGCTTATCATAACAAGCAGGATGACAGGCTTTTTAGATTCATCAACATTGATGACCTTGAACGACCTTAAACTCTGCAAAAAATGGTTTTTAGTGAATTTTTAGCAATTTTTGGGTGCAGCGCACATTTTGACACTGAATTGCGACGAAATGGCTGGAGATAGACCAAGACAGCCTTCACATGAAATTTTTAGCACTAGACGTAGATTTCAGCAGTCCAAGTCCCGACCCCCTAAGTTCAAGGAGGCCGCCGCAGTCGGGCGTCAAAGACGACTACCCTCCTAAAAAGTGGTTATTTTACCACTGTTGGCTCGTGTAGCGTAAAAACGATTGCATATAGATACAGACATTTTGCTTATCATAACAAGCAACAGTGACAAACTTTTTATTGGTGTTAACGTCAATGACCTTTAACGCCCTTGAACACCCAAAAGGGGTTTTTAGTGAATTTTTCACAATTTTTGGATGCAGCACACATTTCAACACTGACGAAATGGCTGGAGATAGACCAAGACAACCTGCATATGAAATTCCCGGCACTAAACTCAGCCCGACTCCCTTGGTTCAAGGAGGCCGTTGCTGGCGGGCATGAAAGACGTCAACCCTCCCAAAAAGTAGTTGTTTTACCACTGTTGGCTGGTGTAGCGTGAAAACTGTTGCAGGTAGGTACAGACATGCTGCTTATCATAACAAGCACTGGTGACAGGTTTTTAGATTTATCAACATCGATGACCTTGAACGACCACAAAAGGGGGTTTTTAGTGAATTTTTTTGCAATTTTTGGATTCAGCGCACATTTCAACACTGAATTGCGACGAAATGGCTGGAGATAAACCAAGACAACCTGCGTATGAAATTTTCAGCATTAAACGTAAATTTCAGCAGTAGATGCAAGTCCAGACCCCCTAGGTTCAAAGAGGCCGGCCACAAACATGCTGCTTATCATAACAAGCAATAGTGACAAGCTTTTTAGTGGTATCAACCTGGATGACCTTGAATGACTTTGAACCCCCAAAATAGGAGTTTTTACTTTTTAGTGAATTTTTTTTTGCGTTTTCTGGCTGCGACACACATTTTTAGAGCGAATTGCGCCGAAATGGCTGGAGATGGACCTGGACAACCGGCGTATGACATTTTTAGCAGAACGTACGTTTTTAAGAATCTAAGTTTCGTACGGAGTTTTCAAATTTAAGTACTTTTTCAAGATGCATTAATATCTTATTGCTGTAGGCCTGCACTGATTGCCAAAGTGGCAGGACCGCTGCTGCCGCGCTCACGCGATCTTTGCTCAAATTACTTGTTATAGTTAATTTGTCGATCAGTTTGTAGTTGTTAGTGGTGGCTGGAGGCACTAGGTGCCTCGCTATGGCATAAACTGCCATTTGTAGTTAACGGCATTCTCTCAACTTTTCAAGCATAATTATATCCGAACTATATACGCTGCGCTGCGTGAGGAGCTCACACGTGACCGCGGGTGTAGTCTCTTCTCTACACCGGTCTTTACACCCCTCTACACTCCACTATGCGCCCTGATTCTTTCTGAGACTTTGGCGCTTTATAAATCATTTACTTACTTACTTACTTACTTTGCGGTGCATGCAGTTGAAGTACTCCATTTACCAATAACTGTACATTTTCGATGGCTCCGCGCGGCAAGCACTGTCAGGAGAATTGAAAAATTTGTGTGACGAAACTTCGGTCGTCGGTCGACCTGTGTGGCACTTCGTCACGTTTCGCACGCTGACGACGAGCGTGCTGGGTGGTCCGTCGTGCATGGTGGGTCTCGAGAGACTGGATGAGTGAGTGACTGTTCTGCACGACGTGCGTCTACTGCAACTGGACTCGCTTTGGACGTGACCACTTTTGTGCTCCGAGATACATCTTGTTTGAGCTCACTGACGAGTTTGTTCATATAGGCGATTGCACCCACAGTCAAAATGCATTAAGCACTTCCCCCTGCAATTGCTTGTACGTGTACACACCACATATCGCAAAAAAGTCTTCATCATAGCTGTCGCGAGAGGTGCCATTTCAGCGCACATTCGTCAGAAACTATTTAGCAGCCAAGCTGCTCTTAAGCAGGCATGTAGACCTACTCGCAGCCCGCTGGGAATTAGTCAGACCCTTTGGAGAAAGAAGCGAGATGGTAAATTCATTCATTCGTCATTTATTTACAGTGTATTCATTTATTTATTCGAAGTTTGACAAAGACAGACAAAGTGCTAGTTACCTCCGCCAAAGAGGTAATGTTTTTGTCGGACTTTGTCTGTTTGTCTGTCTGTGTGTGAGCAAGATAACTCAAAAAGTTATGGACGGATCTTTCCGAAATTTTGAGGGTATGTCGGGCATGGCATAAACTACCAGTGATTCAATTTTGAGCGTGATTCGGTAGGAATCCTGGATTCTAGATCACTTTAAAATTTTCGTTACCATTGCGTTAAAGGGGGCATAAGGGAACCGCTGGCAAAGCGAAGATGGTGACGCCACCTGGCGAATAGCTATGCCTTGGCGGAGGTACCTGCGGGCTACGACTGCTTTTCTAGTTGTTACACAATAAAACGAATTTGACAGTTATTGAGACAAATAAAACAAGTAATTTGAGCAAAGCTCATGAGACGCGCGACTGCCTTAGCAGTTTCTGTTTGCAGCCTCGCAGGTTGTTTTTGTCTATCTCCAGCCATTTCTTTGCAAGAAGTTAAGGTCATTCAAGGTCATTGACGTTGACACCATTAAAAGGCTTGTCACTAGTGTTTGTTATGATAAGCAGCATGTCTGCATCTATCTGCAAGCGTTTTCACGCCACACAAGTAGCGGTAAAAATAACCACTTTTAGGGGGTATCCTTTGTTGATGCCCGCGTGCGCCGTTCTCTTTGAGGCTAGGGGGTCGGAACTTGCAGCAATAAAATCTACGCTTAATCTTGAAAGTAAAAGTGACATATGCAAGTTGCATTGGTCTATCTCCAGCCATTTCGGCGCAATTCAGTCTTAAAATGTGTGTTGCAAAGCAGCCCAAAATCGCGAAAAATTAACTGAAACGGTTTATTTTGGGGTTTCAGGATCGTTCAAGATCATCGATGTTGACACCTTTATGAAGCTCGTCACCAGTGCTTGTTATGATAAGCAGCATGTCTGTGCCTATCTGTAACCGTTTACACGCTATACGACCCAATAGCGGTAAAATAGGCACATTTTAGGGGGGCCCTCTTTCACGCCCCGTTTGAGAGAAACCCTCTCACCTAGGCGCACAAAATTTTGTCACGATAAACTACAATCCTTGCGGCAACCCACAGTGAAGATTTCGTGATTCTAGCTTCCACCGTTTTGATAGGGCTGCAGGGTGTGACGGACACACAGACAGACGTTTAGACGATGGCTCAGACGCGCGAAGCATTACATGCTGTCGCGCGAAAAACCGTTCATGTTGATACAAACTGTCAGCGTACAGCATTCTTATGATGAAGATTTTTTTCGTTGATGACTGATGTGGGACCAGGAAATTGGCAGTTGCGGCTTCGTTCACGAAGACTGTAGTGCTGCACTCGCTCAGGAGGGGATAGCAAGTGCTGACTATTGCCGGTGATTTGTGCGAAAAGTAGGAGAAAAGGAAGAAGGGATGGAAAGTAGGCGAGTATATAGGGGACGGGAGAAGAAAGCTGGCCGCGACAGCAGTTTTTAAAGTAACTGGTCATTAGTCGAATCGGCACCGTATAGGCCTAGTCCTATTTTTGCCGGGTTCCGGTCCACCATAAGCATAGTCGGAGGCCGCAATAGCCAAGGGCCGCAGAAGCTAAAGATGCAATTTATGTCCATTTCTAATCCTGTCAATTACCGTAATTCTATCCCTAATCTTCCCGCTGTTCGGACTATAGTGAATCGTCCTCGTTTTATAGAGGTTGGTTGTGACGTGGGTGGACGATTTATACGGTCATATTTCGTCTCGTCTGGGGATAGTTTGTTGTTGATTTCAGTTAGGCGTCTCATCAGTCAGTGGCCGTGCAGCGTGACTGCGCGCTGCGAGGATGCGTTCGCTCGCTTCTTGTTCATTGACGCTGACAGTAGGCCTAGCTGAAGAGCGCAGTCTCAGCAGCAGCGATTTATATAGGTTATTGTTGAGTCCACTACAAGTCCAGTGAGTTGGACGAGCCGGAATGTCTGTGAAATTCCGTATTCGTAATCTGAGAAACAAACAACGACGCAGTAGAATGTTGGAAATTTGACCATACTTACCCTAGCTGTCGACCAAGAAGTTACTATATTTAACTAATCACTTCTGAGACCAAACAGGGCACAGATTCGTACCATAAGTTTTCCCCAGACATTTCGGAGGCAGGCTGCATTCACTGTTGGATGTAATGCTCTAGCGGTCGGGATGAGCACAGTGCTTAGTATTCCGCACGGGACATGGCTGCTGTGCTGCTGGAGCAGCTTGTATACGTCAACAGTTAAATCGTACATTATTAACGTCTGCAGTACGTTAGCGTAGGTCGTATTATTCCGATGCGGACGCGTTCTATCCGGCGAGTAGCATACAGCACGAGACTGCGCAATGCTATTTTATACGAGCTGCGGTGAAAAACTTTCAGCTGCTGCTGGTTTGATTGGTTACCATGGTCTCGGGTGTGTCGTGATTTCATGGAGTCACTCGACGGACGCCTCGCAGTGCTAAGCTCGCTATCTAACTGCTCATCAATTCCTGGCCATTCGTTGTTGTCCGCAGGATGCTTAGTTACTAAGCGTTCCGCACGCTGACAAACGGGTGCAACCCGTACGGTATTGCACTTTGCATTTTAAGAGTGAATTGCGCCGAAATGGCTAGAGATAGACCAAGACAACCTGCGTACGAAATTTTCAACATTTAAATGTAGATTTTCGCAGTTTAAGTCAGGACCCTCTATAAATTCAAAGAGACCTGCGCACGCGGGTGTCAAATAGGGGTACCCTTCTCAAAAGTGTTATCTATCCGCTGTTGTTTTGTCTAACATGAAAATGGTTGCAGGTAGGCACAGACATGCTGCTTATCATAACAAGCACTGGCGACGAGCTTCTTAGGAATGTCGACATCGATGACGTTGTATGACTTTAAACCCTAAAAATTTTGATTTTTAAGTGATTTTGGGGCAATTTTTGGCTGCAAAAGAGTGAATTGCGACGATATGCATAGAGATAGACCAAGATGACCTGCGAACAGGAACTGCCATAGGCTCTCGCGCGTCTCATGAGCATTAGCTGAGATTTCTTGTTGAAATTGTTGCGACACTCTTTTCCCACTGCGGCTTTGAGGCTCGATTTTATAAATTTTCTGTTAAGATGCCCTCTACCATGAGTCTGTTTTTAAAGAACTTTTTGGTCAACTAATTTACAGGAAAATTAGTATAACTGGTGCTATCATATGTCAGATTTTAGCGCCAAGGTGCGTCAAATTCGATTTCCGCTGGCGGCGAGTGTGTGTAACAGCATATAGGACTCTTGGTTGTTAACGGAGCCGGACACCCGATCGACTTGGGTGGCATAAGAATTCTGCTTAACCGTCGCTGGTGCACCGTTGCAAAAAGCCACAACAGTAAGGCGTAAATCTTCTACTTCTGCCTGTGTTCCTCTTTCACTCTTGTCTTTTCTAGAGCTTTATTTACGGCGTCGTACATTTTGCACGAAACTGTTGCCCTACGAAGTCTAAAACGTTAGCAGAGTCGTTATAGTTGATGGATGTGTAGGTCTATATTAGCGTTTTTGTGACTGTTATTGCAGCTACAGCTTCTCTCGAGAACTTATATATGCCTCTGGCCACTTATCCGTGCATTATTACCAATATGACATAAGCTTACAGCTCTGTTGCCGTCCTGGCCAAATCTGAAAGCAAAGTCTTATAATCTTTGCATGTTGAAGACTTACATAGAAGAAACCCTATATAGCTTGCGCGTCCACGCTCAGGGTTATTCATGAGATGTCACACTTTGACGCCCGCATTCGACGGGAATCTTCTCACGTAAGCGGCAAGAAATTTTGTTACAAAAAATTTGCGACACTACGCCATCGTAAGATGAAAACCCAGAATCTCTCTCACCTGGGCTTGGTCCGAATACCGGTTTGTGACGGATGGAGACAGAATTACGATAGCTAGTACGCGCTTAGCACTACGTGCTGTCGCGCCTAAAAACGATGCAAGCTGTGTGCAAGGAGTGTCTAGTCTTGGTCGATTTTGTTCAGACGGGCAGCTTATATATATACTTTCCACTGTCGGAAAATGCGTGGCAAACTATTGCAAATTTTCAGCAGAGTGGCACAATTTTGTCAGTATTTGGTGACGTTATCTTCGTTATGAGCATGATTAAAAGATAAAGACTGGTTGGCGTACTCCTGTCTCTTTAACATTATGGTTCGTGTCTAACGGCAACAGATGGCGCCACCGTCAGTTTTTGGGGAACCGACTGCTTTGTTATATATTCTTTGACGTGCTTATCAGCGGACGATGCGTTCTTTTCGCTAATTTACGTAAGATTTTGTGAAGTTTTTGGCGGTATGTAAATTCCGGAGTTTATATGCTGTTTATTACTGTTGATTGTTATTTGAAAGACGACCGTGTTCGTTGAATTGCAGTGCGTGCTGCAGCCTG
>Ga0056128_1005700_pt1 | contig 15681 bp, 9 predicted proteins | sample WorMetLIZISLAND2_FD_71113 | JGI IMG/M metagenome (GOLD analysis project Ga0056128, IMG submission 71113) | Marine gutless worms symbiont microbial communities from Max Planck institute for Marine Microbiology, Germany - Olavius geniculatus... ...
GTGAGCTGTATCAAAACGGTGCAAGCTAGAATCACGAAATCTTCACTGTGGGCTGCCCCAAGGTCTCTAGTTTATCGTGACAAAATTTCGTGCCACTGGGTGCAGGGGTTCCCCTCGAACAAGGGCGTCGAATAGGGGTACCCCCCTAAAAAGATGTCATTTTGCCGTTATTGGCTCGAATAATGTGAAAACAGTTGCAGATAGGTACAGAAATGCTGCTTATCACAACAAGCACTGGTGACAGGCTTTTTGGATTCATGAACATCGATGACCTTGAACGACCTTGAACCCCTCAAAGAGAGGTTTTTAGTGAATTTTTCGCAATTTTTGGATGCAGCGCACAGTTCAACACTGAATTGCGACTAAATGGCTGGATATAGACCAAGACAACCTGCACAAGAAATTTTCAGCATTCAACGTAGATTTTAGCAGTTTAAGTCCCGACCCCCTAGGTTCAAGGAGGCCGGCGCAGGCGGGCGTCAAAGACAGCTACCCCCTAAAAAGTGGTTATTTTACTGGAATTATCTCGTGTAGCGTGAACACGGTTGCAGATAGACACAGATATGCTGCTTATCATATCAAGCACTGGAGACAAGCTTTTTACTGCTGTCAACGTCGATGACCTTGAATGACCTTGAACCCTCAAAATAGGGGTTTTTAATGAATTTTTCTGCGATTTTTGGCTGTGACACACATTTTAAGAGTGAATTGCGCCGAAATGGCTGGAGACAGACCTGGATATTTTGCGCATGACATTTTTTAGCATAGAACGTACATTTTTAAGAATCTACAAGTAGTTGTTTTACCGCTATGGGCTCGTGTAGCTTGAAAACGGTTGCAGATCGGCAGAGACATGCTGCTTATCACAACAAGCAATACAGTGACAAGCTTTTTATTGGTGTAAACATCGATGACCTTGAATGACCTTGAATTTCTGAAATAAGGGTTTTGGTGTTTTTTGCAATTTGTGGCTGCGGCGTAGATTTCAAGAGTGAATTGCGTCAAAATGGATAGAGTTTAATCAAGACAACCTGCGAATATAAACTGCTAAGGCTGTCGCGCGTCTAATGAGCTTTGCTCAAATTACTTGTAGATACCTTTGTCTGTTCCGGAGATATTTGCTCTCAAAGTAGAAAGGGGTCCAAAATTGGGGCAAATTTAGCGTGTTTCACTGCTTAATCTCCGTGATTAGTGGATCAAAGTTCAGCGAACTTTTTTTCACCCAACGCGGGAGGAATCGCGGTACAAAATGTACTTGTCCGATTTGGAATATCTTCATCCGTTCCAGAGATATTCGCCGCTGAAGTTTGAAGTCGTCCGAAATCGAGTCAAATTTTGCATGTTTTTGGCCCCTAAAATTTTTTGGGCCCCCCGAAATTTTGAACCGGCATTATAAAATTCGGCCTAGCACTAACCACCATGCAAAATTTCGCGCCGATCGGCCCATGCATCTCGGAGATTTCGCGTTAAAAAAAGAACACATCTGCGCTAAAACGTAAGCCCGCTCCGAAAGCTAACGTTTACGGGCGGACTAATAAATAAAGAAATTTAGCAGTAAAACACAAGGCCTTCCAAACTATCGTTTCGAACGGCCTAACTAAAAATATGGGGCATAGCCTAACGTGAGGCCGCCCAGCGCTGTAAGTCCGATTGGGGAAAAGTTTAGGGGCTGAAATTCACCTAATAGCAAAGTCACATGGCCTGAAGTCAAATGCATTAGCATAAACAAACCGCACATTGTCGACTTAGGGTGGGTCAACATCTGCGCCTGTAACTTTTTTGTTAGTGGACCAAAGTTCACCAAGATTTTTCTATTCGACGCAGCAGGAATTGCGCTCAATGAAGTTTGTTTCATGTTTTCGATATTGATTTTGAAATGGTCTGTTACAGTGTATTCTTGAGATATTAGCGGTCAAAGTCAAAAGTTGTCCTAAATGGCGCCAAATTTTGCACGTTATTTGTTTTCCCAAATTTTAAGGCGGCGGTCCTCTCAAATGTTGTATATAAGGGATAATGGCACGTCATGCGGCAAAAGTTTCATGGGGTTACTTTACCTAACCCCAAAGATATAGGCGTTAATACGCTGAATTATAAGCCAATTTTTTTACCCCTTTGAACAAAAATGTAAGGGGGACCCTCGTTTCCGGTGAAATGTGGGCTAGTGAGACTTGAACATTTTATAGAATGTGTAAAATTTCGGGGTGCAGCACCCCTCAGGGGCCAAAATATGGTATTCCAAAAAGTCGATTTTCTGGGTACAATTGCACCTCAAAATCTACGTGGTTAGTGGACCAAAGTTCAGCAAACTTTTTCGTTGACTGCAGGAGGAAACGCTGTCGTGCACTAAGTTTCCAGATTTTGGATATCTCTATCCTTTCCGAATATAATTATTTTTCGTGCTCAAAGTGGGAAGGTGTCCGAAATCATGACAAATTTAGCATGTTTTTTGCCCCCAATATTTTTTTGGGGCAGACCCCCAAATTTTTGGACCGGCATTTAAAACTGAACATGCTTCCGACTGCTTGGCAAAATTTCGCGGCGATCGGCCAAGGAACCTCAAAGATCTCGCAATGAAAAAAAATAAAGAACTGTTGTAAAACATAAGGCCTTCCGGACTATCGTTCTGGGCGGCCTAATTATTTCCCGGCAGGTTTATTAGCCTGCAATACAAATCTCGCCCGAATGTCTGCCCGTCAATCTAATACACAGGCTACGCGCTTCCAACACGAAATCGAAATGCGTAGGCCTAATTAGCGCTACGTTCGCCAAAATGAAAGTAACTAGCATGCTGATATAAGGTTCAAAACTCTAAAGTTGTTTTACATAAAGTGTCTCTTTTACATGTAATACTCGTATCATTAACTTTAAGTTGAATTTGTGGCTGACCTGCGCAATCGAATTCATCTCCGTCGTATCCTGCGTTACAGTTGCACTCGAAGCTACCTGCCGTGTTGCTGCAGCTGGCGTCGGCATTATATCATCCGTTGTCTGTCGCACACTCGTCGATGTCTGCAGAATATACAAAGAACATTATACTTTGATGCGCACTAACACTGTAGTTTCGAAAAAGCTAACTGTCATAAGTTACAGAGAACTTTGTTAAAGTCCTCTTTATTATCTGATAAATTAATGTCAATGCACGCACGAATTAAAAAAAACATTATTATAAATAAAACAAACTGCAAATTTGAGGAAAAGCCCAACGTGAGTCCGCCCGGTGCCCTAAGTCCGATTGGGGGTTAATTCAAAAAGTTAAATTTCCCTCCCCCGGTAGCAAAGTCACATGGTCCGCAGTCAAATGCATTAGCATACGCAGAACGTGCATTGTCGACTTAGAGTAGGCCAACATCCGTGCCTGCAACTTTTTTGTTAGTGCATTAAATTTCACCAATTTTATGGCGAACCTAGCAAAGATCGCCCTCGATCAAGTTTGTTTCTTATATTTGACATTGCAATCGGTTCCTAAGATATTCGTGGTCAAATTCGAAAGTTGTCCGAAATCAAGCCGAATTTTTGACTTTTTAGCCCTCCCAAATTTCCGGAGTGCAGCCCCCCCAAAATTTGTACATAAGTGATCATGCCCACTTTAGGCTATGGCCCATCATGTGGCAAAGTTTCATCGGGGTACTCCCTTTACACCCAAAGCTACAGCACGGATATGTCAAATTTTAAGCCAATTTTACCCCTTTTGAAAAAAAATTGTAAGGCGGACCCCGTGTCCGGTGTGGGGTGCGCGAGCACGACTTGGTCACTCTCTAGCGCGTGTAAAAATTTGGAAGTGCAGCTCTCCTTAGGGGCCGAAATATGGTCTTCCGAAAAAGTCAATTTGGATGGATATGATTCCACATAGAGATCTCCACAATTAGTTGACCAAAGTTCGCCGGACTTTCTTTGATGAACGCCAGAAAAATTGCGGTAGATCAAGTACTTGACCGATTTTGTATATTGTCACGACCTTGACCGCAGTATCCTATATGGGTCTGACAACCCTACCAAAAACTTAGCAAAGAAAACTAAACTCGCAAACTAGTAGGCGAAGTCCACAGTTTCTTATATTTACTAATAAAAACAACTGACGACAGACAATCATACAATCATTGTCAATCAAAAAAACGACGCAAAATTAATAATAAGGCAAGCAGGAAAATTTAACTATTAAGTTCATATTTTATATCTAAAAATAACAAAAAATTAGTTTAAAATTTTATCACGAAATAATACACGGGTCGCAAATTATCAAATATCAATATACAGGTTCACATACAACGGGCCTGTAACAGCAACAGGTCAAAATCTCAATTCAACAAAAGTCAATCAGCAGAACAACAAAACAACATCAATTTTAACAACCAAATCCTACGGGAATACATGTGGACCCGGACTATATTATCAGTCTCGCCGTACACGACACACGACACTTTCTGGATAATAAGCATATACATAATTATATACACTGACCTAGCTTAGTTATAAGCTGCATTCATATCTGAAATACAGTATCTGAAATCTGAGCCGTGTATAAAAAGGCTAACACTGACCCCGTTTATGCTGTACTTCGTAAAACTGAAGAAAAGCAGTAATGTCACGAATATCAGCGACATTGCTTAATCTTATTACTGAGTCAAATAGATACAAATAGATACAAATTCACTTGAAAGTTAAAAATGTACTGTTCGTAATAATACCGACAAACTTGATCGTGATCGTTATAACTGTGATGACTATGGTGATGACCGTGACGTAATCTATAATAGCAATACGAAAGTAAGTAAACAAAATGTATGCGCTCGAGGAATATTCAAGTTACTAGCAGAACGCTAGAGATAAGATAGCGTGAGACACACTTAAGATCACAGGTCCTTAAACTATGCGTTTATTCGCCAATCAAAGTAACATGACATAACAAAAAATTTGAGCTAATGCTCATGAGGCGCGCGAGAGCCTATAACAGTTCCTGTTCGCAAGTAATCTTGGTCTATCGCTATCCATTTCGTCGCAATTCACTCTTTTGCAGCAAAAAATCGCCAAAAAATCACTAAAAACCAATAATTTAAGTGTTCAAGGTCATTCAAGGTCATCTAAAAAGCTCGTCGCTAGTGCTGGTTATGATAAGCAGCATGTCTGTGCATATCTGCAACTATTTTCACGCTAGACAAGCCAACAACGGATAGCCTAAATAACCACTTTTTAGAAGGATACCCCTGTTTGATACCCGCTTGCGCAACCCTCCTTGAACGTATAGGGTGCTAAAATTTACATTTAATGCTGAAAATTTCATACGCAGGTTGTTTTGGTCTATCTCCAGCCATTTTGGCGCAATTCACTCTTAAAATGCGTGTCGCAGCCCGAAATCGTGAAAAATTCACTAAAACCCGCTAATTTTGAAGTTCAAGATCATTCTAGGTCATCGATGTTGACATTTCTAAGAAGCTCCACGCCAGTGCTTGTTATGATAGGCAACATGTCTGTGCCTATCTGCAGCCATTTTCACGCCAGACGAGCCTATAGCGGTAAAATAACGTCTTTTAGGGGGTGCTTCTCTTTCGCCCCTTCGTTTAAGGTGATCCCTTTTACCCAGTGGCATGAAATTTTGTCACGAAATACTAGAGACTCTAGGCTATCATATGGTAAAACCCCGAAAATGTTATCTCACTTGGTCTTGGATTGTTACCGGGTCGTGACAGACGGACAGACAGAATTACCGTAGTTAATACGCGCTATAGCTATGCTAGCTCTCGCACGTAAAAACGGACAAAGACGGAGAGAAAGAGACAGAAACAGAAAAACAGACAAACAAACAGACCAACATACAGTTAAAACAGTAAAAATTTAAAAATTAGACTATTTGTGCATTTTGCCTTAAAGTTTCACCTCCTGCTTTTTACGCGCGACAGCGTAGGGCCCTATAATGCTTCGCGTATGTTAGCCATCGCCGAGGTGTCCGTCCGTCCGTCTAGATCCGTCACACCCTTGAGCCCTATCAAAACGGTACATACTAGAGTCGTCACGAAATCTAAACCGTGGGTTTAGATATTCTAAACTGAATATGAAATTTTCAGCATTAAACGCCGATTTTAGCAGTCCAAGTCGCGACCCCTTAAGTTAAAAAAGCTTGCGCGACCCCTTAAGTTAAAAAAAGCCTGCGCAGTCGGGCGTCAAAGACGCTACCTCGTTTCCCTAAAATGTGGCTTTTTTACCACTTTTGGCGCGTTTAGCGTGAAAACAGTTGCAGATGGACGCAGACATACTGCACTGGTAACAAGCTTTTTAATGGAGTCAACATCGAGGACTTTAAATGACCTTGAACTGCCAAAATAGGAAGTTTTAGTGTTTTTTGCAATTTTCGGCTGTGTGCGCACATTTCATAAGTGAATTGCGCCGACATGGCTGGAAACCTGAACAACCTGCAAACAGGAACTACTGATGCTGTTTCATGAGCTTTGCTTAACATTACTTGTAATGTTACCGTACCAAACGGTCCAAACCCACTAATTGTCCCATAAAATTTTAAAACAGAGATCAATGCATTTTCGACGAAAATACGCACGGCTAAATGTTTCACAATCACATAGCCTATCGCCCTATCTCAACAGTCAACAACCATGGTAGTTTTAAAAGATCATCATAGAAAACCGGCGGTATTGCGACAAGTCCAGTGGTCACATGGTTGATGAGATCGTTGCCGTCGTCGTTAACGCGTAGTCGGCGAGGACTGTAGCGTGAGTCGTGACTAGCCTGTGTCATCCCCGAGTGTCCAGTCCACGTGACAAGGCTCGTCTTCAGAGGTCAGCAGGCGGAGTGTTGTTGTTCCTTCGAAATCCTTGAGACTCCACAGTCCACATCTCAGCAGCAACTGCGCGAGATAGACGGTTGTTGGGCTTGACAACATTTGCCTGGTGAAGCAGCTATAGGTCTAAAACCTGAAGCGGAGGAAAACAGAAAAATTTCCCAGTAGCCTACTCTAAACTTCCAACTAACTGCATTTTACAGCCGCTAACTTATGAGGCTAACGTTGGAAGAGAGCACATGGGCTGACCTGGTCTGACATTTTACAATATTAAAAACAGATACACGAAAGTTATATATAATTAATCATCTATCTTAAGAAGAACTGATTGCACGATTGATAAAACGCGTAACGTCCAAAATGGCAAATGCCTACAAAGGGTCAGTGCGCGATCGCTTATCGTATCGAATCGTCGAAAGGAACAAAAGTCCACGTTCAAGTCTGTTTAGTTCAGACTCAGCACAAGCGTGTGTGTGTGCTTGTATGAAGTAGGCTACTACAAACATATTGTGTGCAGCTCATTTGACAGAACAAAGGTTAGTCTATTTAGCAGATTACTAATGCTTCTCTTACACTGCCACTCAGCTTGCACTGTTGGCTATTGCCTCAAATCACTGTATCGATTTGGGATCTCAAGTTAAGCAAAACTTCTCTCTGTCCGGTATAGTTATATACGTAGTGTCATCGTCATTCTGCGATGAAGTTGAATTCTGCAATGTTGCTGGGACGCGGTATGTGCATGAACGTCGTGCAAACGACGAGGCCCACAGGTGCAACGTCCTGTGCGCTAAGAGCTGAGGCAACTGCAGCAGCTTCCAATGCTCTCGACGTCGATTACGACAAATCCAAGCCGTTCAACAGCATCCCAGGTCCCACTGGACTGCCATACTTTGGAACGCTGTTTCACTACAGAGCAGGTTAATTGTTCTGGTTTCTTACAAGATTAATAATTTCATCGGACATGCCTATTGGCTACATACACTGTACAGCGTCCGTAAATTGTATCGCATTGCTTTGCAGTTTTGTACCCCCTTCAGTAAATATATTCCTGTGCATCCGGTTTCCCTTCGTCCCTAAGTTCTGATCCTAAGTTTTTATTAGACCGTTAAAACTATCAGTGCAGTTTTTGTCGTGCAGTTTTTGTTTGTTTTATAAGTTTTGCTCAGAAAACTGTTTGCATCTAGTCTGTAATTAATGCAGTATATAAAGAGAGGTTTGCATGTTTTAATTAAAAACGGAGCTGCATTATTACCTGCTTGAAAAAAATATTCTCAATGAAGATTTGAACCCAGTTCGCCGTTGCGTCCATCGCCATGTTTATAGTTGAATGAAAGTCATGGATGAACGAGTAAAATGACGTTGTGTATAATAGACACAAATCGAATATCGCGTCTTCACGACACTATTCTGGAGCGCTACCGACTTTACGGTCCGATCTACCGCGAGACGATCGCCGGTGAGACAGTCGTGCACCTGCTCAACCCGGACTACATACAGACCGTTTACAAGCATGAAGGCAAGATACCGCATTTGGTGCCGCTGCTGCAGACCACACAGATGTACCGCCGGCTACGACAGATGTCTCCCGGCCTCGGTAACACGTGAGTGATTAAGAATCTTTCCTGTTTATTGACGTACAATTTGCTGGTCAATTATTACGCGCGAGAGCTATATATCGCGTATTATAGCTACGATAATTCTGTCTGTCTGTCCGTCTGTCCGTCACGTCCCGGTACCGTTCCAAGACCAGGTGAGATAGAAACTTCTGGTTTTTACCATATGATAGCTTAGAGTCTCTAGTATTTCCGACAAAATTTCATGCCCCAGGGTGAAGAGGATCCCCACGAACGAGGGGGCAAGGCAGGGGCACCCCCTTAAAAGGCGTCATTCTGCCGTTATTGGCTCCTCCAACGTGAAAATGGTTGCAAATGGGCACATACATGCTGCTGATCATAACAAACACTGGCAACGAGCTTTTTAGAAATGTCAACATCGATGACCTTGAATGACCTTGAACCCCCAAAATAGGTGATTTTAGTGACTTTTTTTCGCGATTTTGGGCTTCGACACACATTTCAAGGGTGAATTGCGCCGAAATGGCTGGAGATAGACCAAGACAACCTGCGTATGAAATTTTTAGCATGGAATGTAGATATTAGCGGTCTAAGTCCGGACCTTCTATAGGCCTAAGCACGCGGATATCAAAGAGGGTTACCCCTCTAAAAAGTGGTTATTCATCCGCTGTTGGCTTGTCTAGCGTGTAAATGGTTGCAGATAGGCACAGACATGCTTCTTATCATAATAAGCACTGACGACCAGCTTCTTAGAAATGTCAACATCGATGACCTTGAATGACCTTGAACTCTAAAAATATTGATTTTGTGTGATTTTTTGGCGATTTTTGGCTGCAAAAGAATGAATTGCGACGAAATGGATGAAGATAGAGTAAGATTACCTGCGAACAAGAACTGCCATAAGTTGTCGCACGTTTCATGAGCATTAGTTCAGATTTCCTGCAAGATTAGGTAGGTTCTCACACGGTCACACCTTGTACTGTACGTACTTGCGAGAGTGACTGTCGCAAGGGGCTTATTTAACAAGAAATCTGAGATAATGCTCATAAGACGCGCGAGAGCCTATAGCAGTTCCTGTTCGCAAGTAATCTTGGTCTATCTCTATTCATTTCGTCGCTTCTCTTTCGCTCCCTCGTTCGAGGGGATTTCTTTAACCCAGGGCGAGATAGGATTTAGGTTGCTATTGATCACTAATAAAAAGTCGCATATTGGCTTTCAAACGACATGAAAATCATCGACCTTGGATGACCTTGAAGGCCAGTACTGCAATAGGAACTGTATCGGCTGTAGCGCGTTTTTCCTAGTGACAGCTGGGCTTTTTGTTTTATTTTACAAGGACCCACCACCTAAATACACGCAAACTGACCGTCGTTAATCAGCTGATGCATGAAACTTTTGATAATAGAGCTATTACCTGGGTTTTCTTGTCTGATGCGGCTGTGCAGGAACGGCGAGGAGTGGCATCGTCTGCGTTCAGCCGTTCAGCGTCTGATGCTTGACTTGCAGTCCGTTGGAACGTTTCTGCCACTCATCAATCCAGTCGCTGACGACTTGGTCCAACGCATTATCAGCATCCGCCAGCCAGACACGGGCGTCGTCGAATTGCTCGACAACGAAATAGCCAAATGGAATATAGAGTGTGAGTAAACTGTAGCCGTACGGCAATGGGCCCATTTAAAGCAATGCGCGCAACGGACGCGACGCAACGGACGCAACAAATACAACGTAAAAAACGCCGCCTTTATCCTTACGTTTTGGCAAATACGTCGCTTGCGTCAGCTACATGTACGTTCCGTTGCGTACTTTTTTACGTCGCCTGCGTGTTTCAGTTGCGTCAAAAAGTATACGCAAGTGCCATCGGTGTTGAGCTGTAGGCTACTTAGAAGTATGATGCATGCCACTACCATACACAACGCACGTATATTATTAGTTTACATTAGTTTACATTAGTTAACATTACATATTAGTTTACATACATTTAATTTTACAACATGGCATTTGATTGCATGTCAACGCCAAAAATTCAACTTTTTAAATCTTATCATCAATCCCGTTGACTCCGTTTATTACAGAGCGAAACGTGGCGCTACAAACTTGCAGAGAAGTTGCATTGCGGGAGTTCGTTCTGGTGTACTGCAATAAAGCAAAATCGGTTGTTTTAGCTTGGTCTGTTTTATTTCATCTTCGCGCATGTGTGAATGTCAGCAAAGCTTGGATGTTTGTGCTGAAATGTTGCAGCGTCTGCGATGACGTGCTTCGAGACTCGGCTTGGTTGCATTGAAGCTGACAGAAACTCTTGGCATCAACAAATGATTGACACCAACTACGACATCTTTCGCCTGTCGCTGAAACTTCGATTTTCGATCCCACTCTACAAGCTCTTCAGTACACCGACGTGGCGAAAGCTTGTTCAGTCTGAAGATTTCTTTTTCGGGTATATAATAAAAATAATTGTTCGTTTTTTGCTAGTCTCGTGTTCTAGTTTTTTTAAAAATTTGTCTTTTTTGTGAATCGGCCATATTTTGGTTCCGAAGTACAATGGATGTACGTTGTACATTCGTGTCGTTTTGCGGCATATCACTGTCATCATCATTTGTAAGCCTAGTTGCGATTTTTGCATGCACTCTCAGGGCTTAAAGTGGAAACATGAGTGCGGCCCGTGCGGGTATAGGAACCGTCGGCTTGTCGGTTCCAGATATCAAGCATTCTGTACTAAGAAAAAGAAGAAGCGCCAAAGTGGTGCAGGTTCCACTTCAAGAGCAGCAAATTCAGGCAAACTATAGCCCTACATTATTTAGAAAACAAATTGAGCACATTTTTCGCTGTTTTGGCCGTCTGTTGTAAAATTATGAGTCTAGCCTATTTACCATTGGCTTATTCTGCTGCTTTTGTGGTTTAGAAACGCCCAGAAGCTCGTTGACAAAACAGCCGACAAAATACAAAATCAGCAGGCATCTAGTGATCACTACAAGTTCCTGAGCACACTGTTAAGTCGGAAAGATTTGAGCTACAAGGATGTTAGCATCATCACATTGTCTTTGTTTGCTGACGGCTTGAACACGGTATGTTGCTGGATGTCTTATCCAATTCACTGACACCCGAATAACCGGATAACCTATTGTTCAAACTCTTAATGACACTGTGTCTCAAAAAACATCCCGAACGTTTTCGATTGTAACTTGAAGAAGGATAATCAGATTTCAACAATTTTTGACGTGAATATTCCTCGGACAACGGGTTATAAAATGACCGTTTAATTTCCCACCTCACCCAACGTCTGTTCCTGCACTACTCGGGAAAACAAAACCAACAAAATATTTCATTTTTACCTAAAGTGGTATTATTACTTTATCTAAATAACGCACAGAAACACATTTTGTTCACAGTTTTGACACTCTGGTTGACACTTCATCCAATTGTTTTGTTTTTCAACTGCCTGCAGTAAAATTGCTTAAAATGTTGGTTTATTTTGGAACACAGAGATGGAGACGCTCTCTCCATTCATTGACAGCGGTATCGATAATGTTCTGATGCAGACTAATCCAAACTTTACCGTCAGTTGCTTCCTTCTTGAATTCCTAAACATTTCTGAAGGTCATCTGTTAGGCACACTGTTGCATGACAGTCAAGCGTTGTAATCAACTGGCTGTTGGGGCGCAAGATCTGGATAGACGTAATTAATCGACGTTCTTTCATTCATTACAACAGGTATGTTGCTTGCTCAGATTTTCCCAGGTAGTGCGGAAGCGAACATTGGGTGAAGTGGGAACTTTAACAGTCGTTTAATAGCCAGTTGTATCAGAAATACTTGTGTCAAAAATTATTAAAATCTGGTAATATTCTTTAAGTTACGATCAATCATGTCGGGGATGTTTTTTGCACGTTTTTTTTGTATATTTCAACGCATATTTCGCGTTGTCTTTTTCCATAGACAGTGCAGAAGCAGACATTATATGAGGTGTGAAATTAAACGGTTATTTGATAGAAAGTTGTGTCAGGAATAAGCACATTCAAAATGATAAGAATCTGATTATTTGTGTTCAAGTTAGAAAGGAAAATGTCGGGGATGTTATTTAAGACACAGTGTATATTTTCGCTTTTGCGCCAAAAAAAATTAGTGCTACGCATTTTTTAATTTGTGACATCCGTTTTGGTACTTATTCAATCGGTTGTTAGAGCTAAGTTTATCGCCATTAAAAGTCCGTACAGTTAGTACAGTTTTATAATTTTTTTCCAAACGAAAAGATAGTACGTAATTCCATAAAGCCACTATTACATTGGTGACATTTCAGAATTTACAAGGCGTGCATGTAATTTGTTTAGACTGTGCCGACGATGTCAGGTCTGCTTTACTGTTTGGCTAGCAACCCTGACAAACAGGACAAGTTGTACGAGGAAATCATGCAGATAGCACCTGATAAGCGCGCCCCGATCACATATGAAGTTCTGCAGAAAGCGTCTTATCTCAAGGCGTGCATCAAAGAAGGCTTTCGGTGAGTTCTGAGTGCATGCAGCCATAAACTTGTGTCAGATGTGGCTTGCTGGGTGAAATAGTACGTTCTATTGTCGTCATTAATTATTTTCTCGAAAACAGCAGCAGCATGACAAACAGTCTAGAACACTTCACATAGTCAGCAAGGCTGGCAGTACCGGTAGTTGCTGTCAGTAAGGCAATAAACAGTAAGAGTTGTACTAACTGTATAAAAAATAAATCGTAAAATTAAACACACGTTTAAATAAGCTATTTAAATCAAAAGTTGGTGACTAGAACTGATCTAGTTATTGTTAACACAGATAACGCACTCAATGATAACGATATTTTCAGTATTAGATTAGAAAAGCAGCAAAACATGCATTCGTTTCACGTCTGTGGTTTGTCGCGATGCCGTTCGTCGCGATTTTTGCAGCATTTGCTGGTATCTGATAGATGGCTTTTTTAGTGTTATAACCGTAGTTTTTGTTGTTTGGGCTAATTGGGGCTCCAGCAGAGAGACTACGACTGTTGAAGACAGCATAACTCTTGTTCAGTTAAAGCGTAGAAACATAAAATTATTTGTTTACTGTAACAACGTGGTTCAGTGTTTTTTTTCTGTCACTGTTAAGCTTCTTACAAGTTCTTCATAATAATGTCGCAGAAATTGTTACTTTGGTTAGGTGTGTACATTACTGTAAAGTTGAGATGTTTCTTTCGACGCTGTTAGATTTTTCCCAATCGGTGTCGATGTTTCAAGAGTTCCTCAGAAGAATCTCTCAATCGGTGGCTACCAAATACCTGCCGGGGCAAGTAGGCCTAGTCCATCTTTACGCTATTCATCATCGGTTACGTCAATTCTCACTGTGTACAGTGACACCATGTATTTTAATTTTTTAAAAGTACATATAAAGTCGCAAATTTGGAAATAGTTGCAATTAATTTTTGCAAATTCTGCAGAAATTTCATTTTCGGTTCAACTTTTTACATCTGATAGTTCCGATTTTTCCCAGTATTTTAATCTTACGCTCTGCTTTAAAATTGCTGGTGTAAGCCCTACGAGCGTATTAAATACCGTGTGTTGCAAAACAGAACAAAAACATTTAAAAAATATTTTCTAATTTAAAATATACGCAAAAATTTTAAAATCGTTTCAGATGAAACGCGCACCGTTCAACTTAAGGTAGAAATTATTTTTCATGTAGCCTAGGATATAAATTAGAATATTCATCAATCAATCAATTAGTCAACAACCAGTGCGTTTAATTCAGGTTAAAAGCAGAACAAAAGGACAAACAAAAATAAGACAGAAATACAGAAACATTTGAGCAATAAATAGGCCTACCGTACGTTGTGACTGCAGACTCGTCTGTCGCTGAACAACAACTTGCTGCTGAGGCTGCCAGAATACTTCAAGGATCCGGAACAGTTTCTTCCGGAGCGCTGGGCTCGCGATGAGCGATTGGATAACATTCATCCCTATCTGCTGATTCCATTCGGCTTCGGCGCTCGCACCTGTGCCGGTCAGTGACTCACTGCGTTGTATACGATGCGTCTTCTTCTTTACACTCTATAGAACTTTATTCGATTATTCATTCATTCATTTCTATTCGTTTATTTCCGCGACTTGTCAGAATGCGATCACGTTTAAATACGTAACATTATTACCGTAGACTACGAGTTTTAAAAGTTCATAGGCCTATCTGCACTATTTGAAATTTTAACGACTTAAGTTTGAAACGCGCCTGTTGAATATACACGATTAGGCCTATAACTAAACAAATTTATTGGCTGTAACTGCTGCTACTTCTGTAGGCCTACTTCATTAATTGTAGGTCCATCCTTCTGTTGCTGCTGCTGCTGCTTGATGCAACGTCCCGGGTCGCCTGAAAATGCAGGACTGGAAAATGTCAAACGAAAGCGCAGGACTGAAAAATGCAGGACCGGAAAATGATAAACGAAAGTGCAAGGCTAGAAAATGCGAGACTGAAAATGGCGGACAAAAATGCAGGGCTGGAAAATGCAGGACTGGAAAATGTCGGACGAACGTTCAGGGCTAGAATTTGACGAACTAGCTGGCAATGCGTGTTAGAATTTAAAAGACACAGTTAAATAAAAATGGCTGTCACAAACATTAAATTAAAATTGCATGCTGCAGCTCAATTTACACTTGTTTATCACATTAAAGTATACACAGTTTAGGACACTTACAACAAAAACAACGTCGTAGTTCATGCACAATATCACAAACACTAACGTAACGAATCGTGCAGTTATGAGGCTTACCGTAGGCCCAATTTTATTCAGTGGATTGGTAAGCTACGTCTATAACATAATAGGCTACTAATAAGTTTGTCTTTCATCCTGATAGGTCTACTGTTGAAATAAACTAACTAAACCTGTGCTATTGATGCTGAGTCTTTACAGCATATTCGCAAATACACAGGTTATTCACATACATACGAGCCGTATAATCGCAATTTTTCGGAATCGTGTAGTAAGCACTTCCTTCCATCTCTGTTAAATTAAGTAGACCTGTCAGATTATTTGACGCCTGCCTATGCCTCTACAGGGTGCGGCAGAAAAAAGTAGCCCCCTAAAGTTTTTTGCTGTTTTCTCAGCAACCGTTTAGCATTTTAATCTAAAAATTTACAGATTTATTTATTAAATTGTTCTACGGCTAAGTGCCAAATAAAATTTGATTCCAGTGAAAAATGACGAAGTTATAAATTTTTTAACATGACCGCTTACCGATTTTTCAGCGTGAAAAAATGTTCAAGCTATAACACTAGTTCAATAACATCGTTGAAACAAGTCAAGCAACACAGTTAACTAATGATCAGATGCCA
>Ga0056128_1005701_pt1 | contig 15679 bp, 9 predicted proteins | sample WorMetLIZISLAND2_FD_71113 | JGI IMG/M metagenome (GOLD analysis project Ga0056128, IMG submission 71113) | Marine gutless worms symbiont microbial communities from Max Planck institute for Marine Microbiology, Germany - Olavius geniculatus... ...
ATATTGTTTCATTAATACTGTTTCATTACCTTATGATATAGTGTACCAGTTCTGACATTTTTGCGATATGGTTATTGTTTCGATAAGGCCAGGGAAATTGTCATTCCACAGTAGACTTGTAGGAATTCTAGGGAGAGTCTTCTGAGACACATGCTGATGGGATCCAGTGATGCTTTGGGTTAAATGGGGGTGGCTGGTCCCAGGGTAAAAGGAGAATCCATAGCCAAAACGTGCAATTACATGCTGCATTGAAGCCATTAGTTTTTTGCTGCCACCTGGCGATTACAAATGAGTACTTGGGTGGACTTGACAGTTTGCTGCAGCAATGTCATCTTCTGCCAAATTACTTTTGTCATGTTTGTGTTATGGCTGCTTTTACTCTGAGAATAATGTATTTTGTGTGCATTGTTTTAGACAAAGGTTCTGTTGAAGTGAAGGTTGAAGCTGATAGTAATGATATCGCTGAACATGCACATGATGACCAGCCTGTAATTGGTATGTTTGGTTTTTCTAATTTTTAGTGCTTTATTCGCTGTGGAATAAAATGCATGTTTGGTGTTCCTCTGAATCAGCTATCCTGCTCTTGTATAGGCTTTTCCAAAGCTCGCTGAGTCGACCTAGCTGGCAGGCTTCGCACTGAGATGGTTTATTGATTCTGTTCCATGCTTGATGTGCAGGTGAAAGTTCATTTGAGGTGAAGATTGAAGCTGATAGTAATGCTATCACTGAGTATTCACTGGATGACAAGCCAAGACCATATCTGTGTACAGTGTGTGACAAACAGTTTTCAAATCAAGCGTGGTTCAATCGCCACAAGAAAACACATACCAGAGTGAAGTTTGGAGCTGATAGTAATGATGTCATTGAGCAACCACATGCTGACAAGCCAAAACCATATTTGCGTACAGTGTGCGATAAACGGTTTACACAGAAAGGAGATTTGAACCGTCACAAACAAATACATAATGTAGACAAGCTGTATTCATGTACCAAGTGTGAGAAACATTTTACTACTGAGCCTTACTTGAGACAACATTTGGTTGTTCACAGGAGTAAGTACAAGTGCAATGAATGTGGAAAGTGTTTCAGAAGCAGTGAGAAGTTAACAGTACACAGGCGAAATCATTCTGGAGAGAAACCGTTTGAATGTACGGTTTGTAGCAAACGATTTACACAATCAGGTTATTTTGTTAAGCACAGTAGAATTCACAGCGGAGAGATACCAGTAAAACCACACAAATGCCACACGTGTGACAAGGCATTTATTCAGTATGGAAATCTAATCACTCACATGAGAGTCCACACAGGAGACAAACCATACAAGTGTTTACTGTGTGACAAAAGTTTCAGCCAATCCAACACATTCCAGAGACATAAAGGCCATGTCCACAGCAACAGAAGAGCTTATGACTGTCGTTACTGTGGGAAGCATTTTAAAACTAGCCAGAATCTGAAGCATCATGTTTATACTCACACTGGTGCAAAGCTGTACTCATGTAGACACTGTTCAGACTGTTTTACGCATCACAGCCAACTCAGGACACATCTGTTGAAGTCGCACAATGAAGGTGCTTGGTTCACGTGTCACATTTGTCAGAAGAAATTCAACTACAATATTTGCTTCAAGAAACATTTACTTCGTCATGAAGGTGTGAAGTTGTATTTGTGTGAGAAATGTCCAAGGCGTTTTTATGCAGCAAATGATCTCAGGGAACATCAGCTGAGTCACTCGGACATCAAAATGTTTACTTGTATTTGTGTGGCAAAGTGTTTAAATGCAAACTTAGCATTGTGCGTCACTTTAGCAGATGTTCTGCACTTTGAACAACTTTTAACAGGTAACTTAGCTGGACGAAAACTCACCAAATAATGCAAATCGCCCACCCACTCCAGACATTTTACCCAAATGAGAATCTAGTATTACCCAGCATTACTACTTCTGCATCTACTTGATGCATTAACTTAGCCTGCTAGTAATAATGTAGGAAAATATTTTTACATTTCTTTTCAAAACAAAGTCATTAACAAAAAACCAACCTTACATGTCACAAAATGCACTAGAACTTACCACAGTGATCTAAGCAATGTATCGTTTCAAAAATCTTTGCAGGAATACACCCTGGACCACACTTGAGGTGCAGAGGATGAGGGGAATGGATGAGGGAAAGAGAATGGGAATAGTTCACCCAACAGTTCTGACTTAAAAGTTGCACTGGAAAGATGTTCTTATATTTTTCTCCTCGCGTGCTATGTTTCTAATGTAGTGAAGAGGAGTATATGAGATCAGTGTAATATTGAGGTCTGACCGACCGACCGACGATCGACCAACGACCGACCTCTGTTCCTGGAAGAGCCTTCCTGGAAGAACTTCAAACGGCCATATCTCCATAACGGTGCTAGATAGACGCATGGTCACAATGGACCACCCATAGGAAGTCGACCACCGTGAGTCTAATGGTCACGTGACTGATGACGTCCCGTGACCACAGAAGGTCAAGGTCGTGACGCCATTATGTTTGAGGCACCATATTTTGATAACGGTGCCAGATGGACGGGGAGAATTTCCAATAATGACCTCGACGCCAGTCACTATTAGTATAATATTAGACTGATCTCCAGTTGACGCCAGATCTCTGATACAAGTTGAAAGGAACAAAAAAAACACTTAGAAGAATACAGGAGAAAATAATGCACTCGAGGAACACATTAGATTGGTCACAATCTAATAGTATTTCTTGTTTGTCATATCACGACTGACATGAGTCTTTTGTGTACATTTAGCAGTGACACACTGTTGCATGTAGGTCTGTTTAGGTTGTGTTTCTAGTTGGTTGTTGATACAGCTGTTCTTGCAGCAATTGCTGTTCTGTTGTATAGACTCTAATCTGTGTTATTGCATTGGCAACAGTCTTTAATTCTCAGTCAAATGTATTGTGTCACTGCTGCACAGCGGCGTCGTGGGCTGGATAAAGTAGGCGAGGCAGGCAGTTGCAGTTTACTGACAGGAATTGCTAATTTCTCAGAGAATCCTGACAGACAGGTGCAGATTTCCGACAGACGATCTATGTGCTCAGAATTTCGATTTTGTCCAGTGTTTTTCTGAAGTGGGTTTTTCAGCCCAAATTTTGCATTTTTGACAATATATTTTAGTATGGAAGATTTCCCAGCGACTTTTGACTGCTCAAAATTTCGCAGTCTTCATTTGCCCTTCTCCCTCCACGCCGAGCCATGATGCCACTGCTGATTTTCCAATGATTTCCTGACAGCTCAAAATTTAGCAAAGGAACGCTTGCTTCCCCCACTCGCTCAACCACGACCCAACTGCTGCTGCAGTGGATTATCGTATGTGCAAATTTGCATCTGGTGGAGATGGTATGTAAAGTGGTTTAAAAACACGTTTCTGAACGTTTCCACTTTCTGACTGATTCAGTGCATTTAGGGAATGCACAAGTAGTCTTCATTGTTTGGTATCAGAGTTGATAATAATACCTGGTGGCGCTAAAAAACGTCCCAAACTTTGCATAAGCCTAACTATAAAGTTGCATATACTTTATAGAGTTAAATTTCCTTTTGCACATTTGTAAACCAATATGTACTCTTACTTACATATAAATTTCAATTTATGTAAAAAACCTGTTCAGTTTATATACAGTGTAAGGGTGAAATCGTGGTTGTATATATAAAACAGCACAAATCACAATTTACAAATTCAAACTTTACCATTACACAGTCAGCAAAGTTCTTCCGACATTGTGTAATGGTGATGTTTGAATTTTTAAATTGTGATTTGTGCTGTTTTATATCTACTTTATGTAGTGGTTTGCTTATGTTGTTTTCAGCTTGTGCACTAGTTCTTAGTTCTCATTTAGTCAGGTCATTAACAGCTGTGGAAGTCTGTCATGTTTATCATGTAATCATTCATAGAGAAACACAAAGACAAATTCATAACAGACTGTTTATTGGCAGTACCAGACTTGAAGCCAACTGCTGAAATCTGTCTTCCACTTGTACTATTTGGCACCGTTTCTTGTAAATTGGTACGTTTGTGTATGTTATGTTTAGGCCTACTTAAGCTCAATTAAGTGTGATTTCAGTCTGTTTGTATAGGCAGTCCATATCTATCCATTTTATTTTCATTGTTTTTGTGTCTTGCTTATTTGGCAAGTAAACACATGTGTTGGTATGAGTTTGCTGGTGGATTTTGTAGTTAATCAGGTCATCTTGGTGAAAATAAACTGTACACGCTATGTCTGTTGATGCTGCAGCTGGTGCTGTCAGACATTTTGACAACAGAATACAATATTTCCAGTTCTGTACTGTGCTTTTTTCTTTTATGTGATCTTGCTCTGTGTTTTCTTTGCTGTTCTAAGTAGCTGTGTTGCAGTTTGATAGCGGCATAGTGTTCAAGTTATTCTGAGTGATATGTGAAAATGAAATGTTGATCTTTGACAGTAATCAGTGTTTATATCTGCTGCTATCTGCTTCATTTGCACAAACTGACAGTCAACAGTGTTGAGCCTATCTGAACTTTTGTACTGTTGGTATTCACAGTTGTACAGAAAGTCATCTTTTGTGGCAAATCAGAGGCAGGTTTTTTGTTATGAAGCACACGAAATTCAAGAAAGAACTGAAAAGTTGTGTTGGTATATGTTCATTTATCTTGACAATTTCCACGTTTGACATCATTTTATATCACGTGTCATTGTTTACTGGCATGTTCATAATATACTTGTTGTACTGTCATTTCGCAAATTTTGGCATGAGACAGTGGTAGGCCTAATTTTGCTGTATCGATTCTTGAAATAATTGATTGACGTCGAGCTCTGCAATTTCCAGCAAAGAATTGCTAACAATTAGGCCTACCGACAGTTACAGTGTACCGGCAAACATTATTAAATGCATGGACCTACTTCTTAACGGTAAGAGCAACTATATAATAATAACAATATAATGATAACAACGGTAACTAGTTAAACTGCCAGTTAATGCAGAATCAGGAAACTGCTCAGATTGAAACGTGCATAACATATAAAAACTAGAAATTTGGGGCAAAGCCCAACGTGAGTCCACCCAGGGCCCTAAGTCTGATTGGGGAATTTACAGGGGTGAAATTCCCCCAGTAGCAAAGTCACATGGCCCGCACACAAATGCATTAGCATATGCAAAACTTGCACTATTGACTTAGGGTGGGTAAACATTAGCCGCATAATCTCTGGTGTTAGTGGACCAAAGTTCACCAATTTTTCTTTATTCAACGCAGTATTAATTGTACTTGATAACGCTTTTTACCGCTTGTCGATAGCTCTATTCGTTCTAGAGATATTTGCAGTCAAACTCGAAAGTTGTCGTGAAACGTGCTAAATTTTGGTTGTTTTCTACCCTCCCAAATTTTAAGGGGGCGGTGACCCCCAAAAGTTGTACCCGCGCTATCACCCTCATCTAGCAGCACGTCACGTGGCAAAGTTTAATAAAGCTACTCCTCCTGGCTCCAAAGTTCTCGCAGCTAATATGCTACATTTTAAGCCAATTTTTCATCAGCCTTTGAAAAAAATTGTAAAGGGAGCCCCCATCCCCGAAGAGGGGTGCGCTAGTAAGATTTGGTCATTCTCTAGCGCCTGTAAAAATTTGGGGGTGCAGCACCCCCTAGGGGCCGAAATATGGCCTTCCAAAAATTTGATTTGGGTGGGTAAACATTAGCTGTGTAATCTCTGGTGTTAGTGGACTAAAGTTCACATAATTTTTTTATTCAACGCGGAATTAACTGTATTTGATAACGCCGTTTACCGCTTGTCGATATCTCTATCCAGTTCAGAGACATTTGCGGTCAAACTCAAAAGTTGTTGTAAAACGTACTAAGTTTTGCACGTTTTTTTGCACTCCCAAATTTTAAGGGGGCGGTGCCCTCTAAAAGTTGTACCCGCATTATCACTCCCATCTAGCAGCACGTCACGTGGCAAAGTCTCATGAAGCTACTCCCTTTGGCGGCTAATACACTACATTTTAAGACAATTTTTGACTCCTCTTTGAAAAAAGTTGTAAGGGGGGCCCCCGTCCCTGGTGGGGGTCCGCTACTAAGACTTGGTCATTCTCTAGCGCGTGTAAAAATTTGGGGGCGCATCACCCCCTAGGGGCCGAAATACCTATATTCTTCCGAAAAATGCGCTTTAGGTGGGTACGATTTCACATCGAGATCTCCAAGGTTACTGGACCAAACTTCACTGGACTTGTTTCGCCTAACGCAGGAGGAATCGCGGTAGATAAAATATTTATCCGACTTTGAATATCTTCATCCGTTTCGGAGATATTCGCCGCCGAACTCCAAAGTCGTCCGAAATTGGGCTAAATTTTGCATGTTTTTGGCCCATGAAATTTTTTTGGGGTGTGCCCCCCCAAAAAAATTTTGAACTGGCATTATGAAATTGGGCCTAGTACTGACCATCTTGCAAAATTTTACGCCGGTTGGCTCACGCATCCCGGAGATCTCGCGTTGAAAAAAAATAAAACATCTGGGCTAAAACTTAAGTCCGCTCCGCAAGCTATCGCTTCTGGGCGGATTAATTATAAATTAGCAGTGAGTTCTTCAAACTAACTGTAGGCATGTGACCTTGACCTTGGCTGACCTAATTCAAGTCCATCTGGTTTTTCTCAGTCTTATCTTCAAATTAGGAGTCTGCACGGGTCGGACAGATGAATAGATGTACGGACGGAGAAAAAGACACGTAACACTGACTGTTAGGTTGCCATATGGTAACAATAAATTGCAGAATAACATAAACTTATAACATCACAAACATTATATGAAGCTACACTGTCACGTGGCAGGGCTGCATTTGCCATCCATTCCAGGTGGTGGGGGTCAGAATTTTGACTTCACTTGCACGATGTCATGCCATAGGAATGCGGACTGAAATTTTAAAATTATCAGTTGTGTCCCGCCATTGGGGCTGTGACTGCCCCCGTCCCTTTTACAACCTCCATCCTCATGCCTATGCCACTGGTTCAATGGGGTCAAATCCTATTCCCTTTTATTTCCTAGCCCCCAGAAATGCAGCCCTGAGTAGAGGTAGTAGAGTGGGACTGGGGGAGTTTATATCATCATGGAATATTTACAATGGTGCACATTAGAGAATAAATCATGATGCATTGCTAATTTAATTAAACAATAATCACTGTGCAGCTAAAACAAACAAACGCGGTGCAAAACATGCAGTACAACAAAAAGGCACAGATTGTTGCCAGCAGCTTACGTAAAACAAGTTATCACATTTGTTAAAGATGGAATGTTGTCTTAACAACTAACAAAAAATACTAAGGTACATAAGATGCCAAATCTAAGCAAAAAATTCACAGCAAATACGTACAATATTCCATTGCATCAGAAACAAAGAGTACTGGTGGCTTCAGTGTGCAATAACCCCTAACCGCTGTCGGGGACACGAAGGAGGAGGGGGCAGAAAATCATGGCTGCTAGGTCGAATCTGGGGGAACTAATTTTTTCAGAAAAAGTTTCACCCCTCCTAGCCTTGAAGCCGCCACTGGACACAAAACCACGAGTTTTGGTATTAGTGCTAATGCCAATTACCCGGCAAAATGCATCCACACTCTTACGGACTAAGGCATACCCCTGCACACCGTGGGCCATAAAAACGAGTCATTACATAATCGGAAATAAATTTGGAAAGAAAAATAAATCTTTAACAAAACCCATGTAATATTTCATGATAGACTAATCCATCAATTAAATTTTCCAAGGTAATGTGGGACCAGTGTTAAGGTGAGGTGGGAAATAGTGCACGGGTTTTGTTAAAAATTTTGTCCCCTTTCCAACGGTGCAAAACTGTAAAAATCGGTTAACATTCAATACAGTTATCACCGATTACGTAAAGTCCTTTTGATGGCCCATGAATGACGTATAGGCCTAATGCTTCACAGCATGCTTCCATTGCACATTGTTGGAAATTTAGCCTGTAAAAATACCGTTCAGATAATCCACAAATGGGTTTTTCCCTTGGGAGAGATGTTACGTAGCCTAGAGAAGTTTTCTGACGAGTTAGCATACTTTGATCTAGCAGAAATGGCGCTGCTTTAAGTCCAAAGTCCGCCAGTTAGGTGCAAGTTTGTACTGAAATACGCCAAAAAAACGAACTTGGACAGCATCTACCCTGCAACACGGCAGTAATGTGCGCTATGTTTTGCTGCATTGACTCGCAAATATAGCTACTGCTAGTAATCTTAAACCAACTTCAGTATTCAACTATTGATGCTAGTCTCTGGGGAAGAAATCCTTGGCGATTTCTCCATCTCCCTTTCGCTTGTCCAGCCAGGTGTTACACGGGAACGTCCACTTGCGGTCGCTCGATGTGTTGGTGATTTCCACTTTGTCCAACAACCAGCCCGGACTCAGACCCGAGTTGTCGTGCTCCACCCTGATCTTTCTGATCTCACCTGAAACCAGCCATTATACACAGCCATTATAGTCAATGGTCTATACCACTCCAGACATTGGTCTAAAGTACAGTCTATACTCTGAAGCCAATTAACCGGGACTTAGGCCAGAGTTGTCGTGCTCCACCGTGATCTTCTTGATCTCGCCTGCGTGAAGCCAAGACACACGTACACAGCTAACACAATAACGTTGAACATGATCCAAGTATAATAGTTAGGAAAGGTTGTTAATTTGTTATTCCTCAGGCTTGGCGTGGATATTAATATTCATGGATATATATCTATGTGTGGATATCAGACTTAAGCCATCCTGTGGATATATCCATGGATATTATGCTGGCGCATCTGCTAATCAAATTGACTGATTATGTGCTTTGTCTCTTTATAATATTTCCCTGTCTGTCGTTTTTCTCCTCACTTTCTCACTTATTTATGTTATTGAGTCAAATGAATAATCAGTGACATCAGCACATCATTATTTAGTTAGCTTAATTAATTTATTAGCACTGTAGCAGCAACAGATTTTAATCTTCGGTGTTTTAATAGGATACTGTTGGCTGGGCAACAGAACTTTATTCATTTGTGAGTTTAGTCGTAGGGCCTACTTTTTTATCAAATGGTAACAAAATTACAATTGTTCGTTTACTAACATATTTAATGCCAGTAGGAAGCGTCCATTCCACCCTATAGGCCTAGATGTAGGCGTACATGAATGCAACCTGTGTCTACCAAAACAAGAATCCCAGCTATTACTGGGGTGCGCCGACCGTACGGCCTATATCCAAAGGCCAGCGTCCGACTTCTGGTCGTAAAAAGAAAGCGATTTCCCAGAGAGAGTGCAGTCCCATACACACTATGGTGACACTGCTATATCAAATTCTAGAATAAACACTAGGACAATCATATGATGCAGTAATTCGGCGCACGTGGATGATGGCTGCAGGCAACAACATTGCATTCAAAACTGCGGTTAAACCGCTGCAGATAGAGACATGGTTACTTTTAGCAGCTTATAGGAAGTTACTCTAGGCGTCTGTGGATATGGATATGGATATGGATGGGAAATTTCATATCCACGGCAAGCCTGTTATTCCCTAGTAAAACTAGTGCAAAAGTGTGTCAGTTGAATCTTGAGAATTGCTGGATGCAATGACTCACGACAACAGATATCCAAAAGAGTAATCACTGAAGCCGTACCGGTATACGTATAATAATGACTCCCCTAAAAATAACTTACCCAGTCATTATTACATGTATAGTTTACATTCCTGTAGTAAAATATTAACTTCTTGTGTGACTAATAAAAGGTTTTTCTTTAAAAATTGCTGTGGCTGCTTATTCAGTATTATGTTCTCGGTTATTCTGTATAATGTTCATAGCTGAATAAGAATAAGTATTGACTGGGGGGGTGTAAATTATAGGCCATATCCAGTTTTAGCCCCAGATGGGGCTAATCTTTTAGCCCCAACAAACACTATCAAAACCAGAAATATTCAACGTAGTCATGTTATAATGTAATGCCACTATTATAAATTAAGTAACAAAAAATTAACCCTGTCATACCATTAAGCAACAGGAAACATAAATATCAACAAATATGTAAAGAAATAATTTGTTTTATATGTACGTAGACTTCATGATAAAGGCCATACTGTGCTAATATATAACCTCTAAGAATAGCCCCAGATAAGCACAAATAAATTACAAATAAACAACAAAATGAGTGTTCTGGGGCTATTCCTGGAGGTTATATAAAAGCGTCGGACTAATCTTCACTTATACATAGGCTACTGTTGACTCGACAACAGAACTTTATCCATTTGTGAGTTTAGTTGTAGGGCCTACTTTTTTATCATAAGTAGGCTACTGTTTTGGTTTCGCGGATTTAAGCTAAATTAAGTAGTTCTAAGTCCCAATGGTCTCAAAGATGGGCCTGATTCTTACCAAGGTCGACAGCTTCGAGTTCAAAGTTGTTCTTAGCGTTGCGCGCAAACAAGTCGCGTTTGGACTGGCTGAGTGGCTGTTTACCAGAGTCGCCGTTTGATCCGTAGATGGTTATGAACACGTTGGCATTCGTGCCACATCGAAACTCATTCCCCGTCTGTACCACGATGTTGTAGTTGACGTTACTTAGTTCTACTCACACAGTCAGATAGACTTTAATCACTTTATAGGCATATACGTCTTTGTAGGCCTACATCAAAAATGTCCATCCAAACAGTCCGTACATATCCTAAACTGAAGTTTAAGTTCCTGCATCTATGTTGACGTTTAAACACAACAGACAGATTAGTTCTAGGTTAATCGAAACAAAAGGTTTCAATGACCGGATACATACAAAACAGCAGATGATCCAGAAATTTGGAATAGGGGGGGCAGAAGGGTAGGGCAGGGTCTGGGGAAGGGGCTATGTCCCCTCCCCAGAAAATTTTTGAAATTTTTATGCAAAAATAGTGCATTTTCGTGCAAAATTTTCGCCTGTTTTAAAATGCATCCGGTCAACAGAGGGGCGGCCGCCCCCTCCCCCCTTGAATCCGCCACTGAAAACAGCTGCAGTAGTAGGCCTACCTATGTAAATATAAAATGATATTTTCCATTATAACCTATATCTAAAGTAGCCCAAATTCCTCACGCATTATCCACCAATACCCTGAAAACCCAGCCGGAGCCATTTGAAATGCTGACCCAAAACTCAGGATGACTCTACATTGCTCAGAGACATGGTGATATGAAACTTTCTAGAAATTAAAGCAAGGTCAGTTATTGTTTGTTGGTCGTCAACAATTATTACAATGATGATAAGGCACGTACAGAACAGAATTTATGTAGGACTATTGATCTGAACTAAACTGGCATGGTTTAGTTTTTGATGAACTGACCAGTGGGCAACCAGTAATTGCACTACACTAGGGATCGTCTAACGGCGTCAACGGCCTACGCGACTATGCTCACGTACGCGTCAACCAATGATTATTGGGTCTGCTCTGCTTGCCCATTGGTCAGTTCATCAAAAACTAAACTATGTTAGTTCAGAGCAGTTCAGTTCAGTTACGTCGCTCTGTACGCGTTTTTAGGCACAGAGAGTGCACGGAGCGTACTTTGTACGGCGGTGAAGTGACTTTCCTCGACGTTGTCAAGCTTGAGCGCTTTGGCGTAACGTTTTGACATGTCACGATGAACTTTGATCCAATCATTGCACACGAATACGTATCTGTAAAGAAATTCATCAACAAGCCAACGTCTGACGGTGTCGGATGTTTTTGGGCCGACCGCTAAGCTGTAAGCGTCCGTCTGTCTGTCGCGGATGTATTGTGGCTAAATGGTGCAATATAAGGCCTAGGTTGCTATTGATCACTAATAGGAAGTCGCATACTGGCTTTCAAATAACATATAAATCGATGACCTTGGATGACCTTGAAGGGTCATAACACACTATGGATTGGATTGTTTCAAGCTATAAGTGGCCACATCTCAGAAACGGTGTGAGACAGGGCCAAAGTTACTATTAATCACTAATATGAAGTGGCATACGCCCTTTCAGATGACATGAAAATCATCGACCTTGAATGACCTGCAAGGTCAATGATGACAAACAGTACGGTCTGTCCCACACTAGCGACAGCTGGGCTTCTTGTTTTTTAATGGAAAAACTTGCAATCTTTCACTACTAAAACACTATAGTCTTTCACAGGGCTGACAGTGACGATTTTGTGATCATAGCTTGCATCGTTTGGATCGAATCACAGGATGCGGCAGAGAGGCTGACATTTTGTATTTTTGGAACGAAATAGTTTTCCATCAAGAAGAAACTTTCACAACAGCCTAAAATTTAGAGGGTGTGGTAGCAATTGTTGTGCCGCCTTTCCCATGAAGCCAGTGGTTGAACGTCAGCACTCACTTGTCTCCAGTGTCGCCGTTGGTGACAGTGACACGGCTGCAGTGCCAGCTACTGTCTTTCGTCATTGTACGCTGAACGCTTTCATTTTCCACCAGTCCGACGTAGCACTTCACGAGTTTGCCGAGGTTACGAGATGCCATCGTAAACGTGTTCTTATCTCCCCTACACATACATGTACGTACATGTATAAACCAAGTACAATCAACACAGTACAGCAGTACAGCAGCGTACAGTATGCATTGCAGTTCAGTAAATTTCAGCAGCAAATTTCAGTACTTTCGTCGTGTCAATCAAGTACAGTAAAACTGGTGCCACCAGATGTGATTTTAGAGCTAAAATGCACCCGGATGATTTCCAATGGCGCTTTCCTAGTAGGCCCTAGCTGTATTTCATCATCATCATCACAGGTTTATTTCAGGCAACACGGCCCATAGCAAACACAAATAACACAAAGTTACACACAAAAAAACACTCACAAACACGCAAACATACACGGTAAGTAAAAGAAAAAAAGAAAAAAACACACAAAAAGGTAAAATACGTATAAGCCTACATCATAAAACCAAATTCAGCTGAGAAATAATACCATTAAGGGGCATACTTTTAAGAAAACGTGAGAGGAAAAAACGGGAAAAACAGAATAAATGAGAGAGAAAGGAGAGAAAAGGGAGGAAAAAATAAAAAAAAAGATGTAGAGTATTGCCTATTTAAAACATTTCAACTTAAAACATTTCATTTCTTCTTTAATTAAAGTGCTAAATTAAACTGACAGCTCGTCTGCCTGTTTTGAAGTGCGTAACATTCCTACTTTGTCCACTGATGACGTTGAGATGAAGACTCTTCAGTCACTGACCTGCGTAGAATCTTGTATCTGGAGCTGTTTTGCAACACAAACTCCTGTGACGATCTCTCCGAGCCTTCCAGCACCAGCCAAGCATTGTGCTGAGTTCCGGCGTCCTGACGGTCTGTTGTTATGACTTCTATCTCATAGGCTATACGCAAACATACGCGGTGTTTCATTAAAAAAGCACCCTTTTGTTTCTTTTATAACTCAGTCAAATGGTGATTAATTTACATGAATTTTTTTAACCATTTGTAGCTGTAGCATTACATTACACTAGCAAAAATATTCAACTAACAGCCACATTTTGTTGAAATATTTCGAATTACTATTTCCTTCAGCTACATCTGCTACAATGTTTGTGTAAATTGATCACTATTTCAGTGAATTACGAAAGAAAGAAAAAAGGGTGCCATTTTTATGAAACACAAGTAGTGTACGTCAGAAAATTCTACCTCCCTGAGTGTGTTCTGAAATTTATTTTTCAAAGACGTATAATTTTAAGTGTCATTAACACGTATATTCTGCGCTCAAAGTTACTCCAAACTACAAAGTTTCATTCAATCACAGCTGACTTTGACAAAGTTATGCCATACTAAGCATGATCATCTAGAGAATTTTTACATTCATATTGAAAGCCCACTGTACCGACTCCGACTGTCTGTCAGTCTGTATGACTTATGCTCTACGCGATCAAGCAGCAGCGTAGCCGCCTTAAACTAAGAGCTTGCGTCGAGGCCAAAGGTGGTCATCACTTTGAGCTCAAACTTTAAAAACAAGTTCCGAATGATTGTCTCAATGACTGTTTCAAATTTTGTAAAAATATGTCAGACATTAATATGATTTTACACTAACTTTGTGCAGGGGCCACTAATTTTGGGACACGGTGTAAAACTATATCCTCACACAGTTGGTCGTTGGCGCAAAGTGACTGGATGTTTGCACAAGTAACTTACGACAGACTTTTTTAATACACTATGATAAAGAACATAATATTTATACCCCTCCAGACAGCAGTCTAACGTATTCTTTGAGAGCCAAGGAACAACAACCTGTACCACTTCAGACAATAGTCTTTATACTCACAGAGTAGGTCGTTGGAGCGAGGCGACTGAAGGTTTGCGCAAGGGAGCTCGCGACATATCTTTTTATCGTCTTCGCTCTTCGACAACCAGCGCCCGCACGGAAACAGAAACTTCTGACCACTCAAACTTTCTTCGACTTCAATCTCTGCCAGGTGCCACGACGCACCCAGTCCTAAAAAAACACCACCGCCAACAAGGAAAAACTTCAACGGCTGGGCTGTAGTTTTATTTCAATTTTTTTATCTTTCTCGGTGAGCTAGACTGAGCAGCAGACGATCATCGCTCGCCATTTTTATTCCAGTTTTTCAGGTTTAGGCCTAATTTTATTTGTATTTTTATTAATATTCTTCGGTGTACTTAACGTAGATTATTACAGAGCTGCGAAAATTAACAATTAATTAACTGATCAATGGCTAAAATTGCCCGCACTTTGTCAGTTCTGGCTGCACAGATTGTGTCGTCATTATCGTGTTTTCGATAATGTTTTAGTTTGCAAAAGGTAACAGCAACCAGTAGTTGAATTTTAAAGCCTACAAAAATCACCAGAAATTAGTCGACTAATTCCGATTATTTTGCTGTAGTTTATTTGATTAAAAATCAGTACCAGCCCTGACTAAAATAAAAAAGAACTACAAAACAGAAAACTTCACCCTCACCTTTGTTATTGTGCCAGACCCTAAGTTTGACAAGGCGTCCAAGGTCGAGCACGTTGTTTACAGTGAAAACGTCCGTCTGGTTGTGCTGAAACACGTTTTTGTTAGTCTCCGAATCAGACAACGCGATTTCGCCCGAGTTGCCGAACTCTCCGAATAGAATGATAAAAACACCGGCGTCTGTACCGGCTCCAGAGATGTCACTAGTTTTCACTGATATATGATAGGTTGTCGCTGTCACAGACAAATCAAATGAAATCAAAATGCATTTCGCAGAGTGCATCTATGAAAGTCTCTAATGCGCTGCAGTACACGGTGAAGCATAAAAACACAGCAAAATTTCTCGATCATAACTTAAAGGTGAATTATCAGATTTTAATAATAAATATTCCTGATACAACTGGCCATCAAATGATATTTAAGTTTTCCCCTCACTTAATTTATGCTTCTGCACTATCTGGGGAAATAAAAACGCATGAAAACGGCGTTAAAATAAACAAAAATTGCCAAAAACCATACGCGAGCTTATTGATAGTAACTTGGAAACTGGAAATGGAGCTCGGTGGCCGAGTGGTTAGAGTGTTGGACTCAGGTCAACTTCACCAGAGCGAGAGGTCGTGGGTTCGATTCCTAAACAGACCCCTCAAAAAAAATTGCCAGGCCTCAGGACAGTCACGTGGTCACGTGTCCAGCGGGTGGACCAGGAAAAACACGATTGACTAGGCCTTCTACTCCGAGCTCATCCGTGGAGCTCGGT
>Ga0056128_1005703_pt1 | contig 15674 bp, 10 predicted proteins | sample WorMetLIZISLAND2_FD_71113 | JGI IMG/M metagenome (GOLD analysis project Ga0056128, IMG submission 71113) | Marine gutless worms symbiont microbial communities from Max Planck institute for Marine Microbiology, Germany - Olavius geniculatus... ...
TAATAAATTAGCGCTTATAACTTCGGAGTTAGGGGGTGTAGCCCAACGAAACTTTGGCACTTGACGTGTCTCTATGTTGGGGTGTTAACGCAAGTACAAATTTTGGGGGCACCGCCCCCCTTAAAATTTGGGAGGGCAAAAAACGTCCAAAATTTAGTACGTTTTACGACAACTTTCGAGTTTGAGTGCAAATATCTCTGAAACCGATGAAGATAACGACATAATCTAAATGGCATTGACGACAGCGATCCTTTTGGCGTTGAACAAAAATTTTTTTGCGAAATTCTGTCCACCACGAACCAAGTTATAAGCGCTAATGTTGACCTACTCTAAGTCGACAATGCGCGTTCGGCGTATGCCAATGCATTTGAGTTCGGGCCATGTGACTTTGATGCCGGGGAAATTCTCCCCCCTCCTATTTACCCCCCCTAATTTTTCCCATTCGGACTTAGGGCGCCGGGTGGACTCACGTTGGGTTTGCCCCAAATTTCTAGTTTATTCCAGACTGCTGAAAAAAATAAACAAGATCTATGAACTGTTAGCCTAAGCGATGGAAATGTAAACAAAATATGTTTTGTGTGTTATTTTAATTAAGTAATGCTTCTGCTTTGGATAAAAATGCCACATTTTGTTAATTCTCTTTTTCACAGGTAGTGCAGAAGCAGACTTTGGGTGAGGTGGAAATTTTTTTTGTTTGATGGCCAGTTGTCTCAAAAATATTTCCATCAAAAACTATTAAAATCTGATCATCCGTTTTCAACTTAAAATCGAACATGTCAGGGATGTTTTTTATTAGGACACAGTGTATTCATGGCAGTAAACAAAGCAATTCAGGGAGTAAAGGGGGCAAAGCCCCCCTGAAGCTGAAACACTTTTAGCTTTTGGACATTCAGTGAGAATCCAGGATTTTCATTTTCCAGGACTTCCCAAGACCTTAAGCTTTAATTTCCAGATGCTGGAAAATCAAAGAAAAATTCCAAGACTGTCCAGGACTTTGCAGTAGGCGTGGGAACCATGCACACAGTATGTCAGCACATCAAGATAACTTCGCCATACTGATGCAAAGGCTGACATCGCCGCACTAATTTGAGCATCAGTTGCCGAGATATCAACAACAAATTGCTAATGAATCTATATAACCCATTAGTTATCATTTCAACCGACAAGTTTATTCAAAGAAGGCAACAGCAGTTGGCAAAACATCAATGAATCTGCAAACAAAAATTTATGTAGTTACCATTTAGACCTGCGAATTTATTACAAGCAACTAAGAGTATGGTAGTAGAGTATGTACCTTCCTATCAGCTGCCAGTGTCTGATATGTGGTCAGTACAACGTCGTTGTCGGCAAGCTGTTTAGCGTCTGATGTACGATTCTGTCCGTAGTAGGTGAAGATCTGTAGCTGGACGCGTTCATCAACGTGCTGTTCAAACTGATCCTGAGCAGTATCCAAACACCATCACTATCAGCATCAGCTTAGCAAGCACCTTCTCTAATCCAAGTCAGCTTAATCTGCACTGCCAGCTCAGCAATTTAAACGTTCCAATCATAACAAATCTTGCAGCTTCAAGTTTTCCTCCTTTCTTTGAATGAAATCGAACATATATCCACCCATTAAGTTCCATCCAGCTAAATTCTTTCAAGGCTAATATTGACAAAAGTTGACATTGGGAGGCAAAAAGCTGACAGTAGCTGATGTGTCAGCAAATGTTGACAGTGTCACAATGCAACATCAAAACGTCTACCCGGAAAGTACACAGCCTCGGAGGCCTATGAAAATATTTATTCAGCATCAAAAGAATTTTAAAACCTCTCCATTTAGCCAGCCAGATATTACTGCCCTCTGTCATATAACTACTTAGGTTCAGACATAAGAAAACATGCCATTTAACAGCCTTTCTCCAGGGAAACCTGGTGTTAGCCAGCCTGTTCAACTGAATCACACACAGATTTCTGAAATACCCTTAGAAGTTTCAACAGGCCTTAACCATTGCCCAACCAACAGCACTGAAGCACTGGAATAATGATATAACTGCCAGTGCACACTGTACATATGAGAATTTACAGTGAGCTAACATCTATGTCAAAGTAAATGAATATACGAGTTGGAACTAGTGAAAAGCTGTAGAAGGTTGCAAGTGAGACAAACCAGCCAAGTGCTCAGTGCTGAGAGAGGACAAATGATCAGAGTTGCACGTGGACCACTGCCTTTAGTGTGACCAGTCCCCTCGCCGTAGTCAGACACGCCTACAAACACAAGGACCAATCACATCACTCGCCTACAACCAAACACACCAATCACATCATTCTGACATGCCCACAATCACATCAACCACAGCCAATCACATCACTCCACAGTTTGACACGCCTACTAAGTACTATCACATCGACCAAGCACACATCACCCACAACGACATTCACTCACTGCTGCAATACTGCTGGTAAAGTAGCTTGCAATAGAAACAGACAGTTGCTGAAAACATTATTATTCTTGCAATACTAGTGTGTCTAGCGCATCAAAGGTCTTTTTACAACAATGTGATACGATATGTAACTTCAATTTTGACATTTGACATATCTTGTGTTGTTGACTTGCCGCTCGTTATTTGTCGTCACTCAAAATATTAAACAGAAGAAAGATGTTATGCTATGTATGCTTAGTACGCTGGCCAAATACAGCTAAAAGACTTGACAACTGTAAGCCACATATAAGCAGCTACATTGGTAGCCACTTTCAATGGTCACATGTTTTTTTTTTATAAATTTCACAATTTTATGTGACCAATCTGTCTCATTGCATGGCCTGCATGTGGTGTCACTTTTTCTCTTGTTTTTAGCAGCACTAGAAGCAAACTTAATCAGCTGCTGAAACGTTGAAAATGCAATCGGCAGACAACAAAGAGCTTACTTGGCGGTGGAGGAACCGCGAGCTGAGCGAGATCAAGTTCAATAAGATCTGGCAATTCATCGTCCTCATCACTGGAAAACTCATCTACAATCATCACACAATCCACTCTGTACTACTATGACGTCCACGTCGACAATTCACCGACATTACTTCTAACACAAAACAAACAAATCATTGCACGAATTACTTCGTCCAGGTAGTAGCATATTATGTTACAGAAACAGCATGTAAATTTAGTCAATTACATCTTATTAATTGGATCATATAGTTATCTTCAGTTCAGTTCAGTTAATACACTCTTCAAAAAAATTTCTCTTCATGAGTTACCAAACTAAAAAATAATTTGATGTATCTGCAAACTTAAACTTACAACTGGTAACCACAGTTTACTGAATGAAAGGCTGTTGATTACCACAGAACCGTTTTACTGCAGTTCTAGCATAACTTTGGTGTATTCTGCAGTACAAAGCCTTTCACATCAATCTGTGGAAACTACTGTACTGGCAGCTGCCAAAGTTTACCATTGTAGACCAACCGAACCCGGAATAACTGTGCAAAAGTGGCCCAGCAAAAGGTAGGCCCTCACATGTGTGACAGTTTGCATGTGTCCCGCCAAAAACTGGTGCCAAATGCCAATGAGTAGCTCTGGCTAAATACGCTGCTAGTGATATAACCGAAGACTATATAATGACAACAAGTAATGCGAGACCAACGGTGAGTTAAATTAGCAATTGAAACAAGACAACACTGATACAACCAATGACTAGACTATGACGGTGATAACTGTGCCGATATACTCAGCATTTAGGCCTTTAAAAAAATTCCTTTGCTTCCGGTTCCAACCTGGTGAGAAGTAGAGATACCAAATGTGAATCATTTTCAAAAATTTTTACCAAAAACTTTTTCAAAGAACGAAAGAAAAAATACTGCAACACTACATACTCAATGCAAATTTTTACGCACGAAAGCAACTACTGCTTTCAGCGCGTCTTAGCCATCGCAATTCTGTCTCTCCGTCTGTCCATCACAAGGGTGGATCAGTCAAAAACGGTGCAAGCTAGAATCACCAAATCTTCACCATCGGCTGCCCGGCAAACTCTAGTTTCAGGAACCGTAAAGCTTTTCCATAAATTCGAAGGGAGACACCCCGAACGAAGGCGCTAAATGAGAGGGGTGGGCAAAATTTGCGATTTTTGGCCAATATATCACTGTATCTCAGTAACGGTGCGAGATAGTGCCTAGGTTACTATTAATCACTAATAGGAAGTCGTACAGTGGCTCTCAATTGGCGCCAAATTCAATGACCTTGAACGCCAAAATAGAGGGTTTTATGGATTTTTTGGTGATTTCAGGTTGCAACACAAGTCTATATCATTCACAAGGTGGCGCCATGGAACTACTGTTATGCGATCCAGACAGAGAATTTGGTATTTGTATATTAACTTAGCGTGAACACCCCAATTTTCAGCTAAACTACTGAACCGGAACAGCTACAGGCTTTCGCACGTCTCGTGAGCATTAGCTCAAATTTCTTGTTTAAAAACAAACTAATAACTGCATCCATGCCAGTATTTTAAGGCTCTGACAAAAAATTTTTGGGATGGAGAACTGGAGGTTTTTTTTAGGGATGAACAGAGATATTTTGCACCTTACCCAGCAACACGGTCGGCTCTGCAGACTTGCTCGGTCCACACTGCACCTTGACACTCGCCTTGACCTCAACACTGGCTCCAAGCTCCAATGAAGAAGACAGCACACTGACAGCTGGCATATCCTGGCCATCGAATGTGCTGGTTGTTGACTGCGACTCCACAGGCACCAGTGCTGACAAAGTGTCCACAGACTGCAGACTCAGATGGTCCAAAGACGGAAGTACCGGAGCATCCTCGGCTGCTGCACTGACCCGAGACTTTCTACCTCTGCTTGCGCCCCGTCCTGCTGCGGCTTTACCTGCAGCTGCTGCTGATCTCCTTGCTACAGTTACAAACACGTTAGTAGTAATGTTTTGTAAATGAATTAAAACATTTTGTCTCTAGTCTGCATTGTGTCTGTCACCCTCTAGTAACTTACTCCATTGTTTCAGATTCAACTTCTTGACCTTGGTGAATTAATTTATTTACTGACTTACATTACGATATATTAGATGGTGGTTACAACTCCGTCGACTATTATGCCTCCACCAACATATGACAACCGCAAGGCTCAAAAGTGTATTTTGGGGCATATCTGACCTCATTGTGACTTTAACCCTTGACCTTTTAACCCCAAAATTTGACATGTTCATCCTTGCCCCAAATTCTGTTAGTGGCAAAAGTTTGGTCAAATTCCGTCAACAAATACCCAAGATATCTTGGTAACAATGTCTGTTCAAAACTCACACACGCACAGATGCATGCATGAACACTCTGGAGACTCAAACTACAATCACCTCTGTCATCAGCAAAAGACCGAAACTAATATGCATTTAGTTATAAACTCACACTTCTTGACTGGTGGAGTCTGCTGCTGCTTATCGCTATCTTCACTGACATCACGGTAGATTGCTGGCTTAACAATAGTTCTGAACATTCGCACAAACACATCAGCAATCAGCATGACATGCAAGTGGCCAATGTTACATATTGTACTATCTTTGTCAAACACCTGGCTACTCCAGGTTAGGTCTGACCTAAGAATTTAAAACTTTTTGGGCTGAATGCCCTTCTTGCGACCCAAATGACAGCATCAAAACACTGATGAAAGAATTACCACACTAGAAGCCCAGCTGTCGCTATGAAAGGTCAACCATACACCGGTGTCCGAAAGCAAGCAAATGTGAATGAGTGGTCAGTACAGTACACCCGTCTAGAGGATAGACAAAGGTCAACAACGGAGGCATTAGATAAGGCATTTCCAAACAGCAACAATGCACTGATAGTTTGGCTGTAAAGTGTCGTGCAACTTTTGGGGGTCAGGATGCCTATTTTGGGAGAACAGATGTAAGGAATCAGTGATGGCACCATTAGATAGGGCATTAACAAGTTCCTACAGACTGTCATCAGTAACCATACCACTAACTGAAACGGTTTGGCCAGAAATCACAATACCGGTATTTGGGGTATTGTGGAAGTACAATCAGTACCCCCATTTAAGGCAAAAAAGACAGTTGTAGGGGGAGGGCAAACTGGTACCACAGAGTAGCCGTTAGGCAACCCTATTTACTTGTTCAGTCAGTTTTCTGGTTGACGTACCATTTAGTCACAATACATGAATGACAGACAACAGACAACGGACAGAAACATGTGACGTAGGCTCAACCGTGCGATCAACCAACTAGCTAGCAGAAAATTAATTTCATTGTGTAAAGACAATATCGCAACATAATCCCCTGCTTTAATTACATACATACGAATAATAAAATAAAGCATCTTCAATGCTTCTGAAATGCAGCTTTCACAGAAACATGTCAGTGTGTATAAGCAAACGTTACCTCTTTGGTCGACTGCGGACATTTGGAGAAACTGGCAGCACACTGCATGCACCTGCTGCTTTCGTCTGACATGAGCCCGGACAGAAATCAGCATTTTCCACCTTTGAAGCTCTTTTGCCTTCACACATTACACCTATTACGGTTTAGTCATTTATTTACTCAATTCTTCTCTCACAACAGCAAAAATACAACTAGAAACCAAAGAAATACACAAGCAACTAGAAAGCAGTCATAGCCCGCAGGTACCTCTGCCAAGGCAATGTTATTCGCCAGGTAGCGTCACCATATTCACCATATTGTGTATTTTGCCAGCGGTTCCCTTATGCCCCTTTTAACGCAATGGTAACGAAAATTTCAAAGTGCTCCAGAATCCAGGATTCCTGCCGGATTACCCCCAAAATTGAATCACTTGTAGTTAATGCCATGCCCGACATTCCCTCAAAATTTCAGAAAGATCCATCCATAACTTTTTGAGTTATCTTGCTAACGCACAGACAGACAGACAGATAGACAGACAGACAGACAAAAACCGGCAAAAACATTACCTCCTTGGCGGAGGTAATAAATCCAGAACTCACTTCAATACCAGTTAATCAGAGGAAGAATGTAAAACATGCTAGACAACATTCAGTGCAAGACAAAAATAACTCCTGACCATGTGAGTCTGCAACTGTATGCATACATAAGAAGGTAATGCCTCCCTTGCTCAGACAGAGACTGAATACGTGTTAAAACTGAACAGTACACATTACACAATGCATTGGAGATTGGAAAAACTTACCAAATACCATAACTGTGATCCAATTTGCAAAAAAAAATACAAAAAAATACAAACTAACTGAGCTTTCATGCAAAGACAGTCAACACCGAATACAATTCATGCTTACCTTTTTTAGTACCAGTAGCAGCAGCAGTAGATTTCTTTCCAATCTTGCAACCTTTCTGCACTGTAGAGCTGCTAGCTGACAGCTGTGAAGTTTCATCATCACAGACATCATCGATCACTACTGGTCCACTGTCAACATTGTCATCATTCAATGTTGCCTTGTCACTACTGTAGCACTCCTCGCTATCCACTGTCACACCTTTATCCACAGCGATCACTGGCTTAGAACAGTCAATATCACTATCACACTTCTTTCTCCCAGCTTCAGCAGCAGGCGGTTGTATAATGAGCTTTTTACCACCGACAAACTTCACATTGGCTTTATCATCATCATCATCACCATCTTCATTGTTGTTGCGATCCTTATCACATTTCCTCAGTGTCACATCAGATGACGACGGCTTAATGATGAGCTTTTTCCTTCCAACACCGAGAGATGCTTCGCCACCATATGAAGAGCTTGCTCCGCAGGTATCTTCGGCAATTTCGTGTTTGATGCTCTGTCTGTAAACCATCAGTCGGTTGTTCTTCGCAATCTAAAATTGAACATATTGAAATAGCACATAAAAATGACTGTATAAATATGTCGGTCAATATGATCAACGTTTCACTGATAACAGTGGTAAACTATCAATTTATAGCACCACCAGATTCGCCGTTTTAGGAAGCAGATGGCCTGCCCCAGTGGCTTAGTGACAACACATATATTATGTAAGTAAGTAAGAAATTTATACAGTAAACTCAAATGCACTGGGTGTATTATCGAAACAAGAAGTTTCACGATGTAAAACAAAATTATATCAGCGCACTAGCACTTGTTTGGCTTGGTAGTGTAACGGTAATGTGCCAGTCTGGTGACTGAAAGGTCCCCGGATCGACTCGGGCTCAGAGCACTGCCAGGCAACAACCTTGGGTAAGTTGTTCACACACGTGCCAGTTGTGCCTCTGTTCACGAAGCAGTATAAGTTGGTACCAGCCATGATGGGAAGGTAACCATAGGTCTGGGGTCACACTGGCCATGTGTCACGGACTCACTAGTCTATCCACCTACGGGCTCAATGGCTACAGAAAGGGAGATGAGCACCCCGCCTATGCCCCAAAGGGGCATGGCACGCTTTACCTTTTTACGCGTGACAGCAGAATGCTTCGCGCGTCTTTGCCATCGTCTGGGCGTCTGTCCGTCTGTCCGTCCGTCTGTCTGTCACACTCATGAATTGTATCAAAACGGTGCAAGCTAGGATCACGAAATCTTCACTGTGGGTTGCCCCAAGGTCTCTAGTTTATCGTGACAAAATTTTGTGCCACGTGGTGCAGGGGTTCCCCTCAAACGAGGGCGTCGAAGAGGGGTACCCCCTGAAAAAACGTCATTTTGCCGTTATTGGCTCGAATAATGTGAAAACGATTGCGGATAGGTACATACGTGCTGCTTCTCACAACAAGCACTGGTGACAGGCTTTTTGGATTTATCAACATTGATGACCATGAACGACCTTGAACCCCTCAAAGAGAGGTTTTTAGTGAATGTTTCGCAATTTTTGGATGCAGCGCACATTTCAACACTGAATTGGCTGGAGATAGACCTGGACATTTTGCGTATGACATTTTTTTTAGCATAGAACATACATTTTTAAAAATCTACAAGTAGTTATTTTACTGCTATTGGCTCGTGTAGCTTGAAAACGGTTGCAGATCGGCAGAGACATGCTGCTTGTCATAATAAGCAATATAGCGTAACAAGCATAACAAGCTTTTTATTGGTGTAAACATCGATGACCTTGAATGAACTTGAATTTCAAAAATAGGGGTTTTAATGTTTTTTCCAATTTGTGGCTGCGGCGTAGATTTCAAGAGTGAATTGCATCAAAATGGACAGAGTTAAATCAAGACAACCTGCGAATAATAACTGCTAAGGCTGTCACACGTCTCATGAGCTTTGCTCAAATTACTTGTTTATATTAGCAGAGATATGTTGCACACCTAAAAGCCAAAACTACACAAGGTATAAACACTCAATTTACTGCAGTTATGACACATACGTTAAGCTGCCATTCTAACATAGTATGATGACTAATTAACAGCCAACCTACCCGTGATGGTCTGATCTTGCCAGGCACGGGGACAGCCAGTGGCTTTCCTGCTTCAAAGTTGGTCAGAATCAAAGCAATGATCTCCAGTGTCTTGCCAAGACCCATGTCATCCGCCAGTATGCCTGACACACCACAGATATTGTCAGCATTCAAGAATGAGACAGTCAAACAAAAACTGACCATAGGTGCATCTATCAAACCTCATAGTAATAATAACAAAATAATACTGATGCAGCAAAACAATATTGCATGTTATGCAAAATACCCAAAAAAAGTAAAATATCAATAACAATGTTTAGAAGTCATGGTCTAAACAAGTTCAACAAAGCTGTGTACAAAATGTCAGACCTCAAGAACTGAAACCATGCAATGCAGTTACAAATCATCATCAATCACTCACATCTATAAGATACACCAAGTTATCAGAGCTGAGGCAATAAAAGTAAAATAACTGCTCAGCAAAGCCCAAATTCCATTACGCCAACATTCACCGAAACTTTCCCGCACTGAAGTTTCAATGAAACTCACAGACTTCGTCACAAAGCCAAGCCAAACAGACCTCCTCGGATGCTGCGTGGTTTGGTCTGAGAAGAGAAAGACGTGAGAGAGTTGTAATAAAAAGAGCCACGCTGCAGCCAGAATGGAGGCAATCGGTCGCTGTTCTCAGCTGCTATCATCCAACGCAATGCCTGCTTCTGATGTGTGAACAGAGCTGTGCTGATTGCCTGTTAATGTGTCAGACATACACATCCTTCACAGACATTGTAATATATCTATTGTCAAATAAAACATCACATTAATCCACAGATGAGATCTACCACTGTTCTTCAACACAACGACTGCTTTTGATCAGGTTACCTACAGGTCTTTTGTAGCAAAATCCCCTCACTTTTCCAGTCATGGAATGACAATTTCCCTGACCTTATCAAAACAATAACCCTATCGCACAAATGTCAGACATGGTACACTATATCATAAAGTAATAAAACCGTATTAACAGAGCAATAAGCAAATGACAAAAACCCTAGTCGGAGGGCCAGGAGGGCAAAAGCCCCCCTGAAGCCGAAACACTTCTAGCTTTTGGACACTTAATAGAAGCTGCAAATTTGCCTGCTTTTTAGTACTTGAAGACACAAAAAATCTCATATATCTGCAGTTTGCATGATCCAAATATTTTACCCGACCTTTCCCCGACCACACAAATTCCCTGATTCTTTCCAGTTTTCCCTGACCTGTAGGAACCCTGTCTGATGTGTAAACAGAGCTGCGTTGACGGCCTGTCAAACTGCACATGTATGTATACATTTGTTTTACTCATTTAAACAAAATCTCAAACTGCACAAAGCACGTATTAGTAGTACCCTAAGATAGTACAACAAATGACATAAGGAAACTGAAGACAGACAATTCGTAAAATAGAAAAAAATGTTGAAAAAACTACAAAAAAACGCACACACAAAATCACTCAAATCATACCTTTTAACTAGATGCTTAAGTAATAAATATAGCCACAAAACTAAATATAAGTTGAAAGTGAACTGAAATAATAATAGGCTACACGCCTAGTTGCGTAGTTACGTCAGATGTTAATACTTAATTATTCACTCTGCCTTTTCAACTGTTGTTCATCTCCCCACAATTTTTCCGGAGTCACTAAAAATGATGCCAGGTACTGGTGAACTGGTGCTGGCAACTGTCAATCAGCAAATAAAGATCTCCAATTAAATGACTCCAGATTGCTTTGATGATTGGCTGTATTTAGCTACGATGCACTACAATGCTAATCATCTGTGGTATCTGTAAATGGTGCACTAGTCACTCTCATTATTTATTTAATAGCCTACTCAGTCCCCCTATCTCTTGCTGCAGTGCCTGGAGTGTTATAATAGCCCATCATCTCGCTCCACTCAAGTGTGACCACTGAAACGTGGCTTGGGTCTGTGTACCGCACCCATTCTCAAGCAAAGCAGACAACTGACGACAGTCATAAAATAGGTACCGTACATGTCAATCCCACCTAGTGTATTATGCCTCGTTACACTCACACTGTAGAACATGTTAAAACCTATACACATAAGACACAACCAACAACCATTTTGTAAACATGTCAACACACCGAGCTAGGCTCCGCCTCACTGACTTTATCACCTTCATCAAGCTCTTCAAAGAGTTTGTCCATCTCACTCTTCACCTACACCCAATCCGCACACACATCAGTATTGGTTTTCACCGCAGTAACACTCGGCTGCTAACTGTTATCACGAGAAAATTACATCACATTATCATCATATAACAGAAGAACAAAAGATATTGTATAAACAGCAGAGATGTGTGGACTGTGGATGCGTCCGTCTGTGGACACAGATCCACAGGATTTTCTTGAGGACATGGACCGACAGTGGATCAGAAGTAGACAAAATTTGCAGACACGGACTGATGCGGATCTTGTTTCATGACAAGTGTATTTTTTCCCAATAACTGCTAACGGACTTTGGAAAGCATGTTTAATTTCTGTATTGTTTAGCAAAATGCATTACTAAGCATTTTACTGCTGTTATTTTGTTAGTTAAATTGTAACCTGCTATAAGCCTAGTGGCCTACCTTACATACTAATAACCAGGCTATCCAGTGTGGATGCAGACTGACAGCAGATCCAATATTTCTGTCTTGCTGAGGACGTGGACTCAAAATTTCAGGATCCGCACATCTCTGATAGACAGTTAAACCTGTTGTGTGGGAGCTAATCTCCTCTGTCAGTTCTTAGAGATGGCAAGGGTTAAACCCAATTAAAGACAGCACACAGCCCAAGTCAACCAAACTGACTGGATCAGTATGCCAGCAGTCCTGGCCACAAGGCCTACTGTAACACAGAACTCGCCTTTTCTTCCCTAACGGCAGTCGTAACCATTGCCAGCATTCATTTTGCCAACTAACAGAGAGAGGCCAGGCTTAGTTGCCAGACGGCTTGAAAGAATATTATACCTGCAAAATGCAAATGTTCACCCATCTCTGTACAAACCCAGCTCAATGTAGAGTAACTTCATTCATGCGGCTAAAGATGTTACCACTAAAACATCATCTGCTTAAAAAACTCTTACTACTAGTGTCAAAGTATAAATATTACCAAACAACAAAAACTGTAAATAAATGAGATCAAAGCGACATATTTTCATATGGTACAAATCTTAAATGCAGAAAATAATAAGTTAAAACAAAAGAAATAATAGAACATTACAGACCAGATGCAAGGCAGGAATAACTACAAGTTGAGGTTTGAGATACAGGCACTGCCTTATAATACTTACTACAGCATATACTCTGACTTCTGAGATATCATAGCTGGCAAGTATGCATCAATAATTTTTACTTTCCAATTCTACAAAAAATCTTCATTACTTTTGCAGTATCCGCATATGGCAATCCCCACATAGCATCATGCCATGAATACATTTAGCTTTCGCTGCGAAGAAAATTCACCTCTGTTGGATTCAGAAACGTTCGTCGTGCTGGCACATTAGCCGACCAGTTGTTATAATTATACGAACCAGACGAAGTTGTAGCACTGTTTGCGGGGATTTGACTGACGCCCTCGTATACAGTGTAACCATGCTGTCTGACTATCCTTAAAACCTCCGCCTGAGTGCCTGGTTGACCCCAGAATGTCACGTCAACCGGCATCGAATAGACATTGTTAGCACCACGCGGCACAACACTGTACAATGACCATATCAAACGGATGAAAAGTGTCTACAGAGTGTCACCTGTCATACGACATCACACAGTACTACATGGCACCCGACACAGGTGAATGCACTCCATCCGGTAGGCTGGTACTCGATTAACCTACCCCAGGGGCACAGAAGACTGAGTTGAGCTTGATGGTTGGTTATTAGCAAGATGGTTTCTAAATATGCCCACAGCCATACAAGTAATACAGAAAGAAAACATATGACATGCAAATCAGCAAAAACCTGAATGATCATGCATGACAGTCCTGTCCTACACTAAATTAACACCGAGTCTATGCACACTGCAGTTCTATCTCACTTTTAGCTAAACTATCAGTCACTACACTGTGAGGCATACAAAACACACCAAAATTTATCGATCATAACTTCAAAAAAGGATGATCTGATTTTAATAACTTTTGGTACGAATATTCCAGACACAACTGGACATCAAATGACCATTTATGTTCCCGCCTCAGGAACCTGTTTCTGCACTACCTGGGGAAAACATAACAAACAAAACATTACATTTTTATTCAATGCAATATCATTATTTGATTCAAATAATGCACATTTAGCACATTTTGTCCAAATTTCTAGCAGTTTATCTAACTGTCCAGTTGTGCAACTGCTTACAGTAAATATATAAAATACCGGCCATTTGTGTAAGCACAGAGAGAGATGCATTCTCTATGCATTGATAGCAGTGTTAATAATGTTCTGCTTCAGACTTCAACCAGTCGCTTCTTGAATTCATTGATATTACTAAAGAGCACTGCAAATACTGTTGAATGGACTGTGATCAGAGCTGTTAAGAACTACATATCTGGAACAAGATACTGTTCAAACAAAGACGGAATCTGTCCAATGCATCTTGATAGCTAGATAGCTAACAGGAAAGTCCGTATAAATTAAATGACTGAGCTGTGTTGGCCTGTGGTAAAAATTAAAAAGTTTAATTACCATATCGAAAATAATGAGGTCATGACCTTGACCTTTTGAAGTCACGTGACGTCATCAGTCATGTGACCATTCGACTCGCTGTGGTCGACTTCCGATGGATGGTCCATTGTGACCAGGCATCTATCTTGCACCGTTATGAAGATATGAAGCCTCAAATGTTGGACAGACGGACGGACAGATGCATGGATGGATGAACGGATGCTCAGGTGATTTTATACTCTGTCCAATGCTATTGCAAATAGCATTGACTAAATAACTGACTAGAATGACTAAATTTACTCATGTTCTTTTTTTAACCCATGTTGCATTTGCTCTGTATGCCCAGGTAATGCAGCAACAGACGTTAGGTGAGCTGGGAATTTGAACGGTCATTTGATGGTTAGTTATATCAGAAATGTTTGTACCAAAAAGTATTAAAATCTTGTTATCCTTCTCCAAATTGCTATGAATAATGTCACAGGTGGTTTTTGGCGTTTTTTTGTTCATTTCAACACTGATTTCACGTGTTTTGATTTCCCCAGGTAGTGCAGAAGCATATGCTGAGTAAGGTGGAAACTTGAAAATTCATTTGATGACAAGTTGTATCAGGAACAGTTGTACCAAAAATTATCAAAATCTGACAATCTGCCTTCAAGTTATGATCGATAAATTTTGGTGTTTTTTTATGCCTCACAGTGTAGTTAAGCCAGGCCTCTCACAGAATCACCAAAGAAGCTCCAGAGATGACAATTTGTACAAACAACCTGACTTGTAACTAACTGAATCTGTAATATCACTCATTTCTATTTTAAATTAAAACTCAAGTTATACCGTATCACAGATACACGTAGAAGTGTAATTACTTCAAATTGCCACTAAAAGAATAGAACCAACAGCATGTAAAATGCCAGAATGAACTGACAATAGATGGACCAACCCTTCAACTCGAGCCAACCGACGATCCATGATGCTAGCCAGCGGCTTGGCCAGCTCACGCTTGATATGTCCGACTTGAACGCCATTAACATTGTCCACCCTCACTGCATTGGGATCATAGCAATTCTCCGGCTGACGAACTAACGACACCATCTCATGATTATTCACCTGACAGCAACATAGAATGTAGGGCTCGCGACATACACGACAGAAACGGGCACAATAAATCGATTCAGAAATCAGGTACTAAATTATGGCACCAATTTTTAGCATGTAGGTCACAACCCTTAGCAATGACATCATGGAACTTTAACACTGACTTACAGGCAGCTTTATGGCTGACATTATTATGACAAACATAATTATCAACTACAGAATCGAGAAGATATGCAGGGGTCCCAGCAGCAAAAAATTAAATTTCAGGACCAACTTTTTAGTAAATTTCAGGACATATTTACGGTATCAAAAATCTCAACAAATACAAATTTATTACGTGTTACTTAGCACAAATCAGTCATAAACATCAGAGAGGCAGTCATTCATTACAATATTACGAGTAAAGTAAATGAAATAACAGTTACATCTTGTATTCGTATACCAAAAGCAGTTACTGTAAAAGAATATTACAGTTCTGAGAAATAGAAATATATCTACATATCGAATTTAACAGTACAGCAGTGCTGCCAGCAAAATATTAAACAACTTTACGGCAAAATGA